>Ga0129336_10001412_pt1 | contig 14537 bp, 9 predicted proteins | sample CPB6_02_DNA_FD_96878 | JGI IMG/M metagenome (GOLD analysis project Ga0129336, IMG submission 96878) | Freshwater to marine salinity gradient microbial communities from Chesapeake Bay, USA - CPBay_Sum_0.6_0.2_DNA | ecosystem: Environmental > Aquatic > Marine > Coastal | place: USA: Chesapeake Bay...
AGTCCTTCCAATGCGTAGTATTCGCACTGCATCGGTATCATCACCGCCTGCGCAGCCGTCAGGCCGTTGAGCGTGAGGAAATTCAGGGCCGGCGGGCAATCAATCAGGATGAAATCATAGTCCTGCATAACCGCCTGAAGTGCTTCCTTGAGCCGTGTCTCCCGTCGTTCCATATCCACCAGTTCGACTTCCGCGCCCGCCAGTTCACGATTGGAGGGCAGCACGTCGTATTCCGCGTGCGCCGCGGGCCGGCGGACATCCGCCACGGGCTTCTCGCCCAGCAGGACGTGATACACCGTCGCTGTCAGCGTCCGCTTGTCGATGCCGCTGCCCATCGTGGCATTGCCCTGGGGATCAAGGTCCACCAGCAAGACCCGACGCTTTGTCGCGGCAAGGCTTGCGGCCAGATTGACGCCGGTTGTCGTCTTGCCAACGCCGCCTTTCTGATTGGTGATCGCGAGGATTCGGGCCATGGATAAGGGCTCAGGCAGGCTGGAGGAGGGCGGCGTGCCGCTCTGCGGCAAGACCAGGGACTTGAAGCGCAATCACATCGCGCAAATAGAAATCTGCCGGAAGACGGGCAACCTCCTCGTGGGGGTACACGCCTTTCATGGCCACCATCTGGCCGTCAGGGGCGCAGTGCCGGCCGGCCAAGCGGAGAAACTCCGATAGGTCTGCAAAGGCACGTGATATCACCGTATCGAAACGGGCTGGCGCCTGCCAGTGTTCAACACGCTCACAGACCACATCCACATTGCTCAGTTGGAGTTCGATAATGGCCTGTCGTAAGAAAGTGGTTTTTTTGTGATTGGCATCCAGCAGCGTCAAGCGCCACTGCGGACAGGCAATCGCCAGCGGTATTCCCGGCAAGCCGGGACCGCTTCCGACGTCCAGCACGCTCGGCCCCCTGACATGCGGAAGAACTGCCAACGAATCGAGCAAATGATGCGTCAGCATGCGGGTTTCGTCGCGTACCGCCGTCAGGTTGTAACTGCGATTCCACTTGGCAATCAGTCGGAGGTAAGCGAGTAACCGCTCACAAACCGCCTCCGGCAAGTCCAGTTGCAGCTGCGCAAGTCCCAGGCGCAGATCGCTGGCAAGGGTCATGCTGATTTCTGCCATTGTCCGGGGTAACGCTTGAGATGAACCAGCAGCACCGAGATGGCTGCCGGTGTCACCCCGGAAATCCGCGCAGCCTGACCAATGGTTTCGGGTCGCAGTTGATTGAGCTTCTGACGAACCTCAATGGATAAACCGCGGACTTCGTCATAATCAATATCTTCCGGGAGACGAAGATTTTCCTGTTGGGCACGCTGCGCTATTTCAACCTGCTGACGCTCGACATAACCGAGATATTTGGCCTGTATCTCAAGCTGCTCGATGACCCGGTCATCACTCACTCCGGGGCCGGCACCGGGCAAGGCCATCAAGTTGCGGTAAGACACTTCCGGACGCCGGAGAAGATCCGAGAGTGAATACTCACGCTCTAATTTTTTTCCAATTAATTCAATCGCTTGTGATTCTTCAAGCAATCGAGGATTGACCCATACCGACTTTAATCGTTCCTGCTCAGCCGAGAGAAGATCACGCTTGCGGCAAAACGCTTCCCAACGGGCGTCGTCGACGCAGCCGAGGCTCCGGCCCGTTTCCGTGAGGCGCAAATCCGCGTTGTCCTCCCGCAACGAAAGGCGGTACTCCGCCCGACTGGTAAACATACGGTAGGGCTCGGAAACGCCACGGGTTATCAAATCGTCGACCAATACACCCAGATATGCCTGATCGCGACGCGGACTCCAAGCGTCCTTCTCCTGCGCGAATCGCGCCGCATTGAGACCAGCCAGCAAACCCTGCGCTGCCGCCTCTTCATAGCCCGTCGTACCATTGATCTGACCGGCGAAGAACAAGCCCTGGATGGCTTTAGTTTCCAGCGAGGATTTCAGCGCACGCGGATCAAAATAATCGTATTCAATGGCATAGCCGGGGCGCGTGATATGCGCTTGTTCCAGCCCTGGGATCGACCGGACGACCGCGAGTTGCACATCGAAGGGCAGGCTGGTTGAAATTCCGTTCGGATAAAACTCGTTGACCGTCAGGCCCTCGGGTTCGAGGAAAATCTGGTGGGATTCCTTGTCGGCAAAGCGATGTATCTTGTCTTCGATGGAAGGGCAGTAACGCGGTCCCACCCCCTCGATCACACCGGTGAACATCGGCGAACGATCCAGGCCTGCGCGAATGGCATCATGGGTCGCCGCATTGGTATGGGTAATCCAGCAGGGCAGTTGGGAGGGATGCTGTTCGCGGCACCCGAGAAACGAAAACACCGGGGCAGGATCATCGCCCGGTTGTTCCAGCAGCCGGCTGAAATCAATGCTGCGACCGTCGATACGCGGCGGCGTACCGGTTTTCAGGCGTCCTGCCGGCAGTTGGAGTTCGCGCAGCCGCCCGGCAAGACTGACGGATGCCGCATCGCCAGCGCGTCCGCCGGGATAATGCTGCAGACCGACATGGATCAGTCCTGACAAAAAGGTGCCGGCAGTCAGTACAACAGCTTTGGCTTCAAATACCAAGCCGATTTGGGTAACAACACCCGTGACCCGGTCTCCGGAAACGGTCAGGTCATCAACCGATTGCTGAAATATGTGTAAATTCGGCTGATTCTCAAGGCGACCGCGAATGGCTTGACGATAAAGTACGCGGTCAGCCTGCGCCCTTGTCGCGCGCACCGCGGGGCCTTTGCGGGAATTGAGTATCCTGAACTGGATACCCGCCTCGTCGGTCGCCGCCGCCATCGCACCGCCCAAGGCGTCTACCTCCTTGACCAGATGTCCCTTGCCGATCCCGCCAATCGACGGATTGCAGGACATTTGCCCCAAGGTTTCTACGCTCTGTGTCAGCAATAGGGTCCTGGCACCCATGCGAGCGGCTACCAGTGCTGCTTCAGCACCGGCATGACCACCGCCTATGACAATTACGTCATATTTTTCAATGGTTTGAGGCATGGACCGAGAGAGGAGGGGATTGGGGGAGCGTTTGGGGCGCGAATCATAACGTACAAAACCATACGCATCCATGTTGAATCCCTGATGGCTATATCAATAGGGCAGCCAATGACTCGGGACTCTCATGTTTCACGTGAAACATGCCTCACGCCTAGCGGATGGTATGTTCCACGTGGAACACTAGGGGAGAGCCGCTATTTGCCAATACAGAAGGTCGAGAAAATCTCGCCAAGCAGATCGTCGGCGGTAAATTCTCCGGTAATTTTCCCCAAAGCCCCATGAGCCAGTCTCAGCTCTTCTGCAAACAACTCCAACTGGCCGCTCAGCCCAGCAGCCCGATCCAGATGCGTGGATGCCAGCTGCAACGCATCGATATGACGGGAGCGGGCGGTAAACACGGTATCTCCCTCGGGCTGCGCACCCGCACAATCCCACAAGGCTTGTTTTAATAGATCGATACCTGCGCCGGTTTTCGCCGACAACCACACACAGTCCCCATCCGGCAGCTTTTCCCGCCGTGCTTCTTTCCGGGTCAAATCGATCTTGTTGATGACGGTGATCCGCTTCAGATGCCCGGGGAGTTGCCCTGCGACGGCCGGAAAGGATTCACTACCGGCATCTGTCATCAGTAAAGCCACATCGGCTTTATTGACCATCTCCCAGGATCGCTGAATGCCAATGCGTTCGACCGCATCAGCTGTTTCTCGCAATCCCGCCGTATCAACAATCTGTATCGGCACGCCATCGATGGCAATCAACTCTCGGATGGCATCCCGGGTTGTGCCGGGCACATCCGTCACGATCGCCAAGTCCTCGCCGGCCAGACAATTGAGGAGACTGGATTTACCGACATTGGGTGCACCGACGAGAACCACCATCAAGCCATCCCGGAGCAAACGGCCGGCATGGCTCGCCTTCAATACACTGGACAGCGAATCGCGGACGCGCTGTAGACGCTCACCGGCGTGCGTCTCTTTCAGAAAATCAATTTCTTCCTCAGGAAAATCAATCGTTCCTTCGACCAGGGTGCGCAAAGAAATAATATCTGATATAAGTGTTTGAATTAATTCAGAAAATTTTCCTGCTACGGCATTCGCTGCCGCTCTGGCAGAGCGGTCGGAGCTTGCGTTGATCAGATCTGCAACAGCTTCCGCTTGCGCCAGATCCAGCTTACCGTTGAGAAAAGCCCTTTCCGTAAATTCGCCAGGTCGGGCAATGCGCGCCCCCAGGGCGAGGCACCGAAACAGCAAACGCTGCAAGACTTGTGGCCCCCCGTGACCCTGAAGCTCCAGCACATGTTCACCGGTATAGGAGTGTGGTGCCGGGAAATACAGCATCAAGCCTTCATCGATCGGCTGGGATTGATCATCGAGAAATTGTCTCAGCACGGCCTGCCGCGGCGGTGGCAGTGCAGAGCGCGCAACACCGGCGGCTATCTCACGAAGTGCGGACGCCTGCCCCGACAAGCGGACAATGCCGACCCCACCCCTGCCGGGCTGGGTGGCGACAGCAGCAATAAGATCGGGATCGCTCATTGTGGCGGCGAGTATAAGCGCCGCCGGAGTTTCAGGCTTTCTTTGCCGACAGCGACATGCGCTCCAGGACACGATTGACATGCCACTGCTGAGCGATGGAAAGGATGTTGTTCACCAGCCAGTACAACACCAGCCCGGCGGGAAAGAAGAAAAAGAAAATGCTGAATGCGATCGGCATGATCTTCATGACCTTCGCCTGCACCGGATCCGGCGGTTCAGGATTCAGCTTGGTCTGGATGATCATGCTGATCCCCATCAGTATCGGGAGGATGAAGTAGGGATCCGTCGATGACAGATCCTGTATCCACAGGACGAAGGGCGCATGCCGGATTTCGACGCTGCCCAGCAACACCCAATAAAGGGCAATGAACACCGGAATCTGAACAACTACCGGAAGACAGCTGCCCAGCGGATTGATCTTTTCTGTCTTGTAAAGCTCCATCATCGCCTGCTGCATGCGCTGACGATCGTGACCGTACTGATCTTTGATGCGCTGCATTTTCGGCGCCACCACGCGCATGCGGGCCATGGAGACGTAGCTCGCCTGCGACAGCGGATAAAATGCCAGCTTGATCATTATCGTCAAGACGATAATGGCGAAGCCCCAGTTGCCGGTCCAGCCGTGAATCCAGGACAGGATCCAGTAGAGTGGTTTCGCGATGACTGTCAACCAGCCGTAATCGACCGCGAGCTCCAGCCCGGGTGCAAGCGCAGCCAGTTTCTCCTGCTCCTGCGGTCCGGCATACAGCGGCATATCCAATGTGACAGATGCTCCCGGTGCTGCCGTCCCTGCAGGAACAATGACACCGGCGGCATGCAGACCCTGTGGCAAGGGTTTCGTGTAGTACTCCCTCGGTACCCCGGCTTTAGGCAACCAGGCCCCCAGAAAATAGTGCTGCAGTATGCCGACCCAGCCATCTTTGCTGTTTTTTGGATATGAAAACTTGCCTTTTTCAAAATCCGAAAACGCAACTTTCTGGAATTTCTCCTGCTCGGTATATACCGCTGCGCCGGTAAAGGTCGGAACCATACTCGAGTCACCTTCCGGTGGCTTGGCATCACGCACCAACTGGAAATAGCCGTACACTTCCAGTGCCGACTGGCTGCCGTTCGTCACTTCATAGCGTTGTTGAATCAGGTAACTGCCCCGGGTAAAGCGAAGCACCTTTACCGTTTTCACATCTCCGCTCGACGATTCCAGCCGGACCTCCAGTTCATTGCTGCCGTCAGCAAGCCGGTAGCTGTCTGCTGCAGCGATATAGCTCGTCAGATGGTTGGGCAAACCTTTCTCCGCCGGTCCCAGACCTGACTGAGCCACATAGGTGTGGGTCGCCGAACGTTCGAAAAGCACAAACGGCTTTTTCGGATCCAACGTACCCCCATGACGCCGCAGTTCAAGCCGCACAAGATCGCCGCCAACCGTACTGACTTGCGCCTTGTAGATATCGGTTTCAACAGAAATGAGTTTTCCGCCATCGACCGCGTTGACAGCCAATGGCGCCGTGCCGGGCAATGACAGCCCTGCGCTAGGGGCCGGCGTCAAAGACTGCGCTTTTTGCGCAGGTGCCCCCGGTATTGCCGATGGCGCGGCAGCGGTAACAGCCTCAGCCGCTTTGGTTTGATCGCGATGCCACGACTCGTACAGGAAGAAAACCGAGAGCGAAAAAACGAAGAACAGGATGAGACGCTGCGAATCCATGATCTACCTTATTGAACGGATCGGGGATTATGCCCCCGGAGATGCATATCGAGCATCCGCCCGAACAGCATTTCCAGTTCCTCCCGGAGCATGGCATTGCTGCAGTTGCGCGGACTTACTCTCAGCTGGACCACCACATCCAGCGCACCGAAACGCGCTGACCAATCGCGATGGCTTGCTCGCACCAGGCGTTTCACACGGTTGCGATCAACAGCGCGCGGCGCGGCACGCTTGCCAACGACCAGACCGAGCCGGGAGACGCCTGCCGTATTGCCAAGACCCATACCGGTAAAACGGGTGCTGCTTGCCCGTTTTCCGCGTGCCATGACCGTTTCAAACTCGACAGCCTTGGTCAGGCGATGGCGAGGCATTGTTCCGGCAAGCAGAATGCCTGTGGCGGCAAAAAACAGGAAAAAACAGAATCCGGTTGCTGATCACTACGCAAAACCGGCACAAAACCAGCGGATCAGACCATGCTCAGGCGAGCGCGGCCCTTGGCTCGGCGAGCACGGATAACCGCCCGGCCACCCCTGGTTTTCATACGAACGCGGAAGCCGTGGGTACGGGCTCGCCGGGTTTTGGAGGGTTGGTAGGTGCGCTTCATAGTGAAAGTCCTAAATATATCCCGAGAAACCCTACATTAGACCGTTTTCTGCTCTAGCAGTCAATCCTGTTCCTTCGTCTCGTCCATAGAAACCCCGGAAGACAGACCGTACAAAATCGTGCTTGTCATGGTTCATAAGCATCAAAGCGGGTAAAATCCTGTGGATAACTCCAGCGACCACTTTCGAAGCAGAGACAGGTTTTTCAATTAATGAATGCGTTTTGGCAAAACTGCCTCGAATTTTTCGCCAAAGAACTGGGACAACAGCAGTTCCTCACTTGGATCCAACCCTTGCAGTGCACTGTTGACGGCAGTTGCGTCAGAATTGTTGCGCCTAATCGATTTGTTCAACGCTGGGTTCAGGAACGCTTTTACGATCACATGGTGGACATCGCCAAGACGCAATTCGGCGAGACCGCCTCCATCGAATTGCTGATCGGCGAAAAATCCAGCCCGCCGCCTGCTGCTGCCTCTGTGCGGCCTGCGCCCATCCAATCGCGCACAGCAACCCCACGACAGCAGGAATCGTCACGGGATGCCTCGCGACTCAATCCCGGGTTCACCTTCGACAGTTTTGTCACAGGAAAAGCCAATGACCTGGCCCGCGCGGCCGCAAGACAGGTTGCCGAAAAACCCGGCAGTGCCTATAACCCGCTGTTCATTTACGGTGGCGTCGGCTTGGGCAAGACGCACCTAATCCATGCCATCGGCAACTACCTTCGGACGCATGCGCCGCAAAGCAAAATCCGCTACATCCACGCTGAACAGTATGTGTCCGATGTTGTACGCGCTTACCAACACAAGGCATTCGACGATTTCAAGCGCTATTACCACTCCCTCGATCTGTTACTGATTGACGACATCCAGTTTTTCAGTGGAAAAAACAGAACTCAGGAGGAGTTCTTTTACGCCTTCAATGCGCTGGTCGACGCACACAAACAGGTGATCATTACCTGCGATACCTTTCCGAAAGACATATCGGGAATGGAAAACAGACTGATTTCCCGTTTTGGGTGGGGGTTGACCGTCGCCATCGAACCGCCAGAACTCGAAATGCGGGTGGCCATATTGCTTAAAAAAGCAGAAGCCGAATCCATTGCACTGGCACAGGACATCGCTTTCTTTATGGCCAAACACGTTCAATCAAACATTCGTGAACTCGAGGGTGCTTTAAAGCGGGTCCTCGCCTATTCGAAATTCACCGGCCAGGCCCTGTCAGTCGATCTGGCCCGCGATGCCCTGCGTGATGTGCTCGCTTCACAAAGTCGGCAGATCAGCATTGAAAATATTCAAAAAACCGTTGCGGATTATTACAAAATCAAAGTGTCGGAAATGTATTCCAAAAAGCGCACCCGAAACGTAGCGCGTCCCCGGCAGGTTGCCATGGCCTTGGCAAAGGAACTGACCCAGATGAGCTTGCCCGATATCGGAGAAGCTTTCGGCGGGCGGGATCACACGACCGTTTTGCACGCCTGTCGCAAGATTGCTGAACTGAAATCAACGAGTCATGATCTGACGTCTGATATAGCGTCTTTGATAAAGGTATTACGCAGTTGAAAGATACTGAGTTATTTGTGGATAACCGCTTGTTCTCAGACAAGCGGGTTTTTGTCCAGTTTTCATCCACAGCGAACTCACAATAATCAGAGACTGTTTTGAATCACTGAATGTTCAACTGAATCAAATCACTTTAGTCCTTACCCACAAAATCCGCCCTGCTTATTATCTATTACTATTTTGTAAGGTAAATAAATATGAAACTCGTTCAACTGCCAAAAGATTCCCTGCTCAAGCCCCTCTTGGCAGTATCCGGCATTGTTGAGCGGCGACATACGCTTCCGATCCTCTCCAACGTCCTTATTGAACGCAGCGGAAATCAACTCCAGTTCACGGCAACCGATCTCGAACTGCAGATTGCCACGGCTTGCGCGGTTGACGGTAAAACTGCTGAAGACGCCGGTATAACCGTATCTGCACGAAAACTCGTGGACATCCTCAAGTCGTTACCGGACGGGTCCGATGCAAGTATCGAACTGGCCAGCAATCGCGTTCAACTCAAATCCGGAAAAAGCCGTTTCAACTTGCAGAGTTTGCCGGCAGTGGATTTTCCCAGACTTGCCGAACCTGGCGCGGCGCAGAGCACCTTTACCCTTCCACAGGGGGAAATGAAGCGTCTGCTGGCGCTCGTCCAATATTCCATGGCTCAGCAGGATATCCGGTATTACTTGAACGGATTGCTGTTGGTTACGGATGGTCACGAGATACGGGTCGTGGCAACCGACGGTCACCGCCTGAGCTATGCCGTCACGCGGACCGGAGATACGCTTGAAAAAGCGGAAGTCATACTGCCCCGCAAGGCAATTCTTGAACTGTCCCGCCAGTTGAGTGATGGTGATGACCCGTTGCAGATAGCCATACACGGCAGTCAGGTCAAATTCAGCTTCGGTGACGTCGTTCTGGTGACCAAAGTTATTGACGGGAAGTTTCCCGACTATCAAAGGGTAATCCCGTCTAACTACGAAAAGCACATCGATCTGTCCCGTGATACTCTGCAACGAGCACTGCAACGTGCAGCAATTCTTTCCAATGAAAAATTCCGCGGTGTCCGTTGGATGCTCACTAAGGACAGTTTGCGCATATCCTGCAGCAACAATGAACAGGAAGAGGCGCAGGAAGAACTGGAAATTGAATACGCCGGCGACCCGCTGGACGTCGGATTCAATGTGACTTATCTACTGGACGTTCTGAATAATATCCCGGCGGATGCAGTGATCTGCTCTTTCGGTGACGCCAGCAGCAGCATGCTGATTACGCTGCCGGGACGGGACGATTTCCGTTATGTTGTGATGCCAATGCGCATTTAATTGATAAAAGAAAAACCCATGAGCGAAAAAGACAAAAAAGCCGAAGACGACTACGGTGCCGACAGTATTAAGGTCTTAAAGGGACTGGAAGCTGTTCGAAAGCGTCCGGGTATGTATATCGGTGATACCAGCGACGGTACCGGTTTGCACCATATGGTGTTCGAGGTGGTTGACAATGCCGTCGACGAAGCCCTGGCTGGACATTGCGACGAAATCAGCATCATCATTCATCCGGACAACTCGGTCAGTGTCGCTGACAACGGGCGCGGAATCCCGACGGATATTCATCCTGACGACGAAGAAAAACGTTCCACTGCCGAAGTCGTGATGACAGAACTTCATGCCGGTGGAAAATTCGACAGCAATTCATACAAGATTTCCGGTGGCCTGCACGGCGTTGGAGTATCTGTTGTAAATGCCCTGTCTGAGTGGTTGCGCTTGACCATACGCCGAGACGGGAAGACCCATCAGATGGAATTCCGCATGGGTGAAGCCGTTGCTCCGCTGAAAATGACGGGCAAGAGCGAACGCCGCGGAACGGAAGTGCATTTTCTGGCGAGCAGGGAAATTTTCGGTGAAGTCGACTTTCACTACGAAATATTGGCCAAACGCCTTCGCGAACTGTCTTTCCTGAATCATGGCGTCCGCATCACTCTGACAGATCAGCGGAACGGTAAAGAGGAAAAATTTGCCTTCAGTGGCGGCGTAAAAGGATTTGTCGAGTATATGAACCGCGCAAAATCGGTTTTGCACTCGAACGTCTTCCACATTCAGGGCAGCAAAGACGGCATTACCGTCGAAGTCGCCATGCAGTGGAATGATTCCTATCAGGAATCCATGCAATGTTTCACCAACAATATTCCCCAGCGTGACGGCGGGACACACCTGACCGGTTTGCGCGCCGCAATGACGAGAACGCTCAATTCCTACATCGAGTCCAATGAATTGGCCAAGAAAGCCAAGGTGGAGACCGGCGGGGATGACATGAAGGAAGGGCTCACAGCGGTTCTTTCCGTCAAAGTCCCTGAGCCGAAGTTTTCCTCGCAGACCAAGGACAAGCTGGTGTCTTCCGAAGTCCGGCCTGTTGTGGAGGAAATCGTCGGTCAGAAGCTCATGGAGTTTTTGCTGGAGAAACCCAACGACGCGAAAGTGATCTGCAGCAAAATCGTCGATGCAGCACGCGCCCGAGAAGCGGCGCGTAAAGCCCGGGAATTGACGCGACGCAAGGGTGTGATGGATTCCTTCGGGCTGTCCGGGAAACTCGCCGATTGTCAGGAACGTGATCCCGCCCAGTGCGAATTGTATCTGGTCGAGGGTGACTCAGCCGGTGGTTCAGCCAAGCAGGGACGGGATCGCAAGTTCCAGGCCATTTTGCCCTTGCGCGGCAAAATCCTCAATGTCGAGAAGGCGCGATTTGACAAGCTACTTTCCTCTCAGGAAATTACCACGCTGATCAGCGTGCTGGGAACCGGCATCGGCAAGGATGAGTACAATGCGGAAAAGCTGCGTTATCACCGCATCATCATCATGACGGACGCGGATGTGGACGGCTCCCATATCCGCACACTGCTGCTGACCTTTTTCTACCGGCAAATGCCTGAGCTGGTCGAGCGGGGACATATTTATATCGCGCAGCCCCCGCTCTACAAGGTTAAGCACGGCAAGCAGGAACGCTATCTGAAGGATGACCACGAACTCAAGCAGTATCTGCTGAGGCAAGCTCTGTCAGAGGCCCAGCTGCATACCAGCGCGCAGTCTGAGCCTATGTCGAAAGACTCCTTGGAGGCGCTTTCCAAACAGTATCTTCTTGCCGAGGCAGTCATTGAGCGGGAAAGCCGGCTGGTCGATCGAGAGGTTCTCCATATACTGCTCAATCAACCAGTTTCCCTCGAATTGAGCACGGAATCCGATGCCAGACAGTCGGCGAAAACGCTGAGTGCCCTGCTAGCGGATCACAAGGCGCTGGTTGTCGATACGACATTCGACGAGAAACGCGAATCGCACATCCTGCGAATCACACGCACGCAACACGGTGTCTCCCGGCAATTCGTGATCGACCAAGATTTTCTTGCGAGCGGCGATTACGCGCAGATTCGCAAAACATCGCAGATGTTGCACGGATTGTTGACCGCTGGTGCTTACATTCGTCGCGGGGAGCATATGCACCCTGTCCGCGATTTCCGTGATGCCATAGACTGGGTACTCGGCGAGGTTCAGCGCGGTGTCAGCATCCAGCGATACAAAGGCCTGGGCGAAATGAATCCGGAACAGCTATGGGAAACCACCATGGATCCGAAGTCCCGTCGCCTGCTCCGGACGCGCATCGAAGATGCCATCGGGGCCGACGAAATATTCTCAACACTGATGGGGGATGCGGTGGAGCCGCGGCGTCACTTCATCGAAACCAATGCACTTGGCGCGCGTAATATCGACGTTTAGCCGATTGCAGGTTGTTGTTCAGCCCGACTTTTTCTTTTTTCGGGCGGGCCGGGCCGGTGCAGCGTCACCGGCCTTTTCTTTTACGGCAGCCGGTTTAGCTGCACGCGGTGCAAATTCGAAACCGATTTTTCCGTCGGGTTGTTTGACCAGAAAGGCCTTGAACTTCCTGCCGTTGCGGTTGGACACGAAGCCGTCGAGCAGATCCGTGCGCCCCCCGGCCAGCAGCTTTTGCATCTGCTCGCGCTGGATTTCCTGGCGCAGAATGACTTTTCCCGAGCGGAAATCACACTTTTTCCTCGGCGTGTTTTCGCATACATAGTTCATGCCGTGTTCATAGACTGCCGAGCCGCATTTCGGACAGTGCCCCAGGGATTCTGCTGCAGAAAAGTCGACTTCCTCGGGTTCGTCACCACCTGAGCCCTGACCAAAATCGAATTCCAGTTTCAAATTACTGTTTTCCGAGTCGGGCACGATGCGGAGAATCGCGGCAAATGGTCTGCCCATCTTGGAGCGGAATCCCTGCAGCGGACCAATCGTGCGCTCGCGGAGCAGGGTTTCCACTTCGTCCAGTTCAAATTGACGGCCGCCGGGCACTTTGCTGATGGAGAAAGAACAGCCTTCACAGGCAAATCGGCGGTAGTTCTCTTTAACCGTGCCCCCGCAGTGCGGGCAGGGGGTTTTCAGCGTCGCATAATCTCCAGGAATGGTGTCATTGTCGTATTCCTTGGCATGCTTCACGATACGGGAGGTGATCTTGGCGATTTCCTTCATGAAGGCTTCTCGCTTGAGCTTCCCCCGTTCAATCAGTGACAGCTTGTATTCCCATTCACCGGTCAGCTCGGGCTGGGTCAGTTCATTGACCCCCAGGCCGTTGAGCAGAGTCATCAGCTGAAAGGCCTTGGCCGTGGGTATCAATTCACGGCCTTCGCGTACCAGATACCTTTCTGCGATCAGCCCTTCGATGATTGCAGCGCGGGTTGCGGGAGTACCCAGTCCCTTCTGTCCCATCGCTTCACGCAGATCATCATCCTCCACCAGCTTCCCGGCACCCTCCATCGCTGACAGCAGCGTTGCTTCCGTGAAGCGTGCCGGCGGTTTCGTTGACAGTGCCAGCACATCGATCGCCGCGACAGCCGGGTTTTCTCCCTTGGCAATAGGAGGCAAATTGGCATTGTCTTCCTGTTCCTCCTTGCCGTAGATGGCAAGCCAACCCGGTTTAACCAGAATTTTTCCGTCGGTCCGGAAAAGCTGGCCCGCCACGTCAGTGATGCGCGTCGTGACCAGATATTCCGCCGCGGGGAAAAACACCGCGAGGAACCGCCGCATCACCAGGTCATAGATCTTCTGCTGAACATCATTCAGTGCCTTCGGCGGCTGAGGTGTCGGAATGATGGCGAAGTGGTCCGATATTTTGGTGTTGTCGAAAATCCGCTTGTTCGGCCGCACCCATCCGTTTTTCAGAACCGTCTTGGCATGCGGTCCTGCCAGACCGGTACCGGACAATGCTTCCATGGTCTCGCTGACGGTCGACAGATAATCTTCCGGCAGATGACGGGAGTCGGTCCGTGGATAGGTCAGCGCTTTGTGCTTTTCGTACAACTCCTGCGCGATTGACAGAGTGACTTTTGCTGAAAATCCGAACTTGCTGTTTGCTTCACGCTGCAGGGAAGTCAGATCAAACAGCATGGGCGAGAGCTGGGTGGACGGTTTTGATTCATCCTTGACTGTCCCGGTTTTTCCGCGGCAGACATCAGCGATTTTCTCTGCGTCCTCGCGCTTCCAGAGGCGATTGTCCTTGCCGTCGGGATCTCCCTCTTTGCGCTTGAATACCGGATCAAACCAACGGCCCTCGTAAGGCCCCGCCTTCGCCTCAAAGCGTGCCTTGATCTCCCAGTAGTCACGCGGCACGAACTTGCGGATTTTCTGCTCGCGTTCGACGACGATGGTCAGCGTGGGCGTCTGCACCCGGCCCACCGTGGTCAGATAAAAACCGCCACCCTTGCTATTGAAGGCGGTCATCGCACGCGTGCCATTGATGCCGACGAGCCAGTCTGCCTCGCTGCGGCTCCGTGCCGCATCGGCCAGCGGCTGCATTTCGTCATCTGATCGCAGGTGCTTGAAGCCCTCGCGAATTGCAGCCGGGGTCATCGATTGCAACCAGAGACGCGACACAGGCTTTTTGCATTTCGTCGCCTGTGCAATGTAACGGAATATCAACTCCCCTTCGCGCCCGGCATCACAGGCATTGATCAGCGCAGTCACATCTTTGCGCTTAATCAGCTTGGCGAGCACTTTGAGCCTCGCCTCGCTCTTGCTGATCGGGTTCAGGTCGAAATGGGTCGGAATGACCGGCAGGTTGGCGAAGGACCATTTACCGCGTTTGACTTCGAATTCTTC
>Ga0129336_10001413_pt1 | contig 14532 bp, 15 predicted proteins | sample CPB6_02_DNA_FD_96878 | JGI IMG/M metagenome (GOLD analysis project Ga0129336, IMG submission 96878) | Freshwater to marine salinity gradient microbial communities from Chesapeake Bay, USA - CPBay_Sum_0.6_0.2_DNA | ecosystem: Environmental > Aquatic > Marine > Coastal | place: USA: Chesapeake...
ATCCCAGAATGCTTTCTTCTTCACCATTTCACCTTATCTGCCCAGTAGGCTGCGCTCATCTTGCCTTTAGCAATATTCTTTTTGTGGCGAGCCTTGAATGATTTCTGTCTGGCAGTAGGCTTCTTGTCTCCAGTTACACCTTGCTGACCAAAACGAATTGTCTTGACTTGGCTGCCTTCTTTAGCCACTACAACGTGGCTTTTAGTCGGATGGTTAGGAGTGCGCTTTGGCTTGTTAAAGCCTGATACTCCAGCCCTCTTAAGCCTTGGGTCTCTCTTTTCCATATTCCCCGTACTTTCCTAGTACCGCTCTTACTGTCCCATTTTTGTTCAACCGCACCACATAGCCATCCTTAATCTGAACAGGATTAAACTTGCGGTGCGGTCTGTGCTTTCCTGATGACATTACTTCTTTTTCTTCTTTGACATACCAGCCTGAGATAAAGCAATGGCTACTGCCTGCTTACGACTCTTTACAACTGGTGCCTTTTTAGGACCTTTTGGGTCCTTGCCTGAGTGCAACTTGCCAGCCTTAAACTCGCGCATTACCTTGGCTACTTTTTTCTTAGCGGCTGCCTTTTTCATTTATCCAAATATCTTCCTGGATTCTTATTTTTTGACTTTAGTGTTCTGCCTTCCATAATTGCTTTATCCAAGGCATTGATTTTTTTCTGGGCTTCTTTTTCTGCAATCTTTGCTAGCCCTGAGGACAATGGTCCTACTCGTGTTTTGCCTGCCATACTACTTCTTCTTTGCTGTCTTCTTAGCAGGCTTCTTGGCAGCCTTCTTCTTGGACTTCATCATCATTGCTTTTTCTTCCATCTTCTCAGCCTTGGCATACATCTTCGCTGCCTTCTTACCCTTGGCTGTGTATGGGAATTTCTTTTCGCCTACCATTGGCATATCTATACTCCTAGTTCTTTCATTACCGCTGCTGATTTTTTGTTGATTGCTTTTGCTGGTGGCATTTTGCCTGCGTCATACGCTCGACCTAATGTCTCACTAGCCTTTACCGCTTCCTGAATTTTGTTCATAGAAGTTCCTGCTGGTTGAATGCCTTGTGCTCTAGCCTCTTTGTAGGCATCCAATTCTTTATTAAATGCTTTGTTAGTCATTTGTTTACGACTATCAGCATCTCCTGCATTCATTTGGATGGACAATCCCTTGCACCCAAAGCATCCGTCCACAGGCTCAGGGTGATGTTCCCAATGTTTCATAGCGCCGTAAAGTTATCCTCCGTGACTCCTACTCCACCAGCAATCAATGCTGCTTTTGTAGTATCGTCAACTGTGTAGTTGTATCCACCGCGATAGACAACAGGATAGTTTTCTAAAGCCTCGTCTTCTGGGTATCTAATCTGTGCATAACCACCAGTAGTCTTTAGAACTATTGTTATACCTCTATCAAGTTTGAAGAATTCAAACAGGCGGTGTTGACCTGCGGGACCCTCCATTACGGTGGGTGTCTTGAATAGCCATTCAGTCATAAGTCCTCCTAATGAACTCACCCCGAAGGGATAGGTTTCCCTATCCCTCAGAGTCAATCAACTAGAGAGCAGCGATTGAGGAACCAGAGGTAATGCGGAACAACGCTTCGTCACGATAGACTGCGAAGCCGAGTACGCCGTACCAGCCCATTGGGCGGAAGCGCATCAACTTGTCAGTTACGTTACCGATAACGATGTGTGGCTCTTCAGCGACGGCTTCTGCCATTGCCTGAGCACCGCAAACGATGGTATTGAACACGCGAGTTACTGGAGTTACAGTTACAACAGTTGTTGCAGTAACGGCAGCAGTGTTTGCTGTATCTACAGTGAAGGTTGTGGTTGAGCCAGAGGTGCTGATTGCAGTAATCTTTGCACCTGAAGCGATACCAGTTCCAGCAATCTTGTCTCCAACCTCAGCGCGAGTTGCGATAACAGCAGATGAAGCGACACCGAAGGTGAAGCCTGCTGATGTACCTGCAACAGTTACAGCGGTTGTAGCGAGAGCGGTCTGGTCTGCACCAGTCTTAGCATTGTAGAGACGTGGTGATTCAACAAAGAATGCACCTTCGTACTCGCCAATTTCTCCAGCCCAAATCTTATCGACTGCTGGATTGCTTTGTGCGTGAACGAAGTTCCAGCCCATATTTCCAGTTTCTGCACGAAGGTCGTGTGAAACTTCTGGGTGGATACCTGTCCAGTATAGGGAGCCGCGACGAGCCTTAGCCTTGTTGGCACGGAGTTTAGCAACTGCGCGACGGATGTCAGCGGAGTCGATTGTGTCAGCAGCGTCTACGTTAGCAACAGCAGTTGCGTTACCTGCGTAGATGTTGTTTGTACCTGAGCGGAGTGTTGTCATTGCGACAGAGTCGATAGAGTCAGCGAGGTTGTAAGCAATGATGTTTGCAATCGCTGGGTCGACGTCTGCGAGTGAGAACAACTCGAGAGCGCGGGTTACGAGAACTGCGTTACCGTACTCGTTAAGAGTTACAGTTACGGATGTTGGTGTTGATAGGGCAACTGCATCTGGGTCAGTTGTTTCTGTTAGTGTGCTTGTTGCCTGGTCCAAATCGACGTACTTCTGGAGTACGACGGTCTGTCCTGGGAACGCCTGCTTGGCAGGACGCTTGTCCGCAACCGAACGAATTAGGGGTTCGGAACGGAGAGCGAACTCGAGAAGACGGTCATACGCCTTCTGTACAAGACCTGCGCCACCAACGGAACCGCCGAGCGATGTGCTCGCGGTTGATGTATATTGGTTAGACATTGAGTTTTAGTCTCCTTGACTATGAACGGATTATTATTGTGAACGCAAAAGACTTAAGACTTCGTCTGCTGAATCTGCATTGTTCAAACGCATTTCAAAGTCTTCTGCTTTATCTGGGGTAAACGCACTTTGAGTAATAGCATCTTGTTGGCGAAGTGCCGCAATGTTGTTGTTACTCTGTTCTGATGCTTCTGCCTTGTATCCGAATAGGTCTCCGTTATCTTCGAGCCAGTTTGCAACTGCCTCTTCGTTAACTTCTTCCAAATCTTTCAGGATAAGGCGAGCAGCCTTTTGGTTTACGCCCTTCTTTTCTAGGACACTCTTGACTGTATTCTCACGCTGCACCTTGGTATATGTCTCAAGTTGCTCAGTAAGTTCTTTGATACGTTTCTCATCCGCTCTTTTGGCTTTACGTAGTTTCTTAACTAGGTCATTGCCATCTAGATTGTCTGTTGTATCTAGGTCGTCGTCTTCGTCATCCCAGTAGTTGTTGCTCATAGCAACGTTCCACCCTTCTATTCGTAGTTAGTTCGTAAGCCTCAGTTTCCATTCGGGGAAATGGGCTGGCTCTTACTACCAGTCTGTTACTCTTAATGGTGCTGGTCGGTCCATTAAGGATTCTAGAATTGACCTCTATCCATAGAGGTTAGAGATGTTCTGCCTAGTCCAGATTGACCACTGAACTGAGCCAACTCTCGTTTTATTAGTCGCTCACGGCGACGTTGTGCTGAAGCAAGTTGATTAAATTCTTCTTGCTCTGCCTCAGACAACCCATAAGTCGTCTCAACTTCTCCATAAATCTGAGATAGTTTTTCTGCCGTAGGCAGGATGTCAGCAATAGTTGCGTAGCCTTTACGGGCTGCAGCCTGACTAATTCCTTGCGCTGCTAGTTGCTCAGCAACTCCGACTCCTGGCTGTATGCCCTGAATACGGGCTGCTGCACCAATTTCTGCTGCAGAAACTTGACGCTGAATTTTAGAAATCTGTTGTGATGGGTCAAGGATGTAGGCAACGGCATCTGCTTCACCGATTCCGTAATAGTCCTTTAAGGTCTGCATAACTGCTGGGTCAGCATTCTGTACTCGTTGGACCGCAGTTGCTACGCGATTAGACATCTCGGTTGGTGATACATCATTCTCAATAAACTGCTGTACGTATTGGTCGGTAGCAAAGTTGTTTAGACCATAGGCTCTTAGGATTTGGCGATAGCCATCTTCTGCTGTAAGATATTCTCCAGGACTTAAGGCGGCAAGACCAGCCTTAATACGAGCCTGATTAGCACCAAAGCGCTGCTTGTATTCTTCAGTCTCTTGTAGTTGTAGACTTACAGTAGCCTCTGATGCACCGATAACTGCTAAGTCTTTAATCTTAGGCACTAGACTCTGTAACCCATAGCGAGAGAATCTCTCAGTCAGGGTTGTGATTACAGACTGACGGGCTTCTTCTTTAGCAGCCTTAGCGTTGGCTTCAGCCAATTTAGCCGCTGCAATATCTGCTGTATTTGCTGGACTGATAACTGTATCAAATGGACCAGGAACGGTAAGAGGAACGTTTCCAGTAACATTGATATTGGCTGATGCTTTTACAGCATCGGCTGTTGCGGCTGCTGCTTTAGCATCTGCCTCTGCCTTTGCTTGTGCGTCTCTTGCTGCTTTTAGTGCAGCCTCATATGCCTCTTGCGCTGCCTTAGCCTCTGCCGCTGCTTTTGCTGCGGCTTCATCTGCTGCTGCCTTTGCTGCCGCTGTTGCTTTTTCTGCCGCTTCTGCGGCTGCCTTGTCTGCAGCCTCTTGCGCTGCCTTGGCTTTTGCCTCGGCTTCTGCTAATGCTTTAGCAGCCGCTTCTTCCGCTGCTTTGGCTTTTGCTTCTGCTTCTGCCGCTGCTTTTGCCGCTGCTTCTGCAGCAGCCTTGGCTTTGGCTTCTGCTTCTGCTTGAGCCTTTGCGGTTGCTTCTGCGGCTGCTTTAGCGTCTGCTGCAAGTTGGTCTAATTTTGCTTGTGTTGCTGCTGCCGCAGCCTTTGCTTCTGCTGCTAATTTAATTAATTCTTCTTGTACTTTAGCAGTTGTTTCTCCTGCTTTAGCAGCATCTACTTGTGCTTCGGCTGCCTGTAATGCCACTTCAGCATCGGCTGCTGTTTTTTCTGCAGCGGCTACTAGTGCATCAGCGGAGTTCACTCCAGCCTCAATCTCTTGAACTGCATTCTCTGCTGCAGCCATTACTGATGTAGTGCTTACACCTTTTGTGCTTATTTGAGATGCAATCTTTTTCTTAAGAGCAGAGCGCTCTTTTGCTGTCATACGCTTCGGGTTTAGTTCGGCTCCCGCGCTGCGAGGTGTTCCAGTTGTAGCATCGCCGTCGAGCATTATGTCGCCGCCAGCGCCTCTTCCCATTATTCTCATTACATAATCCCCATATCACGAAGTACTTTTGAGGTTAAAGCATCCATAGTGTCACGGGCATTGTCCGTGTATTCCCATTCCTTAGTGCTCTTTAGTTCACGTTCGAATTGCCACAAAGGCTTCACTGCTGGCTGACCCGTCTTAGGGTCTACATATTGCAACGCAGAGCGTAGGTATGGGTCTTGATAAGTAATTGAATCAGCATCTCTTTCAAGGATAGATGCAATCGCACCCTTGTAGGCGGAAGCAATAGCATCTACTGATATACCTGCCTCAATCTGAGTTGAGTACATAGGGAACGCACTGGCTGCCTGTCGACGGATTTCATTTTCAATATCTTCAGTAGTGCTAGTTCCAGCAAATAGATTTCTAGATACGTTATTCCAGTAATCATTATTCAAATAGTTTCCTACACCAAACGAGTTGGCATATGCCTTAAGACCTGATACATCACCTAGAACTTCTCCACCAAAACCAGTGATTGTTCCAGACTTTAGAATCAGTTGGTCAAACTGGGAATCATCCATACCAGTTTCATAAGCCTGAGAAGCAAGAGCATCAAAATATTGCATAGGCATCTTGATGCCTGCAGATACAAGTCTCTTACGGGCTGCTAACTTATACTTTTCCAAGGAGTCTTTATATACTCCTGGTTGTTCTAACTTTTGTTTAGTTCTAGCCTTTACGGTAGGACTAATGTTTTGATAGTAATTAGTCTTGAATAAAGCCTCTAGAGCCTCAGAGTTCTTACCTGCTTTGAATAGTTCAAATACTGGTCTAAGTTCTGGATATGCCTCAAGAAGCGCTTCAGTCACGCCATAGGCTGCTGCAACTTCTACGCCCGTTGTTGCTAAAGCGGTGACGCCAGGAATACCAGTGGTATCTCCTTCTAGAGCACCACCACCGTCGATAACGGCAGCACCAGATAATTGCACCATTAGATACCCTCTACGTTCTGTGATAGCCAGTTGTTGAAGTTGAATCTCACCTGACGGTCAACATCAGTAGGAAGAATTGCTTGACCTACTTCAGTGACCTTTTCTTTAATTAGTTGTTCTGCACTAGGACTTGGCATAACTTCAGTTACAACTTCGCCCGCTGCATTTCTTGTGGTTCTAGTTGTAGTTACACTCTTGGCATAATCTTCTACAGCCTGGTTAAAGATAGCCTTTTCAGACTCAGTTAGGCTGTCGTAAGTTCTGCCAGCATCTTTCATCAATCCCTCGTTAATCCATCCCTGTACTTGTTGAGGGGTATATGATGTTATGGTCTTGCTCACTTGAGGACCAGTTGGCTCTGACTTCTTTGCGAACCAATTCAGGTACTGGTCAACTGTTACCTTTGCAGTTCCTTTGCTATTTGCATACCACTTGGATGCGCCATATACCGCAGATTCATACAATGCCTGGACCACAGGAGGGGTTGCTGGTTGGTCTGCTTTGATATATCCAAGCCTACGTAGTTTGCTTACAAATGAATTGTATTCAGAATCTGACCAGTTGTAGAAATCATAAAGAGCGTCCTGGACGCTTTTAGTTTCATCTTTGGCAACAATGTAGCCAGCACGACCACGAGTGCCTTTGCTTTCTTTTTGCGTTGTTGCAATATAAACTTTGTTTTGAAAGCCTGCACCCGAGGAAGGTGCTCCGCCCGTAGACGTACCATTTAGAGCAGCCTGTTCATCTGCTTCAAGGTCTAATCTAATAAACGGTGGAAGACTAGTTCCGAATGTCATCCTATGCCTTTCCTCAAGTCATCCTTTTCAAGGATGCGTGTATAGATTCGTTCAAAAGTTACGTCTTTATCTAGCAATACTCCAACAAAGGAATCCCAACGCTCGCGCAAATCTTCGTTTCCTTGTGCTGTAATAGACTGACTTTCTCTTTCTGCCAGTTCTTTACGGATTAAATCTCTGCCTTCTAGGTATTTCTTTAAGGTGAGCATATCTTGTCTGCCCTCAAGGCGTGGGTCGGTTATAGCCTTAGCAGCCATAGTAAGGAACTTGTTTACTTTGCCTGTATCAATCTTGCCGAACTCTTTAGCCCAGGCAGGATTGTTCTTGCTTAAAGCAGCAATAAACGCCTCTTTGCGCTCCTTAATGTACTCAGCACCACGAGAGTTGATGCTCTTAAAGCCACCCTCAATACGCTGTGCTTCAAGAATTGCCATACCTTTGCGGTGGGAAATCCAACCCTTTTCAACCTGAGCATCTTCAAGAGCCTGATATGGGTCAGCAATTCCTCGCATTGTTATTGTAGAACCAGGGGCTACTGGGGTCTCATATTGGTTGCCGTATACTGTTGGTGAGAACTCACCCCGATTAGCATCTCCAACAAAAAACCAGCCATACTCAGGATTCTCGGCAATCAAATCTGACAGTTGCTGAGAGCGCTGCCAAGCGCTTACTGTTGCAGAGATACCAGTGTTGTTGCGAGATAGACTAACAGTCAGGTCAAAATAATCCTCGCCATACTTATCGTAGAAGCGTTCCGCTGCGGTATCTGGATTCTCTTCACGCATCTTGCGGAATTCATCAATATAGAACTGGAATGGAGAGCGATAAGATATTGCTGCTGGAGCAGTCAAAGATGTTACAAATCCAAGGGCTAGAATTCTTAAAGCCTTCTTGTTAATTTCATCTTTTGTAGGCTGAGAATCACGAAGATTTAGGTCGTAGCGAGTCCACTCTTCGGCTGCTATCTGTGCCGTCAAACGTGCTCTACGTGGGTCATTCTCATTCATATAAGAAAGTGCTCGCTGTGATGCAGCAGACTGTGCTACTAAATCTATCCAACTATTATCAGTTGCACCATAAGGAAGAATTTCTTTGATAATTCTTTCGTTCTCTTTTTGAGGATACTTCTGAACCAGGTTAGATGCAGCGAACTGGACGAACCAGCCTGCGCCTGGATTCCACCAAGCACCGCCCTGGAAGATAAGGTTTAGTGAAGGCTTTGGAATTGAAAGAGTACGGTCAATACCCATACGCTTTGTCCACTCACCAGGTAGATTGATGTAAGTAATGCCATCGCGTTCTTCAGTTATGCCCTGACGGTCAGGTGATTCATAGACCATATTAAGTCTGCGAAGCACAGATGGGTCATTGACAATAATGCGACCCCACTTCTCAACAACATCTGACCAGGCTCCGAAGAATGGGAAGATGTACTTCAGGGTAAATGCCGCATCTGTCTTTTCAGAAACATCATAGACAGTTCTACGCATCTCGCTACGTGCCCATTGACGAGCCTTGCCCTCTAGGTTACGTAGGTAACGAGGGTCAATAGCATCACCCTTAGTAGTTTCAATCGCCCTTTGTACTAAAGCGCCCATACGGCGACGGTATAAGTCTACGAATAATGGAGACTTGACTAGTACATTTTCTGGCATTTCACCTGCAAGGTGATAAAAACGATTTGCTATGTAGTTAGAAACTCTAGCAATAGAACTCAATTCTGTTGCTTCAGCAATCTGAGCACCATTGACATCTGGTCTGGTTAGTGGGTCAGAGAAGAACTTCTTGACGTCATCGGCTGTGATGTTGCGCTTAGAGGCAATCTCTCTCATTGCTGCAGTTGGTAGAAGATGATTGACGTTAGCAATGTTTTCTTCTACGATTTCTTCTACGCTCTTACCAGTAGACTTACGCATACGCTTGGCTATTTCATAGCCCTCTTGCTTGCGTGTCAGGTAGTTAGTTAACTCTTCTCTACTGCCAGTTTGAGGCAATAGTTTAGAAGAAATTTTGGACTTGCGAACCTGTTGGTTAACAGCGCGTAAATAAGATTCTACCCAGTTAGCGTCAGTTCCCTTGATAGTAACCCAGTCACCAGTCATCTGAACGGTGTTGCTGATAGTGTTACGTGCCGACTGGAAGTGAGCATCTACCGCACGAGAAGCGCTAGCAATAAACTTATCATTAATAAATGCAGCAGTTTCGGGGTCCATACCAAAGGCATCTTGAATCTTGACGCCGTGCATCTCAATCTCACCAACACCAAACTTAGGGTCATTCTTGATTACGCCTTTGAGGGCATTATCTATACTGGCAATCTGAGCATCAATTTCTTCTGGATTGTCTGCTACGTCACGTCTTAAGGCAAGTTCCATACGAACAAGTTCTAGACGAGAACGCTCTGCTAAATCTAACGCATCTGCTGCGTTGTTCTTTCCAGTTGCTTTATTGAAGAACTTAGTGGCTAGATTCTTAGAACCAGCAACTGCTGCTGCCAAAAGAACCGCTCCGCCACCCACAGATAGAACACGCATATTGCCCTCTGTAGTGCTTCGAATTGGATAACCAAGACGAGCCAAAACTTGAAACTTCAAGAAATCATCAAGGGCATCAACCATTGAGCCCGCGACTGCGCCACCTGCTCGCCATCCTGAGTACAGGTTGTAGCCAATGCTATCTGGACCAAGAGATTCGGCTCTGTGGTAGCGTTGCAAAACCTTGTACATCGTGTCAATATCAAGGACTGGCTTCTGCTTGAGCAACTGAGTCTCATTAATGGGAAGTGGAAAAACGTGGTACATACCATCCTCGTCAATAATAGGACGTACTTTTGCACCGACTGGAACTTCTATGCCATCAGGAAGTTTACGCGTAGCGCCGCTATAAGAACGTTCCTTAACTAGGTTGGTCATCTTCTGACGCTTAGTTGTAAAGTAGTTGTAAGCCTGCTTGATTTGTTCTGCTGAGTAGCCAAATTGACGACCAACTGTTGAGAATAGTTCAGCCTCAATCATCTCGTGTGCAGCAGCGCGACCTTCAGGAGTTGTCTCGTTAATGTATCTCTGGAAGAGAGCATTACGGCGTTCTGTAGTAAATGTAGCCTTAGCCATATAAGCCATCTCAGCCTTGATTTCTCGCTGGATAGCAGCCTTATCTGCATCGTCCGTAGCACTTGCTAAACGAGCATTAAGAGCATCTATGTTCTTTTTGTAACGAGCCTCTTGGAATTCAGATAAACCGCGAATACGGCTTAACTGATTGTCAACAGTCTGGACCGAGGTGTTATCAGTAAAGTCAACCCAACCACGAGGACGCTTGTAGAAAAATCCTGTGTGGAATCTTACTGCTGGTCCTACAAAGCCCGAGCGAAGGTCAATGAAACTTTGGTCTCCGACCATAGCATTACGAAGGCGTGAGCCTGCGTCAATGAATGGAACCTTGTTCGGGTCAAGAACTGCGTTGGCGCGTAGATTCTTGTAAATACTTTCAATCTGCTCTTCAGTTTCTTTTAGAAGAGTAGTGGCTCGCTCATATTCGCTTCCACCATTGTAGAAGTCAAACATAGCCTGCTTGCCTGGACCAACTTTGCCAGCAATAAATGTGGCATCAGGAACCTCGGTAAGAAGGGTTCCAACCTTAGCAGCCAATACATCTGACTGATTTGCTAGGCGAACATAGGCATCTGCGTCGCCTTGTGCCATAAGAATCAAGTCTGTCTTAGCAATATCACGAGCCAACTTGTCATCAATCTTGTTGGCTGTAGCAAGAAGGTCAACTAGTGCGGCTGGGTCTGAAGACTCACGGATAGCCTTGATGCGATAAAGATTTTGCTCAGCCATATCGTCAGTCTCATCAAGGAAGTTTTGGAATCTCTTCTTGATTCTTTGACCTTTACGACCTAAGTCGGCAACATCGCTAGCAAGAATTGTTTTGAATTCATCTAGGCTCTTGACTGAATAACGAGCAGCCTGTGCAACCTTGATACCTTTACCTGCAATGACAGCAGGGTCAGCAAACCAACGCGCAAGGAAGTCCATACTCCAAGAAGAGACTCGACCAAATAATTGTTCGCGGAAAGCCTCTTCGCGCTGTGACTGTTCATATATGTCTAGGTCGCTGCTAAGAGCCAATAAATGACTAGCGATAAAACCTTTATCATCATAGTCGGGACCTTTGCCAAAATCCCTAATATCAATCGGAAGTTTTTCAATCAAGCCAACAAGGCTTGTTGCTGGAAGCGCACGAATACCTGCGCGACCAGGAGAGATTTCTCCTGCAGCCTTCCAAGAATTACGAATACGCTCTAAATCCCATTGCCCTTTGTATAAAGGGTTATTCTGTTCGCCAAGCAGCAAACCAAATGAAATACCATTGGATACAACGTTCCAAGTACGCTCTAAACCTTCAGATACTTTTTGCCAGAAAGATGGCTCTTCAGCCTTTGCTGGCAACATTTGCTTTGTAACAGCATCAAAGTATTGAGAATTAGGATTGAACTGACGAGTCGTTGGGTTAATGGTGCTTAGAAACTCATTACGCTTGTCATCAGGAATATACTTACCAACATCTAGCGGAATAGCCAAAGACTTTGGCGTAGGCTGATTGTTGTAATATTTATGGAACTCACCGATAGCATCAAAGGTAGATGATTTTTTACGGCGTGATTCTTCGTAAACGCGCTGGGCGATTTCTCTTTCACTCACAGTAAATTAGCCCTCAACACTCTCACATAGTTTCTAAATGCTTGTGAGGAGTCGGGGCTTAGAGCAGCCGCTTCTAGAGCAGGAAGATAACTACGCAGACGGTCTAGGTCTGCACTGCCATCTTCACTACGTGGAAGCGCTAGCGATTCTGGTCCCGCTCCTGGTCCCACAGGTAGTCCCGACGTAATCGGCTCATCTGGAAATTCAGTTGGAGCCGTTAGTGGGGTTACTGGCGGAAGGTTGCGTAACGACATTGACGGTGCAGACGGTTTAGGTGCTGCTGCCAATGGTGCGCCTTGCTGTTGTTCCATCATTTCTTTTCCTTGACCATAAGTGCCACCTGAATAATACTTAGCACCTTGGCGTCCTGATTGTCCTGCGCCACCAGTTGCGGATACATTGGCAGGATTGTTCTGTGGTGATGTTGGACGCTCTCCACCTCTAGCCATTATTTCTCCTCTGGTGTGTATGAATATTCTTCAGCGCTAAGTAACATCCCCTTGGCAAGCCAAGGATTCATATTATCGCTGACATCTGTCATTAAGTATCGAGTGCCCTCGTAGTCTGACCACTCGCTAACAAGAACCCAACCTGTGCAGATTTGGCTCTCTGAATCTTCTAGTTCTTCGGCAAGAATTCTCATTGCCTTTTCGATTGCATCGTTGAACTTACTCATTTGTACTGAGTCTCTTCGTAGAAAGGCGGCGCTGAATAAGCGCTTACCTTACAAGCAATCTCCATAGCCTGATGTGGTGTTGCCCCAGCATAGAGTGCGCCTAGGGCAAATGCACCACCGCTACCAATAGCATACATATTGTCGTTGCTTTTCATTACTGATAAATCTTCAGCAACATCAAACATTTCTCCGCCAACTGAGATAAGAAACTGGAATCTCATTCCGTCTTTCTTATCTTCATCAAAGTTGTAACCATTGTCGGTTAGGCATTTGCGAAGCGAAGGCATCACTTTAGTAATCATAAAGCGATAAACATCTTTTTTGTCTTTTGCCGTAAACGCTGGTGGCACCCAGATATTCTGGGCTATATCGCAAGGAGCAACTTCTCCTGCTCCTGCAATTAATATCGAACCACGCTTAGCGACTTTCTTCATAACCTTATGAGCATATATGCGCCCACTGTCATCGGTTACACGAGAATCCGCAACGATAAGGCTGTGGTCGTCATATTCGATTCCGATAATCGTTGTCACGTGTCCCCTCCTAGATTATCGTCGTCGAACTGTTCTTACGCTTGCCGTTGGCTCTCCGCCTCCAGTTAGTCCTGAAAGCAAACTCATTACGTCAGGTGCTCCACCCTGTTGTTCTGCAGGGCTAAGAGCGCCTCCCACTGGGGCGCCTAAGGGAGCAGGGGACGGTTGCTCAACCATTTGTGGGGCAGCCTCAGCGGGAGGAACTTGCTCTGCAGGTGCGAATACTTCTTCAATCGCATCCTCAAGCGCCTGTCCCTTTTGGCGAGCCTTGATGACTGCAGCAATCTTTTGTACCACTTCTGCTGCGTTGCCACCTTCTGATGCCATTGCTGGAATTGCCTGTGTATAGGCAGTCAGCGAACCAAGAAGAGCGGTACGCATATTTTCAACTTCAATCTTTTCAAGTTCTTGTGTGACGTTGACGGTGAAGGGAAGTTCACGCATAGCCAAATCTTTGGAAATGAGTCCACCGCCAAGAGCCTGTAGCATAAAGATAAGACCTTGTGCTGGGTTTAGACCAGCGAGCATTCCGTAACGTACATCGGCTGAGTAGTCACCCTTAATATCCTTACGAGGATTGTAGGTAATTTCATATGGGCTACCTGAGTCAACGCCACGAATAGTCTTTTCTTTAGGGAAAATCTTTTCATCTACTTCAAAGCAAACTTGAATTACATCACGAAGTGCGCTAGCAAAGATTGCTTGAGCAGATTTAACTTGTGTATCAAATGCGCCCATAAGAGCCTGTACGCCTTGTCCTGTGACAATGGAGGCATCAATGTTTCCTGTACGTCCCTCAGGATAACGAGCGCCTACGCGTAACTCTTGATTGAGCAATGTCTGTTCGGTGAATGCACCTTGTGGCAGCGTTAGTTCTACGCGGCGTACACCTGCTGGGTTGGATGTGCGGATAACCGCATCGCCACCAAGTTGCAGTTCTTGTACGTCTGTAGGCAGAACGATTGGAGCCTGAACTGATTTCTCTGCTGCTTCCATTGCAAGTAACGCGAAGCGGTTACGTAGCAACTGAATGCCAATGATGTCGTCAAACTGACCACGCATCTCACCATCAACAGATGGCTTACGCGCTACAACAATCATCATCTTGCCTAATGGATTGGCTGCACGAGACAGCACGAGATTCTCACGGTGTGGCAAATAGATAATAGATTGTTCTGCATCGTAATAGCGAATCATTTCTACTTGCTGAGTCAAGTCCTGCTCATAACGAAGCGGACCAAGAAGTTGAACTTCCAACTCAGGGAACATAGAGACTAGTTCGCCTAGCGTCATCATATAGCGTTTAGCAAATGCCGTGCATCGTCCATAGCGGTCAAAATCAGGGTAAGCACCTATTGGGTTCTCTAGGCGAATACGTGGCAGTTTTGCTTCTTCATCCAGTTCAACTATGAACGGGAGGAATCCATAAGTGATGTACCAGTCCGCGCCTTGATACATCTGTACAGATAAATCTGAGTGAGCAAAATAGTTAGAGGCAATGCGAGTGCGTGTATCAGCAAACTTGCGAGCCCTATCAGAAACCGAGTTCGCCGCGTTGCAGTTAACTGCTGGTAGTGGAGCCATAACCTCTGAAAGGTCTCTTGCCACAACATCAACAAAATTCGCAACGACATTTGCATCTACACCATCTGGAAAGAAGTCAGGGTAAACGCTGGCAATCTGTCCTTTACGGACAGCAAGGACGTCTAGATTACGTGCGTCCCTGTCTACAGCGCGGTA
>Ga0129336_10001415_pt1 | contig 14530 bp, 12 predicted proteins | sample CPB6_02_DNA_FD_96878 | JGI IMG/M metagenome (GOLD analysis project Ga0129336, IMG submission 96878) | Freshwater to marine salinity gradient microbial communities from Chesapeake Bay, USA - CPBay_Sum_0.6_0.2_DNA | ecosystem: Environmental > Aquatic > Marine > Coastal | place: USA: Chesapeake...
AAGGACGTCAGCGACCCAGAGGCCAAGCGCAAGATCATCGGGCGCGAATTCATCCGCGTCTTCGAGGATGCCGCTCGGGATGTCGTCGCGGAGGCGGGCGAATCCGGACGGACAGTCGACTTCCTGGTTCAGGGGACGTTGTATCCGGACGTCGTGGAGTCAGGCGGCGGCACGGGTACCGCCAATATCAAGAGTCACCACAACGTCGGTGGCCTTCCCGATGACCTCTCGTTCAGCCTGGTGGAGCCACTGCGCACCCTCTTCAAGGACGAGGTCCGTCAGGTCGGTCTCCAACTCGGTCTTCCCCCGGAGATCGTGTGGCGCCATCCCTTCCCCGGTCCCGGTCTTGCCATTCGCATCGTGGGTGCCGTCGACGCCGATCGCTTGGCGATCCTGCGCGCGGCCGACGCCATCGCCCGTGAGGAACTCACGGCCGCGGGGCTGGACCGGGACGTGTGGCAGTTCCCCGTCGTGCTTCTCGCCGATGTTCGCTCAGTGGGCGTGCAGGGGGACGGGCGCACGTACGGTCATCCGATCGTCCTGCGGCCCGTGTCGAGCGAGGATGCCATGACGGCCGACTGGTCGCGGTTGCCGTACGACGTGATCGCGCGGATCTCGACGCGCATTACCAATGAGGTGCGCGAGGTCAACCGCGTGGTGCTGGATGTGACGAGCAAACCCCCGGGCACCATTGAGTGGGAGTAGCCGGGCGGAGCCCGACTCTGCCCACTCTCGCGCTATTCCGCGCGGGATCGCGACGGCCGGCTGGTCCTCGGCTACTCTGCTGAGGTGACTTTCGTCTACAACCTTCTCGTCGTTCTCCACTTCATTGGCCTCGCGAGCCTGCTCGGTGGCTTCCTCGTCCAGATGCGCTCGCCCGAGAAGGGCGTCAACCCCGCCATGCTCCATGGCGCCCTCACGCAGCTGGTCACCGGAGTCCTCCTCGTCGGCATCGCCTCCGCCGGCCTGGTGCCCGGCGAGGAGGTGGATCACGCCAAGATCGCCGTCAAGCTGGTGATCGTCCTCATCATCACGGCTCTAGCTTTCATCGGCCGTAAGCGCACACCGCCGCAGGTGGGGATCTGGGGAGCGATTGGTGCGCTCACGCTGGTCAACGTCGTCATCGCCGTCTTCTGGAACTGAGCCCCGCCCGGCTAGTGCGCAGAGCACTACGAACGCAGGGGCGTGTCGAACTTCGGGCGATTGAGTGAGGTTTCGGGAGCATTTCTCCCGAAGTTCGGCCGCAGAACCTGACCTACGGAATCGTCGTGCGCAGGAAGGCCTCGGCAAGTCGCCCGGACGGGAGCCCTGCGCGCTCGGCTGCAGCCGACATCCAGCCCCGGATACGTTCGTCGAGGTCATCCATGTGCGCTGTCTGACTGTCGTGGGCACGAAGGGCAGCCAGTTTGAGTTCGACATGGTCGCTCACGTCCGAGAACCAGTTCGGCTCGGGAGCCCCCATCACCCACACGTCGTGCACGGTCCACGCGTCTAGGCCCTCGTCGGCCAGCAGCGACGGGTGAGCAAAGGGATTGCGCGCGTCGGGGTAGATCGCGAAGATCGCGGCTTCACCGGTCGCCAAGTGATCCGGATGCGACGCGGGTATCCGCGCCCAGTTGCGCTCGGGCGATTGGATGAGCGCACGCTGCGGACGCACCTGCCGAATCACGCGACTGATGTCTCGTCGTAGCCCATGGGACACCTCGAGTTCACCATCGCGATAGCCGAGGAAGCGAACATCGGTCACCCCGAGGATGCGGGCGGCGGCAACCTGCTCCTCTCGCCTTATTCGGGGGATCTCCGAGCGGGGTACGTCGGGATCGAAGCCTCCGGCATCGCCGTCGGTGACGATGCAGTAGGTCACGGCTGTGCCCTGGGCCGCCCAGGACGCGATCGTGCCTGCGGCTCCGAAGTCGACGTCATCGGGGTGAGCGGTGATGACGAGGGCGCGTTCCACGGGCGTGTCGTCGAAATCGGGCACGGGGTTCCTTTCACGGGGCGAAGGCCGGTCAGGGAGGGATGAGCGTGGACTTTCCGCAGAAAACGCCCGAGTCAGGAGGGACTCCCGAGGCTGGAGGGGCTACCTTGGTGAGCGTGCGTGCCCTCACCGATCCCGGCGCACCCGATCCTAAGGGGTCAGGGCGAAGCCTGCGTACGGCGGTCCTGGGCACCTGCAGTGCACTGGTCGCCGCCTTGTTGCTCATCGGCCAGCCCGCGGCATCGGCTCCGATCGGCGAGGCCGACCACGTGCCTGACCCCACCGTGGTCGAGGGCGGTGACGGAGCCCCGGTCCGCGGTGATGCCGGATCCGCCGCCAAGAAGAAGGCCGACAAGAAGAAGGCCGACAAGAGCGACGAGATTCCCCTTCCGCCCCCTCCGCTGATCCCGGACGGCCTGCCGATCGAAATCGATCCCCTGGCGATGTACCAGGGGCAGTACATCTGCGATCCGGCCACAAAGCCTGGGACGCAGCGCGTTGCCGACCTCATCCGCGCGACCTACCCGGACTCCCGAAGCATCTGGGTTCCGCGCGAGTGCAACCAGGGCGGTCGGAGCGAGCACAAGGAGGGACGCGCGCTCGACTGGATGATCAACTCCAAGATCCCCGAGCAGAATGCGCAGGCAGAGTCGTTCCTCCAGTGGCTGCTCGCGACGGACGAGAACGGCAACGAGTTCGCTATGGCCAGGCGACTCGGCGTGATGTATATCGGCTGGGGCGACGAGATCTGGGAGTCGTACACCCGTCGTTGGACTGAGCTCAAGGGTTGCTACAGCACTCCGCAGAGCGGATACGACACGTACTGTCATCGCGATCACATCCACATTTCGTTCTCCTGGGATGGCGCGGCCGCCCAGACCAGTTTCTGGGGCGGGGATCCAACTCCCGCGCCGTTCTGTTCCACCTGGCGCACGCCCGTGACGACGCCCGCGGATCCGGGGGATGGCCTGGACTTCCTCCCGGTGGCTCCGCAGCGCGTCCTCGACACGCGCAGCGGTCGGGGCAACGGGGGCCAGCCCTGCCGCCTTGCGGCGAGGTCAAGTGGAGGCGCGGGTTCTCCCCTGGTCATCAACATCGCAGGGCGCAGCGACGTGCCGGCCGATCGGGTCCGTGCTGCCGCAGTGCGCATCACGACGCTGGGGTCTAACTCACCCGCGACCCTGCGGTCCGCAGCCAATGGCACCCTGTCCGAGGTCGTGGTCAACGCTCGCCGCGAACTGGTCTCGATCCTGCCGGTCGCGACGGACGGCACCATCGCGCTGACGACTGACTCGGGGGCGACCCATGTCATCGCCGATCTCCTGGGCTTCTTCGTGACGCCATATGGCGACGACGCGAACGCGGGCAGGCTTCTCGCCTATGCCAATCAGGTCGTCTACGACACGAGGCTTCTGAACGAGCCTCTCCAGCCAGGGGAGAAGCGTTCCGTGGGTGTCGGTCTCGGGTCGACGAGCGACGGTCCACCGGCGGGCGCACTTCTCACGGTGGAGATCTCGGGTGCCGAGGCACGAGGACGCATCCTCGTGCGGCGCTCGGGCGACAAGCATTCGAAGGCAGCGCCCCGCCTCGCGTACAAGCCGAATTCCAGCCTCGCGGTGCCGGTCATCGCGGCCCTCGATCCCGAAGGCCGCGTGACGCTGGTGAACAAAGGCAAGGGCAAGGTCGACGTAGCCATCGCCATCCAGGCGTCTGCTGTCCGCACGCCGGATCTCGGTGCCCTTCTCGTGCCCGTGCAGCCGGTGGAGGTGCGCAAGGCCCGCGCCCAGCTCGTGAGGCTGATCAGCCCACGCAAGCAGACGCAGGAGCTCAATGCGACCGCCGACCTTCTCGCCGCTCGTGCCGCCGTCGGTCCCTCGGGTGCCACGGCCGCGGTGCTACGTGTCTCGGCGCGCAGCAGCAAAGCCGGTGACGTGACCTTCTACTCCCTGTCCAAGCCGAGTACGCCGTCACTGCTAGTCCCGCGCAAGTCGAAGGTCTCCGGGCTCATCGTCGTGCCCCTCGACAGTCAGGGCACGATTCGCCGTGAGGTGACCGGAGGCGTCGACGTCACGGCGCATGTGGTCGCCTACCTCCGCTGAGCCTCCCTTGATGCGGGGACTTGCCCACGCTCCTCCGTCACTGCCACGCCGTACGATCGGTCAATGCCCGATCTGAATCCCGCCCAGCAGGAGGCCGTCACTCACCGTGGCAGCCCACTGCTCATCGTGGCGGGTGCGGGATCCGGCAAGACCCGCGTCCTCACGCAGCGCATTGCCCACCTGATTCGTGAGGCGGGTGTGAGGCCGTCGGAAGTGCTGGCCATCACCTTCACCAACAAGGCTGCACGTGAGATGCAAGAGCGAGTTGCGGCTCTCGTGGGGCCGGCGTCGCGTGCGATGTGGGTGATGACCTTCCACTCCGCATGCGTACGGATCCTGCGGCGCGATGCCGGGCGATTGGGCATCTCGACGAACTTCTCCATCTACGACGCGGCTGATTCCCAGCGACTCATGTCGATGGTCGTGCGAGACCTCGATCTCGATCCCAAGCGTCATCCGCCCCGCGCCCTCTCCGCTCGCGTGTCTCAACTCAAGAACGAACTCATCGATGAGGAGGAGTTCCGTCGCAGAGCTGAAACCCCTCAGGATCGCGTCCTTGCCGATGTGTACGCCGAATACCAGCGCCGGCTGCGCCGCGCCAACGCATTCGACTTCGACGACCTCATCGGCTCCACGGTCGCCCTTCTCCAGCTCTTCCCCGACGTAGCGGAGCACTACCGGCGGCGATTCAGGCACATCCTCGTGGACGAGTACCAGGACACGAACCATGCCCAGTACGTCCTCGTTCGCGAACTTGTCGGCGACGGCGCGGGTGGGGTTGCCCCAGCCGAGCTATGCGTCGTGGGCGATGCCGACCAGTCGATCTATGCCTTCCGCGGAGCGACGATTCGCAACATCGAAGAGTTCGAGCGTGACTACCCCGACGCTACGACCGTGCTCCTCGAGCAGAACTACCGGTCGACCCAGACCATCCTCGATGCCGCCAATCGTGTGATCGCTCGCAATGGAGGTCGACGCCCCAAGCGTCTGTGGACCGATGCTGGGGCCGGAGCCCCGATCGTCACCTACGTCGCGGACGACGAGCACGATGAAGCGCGATTCGTTGCGGACGAGATCGACGCCCTGGTCGATCAGCACGGGATTCGGCCAGCGGACGTGGCCGTCTTCTACCGCACCAACGCCCAGTCACGGTCACTGGAAGAGATCTTCGTTCGCGTGGGCTTGCCCTACACCGTGGTCGGGAGCGTGCGCTTCTACGAGCGTCGTGAGATCCGCGATGCCGTCGCCTACCTGCGCGCGGTGGCGAATCCCGACGACGACGTCTCGATACGCAGGATCCTCAATGTTCCACGCCGGGGGATCGGCGAGCGGGCGGAAGAGGCAATTGAGTCGTTCGCTCAACGCGAGCGGATCTCCTTCGGCGCAGCGCTCGACCGCGCGCAGGAGATCCCCGGACTCGCCACGCGATCCCTGACCCAGGTAGTCGCCTTCGCCCAGTTGCTGGCTGATCTGCGCACCCTCGTGGAGTCAGGAGCGGGTCCGGCCACGGTATTGCAGGCCGCGCTCGAGCAGACCGGCTACATCGCCGAACTCCAGGCATCGCACGACCCCCAGGATGAGACCCGCCTGGAGAATCTGGCGGAGTTGGAGTCGGTCGCGGCCGAATACGAGCGCGATGCCGCGGACCCTGATCAGCCCGACATGGGTGGCTTGGCCGACTCGCCGGACCTTGCCGGCTTCCTCGAACGAGTATCCCTCGTGGCCGATGCGGACGAGATTCCCGATGATGACGAAGGTGTCGTCACGCTCATGACGCTGCATACGGCCAAGGGCCTTGAGTTCCCGGTCGTCTTCCTCACCGGCATGGAGGACGGCGTGTTCCCGCACGTGCGGTCGCTGGGATCGGAGTCAGAGTTGGAGGAAGAGCGCCGACTCGCATACGTCGGCCTTACGCGAGCGCGTGAGCGGCTCTACCTCACCCGCGCAGTGTCGCGCTCCGCGTGGGGCACCCCCGCACACAACCCGGCATCACGCTTTCTTGACGAGATCCCGTCCGAACTCGTGGAGAGTCGTCGTGATGAGCCCGTGCTGACGTGGTCCGGGTCCCAGGGGACATCGGCTCCGCGGCCCCTCGCTGCGGCAGGCCCCCTGAGGCGACCAGAGCCCACTGCGGGCACGAGGCCGGTTGTCGCACTGGCCGCAGGCGATCGGGTGCTGCACAAGACCTTCGGAATGGGCACGGTGACAGGCACATCCGGTGCGGGCGAGCGCGCCGAGGCGACGATTGACTTCGGCTCGGTGGGCACGAAGCGACTGCTGCTGCGCTACGCCCCGGTGGAGAAGCTCTGATCAGCAGCCGTAGTTGCGGCAGGCCCACGCCGGTGGCTTGGCGGGGATACCCGGGCGCGAACCGGTCCAGAGGCCGGCGGGATTCGTCGGAGTCAATGCCTTGCCCACCCGCACCTCGAAGTGCAGGTGCGATCCCGATGAGTCGCCCGTACTTCCGATCCTGCCGATGAGTTGGCCCGCGCTCACTCGCTGGCCCTTCTTCACCTTGATCCTGTGCAGGTGGGCATAACGCGTTTGCGTGCCGTCGGATCGCATGATCATGACAAGGTTGCCGTACCCGCTGTAGTTGTACTCGGCGTATTCCACCCGGCCGTCCGTGGCGGCGTACACGGGATCGCCCGTGTCCCCGTTGAAGTCAAGCCCGGCGTGACCCCTCGGCCACGAGCCGCTCACTTCGCCGAACCTTCCGCTGATCGGCGTGCCCCAGGTCACCGGATAGCTGTACGGCAGGCCTCGCTGCTGGGCGCGCGCCACCGTCGCGTCAGTTGACGTCGAGTCAGCGGGAGAGCGCGTCGCCTGATCGGCTGACGCCCTGGCCGCGGTCACCGATGCCAGGTGCGCTATGCCGGCCGAGCCATCGAGACGTTCGTCGGTTGCCGTGTCGACGGACGTGCCCGCACCCACAGCGGGTCCCGCGCCGCCTGCGCCTGCGGTGGGGCCCTCAGGTCGCGAGGAAGCCAGTGAAGGGGCGCCCGCAGCCATGACGATGGCTCCCTGGGCGATCACGAGGATGCCGACCGCCACGAGGGGAGCGATGAGCCGGCGCATGGAGATGGGTTTACCAGCCGAGGCGGCAACCCGACCAGTTCAATGTGACTGGAGTGACTGATGTGACATACGGTGTGATCTGCGTCACATGAGAGGGGTGGGTTTACGGCTCGCCCAACTGAGCCAGTGTGCCAGCGATCTCCCTGATCACGCGGCCGTCGACGGGCAGCGACAGGTGGCCGACCCCGCGCACGAGGACATTGCGGGCCTGCAGGTCAGGGTGGTCGATGCGGGCGTTGGCTTGGGGGATCACCAGTTGATCGATGTCGGACCAGACTGCGAGGAATCGCGTGGTGCAGCCGGGGGCAGGCTCGGTGAGTTCGGCGATGAGGTCGCCATCGACCCGCATCTGGCGGGCGATCTGCAGCGGAACGACTCGAGCCGGGATCGTGCCCGAGTGCGGACTCCCGAGGGTCACCAGGGTGTGCACACGGTCATCGCCACGGCACCGCTGGACGAGGTAGCGCGCGATCAGCCCCCCGAGGGAGTGGCCGATGACGTGGACGCGCTCGTAGCCAGTCTCCTCGCAGACCTGGTCGATCAGTGTTCCGAGCCGCGCTGCGACGGTGCGGACGTCTTCGTTCAGCGCCGAGTAGTTCAGGGCGAACGTCGCGCCGAACCCGCGACGTCGCAGTCCACGTCGCAGGAGCGTGAAGATGGACCTGTTGTCGAAGATGCCGTGGACGAGGACGATGGGGGTCCCAGCAGCTTCCACATCTCCGACAAGGAGGCCGCGCTGGGCAGGAGGGAGGCCCTCCAGGGAGTGCCGCTCCTGCTGTAGACGCAACTGCTCCTCGAGCAGCCCCATGGGATACATCGCCAGATGCGCGGTCACCCAGGCGGCTTCGACGGCAACCCCCCGTGCCGTGGAGGGAGCCATCAACGTGCGACCGGTGCGGACGGCTCCCTCCCCCCACTCCTTGAGCGGGGGTGACGGGACGCGAGGCACAAATCGACGCTAGCCCGGATGGGCGTGCCGTGTCTCGATGACGCTCCGGTCGGGGAAGCCGGCCTCGCTATCGTGGTGGTCCGCGCGGCCGCCGCGGCCCGCATGTTCGAGGAGGACCCATGCCCGCCAGGATCGTGGTGGCCAAGCCTGGACTCGACGGGCATGACCGAGGCGCGAAGGTGGTCGCACGCGCGCTTCGCGACGCCGGATTCGAAGTCGTCTACACGGGACTGCACCAGACGCCGGCCCAGATTGCGGAGACGGCAGTTCAGGAGGACGCCGATGCGATCGGGGTCTCCGTACTATCGGGCGCGCATCAGGTGCTGTTCGAGGAACTCATATCAGAGCTCAGGGGCCGCGGAGCGGAGGACATCGTCGTCTTCGGCGGGGGGATCATTCCCGACGCGGATGTTCCGGGGCTCATCTCCCTGGGGGTGACGCAGGTATTTGGCCCCGGCACGCCGCTGCCCGAGATCGTCGCCTGGGTGGGTGCCCACGTCCCCGATCGCGGTGCGTGAGGAGCGCGTCAGTAGGCTCGCAGAATCCAGGCCCTGTGGGCGTGCCAAGTCCGCAGGGATCAGCCGGAGGAAGACGTGGATCTCTACGAGTACCAGGCGAAGCACCTCTTCGACGCCCACGGCGTCCCGGTCACGCCGGGGGAGGTGTGCACTACACCCGAGGCCGCCTTCGAAGCAGCGCGCAAGATCGGGTCCGCAGTCGTTGTGAAGGCCCAGGTCAAGACCGGGGGCCGTGGCAAGGCCGGCGGAGTCAAACTTGCGGCCACTCCTGACGAGGCCAAGGCGCGAGCCGAGGACATCCTCGGGCTGGACATCAAGGGGCACGTCGTGCGCCGGGTCCTCGTGACCGAGGCGACCGATATCGCCGAGGAGTACTACGTGTCCTTCCTCCTCGATCGCGCCAACCGGTCATTCCTCGCGATGGCCAGCGTCGAGGGCGGGGTCGATATCGAGGAGGTCGCCGCGACGCGACCCGAGGCCCTTGCACTCGTCCGCATCGACGCGATCGACGGCGTGGATTCGGCGACGGCCGCGCGCATTGCCGAGGAGGCTGGCTTCCCGGCGCACATCCGCGATCAGGTCACGCAGATTCTCGTGCACCTGTGGCAGGTCCTGGTCGAAGAAGATGCGACCCTCGTCGAGGTCAATCCGCTCGTGCTGTCCGCTGACGGCAGGGTGCTCGCGCTCGACGGCAAGGTGACGCTCGACGACAACGCTCACTACCGGCACGCCTCGCACGCGGACCTCGTGGATCGCGAAGCCACTGATCCGATCGAGCTGCGTGCCAAGGAGTTCGACCTCAACTACGTCAAGCTCGATGGCGAGGTCGGGATCATTGGCAACGGCGCCGGCCTGGTGATGAGCACTCTCGATGTCGTCGCGTATGCGGGCGAGGAGTTCGGCGGCGTACGCCCGGCGAACTTCCTGGACATCGGCGGTGGCGCGAGCGCCGAGGTCATGTCCAACGGACTCGACATCGTCCTCAACGACCCTGACGTACGGGCGGTATTCGTCAACGTCTTTGGTGGCATCACCTCCTGCGACGCCGTGGCCAACGGAATCGTCCAGGCAGTCGGCGCCCTGGCCGAGCGCGGCACCCCGGTGACCAAGCCGATCGTCTGCCGCATCGACGGCAACAACGCCGTCGAGGGTCGCCGAATACTCACGGAGTTCGATCATCCTCTCGTCGAGATGGTGGAGACCATGGACGATGCCGCTCGGCGCGTTGCGCAGCTGGCCGGAGGTGCCGCATGACTATCTGGCTCGACTCGGACAGCCGCATCCTCGTGCAGGGCATGACCGGCTCGGAAGGCACCAAGCACACGCGCCGCATGGTGGCCAGCGGCGCGCAGGTCGTCGCGGGTGTCACCCCGGGCAAGGCCGGCCAGGAGGTCGACGGGATCCCCGTCTTCGGTGATGTGCGCGACGCGATGATCGCGACCGGCGCGAACGTGAGTGTTGTCTTCGTGCCGCCGCGTTTCGCCAAGGCGGCGGTCGAAGAGGCGGTCGATGCCGAGATTCCCCTCTGCGTCGTCATTACCGAGGGCATCCCCGTGCACGACACGGCCAGGTTCTTCCAGTACGCCGAGAATTCCGGTGCCACTCGCATCATCGGGCCCAACTGCCCAGGCATCATCTCGCCCGGTGTTTCCAATGCAGGCATCATCCCGGCCGACATCACAGGCTCTGGTCCGATCGGTCTCGTGTCGAAGTCCGGCACGCTGACCTACCAGATGATGTACGAACTTAACGACATCGGCTTCTCGACATGTGTGGGCATCGGTGGCGATCCGATCATCGGGACAACCCACATCGACTGTCTCGCCGCGTTCGAGGCCGATCCCGAGACCGAAGCCATCGTGATGATCGGCGAGATCGGTGGCGACGCCGAAGAGCGTGCCGCAGCCTTCATCGCTGACAACGTCACGAAGCCGGTCGTGGGTTACGTTGCCGGCTTCACTGCTCCCGAAGGCAAGACCATGGGCCATGCCGGCGCCATCGTGTCGGGCTCGTCGGGCACAGCCGCCGCCAAGAAGGAAGCACTTGAGGCGGTCGGTGTGCGTGTCGGGCAGACGCCCAGTGAAACAGCTCGCCTGATGCGGACGATCTTGCGCGGTTAATCCACTTATCCGGGGCGGTTGAGGCGCCTGGGATCAATGTTGCCCGCGTGCCGTTCCCTCGTTCATGAGCCTGCGGCTGACAATCTTGTCGGGTGAGTGTCACGGCCCGCTCGGGCACCCCGATGCGACAGGAAGCCGCGCCGCTTCCCCTCGTCGTGTCCGGTGCCATGGCGGGCGGCGCTGCCGCTGTCGTGAGCTACCTCGCGCTGGCCGTCGTAGCGCTCGGTGCGTGGATGCTGGACCCGGGCGGGAGCCAGGAGTGGTCGCAGATGCTCGAGGTCGCGTCCGGCTCGTGGCTGTCGGGCCTGGGCCTCGCGCCCACCATCGATGGGGTGCTCGTCACCCTCCTGCCCCTGGGATTCGCCCTGGTTCCGGCCGTCGCCCTGATGGGCGCCGGCCGCTGGGCAAGTGATACGTCGGCGGTGGCGCGGCGCAGTGAGGCCCTCATCGTCGCGCTGAGCGCTGCAATCATCTTCGCCGCGGTGGCGGCGCTCGTGGCTGCACTGGCGGGCAATCTGGATGTGAGCCCTGGCCGTGCCGCTCTGGTGAGCGGTGTCGCCTCTTTCGTCGTCATGCTCGTCACCGTGACCCTGCGAGCCGGAGTCCTCGATGCTCGCCAATGGCCCTGGCTTGTGCGCGACGCCCTCGCGGGCGCAACGGTCGCCCTGACGATGCTCGTCACCTTCTCGAGCCTCCTGCTCGCCGTGGCCGTGGTCACTCAGGTCGACGAGATGACCGCGCTGCTCGTCGAGCTCGATGCTGGGCCGTCGGGATTCCTCCTACTCTTGGCGCTCACTCTGGGATATCTGCCCATCGCCATCGTCTGGACGATGGCCTACGTGATCGGGCCCGGAGTCACGATCGCGGTCGGGGCGCAGATCTCACCCTTCGCCGAGCCCGTGACGGGGGCGCTTCCTGGTTTCCCCCTGTTCGCAGCCCTCCCGCAATCGCCTCCGCCCGGGTCTGTCCTGCTGCCCGCACTTGCTGTCGCGGCCGGCGCGGTAGCCGGGCTTGCTCTGCGGCGTCGGGGTGCCACTGGTCTCGCTGGTTTGGGAACTGCGGCGTTCTCCGCAGTCCTATCCGGAGTCGCATTGGCGGCGCTCGCATGGTTTGCCTCGGGATCGCTTGGCACGACCTCGCTCCGGGGCCTCGGGCCCGACCCGCTGCTCGTCGGCATTGCCGGAGCGGCGCTGGTCGGCATCGGGACCCTGGTCGTCGTAGCGTTGCCCCGGAGGAATGATCATGAGTAGCCCTGTCCGTACGTCGCCCCGCCGGCCGCCCCGTCGTCCGGCGACGTCGGACGCCGCCCTCGCCTCAATGGGGCGTCGCGTCGCCGGTGCCGCCATCGACATGGTGCTGCTTGTGTTCATCTCGGGCGTCGTGGCCTCGTTCCTCGAACGCGCGACCGCTGGCGTCACTCGCGTGCGCATCGATGCGGTCACGGGCGAGCGAGTGGTCAACGCCGCCATTGACCTGCCTCCCTGGCTCCCCCTCCTGCTGCTTGTCCTGCTGACCGCGGCCTACTCCATCCCGCTCATGGCCCTGTTCGGCCGCACGCTGGGGGGCTGGGCCATGGGCATCCAGTGCGTGCGAGAGGACTCAGCGGGCCGCCTCGGCTGGTCGCTGTCGGCCCGGCGCTGGTTCCTGCTCTACGGGGCGGCCGGCGTGCTGGCCTTCGTCCCCGGCATCGGGCCATTCAGCTGGATCCTCATCCTGCTGGTCGGACTCTCACCGCTGTGGGATGCCACTCGCAGACTGCGCGGTTACGCCGATCACGCCGCCCAGGACATCGTCGTGATGGCCAAGGCCTCCGCCACGCGCTAGGAGGCCCGCATGCCCCGGCGGTAGGGTCGTGGTCGTGCGCTCCCGCATCGTCGTCCTCGTGTCGGGGAGCGGCACCAATCTCCAGTCGCTCGTCGATGCGGATCAGTCCGTGTACGACATCGTCGGTGTCATCGCCGATCGTCAAGACACGGGCGGTGGTGCGCGAGCACGCTCCCGGGGGATACCCACCTTCGTTGTCGATCCCGCGGACTTTGCCGACCGGTCCGCGTGGGACGAAGCGCTCACCGAGTCGGTTTCGTCCCTGGCACCCGACTGGGTCGTGTGTGCGGGATTCATGAGAATCCTCGGGGAGTCGATGCTGACGGCCTTCCCGTTGCGGATCGTCAACACTCACCCCGCCTTGCTGCCGTCTTTCCCGGGCGCGCATGGTGTCCGCGACGCGCTTGACTACGGAGCCAAGATCACCGGATGCACTGTCCATCTCGTGGATGCCGGGGTGGACACAGGACCGATCCTCGCCCAGCAGGCCGTACCCATCGTCGATGACGAGGGGGAGGAAGAGCTCCATGAACGCATCAAGGTGGTTGAGCGAGCAGTACTCGTCGATATCGTGACCCGACTGTGCGCTTCAGGCTGCACGGTGGATGGCAGGAAGGTGAGCATCCCTTGAGCACTGACGAGCATCGTCGACCGGTGAATCGCGCTCTCGTCTCCGTCTACGACAAGACCGGCCTGACGGAGCTGGCGACGGCTCTGCATGCAGCCGGCGTGGAGATTGTGTCGACCGGGTCCACGGCATCGCGCATCCAGGAGGCCGGCATCCCGGTGACCGCAGTCGCCGATGTCACGGGGTTCCCCGAATGCCTCGACGGCCGCGTCAAGACGCTGCACCCGCGCGTCCATGCCGGCCTGCTCGCGGATATGCGAGAGTCCGAGCATGTGTCGCAGCTTGCCGAACTCGACATCGATCCATTCGAACTCGTCGTCGTCAACCTCTATCCCTTCACCAGCACGGTCGCGTCCGGGGCCGGACAGGATGAGTGCATCGAGCAAATTGATATCGGCGGCCCGGCCATGGTCCGGGCGTCGGCGAAGAATCACGCCAGCGTCGCGGTTGTCGTCGATCCCGTCCGTTATGCGGAGGTCATCGAGGCTGTTGACGCCGGCGGCTTCACGCTCGCTCAGCGTCAGGGACTTGCTGCTGAGGCATTCGCGCACACGGCCTCCTACGACGTAGCCGTGGCGACCTGGATGGGCAACGTGGTCGCCCCGGATGGATCGGGCTTCCCGACGTGGCTCGGGCAGGCCTGGAAGCGACAGGACGTCCTGCGTTACGGCGAGAACCCTCACCAGTCGGCGGCCGTATACGCCGCGGACTTCTCCCGCCCTGGCCTTGCTCGGGCCGAGCAACTGCACGGCAAGGAGATGTCCTACAACAATTACGTCGATGCCGATGCTGCCTGGCGTGCGGCCTATGACCACGGGCTGCCGGCTGTCGCGATCATCAAGCACGCCAACCCGTGTGGGATCGCCGTGGGCCTTGACATCGCGGATGCCTATGAGAAGTCCTTTGCCACGGACCCCGTGTCTGCCTTCGGGGGAGTCGTCGCGGCCAACCGGCCGGTGACGTTGGCCATGGCGCAGGCGATGGCCGACGTCTTCACCGAGGTCGTCGTCGCTCCCGGGTACGAGGAGGATGCGCTGGCGCTCCTCACGGAGCGCAAGGGCCTGCGCATCCTGCGGGCTGAGCCTCGCCCCGAGCGTGGGTGGGTGGACCTCCGGCCAATCTCCGGAGGAGTACTCCTCCAAGGAGCTGACGACCTCATGGCCGACGGCGATGATCCGGCCACATGGCGCCTCGTCGCTGGCGCCGCGGTGAATGCCGAGACGATGGAGGACCTCGCCTTTGCCTGGCGCTCGGTGCGGGCGCCCAAGTCCAACGCGATCCTCCTGGCCAAGGACGGGGCTGCCGTGGGGATCGGCATGGGCCAGGTCAACCGCGT
>Ga0129336_10001416_pt1 | contig 14524 bp, 12 predicted proteins | sample CPB6_02_DNA_FD_96878 | JGI IMG/M metagenome (GOLD analysis project Ga0129336, IMG submission 96878) | Freshwater to marine salinity gradient microbial communities from Chesapeake Bay, USA - CPBay_Sum_0.6_0.2_DNA | ecosystem: Environmental > Aquatic > Marine > Coastal | place: USA: Chesapeake...
CACGAATTGATCGGCAGCAATTAGATTTTTTGGACCCAAGGTATAAAGGATAAAACCTAAGTTATTTCCTGACTTTATTTGCACTATGTCCAATGCCCCGACTGCCGCCTTGCCTGACGCCCTTGGGGGGTTACCCTGGCGACGAAGACAAGGCGCGCGCCTTGTTTGCCACTCTCGATCAGAAGAAGACGCTGCCCGATTTTCTGGCTTCTGTAGCCGCCCTGAAAGCCCGGCCCGAGTCCAATGGAAAAATCGGCGTCGTGGGCTTTTGCTATGGCGGAGGCGTTGCCCACACTTTGGCCACCCGCCTGCCCGAGCTGGCTGCCGCTGTGCCCTTTTATGGCAACCATCCGCCGGCCGAAAGCGCGGCGAATGTTAAAGCGCCCTTGCTGATCCATTTTGCGGAAAAAGATGACCGCATCAACGCAGCCTGGCCCAAATACGAAGCGGCACTCAAAGCTGCGGCTATTCCTCATACAGCCCATACCTATGCAGGCACCCAACACGGCTTCAACAACGACACCACGCCACGCTTTGACGCGGCGGCAGCCCAGCTGGCCTGGGACCGGACCCTGGGATTTTTTGCCCAACATCTGATCGGGTAAGCGCCGACTTGTCTTGAGGGACGGTGTAGCCATTCGCGAAGCCAGCAACCGGCTGGGGATTTCTCGCAATACGGCCGAGGAGTACCTGGGGCAGCCCGTCCCGCCAGTACGTCTGTGCGTGCATCCGCGTGCGACGACCGAGTGTAATTATCAACAACCCTCATGACGATCGCGCAGCCTTACTGGCACCTACGGACACCTGAGGGTTCCTTTGAAAAACTTGGACAGCATCCTTGTGAGTTCGCGCCCTCCCAGCCAGCACCTGAGCGTTAGATTCTAGGCTCTAGCCGAGTGGGAAAACTTTCAGATACCGCCAAAGCACTTTTGATCAAGCTGGAAAGACCCCGTGCTCGTGCGGGTTTTCCCCAATTATCCAGGCAGCACTGACCGTTGACATAATTGTTTTAATAGTTTGACAATTAACGTAGGCGACATCAATTCCTGAAGCGCCTCAACTTCAACCAGTCGACAGGTGCCCCCATCATGTCCATCTTCCCGAAATCATCCCTTCGTGCTCTGGCCCAAACCACAGCCCGCAGCTTGCTACGCGGGGCCCTCCTGCCCGCGCTCTCCCTGGCCGTGCTGGCCACACCAGCGGCCTGGGCCCAGAAGTTCCCTTCCAAGCCTATCAAGATCGTGGTGCCCTACACACCTGGCACCGGCAGCGATGTGCTGGCGCGCACCATCGCTCAGAGCATCAGTGAGAAAACCGGGTTTTCGGTGCTGATCGAAAACCGCGAGGGTGCCGGCAGCCTGATTGGTACCATGGCAGTCGCCAAGGCCGCGCCCGATGGCTACACCCTTCTAATGGCCGCCAACACTCTAGCCATTCTGCCCAGCCAGTCCGCCAAACCGCCGTTTGACCCGGTCAAGGATTTCCAGCCCATCGTCAAGGTGGCCACCATCCCCTTCGTGCTCGCGGCCAACCCACAGGTCAAGGCCAACAATGCGCGTGAGCTGGTCGCCCTGGCAAAGGCCAACCCCGGCAAGCTGACATACGGAACGTCGGGCCCAGGCCCGGCGAAAAACCAGATGGAACTTCTCAAGCAGGCGGCGGGAGTAGACATCCTCGAAGTGCCCTACAAAAGTACGGCACAGGCCATGACCGATCTGATGAGTGGTGAGTTGTCGCTGTTCCCCTCGGTGCTCTCGGTGGCCTTGCCGCACATTCAGTCCGGGCGCATCAAAGCCCTGGCCCTGATCGATGTGAAACGCTCGTCCCAGGTGGGCGATCTACCCACCGTGGTCGAAGAGCTCAACATCCCCAACTACACGCCCACACCGGTCTGGTACGGCTTTGTCGCGCCCGCACTGACCCCGCCCGACGTAGTGCTCATCCTGGCCGATCTGATCCAGAACGCCATTAACACGCCCGAGGTGCGTACCAAACTCGCCACCCTGGGCGCACAGGTGACGCTAGCCGACAGCGTCCGCCTGGCGGCCGACATCAAGTCCGAATACCAAAGCTCGGCCGAACTGACCAAGAAGCTGGGCCTGGTCAAGTAAGGACGGCTGCCCATGCCCGCTTCTCGATTGCCGGCCTACAGCATCCCCGACCTACGCCGTCTGGCCCAGCGCAAGCTGCCACGCGGCCTGTTTGAATACGTCGATCGGGGCACCGGGGACGAGCAGGCTCTGGTGGGTACGCGGGACGCCATCCGGGCGCTGTGCTTTGAGCCGCGGGTGCTAGTGGATGTCTCGGCCCGCAGCACCCAAACCGAGTTCTTTGGCCAAGCCAGCCAGATGCCGGTGGCGGTGGCCCCAACCGGGGCCGCCGGACTGCTGTGGTTTGACGGCGAGATCGCCCTGGCCCGTGCTGCACGCGCAGCGGGCATTCCCTTCACCCTGGCCACCGCCTCCATCGTTTCCATGGAGCGCGTGGCCGCCGAAGCCGGCGGGCGGCTGTGGTTTCAACTCTATATGTGGCCCGAGCGCAGCTATTCGCTGGAGCTCATCGAGCGCGCCCGCCGCTGCGGCTTTGAAGCGCTGATGATCACCGTGGACACCCCGGTCGCACCACACCGCGAGTACAACCACCACAACGGCTTCTCCTTGCCCCTGCGCATCTCGCGGCGCAACGCGCTCGATGTTGCCAGGCACCCCGGCTGGTTTTGCAATGTGTTTGCTCGCTACCTGCTGCGCTCGGGCATTCCCACGCTCGAAAACTATCCATCTGAGCTGCGCAAACGCCTGAACGAAACCCAAACCCCGCCCAAATGCGACGCACTTAATTGGGATGACCTCAAGGACTTGCGCCACCGGTGGGACGGGCCACTGATCGTCAAGGGCATTTTGCGGCCCGAAGACGCAGAGCGGGCGCATGCCGCAGGCGCAGATGCAGTGCTGGTCTCCAACCACGGCGGTCGCAACCTCGACAGCTCAGTCCCACCCATGCAGGTGCTGCCGCGTGTGCTGGATCGGGTCGGCGCCCGCATGAAGGTGTTGGTCGATGGCGGCTTCAATCGGGGCGGCGACATCGCCAAGGCTCTGGCCCTGGGCGCCGATGGCGTGCTGGTGGGCCGCGCCCCGCTGTGGGGCCTGGCCAGTGGCGGCGAAGCCGGTGCCCGCTTGGCACTGGACCTGCTGCACGACGAGCTGCTGCGCGTCATGGCCTTTACCGGCACCCCCCGCATTGAAGATTTTCAACCGAGCCTATTGCATGGCCAAACGTCCTGAAATCCACCAGAATTGGCCCGCGAACTTCAGCCCCACTCATCCCTCAAGCCCCATGTCTGTATCCTCCCCCACTGCAGCGATCAGCGCCAGCGAGTTACAGGTCCTGCGCCAGTTCTTGGAAGACTACGCGGACACCCTGGATGCCCAGGACCTAGAACACTGGCCCGATTACTTCACCGAAGACGCCCTGTATCAAGTGATATCGCGTGAGAACCACGAAGCCGGTCTGCTGCATGCCACCATGCATTGCGACGGCCTGGGCATGATCCGTGACCGGGCCCAGGCGACCCGCGAATGTACGGTGTACGAGCCGCGCTACCTGCGCCATTTTCTGCACGGCCTGCGCGTGCGCTCGCGTAGCGCCCAAGGCCTGGAAACCCGCTGCAACTTTCTGGTGATCGAGTCCACCTCGGACGAAGAGCCGCGCGTGCTGCTAGTGGGCCAATACCTCGACACGGTGGTCCACACCGAACAAGGCATGCGGTTCAAGAAGCGCCTGTGCGTGTACGACAACTACCGCATTTACAACTCCCTGGTTTTTCCTGTCTGAGGCAGCCATGAATCCAAACCCCACCTCCATCGACATGGCAACCTCGAGGCGCTGGCCCGAAGAAGGCATCACCCGCGTGCCCGCCTGGATCTATTCCGACCCCGGCCTGTTCCGACGCGAGCTCGACGAGTTTTTTGCCGGCGACAGTTGGAACTTTGTGGGCCTCGATTGCGAAGTGCCCGAGAAGGGTGATTACAAGCGGGCCTGGATCGGTGACCGTCAGGTCATCATCACACGCGATGCCGATGGCGTGCATGTGCTGGAAAACCGTTGCTCTCACCGGGGCGGTGCAGTGGTCTGGCAAAACAAGGGCCATGCCCGCATGCTCACATGCCCTTACCACCAATGGGGCTTCAACATGAAAGGCGAATGCCGGGGCGTCTCGCTCATCAAGGGGGTGCATGGTGAAGGCGGTATGCCGCCCGACTTTGACATGAAGCAGCATGGACTGCGACGTCTGAGGGTGGCGGTGGTGGGTGGCTCGGTGTGGGCCAGCTTCAGCGACACGGTACCCGACTTCGAAACTTACTGTGGCCCCCTGGCCATGAAACGTCTGCGCCGGCTCATGCCGGGCCGCCCGCTCAAACTGCTCGGCCACTCGCGCCAGCTGATCCCGTGCAACTGGAAGCTGTATTACGAAAACAACCGCGACCCTTACCACGGCACGCTCTTGCACACCTTCTTCATCACCTTTGGTCTGTATCGTGCCGATTCACGCCACGACACTTCACCCGAGCAGGGCGGGATGCACTCGGTGAATGTGGCAGCTCCGGGCGACCGACAGGGCGATGGCAGCTTCACCAAGGAGCTCAAGCGCTTCAAGGATTTCAAGCTCAACGACATGGAGGCCGTGAAGTTTGCCGATGAATACGGTGACGGCGAGATGACCGCCATGCAACTCTTTCCCAGTGCCTTCATCCAACAGCATGCGAATGTGCTGGCGGTGCGCCTAATCAACCCCAAGGGCGTGCGCGCAACCGAAGTCGATTGGACCTATTTTGGCTATGCCGATGACGATGCCGACATGCAGCGCATCCGCCTCAAGCAGGCCAATTTGCTCGGTCCCTCGGGTTTTGTGTCTATGGACGACAGTGAACTGCTCAAGCAATTGCAGCGCCAGGTGGACGGCTACCCGGATTCCAAAGCCGTGCTTGAAATGGGTGGACGGGATGTGAAGCCACAGGTCACCATGGCCACCGAGGTGGGCCTGCGCGCCTTCTACGATTTTTATCGACAGCGCCTCGGGCTCTGAAACCGCGCCCCAACGCAACCCCAAATTCGGCGCTCAGCGGGTGCGGGGCGAGCGCCGCACATTGGTCATCGACAGGGCCTTGCGCGCGGGCTTGTCGAGCACCTCGATCGTCATGCGACCTTTATAGGCGGTAAGCACCAGATCGCGCATGTGCTCAATGTGGGTGCGCCAATAGCGCTCCACCTCATCCGCCTTACCCGCACGGATCAGAGTCACCGCATGCTCGCGGGTACGCAGACTCTCCTGGCGCAATTTGTCCACGTTCGCCTTGTCGCGAGTTTTTTCGGTCACATGGACGTGCTGGCGACGGATCAGGTCATGGATCAGCGAAGCCAGCAAGTGCAAGGTGTTGTTGCCACAGTTACGGGTGATCAAGAGCGAAAAACCTGCACTCAGATCGGCATAGAGTGCCAGATCGTTTTGCGCCGCCTGGCGCGCCTGCTTGATGTTGTCTTCCAGTTGCGCAATCGCCTTGAGGTCGCGCTGCTGGGCCATAAGGGCGGCCGCTGGGGGCTCCAGCACCGTGCGGGCAAACCACACATCAGGCAGCGTGGTGTCCTCGATTTGCAGATACACCCCCACCTGACGCGACAAGGCGCCCAGATCAATCGAGCTCACCCGCGCCCCACCGTGCTTGCCCCGGCTGATAGTGATCAGCGATTCGGATTCGAGCAGGCGCAAGGCTTCGCGCATGGTTGGACGCGAGATCTCAAACTCGGTCTGCAACACGTTCTCGGGCTGCAGCTTGTCACCTTGCTTGAGCTTGCCGGTGACAATCTGGCGGCGCAATTCTGCAGCCACCAGTTCGGCGGCTTTGGGCTTTTTGGCGGACGTGTAATCGCCAGGTCGTTGGGGTGTTGGAAACGGCATGTGGCCCATTATCACCAATCGGCTGCTGGCCAAAAAATAATTTTCTAAACAGTTGACTATTTAGAGCTTCTCGCCATAATAGTTAGACAAATAGAAATTCTAGATACACCCCATGAATTGGCCCACCGTCCTCTACAGCGAAGAGATCATGCGCGAAGGCCTCGGAATTGCCCGGGCCAAGATTGCGCTGGCCGATCGGGTACGCCTCCTGGAAGCCTTGTCCGACACGGGCCTCAAGCGCATCACCGTGGGCGCTTTTGTCAGCCCGCGCTATGTGCCTCAGCTGCAGGACTTCGAAACCTTGTTGCGCGCATTTCAACCGCGTCCGGGTGTCGAGTACCTCACCTTCATGCACAACCCCAAGGCGCGACTCAAGGCGCAGGAATTCTCGCCACCGCTCACTCTGGAGCCAGAGGTGGTGACCCTGTTCCAGGACATCTGCGATGTGCACCAGCGGCGCAACGTCAACCGCTCCATCGAGGCCGCCATGGCCGCCTGGCCTGAACTCATCGCCGATGCCAAGAGTCGAGGCGTGACGCGCGCCCGGGCGGGCATCGCTTCGGTGTGGGGCTCCAACTTTCAAGGCGCATTCTCGCGCGAATACCGCCTTTGGTCACTGGAACAACAGATGAATATTCTGCAAGCGGCAGGCTTGGAGGTGTTTGAAATCGGTCTACATGATTCGCAAAGCTGGTGCCTGCCGCATCTCATCGAAGCCGATCTGCAAGAGATCAAGCGGCGCTGGCCGCAGGTGCGGCAGTTTCATCTGCACATGCACGATGCGCGGGGCATGGCCCTGCCCTGCCTGTATGCCGCGTTGCGCGTGCTCGACGCATCCGACACCCTGCTGATTGATGGCACCCTCGGAGGTTTGGGTGGCGGCCAGTATTGCGGCAACGGCATGGCGTCGGGCATGGTCGCCACCGAAGACCTCCTGCACATGCTCGAAGGCATGGGCATCCCAACCGGCGTCGATCTGGACCGCCTGATTGAATGCGTCTGGATGCTCGAAGACATGCTCGGCATCAGCGCCTTTGGCCATGTCGCCAAAGCCGGTCCGCGCCCACAGCGACCCGACCAGCACTACGACCCCAACCTGCCGGCCGTCGAGAGCCTGCAGGGCGCCCGCCATTTCAAGCTTGGGCCCTCCGCGTATACGGACGAGGCCTATTCCCCCTGGAAGCAACCCATCACTGGCCCGTGGTTCCGCGGGCCCGATGACTCCGCCCGTAATCACTGAAAGGAAATTAGGCGTATGGACTTCAGCATGACCGACAACCAGATCATGATCCGCGACTCAGTTCGCGCGTTTGCCGAAAAGGAACTGCTACCCAAGTTCCAGCACTGGGACCGCAGCGGTGAGTGGCTGACCCCAGACTACATGCAAAAAATCATCGACATGGGTCTCTTGCGCCTGCGTTTGCCCGAAAAATTCGGCGGCCAGGGTTACTCATTTGTCGATTGCGGCATCGTGTGCGAGGAAATCGGTCGCGCCGACCACCAGATCCGCTACATCATCTCCAATGCCATTCACCTGGGCGAGATGGCCCACGCCATGCACCCCGAGCTGCAGGAAGAATGGATTCCGCGTATTGCCAATGGCGAGATGATGTCGCTAGCCTTCACCGAGCCGCGTGGCGGCGCCGATGCCGGCAACATCACCACCAAAGCCGTGCGCGACGGGGACCAGTGGGTGCTCAATGGCGAAAAAACCAGCATCACCTTCACGGGCGTTTCCAAGGTGGTATTTGTCTCGGCACGTACCGGCGGCCCCGGTCCGCGTGGCCTGTCCTTCTTCCTGGTGCCCACCGACACCCCAGGCGTCAAGATGGTCAACTTTGACCGCATGGGCCAGCGCATCGACCGCGGCGGCAGCTTCTTCTTCGACAATGTGCGCATTCCCGCACGCAACATGATCGGCAAGGAAAACGAAGGCTTCATTTGGGCGATGACCATCATTGGCTACAACCGCAACTTCGTGCCCCTGGCCTGCATTGGCGCGGCGCAGAAATCGCTGGAAGAAACCACCGAATACCTCAAACAGCGCCAGATCATGGGCAAATCGGCCACCCAGTGGCAAGGCGTTTCACAGGAACTGGCCATCTGCGCCACACAGCTCGAAGCCGCCCGCATGCTCTGCTACAAGGCCCTCTCGCTGAAGGACAAGGGTATGCGCCACGATGCCGAATCCTCCATGGCCAAATGGTGGGGCGTCAAGGTGGCCAATGAGACGCTCTACACCTGCATGCGCCTCAATGGCCACTATGGATGGGCCAAGGACCTGCCGCATGAGCAACGCCTGCGCGACTGCCTGGGTATGGAATCGGCCGATGGTCCGCGAGAGATCCACCTGGGCATCATCGCCCGGGACATCGTCGGCAAGCAATTTGCACCGTTCTGATCGTTGGAGCGGACGTGCCCATGGGCCCATTGCATGGATTGAAGGTCGTCGAGTTTGCAGGCATCGGCCCGGGGCCGATGGCCGCCATGCTGCTGGCCGACATGGGCGCGACTGTGCTACGCATCGAGCGCAAGGAGCAGGTCGCCCTGGGCGTGCCGAGGCCGCTCCAATACGACCTGCTGCTACGCAACCGTCGTTCAGTGCCGCTCGATCTCAAGCAGCCTGGAACCGTCGATTTCGCCCTCGCTCTGGTGCGCCAGAGCGATGTGCTGATCGAGGGCTTTCGCCCCGGCGTGATGGAGCGCCTGGGCCTGGGCCCTGAGGTTTGCCTGACACAAAACCCCGGCCTCATCTATGGGCGCATCACTGGATGGGGTCAGACCGGCCCGATGGCGCAAGCGGTGGGCCACGACCTCAATTACATTGCGCTCACCGGCGCCCTGTATGCCATTGGCCGGGCCGGTCAGGCCCCCGCCCCGCCCATCAACCTGCTGGGTGATTTTGGAGGCGGCACACTGTACCTGGTCATGGGCATCCTGGCGGCTCTGCATTCACGCCATGCCAGCGGGCAGGGCCAGGTGGTCGATGCAGCGATTGTAGATGGCGTGGCTTCGCTCATGACGCAGCCCCATGGCAGCCTGGCCGCCGGGGTAATCGGCACCGAACGCGGCACCAATCCCACCGACTCGGGCGCCCCTTTTTACGATGCATACGCCTGCGCCGATGGCAGATGGGTGTCGCTCGCGGCGGTCGAAACAAAATTCTATGCCGAGGCCCTGCGTGTGCTCGGACTGCCCGAGCTGCTGGCCCGTCAATGGGACAAGTCCCACTGGCCCGAAGCTAAAGCCCGCATCGCTGAACGCTTTTTATCACGCAGTCGGGACGATTGGTGCGAAGCCTTTGATAGCGTCGAGGCCTGCTTTGCGCCGGTGCTGACCCTGGCCGAAGCGCCACAGCATCCGCATCTGGCCGAGCGCGGGGTGTATGCCGAAATCAACGGCGTCACCCAGCCCATGCCCGCACCGCGCTTTAGCCAGACCCCTTCACCAACCCCGCAGCCCTTTCGCCCGTGGGACCCCAAAGACGCCCAAGCTATTCTTGGCCCTTGGCTGGATGCTTCAGCCATCGAGGCCGCCCGCCAATCGGGGCTCATCGATTGATCCACACCACGACAGGAGACACACCATGACACACCCGCATTTCCTCTGCACCGGTCTCATTCGTCGCCGCCAGATCCTGGCCGCTGGCGTTGGCAGCACACTCATGGCCAGCTCGCTGGGCGCTCAAGCCCAGGGCAATTTCCCGAGCCAACCCATCAAGATCGTGGTGCCCTATTCGGCAGGCACTGGTAGCGATGCCCTGGCCCGCACAGTGGCGCAGGGCATCACGGACAAAACCGGCAAGGTGGTCGTGGTGGAAAACCGCGACGGCGGTGGCAGCCTGATTGGCACCATGGCCGTGGCCAAGGCCGCACCCGATGGCTATACCCTACTGATTGCCGCCAACCCCATGGCCATCGTGCCGGCGGGCCAATCCCAACCGCAATACCACCCGGTCAGTGATTTTGTACCGGTGGCCAAGGTGGGGGTGATTCCCCTGGTGCTGGTCACCACCAAGAGCCTGGGCTTCAAATCGGTAGGCGACCTCATTGCCTATGCCAAGGCCAATCCGGGCAAGTTGAGCTACGGCTCCTCCGGCTCGGGAACCATCAGCCAGCAGGAGATGGAACTCTTCAAGCAAGCGGTCGGCATCGACATTCCAGAAATTCCCTACAAAAGCACGGCCCAGGCCATGACCGACCTGATCGGCGGCACACTTTCGGTATTCCCCGTGGTGGTGCCTCTGGTCGCGCAGCACATCCAGTCCGGTCGCGTGAGTGCGCTGGCAGTGTTCGATTCGCGCCGTTCGCAGTTGCTGCCCGACTTGCCCGCGATCAGCGAGCAGGTCTCAGTGCCCGGCTATGTACCCACCCCCGTGTGGTACGGCTTTGTGGCCCCGCGCGGCACACCCTCTCAGGTGATTTCGGTGCTCTCGGACATGATCAATGCCTCGATGGACACCCCTTATGCCAAAACCCGCCTCGCAGCCCTGGGCGCGCAGCGAATCACCGTGAGCAACGAGCAGTTTCTGGCCGACCTGAAAGCCGAATACGAAAAAGCCGGCGTGTTGGCCAAGAAGCTAGGCACCTACAAATAAAGCGCTCGTCCCGCCATGAACACACGCATTCCCACCCACGAGGCCCTGGCGCAGCAACTCAAGCGGCTGGGCATCGATTGCATCTTTGGATTGATGAGCGACGAAACCGCGCTCTTGATTGCCAGCATCGATGCGGTCGGCATCCGTTTCGTCAGCGCGCGCCATGAAAACAATGCGGTGGCCATGGCTGAGGGCTATGCTTGTTCGAGTGGACGTCTGGGCGTGGCACTCATTGGTCGGGGGCCCGCCACCGCTAATGGCATGCACGGCACTGTTTACATCCGCAAGACCGCCTCGCGCGTGCTTTTGCTCCTGGGCGCTTCGGCCGATGGCGTACCCAACCCCAATGCATTTGGACCCGACACCAAGGCCCTGGATGCGTCAGCGGTGCTCAAGGCGGCGGGCGTTCGTGTGCGCACCCTACATGACCCCGACACCGCGCCACAGGCCCTGGCGAGCGCGTATGTAGCTGCCCATCAGGGCTTGCTGGCCTTGCTCTTGCCGGGCAATGTTCTGGGGGGCACCACAGCGGCCTCGACCCTGGTCGATGCAGTAGCACCTGCGAGCCCACCCGCCTGGCCGGCACCGCGTGCCAGCGCCCTACAGGCCGCGGTGGCGGCACTGCATCAGGCCCAAAGGCCGGTCATTTTGGCAGGCTACGGTGCCTATCGGGCTGGCGCGCGCGAAGCGCTGATCGCGCTCGCCGACCGCACCGGTGCCGCCCTGGCCACCACCATGAAGGCCAAGGACCTGTTTCGCGGCCACCCCTTTGATTGCGGCGTGGTGGGCTCTTTCTCGCAAGGGCCAGGTCGCCGCCTGATTGGCCAGGCCGATTGCATCGTGGCTTTTGGCGCCGGGCTGAATCAGCGCACCAGCAGCCAAGGCACTTCCATGCCCGCCGAGGCCTGCCTGATCCAGGTCGATGTCTCCCGTGAAGCAATTGGCCGCTGGCTGCATTGCGACATTGGCATCGTCGGCGATGCGCGCCGCGTGGCCGAGGCCCTGACTGATGCCCTGCCCCAGCGCGGCCCAGCCGATCAGCCCCTGCGCAGCGAGGCCCTGCGCCAGCTGCTAGCCAATCACCGGCCAGAGCAAGATTTTGAACCCCACCACACCCCGCGCACCCTCGACCCCCGCACGGTGGGCGTCGAGCTCGACCGCCTCCTGCCACGCGATCGAAATGTGGTGTATGACGCTGGCAATTTTTTGCAGTGCGCCACCTATGTATCGGTGCCCGGTCCGGCCCACATCAAACAGACCAGCGATTTTTCATCGATCGGCATGGGCTTTGGCACGGCCCTGGGTTTTGCCCATGGCGACCCGCACCGTCCCACCGTGTTGTTTGTGGGTGATGGGGCTTTCCTCATGACCTTGAGCGAGCTTGAAACCGCTGCCCGCGAAGACATTCCCCTGGTGGTGGTGGTGATGAACGATTGCGCCTATGGCGCCGAGCTGCACTACCTCAAGCTGCGCGATGTGCCCACCACGACCACGCAGTTTCCCGATGTGGATTACGCCCCGGTGGCCGAGGCTTTTGGCTTTCAGACCGCCACCGTGCGCTCGCTTGAAGAGTTGCGCGCCTTGGCCCCGCTCTTGGAAAAACCCGAAGGACAGATCCTGATCGATTGCAAGATCAATGGCGCCGTCCCCGCTGGCTTCCTGGCCGAAACCGCCCCCGGCGCCGCACACAAGGCCTGAAATCTGTCAGTCCAGGCCGTCTGCCCTTGTCGCTCAGACTAAGGGACGTGCCGCCACTGCGCCTGAAGCCAGCAGGCGTTCGATGTCGGCATCGCCCAGTTCGAGCTCCTGCAGGATGTCGCGGGTGTGCTCACCCAGCGCAGGCGGCGGTGCTCCCACTGCATCAACCGCCCCATCGAAACGCACGGCGCGGGTCACCGCCTTGACCGTACCAAAAGCCTCGCTGGTGGTGGTTTGCACCAAACCGGAGGCCAACACCTGCGGATCGCGCGAGAGCTCGGCCAGGGTGTTCACTGGCGAGAACGGCACCCCCGCGGCCAAGAAAGCCTGCGACCAATGCGCGCGGGTCTGCGCGGCAATCAATGGCCGGAGCAGGGCCATCAGGGCCGGGTAATGGGCCTTGCGAGAGTCGTTGCGGCGGTAGTCGGGATGATCAGCCAGATCGGGCCGTCCAATGGCCACGCAAAACTGCTGCCATAGCTTGTTGTTACCGCAGGCAATGAAGAGCCAGCCATCGCTCGCTTCAAAAGATTCATAGGGCACATTGTCAGACATTGCCTGGGCCGAAGCCGGTGCAGCCTGGTTGTTCTCGGTCGCCCAGAACCGTTGCAAACCCCAAGCCTGCAAGGACAGGGCCGAGTCGGAAAGGCACACCTCCACATGCGCACCCTGCCCCGTGGATTGGCGCTGCAAGAGCGCCGCGAGGATACCGGCAAACGCATTTTGACCAGTGGTGAAATCAATCAAGGGGATGTTGATTCGGCTGGGCGCAGGTTCCCCCGGCTGCGGAATGCGCATCATGCCCGAGTAGGCCTGCATCATCGGGTCGTAGCCACGCGCATGGGCCATGGGCCCAGTCTCACCAAACGCCGAAATGGTGCAATAGATCAGCCCGGGATTGAGCGCCTTGAGGGCCTCATGCCCAAGGCCCAGTCGGTCCATCACCCCGGCACTGAAGTTTTGCACCAACACATCCGCGCGCGCTGCCAGGCGCTTGACCAAGGCTAAGCCCTCGGGCTGCTTAAGGTCCAGCGCCAGGCTGCGCTTGCCCCGGTTGACCACCAAGAACAAGGTGCCCGAGCCCGGCTCGCCGGTTTGAAAAGGCGGCCACTGGCGCGAATCATCGCCCTTGGGTGGCTCGACCTTGATCACGTCCGCCCCATAGTCGGCCAGCAACTGCCCGCAATGCGGGCCGGCAAAAATGGTGGAAAAATCTAGAACGCGGATGCCGTGGAGCGGTTTCATGTAATGGGGACAACGCGGAAAAAGAGAAAGAGAAGCCAAGGGCCCATTGAGATTTTAAATAGGTTATACATTATTAAACCGTGCATTGACAAGCTGGTTCACTCAGCCTCTACACAGAGTTCATGCCCAAGTGGTGCGGCTGGGTTTCGGGGTGGGTGGCCATCGGTTCAGTCAGGAGCTCATAGCTAAAAGCCCAGCGTCCTGCGGGACTTTGCGGGGTTGACAATCCTGAGTGTCCATCCCCCGTTAATTGAGGGAAGAGCTCTTGCCTCATCCAACCGCAAAATCTATGGGGAGATTTATGGCGGATAGAAAAGATAAACGCGCCTTCAGGCGCGTTTTTTAATGGCTATCTGGCGGAGACGGTGGGATTCGAACCCACGATGCGGCTCTACACCGCATACTCCCTTAGCAGGGGAGCACCTTCGGCCTCTCGGTCACGTCTCCTGGGCCATGCAAATTATCGCATGAGTTGTGGGCTACTCAGCCTTGGCTCTGGTCCAGATCAAAGGCCTTGTGCAGGGCGCGCACGGCCAGTTCCATGTATTTCTCATCAATCACCACCGAGGTCTTGATCTCGCTGGTGGAAATCATCTGGATGTTGATCCCCTCTTCGCTCAGGGAGCGAAACATCTTACTGGCCACGCCCACATGGCTACGCATGCCGATACCGACAATGCTGACCTTGCAGATCTTGTCGTCACCCAACACTTCTGCAGCGCCCAGGGGCTTGGCAATTTTTTCCTTCAGCAGGTCCAGGGTGCGGGCGTAGTCATTGCGGTGCACGGTGAAGCTGAAGTCGGTCAGGCCACCCTTGCTGATGTTCTGAATGATCATGTCCACTTCAATGTTGGCTTCGGCCACGGTGCCCAGAATTTGGAAGGCGATGCCAGGCTTGTCGGGCACGCCCACCAGAGAAATCTTGGCTTCGTCACGGTTGAATGCGATACCGGAAACAATGGCTTGTTCCATTTTTTCGTCTTCCTCAAAGGTGATCAGGGTGCCAGACTTGGCCTCCTCGTTGATGTCAA
>Ga0129336_10001417_pt1 | contig 14524 bp, 16 predicted proteins | sample CPB6_02_DNA_FD_96878 | JGI IMG/M metagenome (GOLD analysis project Ga0129336, IMG submission 96878) | Freshwater to marine salinity gradient microbial communities from Chesapeake Bay, USA - CPBay_Sum_0.6_0.2_DNA | ecosystem: Environmental > Aquatic > Marine > Coastal | place: USA: Chesapeake...
TATGTTCTCAAGACGGAACATTAGCAACAGCAATTGGATATGGAACTTATGATGAAAATTCTTGTTGGCCATGCAATAATGTAAAAAATCCAGATACGTATGTAAATTTTAGAACACCATCTGAAGAGTTGAATCAAAAAAGATATGCTTGGGGAACAGCCGACTATTATGGAGAAATTTATCCATGTTGGTTTAATGGTATTAATATGACAAATATCGAAAACGATAGTGATTCGTTTTTTGATATACTTTTTAATTTAAAAATTGAAAAATTTAATGGATCGTCATATCAAACAGTTATAGATGTTGATGTAAATGGAAAAACAAAAAATTTAAGAGCACATCCAGATGCTGTTGGTTCTTACCACGTGGGTGGAAATGAAAAAATTACTTGGGAAGAATTGACAGAATGTTATGCGTTTGTTGATTTATTAGGGTTTAGTGAATGCAATCAAAGTTTTGCAAAAATGCCGAGAGGCCCGTGGCCGTATAGATTTAAATATGCCGTACCAAACAGTTTGTCCGGTGATACTTGTGATCCAGATAGTGGGGGACCTATTTTAGGTGGGGGTGGCGAAGAAGAAGAAGAAGATCCAGATTATCCGTGTAAGAATCCCGATAGATGTTTAAGATCCTATTGTTCTAGAGATGAAATTTGCTATGAGCTTGATCCAAATGGAACACCATATGGTTGGGAGGATGTACCGAAAGCTTGTGGAAAGTTATCAAATTACGAAACAGATGATTCTAAAAGAAAGTTTTTTTGCTGGTGGGATCCAGCAAACAGATACACGACACCTGAGTGGGATGTTTCAGATCAAAGTGGGTCAGGGGCTCCAGATAGAAAATTTAGCATCCATGTAGTCGTTCCTACTAAATTTTTTAGAGCAAGTGGTGACATACCCTTAGATTATAGTTTTGGTGAGGGTGTCGGTATTTATGGAGATTTTTGTAGACCAACTTATAGTGAACAGGGAAGAAGTTTTGGTGAATGGTCATTTGGTATGGATTGTGAAGCAGTTTCTGGCGAAATTGAAGCACTTGAAGCTGCTGGATTTGAATGGTCAGGTGGCCCACAAGACGATGGTGTTTGGATAAACAAAACTCCAACAAATGCTTTACGAGTTTTATTTACTTTGGATCACTCGGATTTGGATCAGGGAAAAGTTTGGAGAGTTTTTAGAGATTGGGATGTAACGGTAAATAATTTAGAAAAAAAATTTAATGCTGGAACTCCACAAGAAAAAAAATTTAGAATATCTTTAAAACAAAAATTAGTAGAAACCCATTTTGCAAGTTTAGGATGTGATTGTCCATCCGGCTACAGAACACGAACGACCGGAACAACTGGAAATACAGGTAATACGGGTTCAACTGGCTCAACTGGTCCAACTGGCTCAACCGGATGTTTAGAAGCCCATTACCCGTGCGCTACTGGTGGCACAGGTTCAACTGGTAGCACAGGATCTTCTGGTAGATATGAAAGAATATTGCCATCATCTTGCGATGATTGTGTGACTGGTTGCAAAATTTTAACTGAAGAAGGATATTGTGCCGATCCATATCCAACGGATCCTTTTGCTCCATGCATGACAAACGGTTATGGAGGAAAAATTTCATTTGCAGAACGCGGCCCTATTGTTTTGGATGTACAAGTAAAAACCGAAGAGATGAATTGCATTATTTGTGGTTGTAACCCAGCGCTTACAGCTTGTAGGTGTTCGGGTTGTTCCGAAAAAATTGGAGGAACAACAAAATCACAAAAAGGTGCTAAGTTAATTGTTCACCAAGCAAACTTGCCCATACCAGATGCAGTAAATAAATGTGCCGCTGCTAACAGGACAGACTACAATAAACCTATGTTTTTTGAAGAAGATTGTACTGATGGTCTTACAAATAAAATTATACCCTACATAGGGTCCGGGTCCTGTCCTTATTCGATATGGTTTGAAGACGAACAAAGATTTATTAATCCAGGAAATTTAATTTCTGTAATCAAAGAGCATGGTCAAAGATGGTTGGGAGCTGCTGGAGATATACCAGTAGCATCTGGTATGAGAAGTTCTCCCATGCTTGTTTTTACTAGAGGATCTAGATATAGAAATGTTTACATTGGTGTAGAGGTTGATGAACTGCACACCAGAGAAGCAAGAGACCGAGTACAAAGAGGGTTTGAACCTCATGATTGTTTTGACCCTCTATATGGAGAAATGTCTTGCGAGTGGATTTCGGGTGCTTGTGCGCAGAGATACGATTCCGAATCATATAGAAGAGACACTTATGACAGAAATGTTAATGCTGTATTTAATGAATCTCCATTTCCAGGAAGTTCGCCAAAAGGTTTATGTGTGTCTTTATGCGACACTTGTTTATGCGGAGAGGAGGACCAAGAATGTGATGACATTGATGAACCAGCACCATGTGGTAATTCAATACCTTGCCCATATGATTGTTTTGATAAAGATCTGGAAGGGACAACATATGTTGACCAGTCAGGAAGTATAGTAACAAGAACAAGACCTTGCTATTCAGAAGATGTAGATGAAGAAGGAAACGGTTTGGGCACTTATGGGGGCGCAGATCCTTGTTGTTTTGACCAAGACGCACCGGGTTGCGTCCCATACTGTCCCGAGTGTCCGGGAGGTTGCCGTTGCTCAAAATGCAGATTAGAAAATTATAAAATTTGTGAAGGAAGTAAAGAAGAACAAACATGTGAAGGAAATCCACAGATGGAAAACCAACCAGGTGGTGATGGTTCGCGACATTGGACTGGTTTCTGGACATGTGGAGACAATATAATAGGAGAAAATAACAGACCAGGCATGTCAAAGTTTTGTGAAGACTGTGGCAATTCAGACAATATAGCAAGAGGTGAAGTTGGTTCAACTTGCTTGGAATACACTTGTGCCGAAGCTCCACTACAATATTTTGGAATGGATACCGAAAGAATATATCTTGCTTCTCTTGGAAGCAATTCTACAGCAACATACGATTGCATGGACGAACTCTGTCAAGAATTTCATTCTTGTGGATGTTTTGGAACAGAACTCTTAGAAGCCAATCAAAATTCTTGTCAAAAATATAGTGGGCCTGCTAAAGATTGTATGTTACAAAGAGTAAATCCAACTGGGGACTGCCCAGATAATTGTTCATACAATTATAACTTTAAAATATGTGGTCCCTATGGGACTCCTTATGGTTGGGGTTTTCAACCAACATTTATAAATTGGAGAAAAAAAGTATGTCAAGAAAGAACTTTAGAAAATAAACTGCAAACACCAAATTTTATAGAATCATTAGAAATAAAAACAGAATCAGATTATAGTAATTGCGAATCGGGTCAAGCTGATCGTACATCTTTAAAAGATTGGGATAAACATATATGGTGGACACAAGGAACAATTAATTGCGAAAATCCGTTAGGTTCAAATATTCCAATTTTGAATTGGGCTGATCAAGTTTGTTCAAGCGAATGTGGTCAGTCTAGTCCTCTTAATCCAAGTTTAACAATAAAATTGTCAAAATATCAAGTTCACGAAGGTTCGGCTGGAGAAGGATTTTTGCCTTTCGATACTACGTACCAGCCAAATCCCAATAGAAATTCATTTGCAATAAACAGAAGTCATATTATAATAAATGCAAAAGGACCAAGCAAATGATAAAGGGTAATATATCTTTAAATCAATTTGAACGTTGTTTATACAACAGAAATATTTTTAAAAATAAAATAAATTGTGCTCACTGGTCTTTAAATAAAAGTTGTTCTGATTATTGTTTATTAAAAAAAGAAGAAACAAATATAAAAAAATGCAGTGAATGCAACCTTAGAGAAGAAATAGGTGAATCGAATATAGGGCAAACTATACAAAGTTCTATACAAGATTTAAGAAAAAAATTTCCACAGACAAATGTTTTCAACCCTTCAGTAAATTTGATTAACCAAAGTGAAAAAAATTTAAATAATCAAAATATTGAAGACAACGAAGATAACAAACAGTCGTTTTTACAAAAAGCAGTTTCTTATGGAAAGGCTGAAGGCTCTCAGCTTTTTAGTGGAAAAGTTTCTCTTGAAGTATATGAAGAAAGAAAAAATATATGTAAAGAATGCCCAAATAAAACCAACCCAAAACCTAATCAAGAAGAACTTGGTTGGTGTACAAAATGTGGTTGCAGTTCTAGAAATCCAAGAGCTGCACTTACAAATAAATTGTGGATGCCTTCTTTTGAGTGCCCAATTAAAAAATTTGGAAAATCTTCAGGAACAGGATTTAATGCAAAAGACGCTTTGAATTCTATAAAGGGTGCTGCCGAAGCAATTGTAAATACTATAGAAGAACAAAAAGGAATAACATGAGTTGCATACAAAAAATATTAAATTTTCAAATTGAAATAAAATTACATCACTGGAGTACAACTTCATACGCACAACACATGGCTCTAGGAAAGTTATATGAAACTCTTGATGTTCTTTTAGATACTTTTGCCGAGACCTATATTGGAATAAAGGGTCGGGGCGAAGTAAATGAGATAAAAAATCTTGTTTTTAATGGGGCAACTAAGATAAACATAATGAACGTATTAAATTCATTCGAAGAATATCTAAAAAATGAAGTAGAAAATGAACTTGCGGGAGAAACAGCTCTGTTAAATATACGTGATGAGATGCTTGCTTCCGTTCAACAAACCAAGTATCTCCTCACACTGTCGTAAGGAGACATTTATGAAAATTTCAGAGTTAGTTTACGAAATTCGTAACTTAGCTCGCAAAGAAGAAGATCCTGTTAGCAAGGATCTTTTTTTTCAGTGCGCTAAGTCCTTAGAAATTCTTGGTAATCTTGCAAAAATTGCTGATCTTGCGGTTGCAGAACACAATGCTGCAGACGCCCCGGCTATAAACGAAGAGGACAATGTAAAATGGAATATAGACGACACAACTCTGAAAATGCTTTCAGATCATCTGGAGTCTTTAGTTTATTACAAATTTATGGATAAAAATGACAGATGGCCTTATGGAGATCAACCATTTAAAAAATTTATGACAGAACATCCACCATTAAATGGTGAATGATTCAAGCATAGAATAAATTTTTGGTGGTATGCTTTTATGGCTAAGAACTGCCATAGATGAAGGCATAATTTTTAAAACAACTGGGCTGTGGTATGGACTTTTCTTGTAAGAATGAAACTTGCGAGTTTTTTCCATCATAAAATGGCTGTAGATATAACAGTTGGCTTTTTTTGCATACATCTTACTGTCAATTTCTAAATTAAATTTTTTAATAATTTTGACTGCTCGTTTTTCACAATCTCTTTCCATGGCACGTACCAGAAAAAATGCTCTTTTTAATTTTTTTTCTGGATAATCTTTGCCATTAAACCACTCATCAATCATTATACCAGCTGCATCTGATTTTTGAAAAATTTTAGATTTGTTGATACATTGGAGAAAATGGCAATATTCGTGCACCAAAGTTGAAATAAAATCACTTGATTTTTTGGCAATTTTTATGACTTTTTTGCCCTCGTCAAAATATCCCACACAACGATACCCACCCACATTGACCAATTTTCCACGGCCAATTACAAGGCTCATACCGTATTCTGCCAGGTGATTTTTCACATATCTGACAAACTGACGATTCCGCTTGTTCATGGGGGCGTCTCCTCAGTCCATATTATTTAGGATAATACTTGACAGTCAAGCAATAGGGGGTATATTAGACCAACTTCTTATAAGAAAGGAAAATTATGGAAATTACTACTGTTGATCGTCCTACCAAGATTCAGAGAGTGTTTGATTACATGCGTTCAGGGGCTTCCCTAACGGCTGGAGAGGCACGGAAGCGTTTCCGTGTAGGAAATATGCGTGCAACGATGCACGATCTCCGTGAAGCGTTTAATCGGTTTGACATGAACTACGCCATTACTCGCGAAACACGAAATGGTCGCTCGCACTACCGAATGGTACGAAACCGAAGTCGTTAAAAAATTAAATAATTTTTGGTAATAAACTCCCCCACAAGGGGAGTTTATACTTTTATGGTAAATTTTATTGATGCAGAACTTTGTGAATTTTGTAAACTGCAATACAATGTTGTATTTGACAAATAATTTTGTAACATTGCGTAAGAATTTATATAACCAAATTTTCCAAATTTTTCAAATTGATCTGTATTTAAAAGTGTTGTTCTAGTTGGTTCGGAATATATTAACAAATCGTAGCCAATTAAGGATGGGTGGCTCGTATCTATTTTGGTTATTGTATTAGGTGTGCTGGTAATATTTACATTCGTAATTGGTGTGACAGTTGTAGTTGATAAATTTAGTGCAGAAGATGTAGATAAGAAGACTGTAGATGGGTTAATTAATTTTATATAAATTAAAGTATTAAAAAATTCCCCAATATCACTTTTTGTACCCTGCGCTGGATCGAAATAATTTGCGTCGATACATGTACTGCAATTGTCTATTATTGCATAAAAAGGTGTTGTATTTGAAGTATCAAAATAATTTTTTCTTAATAATGCTTGATTTAAATTTTGATTTTCATAGCAGGCAACTAAAGAAGCAGTAGACGTTGTTTTTACTATTAATACAACAGGAATGGTGGAAGATTTTGGTGCTGTAATTAAATCTGGGTCCCCTCTAATATATAACCCAATTTGAGAAAATGTTTCAATTAAATTTTGAGCAGTGCCCCCTGTTTCAAAATATATTGCCTCTCTTCCATCTTTAAATTCAGCATAACAATCAATTGGTATTCTTTCTAAATTTTCAGCAGTACCACCACTCTCAAAGGACAAGTATTCTTCGAATCCAAATCTGCTACCTATTATACCTAAATTTTTAAATTTTGTTGAGCTGGTTCCCGGTATGGAATTTACTAAAAAGTATCCAGTCAAAGATTGTGTCGATGAAAAATTATATTCTATATTTTTAATAAAATTTTGTTTATCAAAAAATGTGTAATTTGTAGGTGAAGTAAATCCACTAATAATGTTTCCAAGTATAATTTTATTTCCGCCTATAAGTTTTGTAAAATAGGCAGTACCACCAATTGTAGTTTGAATATTGTTATATCCATCATAATATTGAACTGGGGGCACATAAAATGTGACTCCAGCTGTAAATGATTTAAAAGTTTTAACAAGGTAAACAAGATCTGACATGTTTGTTGTGTGTGTATAATCAATATACAAACACGATCCTTGGATAGATACATTTGGTTTAGTGTCAATTTTTCCTAAAGAAAAAATTGGGTCTACAGTATTTCCAGATACATAAAAACCATAATTTGATAAGGTTCTTACTTGATTTAAAGAAGACGATCCCATTTTATGATGCTGCGTATGTTACAATTTGTGTTCCGGATGAAGATATTAAATAAACTTTATTTGTATTATTTAATTTTAAGAAAATTTCATCACCTTCATATAGAGAGTAACCAAAAGAGCTTCCAACCAATCCAGATGTATTTCCCATATACACTAAATTAGTATTTGCATTTATAGACTTCACAGTTACCCCATTTTCGCAAGTAAATCCTACAGAATCCATTTGAATAACAGCAGATGAAGTTACACTCACTCTTCCGGTTTTAAATGTAGATGGGACTGAAATTCCCAAAGTTGAAAGATTGGTATTTAATGTATTGAGTTGTGCAGAAATTCCACTCAAAGAGCTTAAAATTGCCGTATCATTTATTCCAACTGTGTTGCCAACAGTAACCGCTAAAGAGGTTCCACCCGAAAGACCTTGAACTCTTAAGCCGCTGGTTGCGCTATCATTTGTGACTCCAACGGTAGAGCTTAAAGTTGCACTTATTGTTGCGCCACTCAATTGGACAATCAACGGATTTGCTGTATTTCCGAGTTGTGTACCTGATGAATTTACCAAATTGGTGTAAATCCATGTGTTTCCAGCTGGACCAAATACAGAGATAGCGTCTGTTGTTTTTGATAATTGTCTGCCACCAGTAACTTCAACTGGAGAACCAGAGACATGAGACACATAAAGTGGAGAAGCTGTAACGCCAGTTGCTATTACAGTTCCAGTTACTGGAAGGGGTTCACCACCGATCACACCTTCTACAGCCAGCGTTCCAGTGAAGCCGGATATGGTGGCTGTCATACCAGCAGCAACGCTTACGGGAAGTGGGTTGGAGGATGAAACAACAGTTGCAGAGCCAGTTACACCATATGCAAGTTTAATTAATTGAAAATGAGCAGTAGTTCCTGAAAAAATTACAGAATCTGTAGCAACTGCGGCTGTAAAACCTGATGTTTCTATAACAAGATTGGGGTCATTGTCTGATGGCATTTTATCCTCTAAATAGTTCTAGAATATTTAGATACTTTTTATTATTGCTTTTTGGGGATTATGGGATACAATATAGCATGTACATAGATGATTCTGCAAAAGAAAAATTTTCTACTAAGGTAATAGAGAGAGTAAAATCTACAAAACTACCTTTTATGGATTGTGTTTTAGAACTTGCAGAAGAGATGAATATTGAACCGAATGCTGCTGGAAAATTGCTAACCAAGCCGTTAATAGAAAAAATTGAAGCAGAAGCAATAACTTTGCACTTTATCAAAAAAAGAAAAATAAAACGTTTGCCTTTTGAATGATTGCTACTATAATACTTTAACAAAGGCCAAGGTAGTTCCTTGGGGAAAGAAACACATGGGAAATTTTTCAGATTTTAAAAAGAAGAGTAAGAATTCAGTCGCAGCACTCACCGAGCGTCTTGATAAGATGACCTCTAAAGAGGGGTATAAAGACGAGAGGCTGTGGAAGCCAGGTATTGATAAGGCTGGAAATGGATATGCTGTTATCCGTTTTCTTCCTGAAATTGCCGGAGAAGATAGTCCGTTTGTCGCCGTCTATAGCCACACATTTAAAGGTAAGGGTGGATGGTTTTATGAAAATTGTCCTACCACTATTGGTGAAAAATGTCCGGTCTGTTCGGCAAATACTGAACTTTGGAATAGTGGAATTGAAGATGATAAAAACGTTGCACGTCAACGTAAGCGCAAGCTAACCTATATTTCAAATATCTTGGTCATCGAAGACCCAGCAAATCCGGAAAACAAGGGAAAAGTTTTTCTTTATCAATACGGAACAAAAATCTTTCAAAAGATTCAAAGCCTAGCGCATCCAGAGTTTCAGGACGAAGTCGCCGTGGACCCATTTAATTTTTGGTCTGGGGCAGATTTTAAAATTAAAATTCGAAATGTTGGTGGTTATGTAAATTACGACCGCAGCGAATTTTCTTCTCCAGCACCTCTATTTGGTGGGGATGATAAAAAACTTGAGGAAATTTGGAAGAAGCAATATCCCCTCAAGCCCTTTGTTGATAAGAGTCAGTTTAAGAGTTTTGACGAACTCAATGCTCGTTTCAAGAAGTCTGTTGGGGACGACATTCGTGCACAATTTACCGAAAGCAAGAGCATTGAAGATGATGTTGAGGAAACTTCTGTTGTTGAGGATGTAGAGGATAAAGATCCACTGCAGTATTTCTCAGAAATGGATAAAGATTGAAAAAGCCCCGAAAGGGGCTTTTTTTATGCCCATTCGGGCAAAGTTGACATCCTCATTTTTCTTTGTTCAAAAACAAGATTATTGGGTTCTACTGTTGGCCTTTCTTCGAACCTATCCTTTTCATTTGTTTGCAACCAACCATCTTTGATATTTGCATTTTGGATATCAATTATCTCCGCTTCTAGCGTTTTGGTTTTTTGGTAAACAATATCCAGATCGTTATTTACTGTCGAAGACTGCATAGTTTTAGAAAACTGTGACTGAACCTGTTGCGTTGAAAATGAATCTGTTGTTTTGGTTGGAACTATGTACTCTGCTTCAGGCAGCTGTATCTGCATTGTTTCTGCAATAAATTCTGGTTCTGGTAATAGACTATTTTGTGCTGTTTGATTTTGATCTGAAAAAGAATTTATAATAGGCTCTGAATTTAACTCAATATCATTACTTTTTATCAAGATTGGTTCTGGTAATGGAGTTTCAAACATTGGATTTTGAAGAGCTTCAACCTCATCGGATTCATTGAATTGGATTATAGGAGACATCAGTTGTTTTTCTGCCTCAAAATCCATTGATATATTTTCTTCATCCATTGGGCATACCTCCTCTTAACATTGCTTGTTCCATTTCATACTGTTTCTTTTTTTCTTCGTTTGTTACTATTAAGTTTAAGTAAATTTCTCTTTCCCATGGGCACATAGATTCTATTTCATTCAACGACCAATTATATTTGTACATCATGGTAAAGTTTGTAGAAAAATAATCAGCTAGATCAAAAAACTTTACCGATAAGTAAAAAAATTTAGTAATCCAGATGCCTCCTTTTTTCCCTCCGATGTATTAACTTCCAATTTTAACTGTGGTTCTTTTTTCAAAAAATCATCCAATTTTGTTATAATCGATAGGGGGAGATTTGCTAGTATTTCTTTTAATTCTTCTGGTACAAACTTTGAACAATCGTATATTTCATTTTTTAATATTACATTCTTAATTGATGCTTTTATAAAATCTTCTTTTTCTGTATTTTTTAATTTTAACAAATTTTTTATAGTTGGTGTTTTTACAACAATAGAAATGTCGTTTCCTATGTTTATTTGTTGTTCTTGTATTTCATTTATTGGTTTTATCTCGGATATGTTAACTTGAATTTTTTCTTTATTGTAAATAAGATTTAAAGTTTCATCAACACTCTTTGATCTTATTTGTAAAAAAAGATATTCTGCGTCCGCTAGACACAAATCATTTGGATTTATATTTTCGCAGTTCCTTTTAACAATATCAATCATTGCTATAAAAGCAAGATGTCTGTTTTGTTCTTGTAAAATTGTAGCTATATTTTTTGCATCTTTTACTCTAAAAGGCACAAAAATTACTTCTTTTTTACAAAAAGGCAAGGTAGTTTTATATTTTGGTAAAAATGAGTTTATTTGTTTTAAAATTTCCATATTAATTTCCAACTGTAAAATCGCGATAATTCATTAAAACTTGATATTTTAAATATTCATTTGCTTGCATCATATTAAATTCAAACGGCATACATTCTATTGGAAAAACTTCATTGAATGTTATTATTCTATTTACTTCCCCATTTGGATTTAAAATTTTTAATCGCATTTTAACATTTCTTACTATATCGTCATAGTATTGCACAACATATGGTGCATTGAAGGAAGAATTTGTATTGCCACCAGAATAAATTTTGTTAAACCATATGTGAAAAAAATCAGTTATAAAATTATCATTTGTTACAGGAAAAGTCAATAATATACCACCAACAAATTTTTGTGATCTCGGCACAATTCTTCCTGGCCCATAGCCTGCCAGATTGTCTGCAATTGCATCAATTCCTCTTGCACCTGCAGCAGTGGATATTGAATACAAATCTTCTTCACCCCAAGCAGGAACGCCCGTTGGCAACCCGCTAAAGCTTACAGTATACCTATTATCTCTCTGTAAACCGCTGTGCCGTTGAAAAAAGTTTTTTATTTCAAATATTGAATTTTGTGGATTAGCCATTAGAAAATATCTCTTTTTCGGTTAGGAGTTTGAATTCAAAATTATGTTTCAAACAATAAGCTTCAGCTGCCTTCCATTTTGCTTGATTTATTAGCCAAGTAATTTTTTCTTTTTTAGATGCATTTTCTTTTAGAAGCGTTTGTTTTTTGGGTTTTATTTCCACTATCCAATTTTTTAAATTATTTTTTTCTTTGAATTGTATTAAAAAATCCGGATAGTAGTTATGAATTTTTTTATCAAATGGGTTGACATATGGAATTGCCAATTCTTCAGAAGACCATTTTAATATGTTTTCATTTTCATCCAGAAACTTGCATACAGAGCGTTCCCACAGTGAACGGCATGTAATGGTTTCTATATCACCCACATATTTTTCCCTATTTATGGGTTTATATTTTGTTTTATATGCCATCAAAATATTTAGGTTATTTATCTAAATATTTAAAATGGCTTTCTATCAATACCCTTTAGGCAATTATGCTTCAGAACAACCACTGTGGTTAAACTTTTTTGCTGCCGACTATTCATTGATTAATACTCAGAGAACTCGCTGGAACATAATTTCTAGAGCATTTAACCACATAAAATTGCCGTTGGCAAAAGAACCGGGTTATGTTGCCCAACACGAATTTGGCGAAAGCAACAGCAACCCCGTAGGTCCGATCCTAACAAAGGCTGGTATAGCAAATGCTGGGAGTGGTGGCATTCTCAGACAGCTTGAAAGAATGGCTGCTCCGGCTATGTCTTACTATGAAAGAGTTTTTGCCACATCAACCTATAGAAGATTCAGCAATATAGCTGAAATGTCTATGATTTCGGAAGCAAGAAAACAGTATTTTTTCCAATACATCTTTGTTCCAAAAAACTCTGATGAGGCAGAGGCTGTGGAACAGATTGTTGGTTCTTTTAGAAAGTCTTCATATCCGGTTCTTGCTTCAAATTTACCAGAAAGATCATATCCACAAAGTTTATGGTCTTTAAAAATTACAAAAGGAAATGGCGCAGTTGGATTTGGTAATGAAGATGATCTTACCGCAGACTGGTTGGGTGAACCCCTAGTATGTGTTCTAAATACTGTCATGGTAAAAAGAAATGATAATGCAGATCCGGTTGTCAGATATTTACCTAACGGCACGTCATCTGTGACGTTACTGGGTTTGCAGTTTACCGAATTTGAAACTGGCACCTACGTTCCAGGAGGCGCAGACAGTTATGGTTCCGGTGGCGTATATTCTAAGTCTGAAATTTCTGCGATGAATCAATAATTTTAGAGTGTAAAAAATGAAATACTATGATAATTTACCAAAAATTTCTTTTGAATCTACCATAGGATCATTTTCTATTTCTGATTTTTTTACTTATATTGATCCGTATAATATTACTTTTGAAAAAACTAATGTGGAACTGGATGACAGAACTACCTTAGTAGAGGCATCTAACAGAATATATGATAATCCAGATTCATTTTGGCTTTTTGTTTTAGCAAATAATAAAATAAATCCGTTTAAAATATCACCACCAAATGCAACGGTTTTTAAAAAAAATGAAGCTGGTAAATTTAGTGTAGGATTTGCGGGTGATTTATCGGGAACAACTAGTTATGTATTTCCCAAAGGTAGTATAATTTTACAGTATACAGCAAACAGCGGAAATTCAGCATCCTTTTCCTCAGTTGGAAATTTTAACATAGAGGGGGCATTTACACTAATTGAAGATGAATTTTATTCAAGCGACTCCATGGTAACCAAAAAACAAAAAAATGGTACTATATTAACAGAAGGGACCACGGGCGGCTCTTATGTGGTAATATATCCAAATGATGGGGGATCTTATGGTATTCAAAAATTACTATATTCAAGTTCTATCGTATCATCAACTTCTAGAACATTAACTATTTTTAATCCAACTACCGGAAAATATGTAAATCAAACAAAATTGACTGGCAATGCACCACCAAAAGGATTTGATGCTGCATCCCTAGAACCAGTTCTTATTGGATCTGGCAATACATCATCATCAGATATTGCAACTTTAGAAGATTATCTTAACAGTTCTTCAAAAGAAATAAAAGCATTTGATAAGTCAGTAACGGGAAGAATTAAAAGCCTATTTGTAACAGCAAAATATATTTAATATGCCTAATACTTCCAGACCAAATTTTAATCCAGCATATTCCAATATTAGCGGAATATTTTTAACAAATGATGATGGGAGTGAATCTGTCGATATAACAAAATCCAATACAGAATGTTTATTTGAAAGAATAGAAATGGTGGAAAACATTAATGATGTTTTTCCAAATGGTGTTCTTATTGTTCAAGATAGAAAAGACATTCTTAGTAGAATATTGCAATTTGAAATAACAAAAATAGTTGTATCTTTGTTTGATACTCCGCAACCAGATTATAAGTTTGTAATAACTTCAGCCAGTTATTTGAATAATGCATCATCGGATACGGAAGAAAATTTTGTTGGAATATATTTTTCTACTGAAATATATAAAACAGCTCAAAATACATCTTTAATTGAAGATTTGGGTTATAAAAAACCTGTAATTGAAATTATTGATAAATTTGTACAAGAAATAAGTCAAAAAAGTTTTGGATCTGTTGGTGGGTTAGGAACTGTAGATAAAACATCAAATTTTGTATTATATAAACCGTTAAATGCTATTGGGACTAGAGAAAATCTTCCTTCAGATAACCCAATACAGTATTTAAACTATCTTTCTACGTATGCTGTAGATTTAGTAAATAAAAAACCCAATTTTTTATTTTGGACCGATTTGCAGTCAAAAATTAATTTTAAATATTTTCACAGAATTCCTGCGGACGATCCTTCTTTTTCCACAATTGATTCAAATTACGGAAGAATAGGCGTATATGATGGCGATGATGTAGTTCGTCGTTTATCTGATGATAAATTTTATAGAAAAGCATATGCCGTATTAAGTAATCCTGGGTTTCAA
>Ga0129336_10001418_pt1 | contig 14518 bp, 14 predicted proteins | sample CPB6_02_DNA_FD_96878 | JGI IMG/M metagenome (GOLD analysis project Ga0129336, IMG submission 96878) | Freshwater to marine salinity gradient microbial communities from Chesapeake Bay, USA - CPBay_Sum_0.6_0.2_DNA | ecosystem: Environmental > Aquatic > Marine > Coastal | place: USA: Chesapeake...
AAAAACAGGAAAAACAAGAATCTGAAAAGTGATATTTCTGCAATTTTATTGATGTTTGTTGTATAATCTCTTTAGTGAAGCAGCGTAGAATACACGGCCAGCCCAAATTAGCAAAAGAACGTTGCGAAATTTGTGGATATGACAAACCTGCTGCTCTTAACATTCATCATATAATTCCTAAAAGAGATCCTCGTTGCACGAACAATAACAACAATCTTGCGATAGTTTGCCATTCTTGTCATGATTTAATTCATGAAGGAGAAATAACGATAATCGGTGTATATTCATCAACAGGCGGAAGAAAACTTATGTGGTTTAAACAAGATGAAGAGCCGCCGTTGGAACGAGAGTTTTGGTTAATAAAAGAAAATCCTCTTGTTTTAAGAAGAAAACAAAAATAATTGCTGTCCAACTTATATTTTTCTTTACTCGTGTTATTATTTACTAATATGGGTAGAAGAAATAACGTTGTAAGAAATGGGTTGATACTATCTCTCGCGCTCGGATTAACGTTATACGGATGTGAACGTCCTAATCCTTATAAACTAGCAGGCGACACGTCGGCTGTCTTTGAAGATTGCCCTACGCCGAAACAACCTTCTACGACTTCTGGTGATTCACAATCATCTATTGCTGTATCTACGAATGTAGCTACAACGGCTACAACAACTGGAGGTTCGACATCTACTTCAGTTTCAACAGGTTCAGGACAACAGCAACAACAAGAGATGACTGAGCTTGATGAAAGAGAAGTTGATTATTCAGAGGCTTTGAGAACTGCGAGCATCTTAATCGTAGGAGATGTTCCTACGGTCGCAGAAGTATACGAGTTGGCAGATTTACCCCCTGATATGCAGGATGAAAAATATCAAGAATTGATCGATAAGAAGCTAGCGGATCCACGATTCGCTTCCACTTTGATCGAATTCTTTCGATACACATTCAAGATGGGTGGAGCATCAACGGTCGCAGGTGAACCAACGAGAGATACTGCACCGGCTTTTGCCGCGAAGGTGGTATATGAAGAAAAAGATTGGCGAAACATCCTCATTCAGCAAGCTAATACATGTCCTACTTTTAATTCTACAAACAACACCTTTGCTGATGGTTCTTGTAACAATCTTCTTGCTGGGATGAATCATTCAGGGATTTTAACAAATCCGGGCGTTCAAAGTCTGTACTTTGGAAATTTATCATTCCGCCGTAATAGATTTTTTCACGAAACATTTCTTTGTAGATCTGGTAATGAGCAAGCTGGTGGTGAGCCGACGGACCAACCTCCTACTGACGCGCCTTGTTCGGGAGTTGAACCAATTCCAGGATATCAAAATAAATGGTCTGTTAGCGAAATTGCCGGTGCTTGTAATGGTGGACGTGTGGATTTTCATGCCTACAATGCCAGCAACGTTTGTGCTAATTGCCATGCAACTTGGAATCACAGGTCTCCTCTGTTTAGTCAATTTGATTCAAATGGAGTTTTTCAACCCTTGACACCTTCTGGAGAATATTCAGTATTCGTACCTGTTAACGGTTCTCCAAGAGCAAAGTTGTCTGATTGGCTGTGCACGTCTCCATCATGTCCAAACGGTGGTAACAATAAACCAGCATGGAAGAAGGTAATGAAAGTTAACGGAATTGAAATGCCTGCTCCAGCTGATACGATCAATGAGCTTGGTCAACAGATGGCAAAAGATGATGAAGTTATTGAATGCGCAGTGAAAAGGATGTGGAATTATTCAATGGGCCGCGCCGATATCACTGAGATTGGTGGTCGTTCATGGGTGTCTTTGCCAGACCGTAAGGATAAGAATCAAGAATTGATTACTATGTCGAAACTTGTGTCGATGTTTAAAGGAAACGGATATAATCTTAAACAGGTGTTCCGTACTATCTTACTTTCCGATGATTTCGTGAGGTTCTAAACCATGCATAAAAACACAATGAAAAAACTTGGTTGGTCTACACTCGGAATAATTACAACATTTCTAATGTTCAATGCGTGCGGTTCTACTGCACCTGATATCGATGAAAGTTATTGCCCTGATGTAGAAGATTTATCCGTTTCGGTGACTGTCGTTAGCGTGGCTGCATCTACATCTGCGACGACATCAGGCGGTGGTGTTGGAGGCTCACAAGTTTCTACGGGTTCTGGCGAAGAAGTATCGACGGGTAGTGCAATGGAGGAAGAACTTCCTCAATATGATATTCCTAACCAAGATGAAATTATGTCTAGGTTACATTCTTGTCGAAAATTGACTTATGCACAACTTGGAAATTTCTTGAAAGCAAGAGGAGTTGCAGTTCCAACAGGAAATCTATTGGACAATCGAACAACGATGACGAACGTTTTCGGTCAATCAGTAACGCTTGGCAACATTTTTGGTGGTTCAGGCGCAACATGTGAAATGGCGATAACTGATGCAAATGGAACAAACGATCCTGTTTGCTCAGGAGCAGAAGTTTGTTTTTGTAATCAAGATGACAAAATGAATCAGGTTAATCGTAGCTGTCTAGACGTTGGTAATAATTCTCCTGATGCTGCTGATGGCTATTGTGTATCAAAACCTTCCACTGCGGGTTTTCTTTATTTCACAGGTAAGGATGCTTTAGGCGTTCCAAAGTTAGATTCTAGGCTTGGAGAAAAAGAAGAACATTCAACTGCTTCTGCAATGAAAATGATGGATATTTTCATCCAAGCAGCGCCACAAATCATCGCAAATATATCTGATTCTAGCAAAGCGCCTGCTTGCACATTAAACGGTAAAAACCTTCCAATGTTTGCAAACGATGGAAGTTGTGTTGAAGAATCAGTAAGTTGTTTGATTGGATATCCCGCGACGGATGATCACATGTTGTTATGTAATCTATTAATTCAAAAAGCAAAACAAGGTGATCAATCAGATTTAATTAAGAAGCGTAACATTGCAGTCGCTGTAATGCTTGCTGCCGCACATTCATGTCAATGAAGGAGAAAAACAGATGGCTAATTGGAAATTAAAAGAACTCCGTGATGAACGCCGTAGAACATTTCTTAAGATGTGCGGTGTTACTGCTGCAGCTGTTGGTATATCTCGTACTGACTTACTAAACTTCCTTGCCGATGAAGGAGGTTATGGTCTTGCTGAAGCTGCTGGAACAACTTATGGAAGATCACTTCTAGTCCCAGCTCCAAATGGAGTTCATGCATGGTTTCAAGAGTTATGGCCAGTTCCTGATGTTGCGATGAAAGCCACGGCAAACGCTAATGTCCCTGGAATGTCTTCTAATTTTGGAGGATTCTCTTCTTACCTCTATACGTCACAATATGGATATAATCCTGCAAACGGATATCGCGGAACTTACACGCAAGGCAAAGGAAGTCCTCTTCCTTCACTTCCAATGGGTGTAAAGAGTTGGGATGGTGGAGATCGTTCTTTCTTCTATGGTCCACATGCGCCATGGTTTGATCATGCACTTGGTCTTCCAAAATACCCAGTAACTGCATATATGTCGGGAAAGGATGAAACTCATACTGAGTTTCCAATTTCTCAAGTAGCTCTTTCTGGCAATGCATCTATGCAAGCAGCATTGGCGTCTTTAGGAGCTGCAGGTTCTTCTGCAATAGTTCCTGTTTTGGGAATTGATCCTGTAAAATATGGTAGAGCGCCTGGAGCACCAGAGATAGCTACAGTTCCATCATCTGCGGGGATGATCGATTTGTTTAATTCAGCCGCCAGTCAGTTTACTTTGTCGTCGAAAACAGATCAAGAGTTGTTTGATGTGTACTACAAGGCATTAGTGGGATTAAGAAAGTCTTCAAATAGAACCACATGGCTACCTCAAATGCAAGTTACGAAAAATGCAGCTCGTATTATCGGTTTGAATTTTGCTTCGCAATTAACCCCGACCAGCCAAGATCTTGCTGATTTTGGAATTCAAGAAATGATTGATAGCATAAATTCATCTTCTTCGTATATGTCATCTGCTCAACGCAGAGGTATCGAGGAATTTGGTAGAACTTTAATTGTTGTTGCGAAAGCATTTACGTTGGGTCTATCCAAGACTGCAATTGTTGCCTTATCCCCAGGTCCAACAAGCGACACGACGTTTACAGATCCTCACGTTACTTTTGATTCTCAAATGCAAATGAGCCAAGGTCGCAATACAACAAAACACCTTGGAAAAGTTCTCGATGGTTTCTACAATTACTTGTCACAACAGGTCGACCCAGAAAGTCCAACAGAAAAACTCGATCAAAGTACGGTTTTCGTCGCTTATGGTGACACGCCTCACACGCCTCTTCAAGGTTCAACATGGCCTGATGCGACTCCTGATGCATGCAATTGGACATACGTAATGGATCCAAAGAGAAATATAAAGAATGGATGGTTCGGCCACGTTTATGCGAATAAAGTCAACGGTAAGAATGCAGTTGGATTTAATCCATTAACCGGTATGGACGATTCTACAAAAACTTCTGAGCAGATGTCTGCATTTGCTTCAGCTGCAACAGTTTATGCTGTCGCAAAGGGTGATAATAATAAGACTTCTGAGTATGGGATTTCTCCAAATATAGTTTCTGGGATGATTAACGTTAAATAATTTAAATCGTCATCGTATCGACGTTTTGTACACAATTTTTACGTTGGTATATCATTCTATTACGCGGTTGGCACATCTAAAACCGTATTAAAAAAATCGAAATAAATTGGAGATTTGAAAATGCCTAAGACTAAGAAGAATTATACCTCGACCAACAAGAATGCAATCATCCGTAGCCGTCGTGATCGTACTGGTAAGCTACGCACGGAGACAGCACGCAGAGATGATGGATTTAATGCAGCTGTATCGACTGATACTCGTAATGATTCAACTCGTTTTTTTATCGATCTAGATCAACAAACTGTTGAGTTTAGCGGTCGTGAAGCACGCACGTTGTATCGTCTTCTACGCACGCATTATGCATACACAGGTAAGACCCGTCGCTGAAATTTAGCTTATTAGCTTAACCTGAAGGGGAAGAATTAATTTTCTTTCCCTTTTTTGCTTTTAAAAAGTTTAATTAAATTCTATACTAAACCAACAATAGTTATTGTTGAGGCTATTGTGGCAAAAACCATCTCTAAACCTAATACAATAATTTTTAGACTTCTTAGGATAAGAGATGAGCTAGAAAAAATAGCATTTATAGTAGAAGACTGGAAAGAAAATGGGATTAATAAGACAGGAATCATTCCAATCTTATTGATTCCTTTTGAAGATAAGTTGAAAAAAACTATAATCGATGTTGATAAGATGATAAAAGATGCATCTAAGATTTAATGATAGACATATTTAGTATACATTGAGGTATATTTTATATGAAAATCGCAGAATCACAGCTTAGAAAGATTATTGCTGAAGAGATTGCTTCATTAGTAGAAGTTGATGATGAAACTACTTCTGCAGCAAAAGTTGAAGATGATGAATTGCTAGCTCTAAAAGCCTTATTGACAAAATTAGGTTCTGACGTGACAACAAGGGTAATAAGCGCAGTAAAAAAGGGAGCAAAATTATCTTCATCTGAATATCAAGCATTAGGAGAAACTCTTTTAAGCATTCTTAGAGCTGAAGACAAACAAGCTATCTCTGCTATGAAAAACTTAGTCAACAAAATTGCAACTTGAATTATGTCAGCATCAACAGAAAGTTTACTTTTACAAATTATAGAACTTGAGCAAAAGATTTTAGAATCTAAGGCTCGAGGCCAAAATTCTTTTGAGATGGAAGAAACATTGGCATCGCTTAAGGGTAGATTTACTTCAATGAATGAAGCCTTGACTACACGTCAAGGTCTATTGAAAGGATGACAATGCAAAGAGTAGATTTATATCAACCAATGGTCCACGTGCGTGTAGGCTCTCCTCCACTTTTTATCAACGTTGGAGTAAACCGTTCAGGAGCCGAAACGATGGGAGGACCCGTAGAGAATGCAGTACGTCCAGAGACGTATGTTCTTCTTTCAGCTCTTCCTGATGAACTTCGAGAAAGAGTTAAAACTGCAATTCAAACTTTAATTTCTTCAATGTGAGAATAATTTATGTTTCAAGTTCTTCGAAAAGGGTCAACCGGTCCTGAAGTTGAAAGATGGCAAAACTTTTTACGAGGACGTTCTGCTGATAGTGGCGTTATAGCAGATTCTGTTTTTGGGAATATTACTGAAATTGAAACTAAGGCATTTCAAAGTAGCAAGGGGTTGATACCAGATGGAGTAGTTGGTCCAAAGACTTTAGCTGTAGCTATTAATTCAGGATTTCCTGCAGTTTTAGATTCAGCAACAAACGTCGATGGTCCAAACTGGCCTCCAAAACCTTCTCATGGGCCTTTGAGTTTTTCAGATAGAGAAAAATTATTTGGAAAATTTTCTTATATTTCTTCTCCAACGTATGCAAACCCCGAAGCAATAACGATTACTGGAAATTGGGTTTCAAATATTTCTCAAGTCGCAATACCACACTTGAGTGGACTTGCAGGTGCTCCAAAATCAAATATTATTCAATTTCATTCTTTATTAATTCCTCAAATAACGAGTCTTTTTAACAAATGGAACGATGAAGGATTAACATATCTTATTATGTCTTGGGGTGGATCTTGGGTTCCAAGATTTATTCGAGGTTCAAGAACATCATTATCTAATCATGCTTGGGGAACAGCATTTGACATCAACGTCCAGTGGAACATGTTAGGTGTCCAACCAGCCTTAAAAGGTGAAACTGGTTCCGTTAGAGAACTTGTTGAAATCGCTTATGAGCATGGATTTTATTGGGGCGGATGGTTTCCGAATCGTCCTGATGGAATGCATTTTGAAGCTTATAAAATTATTTGAAGCATTAAAATAAAAACATCATCTATCAGTATTAGATAGATGATTCTATTTTTTTTGTCGCGTTTCATTGCGCTCAACCATAATTTTATCTAGGAATTTAGCGCTCTAAGGAACGTTTATACATGACAACATTCGCAGCAACGATTAATCCCACACCATTCGGGTTTTTTGATGCCGAGGCTTCTTTTCAAACAGAGGCGGACTCGATGGTTCTATTCGTTAAACGAAAATTAGGAGATGATGTTCTTTCAGTCGAGTTGACTAAGAAAGAAATATGGGCATGTTTTGAAGAAGCGTGTTGCTAATATTCGCGATTAATACATGAAATGAAAATAACCTCTGACTTGACTAACGTACTAGGACTTCCTACTAGTTCTACTGATTTGACAAATAGATACGCGAAAAGAACAATAGAACATTTATTAAGGATGGCAGAACCGTATGCAACTGAAGCGTATGTCGGAGGCTCATACGATGCTACATTGGGGTATATAGATTTAGTTTCTGGGCAGCAAGATTATAGCATTTATAAAGATGTAAAAGTTGCAACTGGAAATTTATCTGGAAGCGTTTTATACGAAACATTAGCTACAGGTTCGAAAGGAAAACTAAAAGTTGTAGAATTATTTCATTTTGAGCCTTTGGCTGCGCAACAGTTTCTTCTCAATGCTTCAAATATAACGAACTTCTTGGCCACAAATTTTAACTATGAATCGTATGTTAACTCGACCGTCTTCTACGTCCTTCCAGTCTTTGAAGATGTATTACGCCGTGGGATGTTAGAAACTGCATTTAGAGTCAGACGTTCAAACTATAGTTATGAAATTTTAGGAAGCAATATTAGAATTTATCCAACTCCATCCACTGACTTACAAACGGGTAAACTGTTTATTAAGTTAATGCCTCCGCATAATCCTTTAATTCCTACTGCATATAGCACAGATGATTCAATATATGGAATTTCAGGTCCAAACAATATACCATTTGGAAATATACCATTTGCAACAGTAAATCAACCTGGAAGACAATGGATTCGTCAATATACATTAGCTTTGTGCAAGGAGTTGCTAGGATTAATTCGTTCAAAGTTTTCTACGATACCGATCCCAAATGCTGATTTGCAGCTAAACGGTACTGACTTAGTAAGTCAAGGAAGAGATGATAAAGAAAAGCTAACAGCACAAATGAAAGAGTTTTTATCAAATCTCACGTATCAAAAACTATTAGAGCAAGATGCATTAGCTGCAGAAAATATGCAAAAACAACTTAGGTACATTCCTATGCCTCTTGGAAAAGGCATCGTAATCGGATGATAAAATAACATGGCAAGGCTTTTTATTACACAGCGAGAAATTAACTTTATCTCTGATATTACGAAAGAGATTGTTAAGGATGTTGTCGGCCAAAAAATCTATTACTATCCAATTTCTGAGACAAAAACAAAGACTCACGAAATTTATGAAGAAGCTTTACAGAAAATTTTTGATAATCCAATTTTAATCGAAGCTCTTGTGAATAGTGAGTTTCAAAATGAAACCAAAATTAATAAATTTGGTGTTGATACTCAATTTACTCTTGAAGTCTATATTCAACATAGAGATATGGTTGAAAAAGGAATTAATCCATCAATAGGCGATTACTTTTCATTCGGTGCAATTTTCTATGAGATAACTGAGTACAAATATATGAGAACTATTTACGGTCAAGCAGAAAACATCGATGGCGTTTCATTGACTGGCACGCGTGTTCGTGAAAGTCAGTTTAAGGCTCTTGTTAATGGTCCTTCTGATCTCAAATATACGGATGAAGATGCAGTGCAAAAGACATTCGTTCAGCAACGCGGATTTGAAGAGAATAAACAAGGTCCAACAGCTGATGTTAGAGATTTAGTTAAGAACGGTGTATTGGATCCACCTATTACTGGACCAAAAGAAGTTTCTGATCTCGGAGATCCAAACGATGTAGGTAACGCATTTTATGATGAGGATTAATCATGCCAATTAGACATAATTCAAAAAGCAAGCAGAGATTTGGCGTGGTTGGTATTAACTCAGATTCCCACAACGGAAATCCTACCTTCACTATCCCGCCAGTTGGTGTAGAGGATGTCGACGTTGCCTTATTTAAATTATTTGATAATGAGATTAAGTTACAGGTAGGTTCAAAAGACACAGAATTTAAAAAGGTTCCTGTAATATTTGCGACAGGTGAAAAGTGGGCGATATTAAAAAAAAGAAGAGCATTAAGAGATAGAAATAATTCATTAATTCTTCCACTTCTTACGATAGCAAGAAATAACGTTTCTCAAGATTTCTCAGCAGATATAGCCGGGAGAGGAATTAATCAACAAACTAGTGAAATTGTTATTCGAAGAAGACTTGACAAATCTGATAGAAATTATCAAAATTTAATAAATCGTTATTTGTTACAAAATCAAAAGAACGTTGCTACAAACTCTCAACTAAATCATCTTGATGAACAGATTTTAACAGATAGAAAAGTAGGAGAGGATTCAGATACTTCGTTGGTGCGCGATGGTGCTTGGTTAGCCGATATAAAGAAAAACAACATTTATGAAACCATCGTAATTCCATCACCACAATTCTGTACGATTAGCTATGAAGTGACTATGTGGACACAATACACCCAACACATGAATCAGCTAATTGAACAAATTATATCTTCATTTTTGCCTCAAGGAAATGCATGGCAACTAAATACTCCAAAAGGATATTGGTTCATTGCAACAGTTGATAATAATTCATATGATCCAGAAAATAATTTAGATGAACTTGGACAAGAAGAAAGAATTATTAAATATAAGTTTAACATAAGTGTAAAAGCTTATGTTTTTGCTTCACAATATCCCAATACCGGAATACCAGTAAAAAGGTATGTTTCATCTCCTGTTATTTCATTTGATACGAACGTTTTTGCCGGTGTCATTAATAACGAATCAACTTCTATAGTTGCAAATCCATTTTTAGGCTCTGATGACCCGACTTTACCTTTATCTAATGACGCTAATAGAAGAAAAGATCAAAGAGATACTAATGGAACTAGGCTTTATGATCCAAAAGATCCTCAAGTTTCTAATGATCCTGCCAATAATTCTAGAAATTCGAAGTCTAATCAAATAGAACCTCTATACAGAAAAACTTCTAATGGTTATGTACGTGTTTATGCCGTAAATCAAACATCAGGAGAGTCCGTCATTAAACCAGCTTCACAAGTTAGCGTAACCCCAGCCCCGTTAACAGCTGATGCTTTGTTAGGCGGTCTATCATATCATATCATCGGAGAAGATGATTGATTTTTATTTTTGGTTTTTTTCAAATACTTATAAGAAAGTTTTTGTGTTGCATGAAGGAGTAGTATAATGGCTGAGCAGGTTTTTAGGTCTCCTAATTTTTTTGAGCGTGAAATTGAACTTAAGGCTCCACCGCCAACAGGACCAATTGGAGTTCCTGCTGGTGTTATAGGAACTTCAAATAAAGGACCGGCGTTTGTTCCGGTTACTGTTTCAAATTTTCAAGAATTTGTTAGCATTTTTGGCGACTTAGATCCAAAGAAATTTGGACCTTATGCCGTTAATGAGTTTTTAAAGAATAGAACCGCGCTTACTTACATGAGAGTATTAGGCGCTGGTGCTAATAAAACCACGACAGATATTTCAAACACAGTCGCTTCCGGCCGCGTAAAAAACGCAGGTTTCAAGCTCGAAGGTGTTGTTTCAACAGCCAACGGAGCGTTGGGACGACACAACGGTGCAGTACAATTTTTAGTCGCAGATCATACGCTTCAAACAAATGAAGCTTATGGTATGCCGATGTTTACTGATAATGATTCACGTACACAAGCTTCTAATATGAATCTTATTCGAGGCGTAGTTATGATGGCCACAGGAACTAGAATGATGGTTCTTGACGGAAATCAATCTGTTCCTACAGCATTCAGTGGAATGTCTGTTATCGACGACGCAGCATTAGTTAAATCTGGTAAATTTAAGTTAGTTATCTCTTCTACTTTAGGATCTACATATTCATTCGATGATGGAGTTCCTGGAGTCAAAGTTTATACTGCGTCCATGAATCCATCAGACGATGATTACTTCGCAAAAGTTCTTAATAAAGATCCAGAAAAGTTTGCGACATATCAACATCTTCTTTATGCAGATTATGCAGTAGATAATGAAGTTGCAACTGTTGTTAATGATGACTACGTCGCGGTTCTTTCTGGTTCTTCATTAACAAGCACAGTTTCTGGTGAGCCTACGACTGAATTTAGGAAGGCTTTTGGAGCTTTCGATACACGTTATGTTGCTCCAAAAACATCATATTTCATATCCCAGCCTTTCGGCGCAACAGAGTATGATCTTTTTGCTATCGAAGCCTTAGATGATGGTGCATACGCAAACAGTCTTTACAAGGTTTCTATTGCAAATCTCAAGGTTTCTGAGAATGAAGCAGACGAATATGGAACATTTAACGTTCAAATTCGTGATTGGAATGATACGGACATCAACCCAATCGTTCTCGAAGAGTTCGTGAATTGCTCCTTAAATCCAGATTCAGATAACTACATTGGAAAGCTAATCGGTGATCGTAAGGTTACTTATGACTTTGACCAAGATATTGTTTCTGAAAGAAGAATCATATCAACAGGTAAGTACTCAAACGTCTCTAAATACGTTAGAGTTATTATTAACTCTGCTGTTGAAGACAAGAAAGTTCCTGCAAAATCTCTTCCATTCGGTTTCAGAGGACCAGAACTTTTAAAGACCAACGATTCTTTAAATGATGGTTTGACAGGCGCTAAGAGACTTGCTGGGTTATTTACAGTAGATTCTTCAGGAATCTTATCACAATCTATTCTACCACCTGTCCCATTTAGATTCAAGGTTACAAAAGGTGCAATTGCAACACCAGCATGGGATGGTGACCCAGGACCACAAGAAATCGCATCTCCTCAATTCTACTGGGGTGTTAAGTTCGAAAGAAACGACGTTCCTCTTAATGCAAATCTTTCAGAAATTAAGAATCCTCTTCTTGAGAGCTATACAAAATTCTCTGGTATCAAGAAGCTTGATGTTCTTGTAACTGGTTCAGGAGCAGATACCTTCAATAACAACAAATTCTCGTTATCAAAGGTTGCATTCTCAGCAGGAACGATATCCGGATTAACAGGAACGATTCGTTCTCACATGCGCGAAGCTGCATATGTAAGAAACGCGAAGCTAGATCCTACAACTTACATGATCAATGATCCTGTTTTAGGAAATAGAATCACATTTGCTTCGTTGCTGTCGAATGGACAACCTTATGAATTTAACAAGTATTCTTCATTTGCTAAATTCACAACATTTATGCAAGGCGGATTCGACGGTCTGAACATCCTTGATTCTTCTGCTGCAAGAATGAATGACAAGGCAACGTCATTTGAAACACCATATGGTGGAGCCTCAACGACATACCTTCCAGCAGGTCTTGCTACGAACCAAGCAGGAACAGGAGTCGATAACAACTCAGTTAATTCTTACATTACTGCAGTTGATGTTATGACGGATCCTTTACAAGTCAATGTCAATCTTTTAGCATTGCCTGGAATTCGCGAAGATTATATCACGAATTATACAGCAAAGAAGGTTCGTGATTATGGTCTTTCGATGTATGTGATGGATCTTCCAAATTATGATGACAATAGCAATAGAATTTATGATGATTCTACTGCTAAGATTAGCATTGAAAATACTGCTGCAACATTTGAAGCAAGAACTTTTGACAACAATTATGTTGCAACTTACTTCCCAAATGTTTACGTAAATGATGCAACAAACGCCAAGTATGTCAAAGTACCAGCTTCAGTTGCAGCATTAGGTGCACTAGGATTTAATGACAGGGCTGCATATCCTTGGTTCGCCCCAGCAGGATTCAATCGCGCAGCTCTTGACTTCGTAAACAATGTTGAGGTTAGATTAAACGTTTCTGATAGAGATCGTCTCTATGATGCACGTATCAATCCAATTGCAACGTTCCCAAGACTAGGCTTCGTGATTTACGGACAAAAGACTCTACAAATCAGGAAGTCAGCTCTTGATAGAGTTAACGTTCGTCGTCTTCTACTCGAAGTCAAGAGACTCATCATCAACATAGCAAACAGAATCGTGTTCGAACAAAACACACCAGCTGTTCGTAATAAGTTTGTTGCTGATGCAATTCTTCAGTTAAGTCTTATCCAATCGCAAGCCGGTATCGAAGCATACCAAGTTGTGATGAACGAGACTAATAACACTCAGGAAGATGTTGATCTTAACCGCCTTAATGGTAGAATCGTAGTGGTTCCAACAAGGGCAATTGAGTTCATTGCAATTGACTTCATCGTTACAAACTCTGGAGTTCAATTCGTTTGATTAAAAAAAACTTAGGTAATCTGATACTTATCAATCAAGCAAATCGGTAGGAGCGAAATAAATGGCACAGCTCAAGTTTGGCAGCGCAGGCGTAACAACAAGAGAATTAGATCTAACAGGACCAGTAGCGGTATCACCAACAGGAGTACCTGCAGGAGTTATCGGTACATCAGTTAAAGGACCGGCTTTCGTTCCATTAACATATGGCACTCTATCAGACTTTTTTGCAAAGTTCGGTGAAAGTGACTCAAAGAAATTTGGGCCTTTGGCCGTTTCAGAATGGTTAAGAAGAGCAGGTTCTGTAACCTACTTAAGAGTTTTAGGCGTCGGCGACGGTAAAAAGCGCACAACGTCTGGAACAACAGCAGGTGATGTTGCTAGCGCCGGATTCACGGTAGGAGAAGAATTACCTTCAACTACTGATGGTTCTTTGTCGTCAAACCCATTTGCAAATTCAGAAGGAATCCCAGGTAGAACATACTTCTTAGGATGTTTTATGTCTGAGTCTGTTGGTTCTTCTGTGTTTAGCTCAGCAGGAATTCAAGGAGTTGGAAGCGTTAACTCTATAGTAAATGGAGCAGTTCCAATTGTAAGAGGGGTTTTAATGGCTCCTTCTGGAGTAGTTCTTAGACTTTCTGCTTCCGCTGCAGGAATTGACTCTTCTAAACCAGCATCAAGCGTCATCGGAAATGATTCTGCTTCGAATAAAGGATCATCATTAGGAACGTTGGTTCTATCTGATGTAAAGCAAGAATTTACGTTGATACTAAATGGTCATAAAGGAACAAATTCTGCATATCCTAATGTAATCACAGCATCATTCAACGTAACTTCTTCAAACTATATTAGTAAAGTTTTAAATACAGATCCTTATAAGATTCAAGAAGCAGGACATTATTTGGCTGCGTATTGGGATATCCACCCAGTATTAGCTGCAGTCACGGGAGTTGGCGCGGTATCTGAAGCTCCTGTAGCGGCTGGATTAGAAAGATCTGCATTCCTTTTATCATCATCATTGGCAAGAAACGTTGGTTCTTCCGTTGTTCCGAACTATGAAGGATTCCGCGATAGATTCTCTAGCGCAAAAACTCCTTGGGTTATTTCTCAAAAGTTCGGCGGATCACCACAAAATCTATTTAAGCTGCATTCTTTAGATGCTGGTGCAGGCATCTCTAATCAATATAAGATCTCTATTTATAACATTGTTCCATCGTCCGATCCTTCAAACAGATATGGTTCTTTTAGCCTTTCTATAAGAAGCCTAA
>Ga0129336_10001421_pt1 | contig 14508 bp, 11 predicted proteins | sample CPB6_02_DNA_FD_96878 | JGI IMG/M metagenome (GOLD analysis project Ga0129336, IMG submission 96878) | Freshwater to marine salinity gradient microbial communities from Chesapeake Bay, USA - CPBay_Sum_0.6_0.2_DNA | ecosystem: Environmental > Aquatic > Marine > Coastal | place: USA: Chesapeake...
CCCAACGGGATTTGAACCCGTGTTACCGCCGTGAAAGGGCGATGTCCTAGGCCCCTAGACGATGGGGACTAGAGGAGATTCAGAGTCTACCTTGAATCTCAAAGGTTTTTTCCATGGGAGAACCAAATAGGCTTCTCCCAAATAAGCGGGCCTTTAGCTCAGTCGGTAGAGCAACGGACTTTTAATCCGTGGGTCGTCGGTTCGATCCCGACAGGGCCCACGTTTCCTAAGTGCGAGCTCTTATGATTGAGTACTTCGGATGAGATTTAATTAAGGCAATGCGTAAGTTTGGAAATTTCGAGCCACATGAAATTGAAAGCATGTGTATTTGATTCCTTCAATAGTACCGTTGCCTTGGTAGGTTGAATTGGTGAGAAAGATTGATGGCAAATTATGAATTACTACTTGATTGACTTGAAACAGGTTTCGAAATCTTATTTCTAGTACCTAAGTAATTATTAATCGTAGATTTTCAAATGGGCTCTATTAATAAAGTCAAGATAACTCAAACCAAAAAGTGCACGAAAGAAAGCATTGAATTCAAGTCCATCTGTAAATAATTTTCTTAGACTAATCTGAGTCTGCATATACGAATCTTTTGAATCCAGAGTCGCCCAATGACTAAGAACTATTTTTTTCAGACGCTTAGGTGACGAGAAAAGCAAAGTTGATAAATATGGGGTTAAATTTGGTGTAGCGCACTTCGTGCCATAGACGGGCAGAGTTAGGTTGGTATTGGGTACAATGGGAATTCTTCCCGCACTCAAAGCTTCATAAAAACGTGCACTTTGGTTCGCATCCCCCCTTGGAGAAAGTACATAATCGCTCTCTTGAATAGACCGAATGTACTCACTTCTCGAGGAATCGAGTTCTATAGCAGTATGTATGTGAGCCCCATAAGAGCCTCGTGGGATTATTGAATGGGCAAGATTTGAGTGTTGAAGCTGCCTAATCACTGTCCTCCTCGCTATTGCGCCATTGCCTTTAACTGGATGAAAAGGTGAGTGCATTAGAGTTCTTGCAACTCTGCCTATAGATATATTCGGAACATAACCTACAAATGAAACTTCTGGAGTCCTGCGATATTCTCTTAGAGGGACAAAACTCAAACTTTCTACGTTGTATGGGACTATAATTTTGCCAGTCACCCTTTCTCCGGGTTCTAATGCGACGCGAAGAGCAACACTATTTGAGATTTTTGGCCTCTTTGGATAGTCACCACGATCGGAGAAAACAACAGTTTTAAATTTAGAAATCTCATTCAGATAAGAGACAAAGTCCTTGTTTTGATTGAAGAAATATGCATCGTGCGGAACTAGAGCAGCATCACACTTACTTAAAGAGTCGACCTGTCGAAGAATATCGGAAGCAATTGGAGTCTGAAAGAGACCATGTCGAAGGGTTATTAGGTCAATTGAGGGCAAATTCCTTAGACCTTCAAGAACATAAATCCTCACAAAGGCAGCCTACCTTAAAACAAAAAAGAAATTCTCTATCAATCAAAATTAGAATGCGACGCCCATTATCCTACGAAAGTGGCAATTGTAGTGTGAATTGTATTTTTCGCTCGAACTCTCAAGTATTGATTGGCTCTTTCTATGCTCACAAAATAAGAAGTAAGGTGTTAATTCGAGGATTTAATATTCAAAACCAGTTCATACTAGAATCCAAGGGTTTCAAATTTGCTTGATAGTGTCTCGTTGATCTTTATTCAACTTGCAATTAGGATTGTAAATCGCGTATTCTGTACGAATTGTGCGCATTTCAATTCTACTAATGGGAAGATTTCCGACCGAAAAAGCGTATGGTGTCACGACCATGGGAACTATAAAGTCATTAGTAAGACAAGGCCATGAAGTTACAATCTTCGCACTTCGATCTCAATCTGCACAGCTTCAACCATTAGATGATTTATTTCATTTAATTTCATACGAAGAAAACATTCTCATATCTAAATTAAAGAACATTGCCTTCAAAAGTTCTTCTATTTTGGGGAAGATTTCGTGGTTTTTTTTCTGGAGATTATTGGTTGTCAAGAACATGAGGAAAATATCGAATTATCAAACTGACATTTTTTGGATACGGGATTCACGAGCTCTCCTTTTGGCTCAGAAAAATACGAAACTCGTTTTCGAAATTCACTCGATTATTGAAAAAAGGTGGATTCGAAGATTAGAAAAGCGCTTTAGTCACACAAAAGTAGTACTGGGCCCAATAAGTGAAATTATACTTACCCAATTAAAGGAGACAGGAACAACTATCCCAATAGTCAAAGCTCCCATGGGTATTGATTTAGAAAACCTAGAATCAAGAATTAAGGTCAGAAGTTTTGTCGAACGACTAGAAGGTTTGATTCAAATCAACTTTCGTGGACTAAAAATCGGATATGTTGGAAAGTTTTGGCCAAATGGATATTCAAAAGGCATCGAAGATTTATTCGCGCTAGCAAGTTTGAATTCACGCGAGGACTATGGTTATTTGGTTTCTGTCATGGGCGGACTCAAAGACGAAGTTATTTCAGCGAGAACGAAATTAAAGGAATATAATTTATTGGTTTCTGATATTGAAATTTCAGGGCACGTTGATCATTCAATAGCGCTAACCAAAATGAGAAGTCTAGATGTTATTATCCTTCCACGACCTGCATCTGAAAATTACGTCGGGTTTCCATTGAAAGCCATCGAATCTATTTCGACTGGCAGAGTTGTGGTAGCTGCTCGATGTAAAGTTTACGAAGACATATTCCAAAGCGAATTCTCGCCTTTCTGGTATAAAGCAGGAGATGTAGAATCACTGAACAAGGCGATTCGAAGCGCGCTAGCTGATAACCAACTCGAGACCCGAATTTTGAACGGAATTACGTTCGCAAGGCAATTTACCTGGGACCGTAGAACTTCAAAACTCCTTGAACTACTTTAATTCATCATTAAAGTTTGTCGAGCTCAGGTTTGAGGAAATTCTGTCTTCTTAATTAACCAGAGAAGGTGGCTTGGTTTCCTCAGTGCACTGATCATTGCCCTCATTGCTCGTGGCGAACAAAAGTTAAGTAAAACCCTTTTTGAAAGTCCTGTCTTTGAATACTCAACTTTGTTGTCCCAAATCAGGCTGAAAGGGCCAACCCACTCTTGAGTAATGAGTTCAAAAGAACCTGTGAAGCCATATCCAAGATTACGTGCCCCGGGATTCTTACCTACGAAGTAGTTAATAGTTTGCTCAGTAATGAAATTAACGTGCGTTGGATCTTGAAATGCAGCTGGGCTAGGAAAAGCTGGAGTTACCAACATGAGTACCCCCCCATTTTTGAGAACTCGAAATGATTCATTCATAAATGTAATGAATCTATTTTCTTCTACACTTGGGCTGCGAGGTAAATGTTCAAGGAAGTCGAAACCAGAAAGGCTATCAATAGAGTTGTTCGGCAACGGCAAACTGCCATCGAGGCTTGCCTTCAAATAAGTAAACCCATGCGGCTCCTGTTTGGAATTTAGATCTAATATGTCAGCCCCAAGTAGGGTTTTAGCCCCAAATGGATTCCTGGGATTTGCACCACAACCTATGTCAAGATGAGTTTCACCACGGAATCCCCATGTTTTGGGATTTGTTGTATTGAAGTCGGTTAGAAACCAAAAGGGATTTCTCATAAGAATAGTCGCCGCCTCATCTGTAATATGAAAGTTATTGTAATCTCAACCATAGGTGGAAACAAAATCATTATCAATAGAGAACTGAAGTAAAAGTATGGCGGGAAAATGTATCTCTTAAATTTCGATATCGGACCATTTCCAACATAACTTGTCAACCAAATAGAGGCAAGAATTCTGGATTTCTTCGAGGGGAGATCATTACCCTTATCGAAATGCTGAGGGTGATGCTTGCGTATTTCATCTATCACGGCGTTTTCGCCAAGTCCGACAACTTGGAATACGCCAAATCCAGGACTTCTCCCGCGGCCTAGATGATCGACACGATAATGGTCGGAAAAGTTGAGTAAGTTGGGATCGCTTCTAAAGTTTTCATTTAGTTCAGTATGAGCTGTAGCTTGGAACTTCTTGGATAATGTTTGACTATCACAGCCAAAATACGAGAGGTGCGCTCCAAAATCCGCATCAATTATTGAGAGTTTGCTGAACCTGCCACCGTTCGGCAAACCCTCTAATTCTGAGACCTCACCCATAACCCCAAGATGCCAGTTTGAATGAGAGTCGACAAGAGTCCAATTAGATTTTCTGTAGGAGGTAATTGTAACAAAGTGGAAAATTCCTTTCTTATTTTTCAAAGTTTGTACTTGTTTCTGTGAAGGAATTTCATCGAGATCACTCAAAATGAATCTTGCAGATGAGAAAGTCTTAGTCAGATATTTAGCGAGATACTCACGTGTAAAAATTTCGCGCTCCCAGCTTGATTTGAGATCTTCGAGTGGAACTTGAAGAACATGAAACTTTTCTCGAGTCTCCTGATCAAATTGCGCGAGCCACGTTGTAACAAATAATGGTTTTGGTACGCCAGAATGCGTTAAATTACTTTCGGCAATTACGAATCGATCTACCAGGCTGCCCAAATAACTTATCCGAAAGCGGAAAAGGTCTAACTCATTGAAAACAGGGAAGGCATCAATTATGAGCTTATTGTTCCTTGTCATAGGAAAAACGAGGGTAAGGTGATAGGTTGAAGAAATGCAGTTACGAGTCCTGTTTCTCGATAATAGTTTTGGTTCATGGCACGAAAGTTATCAGTTAGGAGCACTAAAAACATGGTGCCGCCCTTACACATCCCGTATACCTTTCGAATTCTATATGTGTAGGAAACCAAGATTTGTCTCCCTAAATCGATTCATTAACTGGATGGTTTTGACTCAGGTTTTTGTTAAGAAATGGGACAAGCTTCAATCTAAATATGGGCTTAATGAAGTTGATGTAAGCATCAAGGAGAATGTAATGTACATAAATCTCTCCGAAGTTTGGTTGAATATCTCGCAAAAAACTTTAATAGCATTAAAAACAACAAGAGAAAATTACGAATTTGACTTCTTGATTAGAGCTAATTCAACCTGTTACGTGAATGTTCAGGCCTTAGAAAATTTGCTAACAAACTTTAATGATGAAATTTTCTATGGAGGGCCAATTTTGAAAAATAAGGACTTTGTATCAGGATGGGGGATCGTACTCTCAAGTCGGGCGATTGATGCTCTTGTTAGAAATTTGCGAGCTGAACACTTGTCCTGTTTTGATGATGAAGCAGTAGGTAAAATTTTGCACGATCAAGGTATTTTTCCGACGCCATTGCCTTACAAAGAGATAACATCACTAAAAGACATTGACGAATTGACTCAGCAAGAAATTCGAACAATTCCCTTTTACCGAATGAAAATAAAACTAGGTCGAACTCGTATTGATCATTTGCTAATGAATCAATTACATAAAAGAGTTTTGAGCTATCAGGACAGCTTATGAAGAATGAGAAACACTTACTAGTTTTGACCGCAACAGTCATTCCCCAAATTCAAACAGGGATCTTCAGAAATGACCCGAATCAAAGACTTGAGGATTACGCAACAAGTATTTCGACTCTTTCACATCAGCTCAGAAAGAAATCTGTGGACATTGTTGTTGCCGAGAATTCAGGACAAATTGATCGAATTAAGGAATCTGTAAAGAAATTAGATTGCCGGTTTATTCAATGCCCGACTGACTTACTCTCAAGAAATTCGGGAATAAGCGGTGGTGAGCACGAGATATTACGTTACGTTGGTAACTTGTTAGATTTGACAGAAGTGGATGTAATTTGGAAACTGACAGGAAGATTATCGGTGAAGAATATTTCATCTATACTAGACGAGTCTTCAGGTGATTTGAGAGCAAATGTTTTTTTTAGGCAGCACCATTCAGTTGATAGCCGTTTTTTTGGGATGACGCCGGAGGTGTTTCGCCTGTTCACCAAAACAAAAATCAACTACTCTGAAAGATATGAATTTGATTCGAAATCATCACAACAGACTTATAAATCCATTGAATATTACCTAGCTAAATTCGCCCTAGAAATTGAATCCCGGGGATTTATTTTTCATAGTCTACCTTATTTGCCTATTTACCAGGGATATAGCGCAAGCACAGGCAAACTCTTGGATAGTCGAAGTGTTCGCTTTAAAACAAAAATTGCCAACACATTGAGACCACTAATCGTCAAGGGTTTGCTTGGAGTAAACCCTTGATTAACTTCTATTTGGTTGAAACCTCTAATTGGATCATACAAAACCTTTATATGTCCCTTAACATTGACATTCTTGACGGCTGAAGAGAAACCCGAAATAAGTCACAAATGATGTATCGGCAACTTGGGAATTCTTTAAGGTGAAATCGCGAAACCTCCACATTTGATAATATTTGGACCATGAATTTAAGTTGGATCAAAAAAAGTGTGAATTACCTAGGCTCTGAAGGTTCAAAAATTTGAATCAGGTCATTCACGTAATTACCACAATCGCATACGGTGGTGCAGAAAATCAATTAAAGGTATTGGTAAGAGAGCAGATAAGATGCGGAATTCAAGTTGAGATATTCTATTTGAAAGATCATCCAGACTTGAAAAAAAGTTTTGAGAGTTTTGGTGCAGTTGTAAACAGCTCTTTGGCGGGGCAGAATCCCCTTCTGCAGTTCTTAAAATTAAAGAAAAAACTCAAGAGTTTTGATGGAATAGTTCACGCACATCTACCAAGAGCGGAATTAATCAGTGCGCTAGCAACAACAAAAAAGAATCTGATCGTCTCAAAACATAACACTGAGAGATTTTTTCCAAGCGCGCCAAAAGTCGTTTCCAGATTGCTCAGCAAATTTGTCGAAAAGCGGTCTTGTTCAATTGTTGCCATATCTAATGCAGTTCTTGATTTTCTAATCGAAAGTGGCGAAGTTAGCTCTAGCTCAAAAATTAGGGTAATTCACTATGGATTTGACACTGATTTCAAAGTAAAAGAGAATTTTTCAAAGGAGATAAATGAGAATTTTATTGTAGGAACTGTCGCTAGATTGACAGAACAGAAAGATATACAAACTTTGATTCACGCGTTCAAATATTTTCACCAGAGTGTTCCAAATTCAAGATTACATATTGTTGGTACAGGTAAACTACTTTACAAACTCAAAAAGTTAGTTCAATACTTGAAACTTGAACAGTCAGTTCTTTGGGTGGGTAGAACGAACAACGTTGCGATTCAACTCAATCAAATGGACTTATTTGTGTTGCCAAGCAAATACGAAGGTTTTGGACTAGTTCTTCTTGAAGCTATTCAATCAGGCGTCCCTGTAGTTGCGGCACGTAATTCAGCAATAATTGAAGTCATTGGATCTGATTCAGAAGGTTTGTTCATGACGGGGAATTCAATTGATTTGTTTCATAAATTGAGAGATTTTCATGACTTTGACAACCGCAGAAAATTGATAAAAAGTCAAGAGATGCGATTGAAACTATTCGATCCATCGCTAATGTGCATGAGAGTGTCGCAGTTGTATTCAGAAGTTCACAACGAGTGACATCTCCCTAGTGTGATTTAGTAGCATGTTAGCAAATACCATTTGTTCAAATTGATTCGTTATTTCGACGGCAACGAATCTAATGAGGGACACCGTCGCTGGAGAGTTCTTCACAAAACTCAACTGCAGAAACGCTATGAGTGAATGTTAAGTTAATTCGCTAACGGGCGGTGTCACGTTTACTCAAATCCTATTTGGAAGATAGAATAGGCAAATGTGTGGAGTGGTGGGTGCATTTGGGAAAAAGGTAGATCCTCTTTGGGTTACTGCCGAAAGTATTCAGATGACTTACAGAGGACCAGACGCACAAATTACTAAATCCATAACTCCTTGGTTAACTATGGGCGTCTCTCGACTAGCTATGACAGACCCTCATCCGAGAAGTAATCAGCCGATGACTGATGAAAACACTGGCAATGTTATTTCATTCAATGGCGAAATTTATAACTATCAACAACTAAGAAGAGAACTTTGGGATCAAGGTATTACTTTTTCAACTGAATCGGACACGGAAGTTTTGCTTAAGTTTGTAGGTCTTTATGGAATTGAGCGCTTAAATGAAGTAAACGGTATGTTTGCGTTCGCTTTTTACTTGAGAAGTCAAGACATTTTGATACTTGCGCGCGATAGGCTTGGAAAAAAACCACTTTATTATTCAATTTCAGACGGACTATTGCGATGGTCTTCAAGCCTCAAATCTCTAAAGTCAAGTGAGACCAAAAAGCAATTGTCAAATGAAGGATTAGTTCAGTATTTGAGTTTGGGATATCTAATTGATCCTGTAACAACAAATACTGAAATACATTCTGTCGTTCCCGGTTCAACTCTCTCTTTCAAACGAGCAAACCTCTCAAATGGTTTTTCAATGAACTTCTTCATCAGCGCTAGCAACCAGCCTGACAACGATGATCAAAGTGATTTGAGAGATTTAATTGCACAAAGCGTAAGAGACAGAATTTCGGGTCACGATAACGTTGCTCTCTCTCTTTCAGGCGGTGTTGATTCTTCTATCGTAGCTTACGAGGTTTCCCATCAGCGCGAGTCGGCATGCGCGTTCACTGCAGTTTGGAGCGACTCCGATAAGACGCGCTACAACACTGACTCCGATGTAGCAGAAAAAATATCTAATAAATTGGGACTAAAAATTCAAAAAGTTGAGATGCTGCACTCTAAAAATTTGACATCTGAGTTAGAGAAGTACCTTGCCTATATGGAAGAGCCAAATAATAATCCAACGGGGGTTTCAATGCTCAACTTATACAAAAGGATTGCTGAATCAGGTTATAGGTTGGTTCTAACCGGTGATGGAGCGGATGAAATCTTCGGTGGCTATGAAAGACACTTGAAAGCGTCGAAACATAAAAACTTCTTGAATTTGCGTAATTCAAGATTAATCAGCCATTTCTATGCAAACGTGCAATCAAGTAACTCGCAAGTTGGAAAATTATTAGTAACGCAATTTTCTCCTAAGAGTCCTTTATCTTGGCTGCATTGGCATTGGATATTTACACCCGCAGAATTGATAAATGTCACGCGAATAAATCAGACAAGGAAAAAAATTTCTGATGTAATGTCAAGATATATATTGGACATTGAAAGTGAATCCATCACGCAGAATCCATTATCGATTATGAAACGCGATCATGAAATTTGGCTGGCAATGGAATCAAATAGAAAATTAGATAGAATTTCTATGAGAAACTCTATTGAAGCCAGAAGTCCTTTTCAAGATGATCGTATTGTTGGGTGGGCATCAAATCAAATGAAGATAAATTCGATAAAGAATCTCTCCAAAGTTGCACTTTGGAAATCCTATCCCGAATTATTGGAGCTAGGTGTTAGACGAGACAAAGCAGGATTTACCAGTCCTGTAGGTCATTGGCTCAGATCAAACCCAAAACTTGTAGAGTCAAGCTTATACTTCCTATCGAGGGATTCTAGGTTTAATTTAGCAGGATTGAATTTCTACAAAGATGCACCACAAAGAGGACGGTATAGAGAACTTATGCAACTTTGGACTCTAGTTGTGCTTGCAACATGGCTACAAATTGAGGCATGATTGATGAGATTAGTAATCTATAATTTAGAAACAAATCTGGATAGTTCGGTACTGGCCGCTGCTCATGATTGGATTGAAGCATTCGCCACGCAAGTAGACCAAGTTGTCGTTTACTCAACCCACGTTGGACGTTATGCACTGGCTGCAAATGTCGAAGTGTATGAAATTGGAGGAGGAAGTGTCTTAAAAAGAATTACTGCAGTTACTAGGTTGCTAAAATCATTTAAAAGAGAAGTGAGTTTTAGAAGAGATTTAGTGGTATTTCATCATATGTCCACTCGAACATTGCTAATACTTGGTCCTCTATATCGGATTTTTCGAGTGAAGCAGGCGCTCTGGTATTCACACTCAAAGAAGTCTCTAACTTTAAGGGTCTCGCATTCTCTTGCCGACGTAATTTTCAGCTCAAACCGATCCTCGATACCACTTAACGGTGACAAGCTACGGTTTGTTGGTCATGGACTCAAGAGCAGTAGGTTTATAAGTGCATTTTCCAATTCAAAAGGCACAAGAAGTGGAATAGTTATATTGGGTAGACTAGCGCCAATCAAAAGAATTGAACTCTTGCTAGGTGCTATCGTAGAAGCAAAATTAGGTAAGGTGGCCTTAACCTGTATAGGGTCCTCGCAAGGAAACGACAAGTATCAAAGAGACTTATCGTTCAATGCGGGTTCAAAAGGCGTTGATTTGCAGATACTGCATCCGATTCCATACGGAACTGTGGCTGAAAAGCTTGTTGAATTTGATTCAATTTATACAGGGACTCCAAAATCAGTTGATAAGGCGGTAATTGAGGGAGCTATGTGTGGTTGTTTTGTCTTGACAACAGAATTTCAGACTTTGAAGCAGACGGGTATGGATCTTGTACTAGACCATATGGGTTTTCGGGGCATACCTTCCTTACCAGACCAACTAAAGGCAATTTTAGATTTAAGAGAAGACCAAAAATTGGAATTGAGAAGAGTTATTAGCAAAAGAGCAGCAGAATTGAATGATGTCGGACAAGCTACTTCTCGAATTCTCGCAGAACTAGAAAGAATCTGATGAAAATGCAAATGTCTAGATTCAAACGAGCGGTGCTTTACCGTTCAATGTCCATATTGTCCACACAAGATAGAGCGAAAGTTTTTCTCGTAGTTTGCATCCAGATGTTCTTGGGATTACTTGATTTAGTTGGCGTTGGAATAATTGGAGTTATTGGATCTTTGGCAATCAATGGAGTTGGTGCAAGACAGCCTGGAAACAGAGTTCAATGGCTTCTAGAACAGCTTCGTCTGGGACAATTTGACTTACAGACTCAAACTACTTTCTTGGCGATTATTGCTGTCTTGTTGTTGACAGTTAAGACTTTGCTTTCTATGTATTTCACCAAAAGGATACTTTATTTTCTAAGTTATCGTGGCGCTTTGTTATCTTCCCAACTTGCAGGCAGGCTACTGTCACAGCCGCTTCTAACCGTGCAAAGGAAATCAAATCAAGAGACTTTGTATCTCCTTACTAGTGGTGTTAATAGCGTAACCGTTGGAGTGCTAGCAACGTTCATATCACTGATATCTGATGTTTCATTACTTTTAGTAATGGCCATTGGCCTGTTTGTGTTGGACCCTATCCTTGCAACAACCACTTTTAGTCTATTTGCTGCTATCGCTTTCTTGCTGTATCGATTTATGCAGGTAAAAGCCAGATTACTTGGAGAGAAAAACATGAATGCTAATATCCGAAGTAATGCATTGATACTTGAAGTTCTAGCATCATATAGGGAACTGGTAGTGAAGAATCGTCGTTTGTATTATGCGCAGAAAATTGGTGATGAAAGAAGAAAATTAGCTGAGGGGACGGCTGAATTATCATTTTTGCCAAGCACAAGTAAATTTGTTTTCGAAATTGCTATTGTATTTGGAAGCCTAATTATAAGTGCTATCCAATTCGTGACTAATGATGCTGCTCGCGCTGTTGCGACACTATGTGTTTTTTTTGCAGCTAGTGCTCGAATTGCTCCAGCCGTTTTGCGGGTTCAGCAAAGTAGCGTGACCATAAGAGGTAGTACGGGAAGCGCCTCGCCAACTCTGGATTTGATTGAGTCTCTTGGTATTGATGAAATATCTCTAGATTTAAGCAAGCAAATTGAATTTGGCCACAAAGGATTTAGTCCGACGATCCAAATCGCAAATGTGTCATTAACCTATCCAGGTAAGCAGGTGAAGGTAATCAATGATCTTTCTTTGCGTATTGACACTGGCGAAGTTGTTGCGCTCGTCGGTCCCTCAGGAGCCGGGAAGACAACTTTGATTGATTTAATGCTTGGAGTTCTCGCTCCAGATCTCGGTTCAATAGAAATATCTGGCCTGTCGCCGCTGGAATCAATTTCTAAATGGCCCGGTGCAATTGGCTACATACCGCAAGATATCCTCATAATTGACGGGACTGTGCGAGAAAATGTTATGTTGGGATACGAGGCGGACTTACTTTACGAGCCTCAAGTTAATGCAGCTCTGTCGGTAGCCCAACTTTCCGATTTCGTAGAGAACTTACCATTGGGATTGGAACAAGAAATGGGTGATCGGGGCACAAAGATTAGCGGTGGACAGCGCCAACGACTTGGCATCGCTCGCGCATTATTTACCTCACCTAAGTTAATTGTTTTGGATGAAGCGACAAGCGCTTTAGACGGGGAGACCGAAGCCAACATCTCGCAAGCGATTCGTCAGATAAGCGGCGAGGTAACAATTGTGATGATAGCTCACCGTTTGTCAACGGTTCTGAACGCGGATAGAGTTATTTATCTGGACTCAGGAAAAATTGTAGCAGAAGGTACTTTTAGTGAAGTGAGACGAGCTGTGCCTGACTTTGACAAGCAAGCAGGTCTTATGGGTCTGTAGAGTCCCGAAGAATCTCCAACGTGAGTAATGACCTTATGCTACATCATAGAAAATAAAGGGGTGGTAAAAGTTCAATGTCAGTGATACTGCCCATCAAAAAAAATTTCAAAAGCAAACTAATAGCTTTAGTCGGCGCATTCACAACTCTTGCAATAAATCCTTGGTTTGCGTACGACCCAATTAACTTGCCTAAAATGTTGGTGCTTTCTATTGGAGCAGGATTCTTATTGGGTGGACTCTTTTTCGATTCGGCATGGCGCTCAAACCTCAGTATTCTGCTGATTTCCGGATTTTTTGCACTTTTTCTGTTCATTTCTTTTTTTGCAAACTCTACTGACAAGTTTCAGCAATTATGGGGTGTATGGGGTCGATCAACAGGTCTATTGACTTATTGTGCGTTTATTGTAATTCTTCTTAGCGCTGTCATCGAATCAAGCAATGATTCCCTAAGTTTGATTCGATTAATTTTCGAAAGAGTCGGTTACGTCATCACCTTCTACACTTTTTTGCAGGTTTTAGATTTAGATCCCATTAATTGGTCTCAAAAATTGATGGTGGCCACCCTTGGAAATATAAATTTCATGTCCAGCTTCCTCGGTTTAACGTCTATCTCATATCTCTCTCGAGTTTATATGCAACGCCATTCTGTTAGTTCGAAAATCTTCTATCTTGCTATCGTGATAACTAATCTCTACCTCATTTTGATTTCCCAATCAATCCAAGGAGTTGGAGTATTTTTTGCAGGATTGACGATACTTATGGTTTTTTATATACGAGGTAAAGTCAATCTTTTTGTCGCTCTTTCAGTACTTTCTGCATCGTCAGCAATTGGGGTAATGGTTCTTTTGGGGACGGCTGGGTTAGGTCCACTTTCCAACTTGAGGCAAGAAACTGTGATTTTCCGAATCGATTATTGGACCGCAGCACTGAACATGATTAGAGCCAATCCATTGCACGGGGTTGGAATTGATTCTTATGGTGATTACTACCGACAGTTTAGGTCATTTGAGGCGGTAACGAGAACGGGTCCACAGAGAGTGTCAAATACTGCTCACAATATATTTTTAGACATTTCGTCCGGAGCCGGAATAGTAGCTGGCTTACTATTTCTCGCAATCATTGCGCTTGTTTTAATCTCAATTCTTAGTGCTCTAAAGCGTGACTACCGTAACGAGGACTTTGTGGTCTACGCAGGAATGTTTTTTGGTTTTATTGTCTTTTGCATGATAAGTATTAATCAAATTGGAATTGGTGTATGGGGATTCGTATTTGCAGGATTATTGATCGGAAATTTTGTCAAATTTAGATTTACAGTAACTTTTGACAAAATTCAGTCGAGAAAATTGAAAGGAACTACGAATCCAGCGAAGACTAAAGTCGCTGTTGAAGGTTCATCTGTTCCAATTCGTGGCCAAAAGAAGAATTTGCATTTAACCCTGTCCTGCGTGTTATCACTTTTGCTGGGATTGCTAGCATTAGTCCCGAACTTTCAGGACGCAAAGTTCCTAAGTGCTATGAGAAATGCGAATTTGGATCAGGCTATTGATTTATCCCGAAAAGTCGGAATTCAGGAGTTTCATAGGGAGGCGTTAGTCGCTGCACTTGTCAAGGCCGGAAGAGGAAAAGAAGGACTTGCGGTTGCAACGGAAATCATCCGGAGGAATCCAAACAATTGGCAAGCCTGGGTTGCCATTTTGCTGAGTGATGAAGCTTCTAGCGAACAGCGAGCCAATGCAGCATCGCAGTTGATTCGATTAGATCCGAACAATGAAGCCATCAAGTCTGACATCAAACGAATTCTGAGTAAATAAGTCAATAGGTGTGGCAATTTGTCCGTTTTGTCCCATGACCACGACAAATTCCCACCCAATTCGTAGATGTGAGTAGAGGCGGCGACGGCCGACTCTGTTCTACAAAACCGGTATACAAATAAGAGGATCTTACAAGTGTCGCTACGCAAGAAATCTGCCTCCGCAGGTCTGAAAGTCTGGACCGTCGCGGAGCTTGGTGCTTTCTACACCGAGCACCGCAGCGAACTCGTTGCCCA
>Ga0129336_10001422_pt1 | contig 14504 bp, 8 predicted proteins | sample CPB6_02_DNA_FD_96878 | JGI IMG/M metagenome (GOLD analysis project Ga0129336, IMG submission 96878) | Freshwater to marine salinity gradient microbial communities from Chesapeake Bay, USA - CPBay_Sum_0.6_0.2_DNA | ecosystem: Environmental > Aquatic > Marine > Coastal | place: USA: Chesapeake Bay...
GATCTCCTTGACCGACGCGTCGATGTCGTACAGATTGATCTGACAGATCCCCGCGCGACGCCCCGATGCCTTCCCACAGAAATCCGCGAGCCAGCGGTTGTGCGCCTGCAATCCGGCCCAGCGGCGGTTGGCATCCCCGATGTTGGCCGCCGGTGGTTGATAGGTGAGCGAGCTCTTGGGGTAGAAGGGCGGAATCGTGTTCGGATAGATCACCTCGGCCACGATGCCGTCGGCCTCCATGTCGGTGAGTCGCCGGTCCGAGTCCCAATTGCGACCTCCGTCGGGGCCTTTCAGATCCTCGTACGGGATCTCGTACGTCTCCACCCAGGCGTCGAACTCGCTCCGGTACTCCTCGGCCAGGAACGGGCGATAGTCGGTGAGGTTTCCGCCCGCATGACAGTCGGCCGAAATCACCGTGTACCGCTCGTCGTGGCCCCGAGTGGACCCCGCATTCACGGACGTCGATCCCATGAATTCCCCCTGTCGGTTCGAAGACGGACTCCCCCGAGCCCGCAATCACCTCAGTCTTGCCGGTCGTGGGCCAAGAAAGCGAGTACTCCTTACTCATGGTGTTTGTCTATTAATGCGATACGGAAAATTTATCTGTGACACAATCAAGACCGTATGGCCGTCCAGTCGCTCCAAACCGTGGAAAACGCCATGAGCGTTCTGGAGGCGGTGGCCCAGCACCAGCCCATCGGGGTGTCCGCTCTGGCGCGGCAGCTGGACATGGACAAGAACACCGTTCAGCGGATCCTGGTCACATTGGGACGAGATGGCTGGCTGGTCCAGGACGGCCCCAAGGGGTCCTGGACCCTGTCGGCCAAAATTCTTACGCTGTCATCGAGAGTGTCAGGGGCGATGCTCGAACGGTCGCGTCCATTCATGGGTGCGCTCCTGTCGGCCACCAAGGAGTCGGTCACCCTCTGGAAGCTGGACGGGCCCCATGAGAGCCGGGTGGCCACCCTGATCGAGATCATCGAGAGTCCCCAGGCCTTGCGTATGTCCATCCCCATGGGCACGACATTCGACCTGAACGCCCCACCCGGCTCACATTTCGACGTGCAGCCGTTCTTGGAACGATTCCCGAACGGCCGCACGGCATGGGGAACCCCGTACCTCGATCACGCCCCTCGATACTTCGCTCATGACCGCTCGTACCCCACAGCCATGAGCATCGGCAGCGTGATCTTCGACGGTCCCGGAGAACCTTTGGGCACCCTGGCCGTGATCGGGCCCAAGACCCGCATCACCGAGGACAGGCAGCAGTACATCGGTGAGGAGATCGCCAACGCGGCGCGGATAATCAGCGGTTTTTGAAAAAGTGCGAGGCGGGGGTCGCCATGAACTCTTGCCCACCATGAAACGAACCCTGAACGACAAATGTCAGCGACGCCGGCGGAAATCCGTAGTGTTCTCCGCGGAACGAGCGGAGCATCCCGATCACTGCGGTGTGAGGCGAGGTCTCCGTCACGGAGGAGGAACCATGTTCAAGCGAATCGGCGCGGCCTTGGTGGCCGGAGTGCTCGTGATCTCGGCGGCGTGCAGTGGGGGCGAGAAGTCGACCGACGAGTCCACGGTCGCCGGTCCGGCCCGAGCCCTTTTCCAACCGCCCGGAGTGGTCGGACCTGACTCCTTCGCTCCGTCGTTCGATCTGGCCACCTACGAGGTCACCGAGGAGGACGAGGCGCTTTCCGGATCGGTCGATTCCTCGGCTCCCGGTTTGTACCGCGGTCGCACCTACGGCGGTACGGGCACCAACATCTGCGACGTCGAGAAGATGATCGAGTTCCTCACGTACTACGAGGATCGCGGACGCGCGTGGGCCGAGATCCAGGGCATCGACTTCGAGAACCTGGCCGAGTACCTGCGAGCGTTGACTCCGGTGTTCGTCACCCAAGACATCAACGTGCGCATGTACGGCTTCAAGGACGGTGCGGCCTACGGCTACGACGCGGTCATCGGAGCCGGCACCGCGTTGCTGATCGACGATCAGGGAATTCCGCGAGCTCGTTGCGCCTGCGGCAACCCGCTTCTCCCACCGACGCCCGAGGAGACCCCCACCACCGAACCCACGGACACCACGGTTCCCGGCGTCACCACGACCGAAACCGAGCCGGTGTGTCCCGAGTTGACGATCGCCGGCGAGTGGAGCGATTACGTGACGACCGAGGGAATCACGTGGCGCTATGTCGCGACCTCCGGACAGTGGATGAACGTCGACGACCCCAATGCGTCGCTGGTGGACGCACTCACCGACATACCGGGATACTCCGAGCAATGCGGAACTCCCGACGTGGTGCAAGAGCCGTGTCCCGTCGAGGTGTTCGGTTCGTCGTGGACCGATGCGAACGGTGACGTCTGGACATGGAGCAGCGAGACCGCCGAGGGTGCCAACTGGACGCGCGTCGACGAGGGAGTCCTCGTGCAGGTGAGCACCGCCGACCTTCCCGGTGTGTCGAGTGACTGCTACCAAACCCGGCAGCGCACCCCGAACGATTGCCCCGACGAGATCCAAGGGGCCCGTCACGTCGACCAGTACGGCACCGAGTGGGTGTACACCGGTTCCGCTTGGTGGGCCAACATCGACGGTCAGAACGTGTACCTCACGACCCTCGAATTGTTCGGCGAGGACTGCGCCGACCCGGTGGAGTGTCCGCCGACCAAGGCCCGACTCGGCGACGATTACACCGACCCGAACGGTGGCCGGTGGAGCTTCGACTACCACGGCAACAACCGTCCCGGTTGGGACAACCTCGACACCGAGGACGTGGAATCCCTGAGCACCCCGGAGCTTCCGCAATCCGAGGACTGCGCTCCCCCGGTGACCACCACCGAACCCGTGTGCCCGCCATCGAAGGCCCGCGTGGGTGACACATGGGTGTCGGCGTCGGGTCGCACCTGGGTGTTCGGAACCGACGGCGGTGCCGCCGGTTGGGACGACCTGGCCACCGACGACATCGAGTCGTTGCCGACCACGTTGCTTCCCGAGACCGAGGACTGCCCGCGCCCCATCGTGGCCAACTGCCCCGAGCTCGAGCCCGTCAACGGATCCGCGTGGATCACGTCGGACGGATCGATCTACATCTACTCCATCGACCTCGAGGCGTGGGTCAGCACCGCCGATCCCAATGTGACGATCTCCGACACCGTGCTCCTGCCCGGCTACATCGACGAGTGCTTGCCGCCGTGCCCGCCCCTGCAGATGTCCTCCGACGAGAACGGGGCGTGGGTCGACCCCTCCACCGGCGACGTGTGGGTGTGGGACGGCGACCTCGCGTCGTGGGTCAACCTGATGAGCGGCGCGACCGTCGCGACGTCGGTCGATCTCCCGTGGTACCGCAGTAACTGTCTGCCACCGTGCCCACCCGACGACGAGGCCGGTGAACAGGAATCCAGCTGGACGACTCTCGACGGCACCGTCGTGAGCAGCAGCGCCACCGATCGGTTGCGCGACGTGAATCGTGAGCCCGTCTCCATCACCGCCGGCACCCCGAAAATCGAGCCGCTCGACATGAGCAAGTTGCGCTCGACGATCGCGGTCCTCGACGAGTGCAACGACGAGGGCTGTCTCGTTCCCGGAGAGTCGCCCCAGGAAGGGCACCTCTTCACCGACTCACGCGGCGTCGACTGGCGATTCGGTGGCGACGGACGGTGGTACAGCGACGACGGATTGATCGTCACGTCCGTGAACGACATCCCCGGTTACAACGACATCTGCAACCCGCCCTCCACCCCCGAGGACACGCCGTGCCCTCCGGAATTCGAGGGTTCGCAGTACACCGACTCGAACGGCTCGACGTGGACCTGGGTCGGATTCAACGCCGATGAGGCCGACAGTGATCACGGTGCGCACTGGTACCTCAGTGGTGAGGGATCAGGCACCTATCGGACCACCGCCGAACTGGAGGACGACGGACGATTCGCCGATTGCGCGCCGCCGACCGAGAGGTTGGAAGGCGATCTGAAGATCGACGTGCGCGCCAAGGGGCCGGTGTGCGCCGGAATCTCGATGTACGTGGTGGCCAACATCGCGCCCAGTGACGGAGCAACGGTTGCCACGGTGACCTTCGAGATGAACGGCACGTCATTCGCCGCCACCGCGGCATCGGACACCGCGTTCTTCACCTACGTCGCCTCCGACGAACCGGGCACCTTCGCGGTGACGGTGTCGGCCACCGACTCGGCGGGGCTCAGCGGAAGTGCCAGCCTGGACATCACGTTCGACGAATGCAGCACCCCGGCCACCAGTACCGAGCCGACCAGCGATGGTCTCTCCGTGCGCGTGTGGGCCAAGGGGCCGGTGTGCGCCGGCTCACCGATGGCCGTTTTCTTCACGGTCACGCCGAGCGACGGAGCCGCGGTGAACGAAGTGGGTGCCGACCTGGATGGCACGTACTTCGACGTGGTGACATCGAACGGCAGCACCTGGAGCGGTCGAATCAACTCGGCGACACCCGGCACCTTCACGGTCACCGCCGGTGCGTCCGACACCGCCGGAATGGTGGGTAGCTCGAGCATCGAGGTGACGTTCGACGATTGCCGTCAGACCTCGACCTCGGTCGCTCGTCCCACCTTCACCTTCGTCCCCACCATTCCTCCGGTGACATTCACGCCGATCAACCCGGGAACGGGCACGACCACCACCACCGTGGCCAAGCCCGTGGTGACGCTGACACCCAGCATCCCCACGGTCACCTTGCGACCCGCCACGACCACGACCACCACGACCGTGGCCAAGCCCGTGGTGACGCTGACACCCAGCATCCCCACGGTCACCTTGCGACCCGCCACGACCACGACCACCGTGGCTCCCACCACGACGGTGGCCCCCACCACGACCGTGGCCCCCGCGAACGTCTTCTCGGTGGCCGTGCCTCCGACCGAGACGGTCAAGAAGTGCGTCGAGAATCTCGACACCACCGGGACGGGGACCCTGTACGTCCAGACTTCCGTGGCCCTGTCCACGTTGACGGCCCAAGTGGGTGGCAAGAACCGATTCACGTCGAAGAAGGCTCCCCAGCGATGGGCGATCACCGTGGAGCGAGCCGACGTGGGGCAGTCGCTCACGCTGTCCGGCGTCCGCTCGATTGGCGGAACCGTCACCGGCACGGTGACCGTTCCCAAGGGCTGCGGCGACATCTGACGTTTCGATCGATTCGTTGTCGGTGGTGCGCTGGCGCCACCGACAACGAATCTTCGGTCGTCAATGGGTCGTGCGTCCTTCGATCGGTCGGATGTCGAATCGGGGCAGCAACAACTGAACCAAGGGACCGATTCCGACCGCGAACAAAACCGTGCCCGGTCCGATCGATCCGCCGAGCAGCACTCCTGCCACCACCACCGTGATCTCGATCACGGTTCGCGCCACGCGCACGCTGACGCCTCGTTCGGACAGTCCCATCATCAACCCGTCACGCGGACCCGGTCCCAGTCCGGCACCGATGTACAGGGCCGAACCGAAGGCGATGATCAACAAGCCTCCGGCGAGCATCAGCGAACGCGCCCACACGGGGTCGGGTTCTCCGATGAACTCCTTGGCCAGGTTCACCACCAATCCGATCTCGAGCGCGTTCAAGACGGTGCCGAGACCCGGACGTTGACGCAACGGGATCCAGAGCACCAGCAGCAGAACACCGGTACCGATGATGACCGTTCCGATGGAGATGTCGGTCTTCTCGGACACGCCCTTGTGGAACACGTCCCACGGCGGCAGACCCAGATGCGACTGCAGGAACAAGGTGATGCCGGTTCCGAAGCAGGCCAACCCGACGATGCATCGGGTCAGACGCTCGAGAAAACGCATCAGTAGCGGTAGCGCTCGGGTTTGAAGGGGCCCGAGGGATTCACACCCAGGTAGTCGGCCTGCTCGTCGGTGAGCTTGGTGAGCTTCACGCCGAGAGCACCGAGATGCAGGGCCGCCACCTTCTCGTCGAGATGCTTGGGAAGCACGTAGACGCCGAGGGGGTAGTTCTGCAGGTTGTTGAACAGCTCGACCTGGGCGATGACCTGGTTCGAGAACGAGCAACTCATGACGAAACTGGGGTGCCCGGTGGCGCACCCCAGGTTCACCAGTCGTCCTTCGGCCAACACGATGATCGAGTGCCCGTCGGGGAACGACCACAGATCGGTGCCCGGCTTCAGTTCGTCACGCGTGGCGCCACTTCGTGCCAGACCGGCCATGTCGATCTCGGAGTCGAAGTGTCCGATGTTGCAGACGATGGCATTGTGCTTCATGAGCGCCATGTGATCGACGGTGATGATGTGGTCGTTGCCGGTGGCCGACACGAAGATGTCCACCTGTCCGACGACGTCCTCGATGGTGGTCACCTCGTAACCCTCCATGGCCGCCTGCAGTGCGTTGATGGGGTCCACTTCCGACACGATCACGCGCGCACCTTGACCACGCAAGGACTGGGCGCAACCCTTGCCCACGTCGCCGTAGCCGCACACCATGGCAACCTTGCCGGCGATCATGATGTCGGTGGCGCGGCAGATGGCGTCGACCAACGAGTGACGGCATCCGTACAAGTTGTCGAACTTCGACTTCGTCACCGAGTCGTTCACGTTGATGGCCGGGAAGAGCAACTCACCCTTCTCGTGCATCTTGTACAGACGCATCACTCCGGTGGTGGTCTCCTCGGTGACCCCCTTGATGCCGGCGGCCATGCGGGTCCACTTGGTGGGGTCCTGCTTGAGGCCGCGCTGCAGCAGTCCGAGCACGATCGCCAACTCGGCGTTCGTTGCCGTGGTGGGGTCGGGAACTTCACCCGACTTCTCGTATTCCACGCCCTTGTGCAGCAACAGGGTGGCGTCACCACCGTCGTCGAGGATCATGTTCGGACCGTCGCCATCGGGCCACGTCATCATCTGCTCGGTGCACCACCAGTACTCCTCGAGCGTCTCACCCTTCCACGCGAACACCGGAACGCCCGCGGGGTTCTCGAGCGTGCCGTTCGGACCGACGGCCACCGCGGCCGCGGCATGATCCTGGGTGGAGAAGATGTTGCACGAGGCCCAGCGAACCTCGGCGCCCAACTCGACGAGGGTCTCGATCAGCACCGCGGTCTGGATGGTCATGTGCAACGAACCCGAGATGCGCGCGCCCTTCAACGGCTTGCTCGCGCCGTATTCCTTGCGCAGGGCCCGCAAGCCGGGCATCTCGTGCTCGGCCAAGTGAATTTCCTTGCGGCCGAACGGCGCCATCGACAGATCGGCGACGCGGAAGTCCTTGCGGGCGGCCATGGACGACACGGTGGTGGACGACATGATTTCTCCTCGGGAGGTGAGTGGGGATGAACGGGAAGAGACGATGTCCCTCCCGGGCCGGGGCCTGCTGGCGCCGATCTGTCAGCCCGATGGCGACAGTGTAGACGGGTCCTTCGCCCGCGCGGGCGGATGGGACCTCAGGCCGCGCCGGTGGTGCGCACGCCGGACGCGGCCACTTTGGCCATGATCCGCTCGTGCTCGGCGTCGGAGACCACCTCGGACTCGTCCACCAACATGACCGCGATGCCCTCGCGAACGTGGTACCGACGCTTCAATCGGGCGTTGTACAGCGCATCCTCGTCGTCGAGGACATGAAGAGGCCCCTTGTCGATGGGACAGGCGAGAACGGTGAGAAGTTCGGGATCGAGAGGCATGGTGGTCTCCGATGGTACCAATCTCAGACCGATGTGATGGCGGCCAAGAGTTCGGCCACCTTGTCGTCGCAGGAGTCACGATCGGGCGCCTCGAGATTCAGGCGGAGCAGCGGTTCGGTGTTCGACGGTCGCAGGTTGAACCACCAATCGCCACAATCCACCGTCAATCCGTCGAGTCGATCCTGAGGGAACGACGAGTAGCCGCGCGACACGGCGTCGATGACCGCCGCCGGATCGTCGACTTGGGTGTTGATCTCGCCGCTCGATGAGTAACGCTCGTACGGAATCCGCATGGTCGACAGCGGCTCGCCGGCCCGACTCATCTCCTCGAGCATCAGCATGGTCGCGATCAAACCGCTGTCGGCGCGATAGTTGTCCCGGAAGTAGTAGTGCGCCGAGTGCTCTCCGCCGAACACCGCTCCGGTTTCGGCCATGACCTGTTTGATGAACGAGTGACCGACCTTGGTGCGAACCGGGACACCGCCGTTCTCGCGCACGACCTCGGAGACCGATCGACTGCAGATGAGATTGTGCAGGATGGTCGCTCCGGGATTCTTGCGCAGCATGCCCGCCGCGAGAATCGCCGTGGTGGTCGAACCGGACAACCCACGACCCAGTTCGTCGACGACGAACACTCGGTCGGCGTCGCCGTCGAAGGCCAAGCCCACGTCGAAACCGCCCGCGGTGACCCGCGCCTGGAGGTCGCGCTGATTCACGGACTGCAACGGGTCCGCCGGGTGATTGGGGAAGGTGCCGTCGAGTTCGGCGTACATCACTTCGATCTCGATACGGGGCAGACGCTCGAACACCGCGGGCACCACGAGTCCGCCCATCCCGTTGGCCGTGTCGGCCACCACTCGCATCGGTCGCAACGTGGCGGGATCGATGAAGGACACCACGTGATCGGCGAACGACGACAGCAGGTCGCGCTCGGTCGTGCGACCGGCTTTGGCCGCCGGGGCGAAGGTCTCACCGTCGAGCACGCGACGAGCGATGTCCTTGATCTCCGACAGGCCCGTGTCCACACCGATGGGGCGCGCTCCGGCCAGGCACAGCTTCGCGCCGTTGTATTGCGCGGGATTGTGCGACGCGGTGAAGATGGCACCCGGGGCGTCGAGGCGGCCGGCGGCGAAGTAGAGCATGTCGGTGGACGCGAGTCCGATGTCGATGACATCGATGCCGTGTTCCGTCAATCCACGAGCGAAGGCATCGGTCAACTCGGGTCCCGACGGACGCATGTCGCGTCCGACGATGGCCACCGAAGCGGCCGTGAACTTGGCGAATCCCACGCCCAAGGCGTACGCGATGTCGGCGTCGAGTTGGTCGGGAACGGTGCCCCGAATGTCGTAGGCCTTGACGATCTGATCGAGCTGGGAACTGGAGGCCATGACGAACCGTCACCCTATCGGGGGTCCGTGACCGGCTCGGTTCAGGTTGTGGCAAGGGCGGCCGTGACCTGCCGGTTTGCCCGCCGATCGCGACGGAAAATCACGATCGTCACCCCGATACCGATCACTGTCAGCAAGTAGGCGAAACGGTCCACGATGCTGGGTTCGAAGGACATCGCGACCGATGTCGAGGTGGGGATCACGACCATCATGTTCGGCGCGACGCGGTACGGACCTTCGGCCCCCGACACGTTCCAGTTGGGGAAGTAACTCACGCGCACGAGCACGGGCACACCGATCCGGTCGACATCGAAGGACACGGACTGCTGACCGATGTCGAGGTTCGACACCGTCACCTCGTCGAGCTCGACCGCGGTGATCGAGTCGGTGGGTACCACCACGTCCACCTTGCGCGCGTCCGAGCCCGGCTCACCTTCGCGTCGCGCCATGTCGACGTCGACCGCCACGCGCTGCCACTGCGCCGGTCCGTCGGCCGCCGGCAGGGCGACCCACTCGGAGCGGTTCTGCAACCAGCTGGTGCCGAGCTCGAGCCAACGTTCGCGTTGATCTCCCGATCGGCCCTCGATCACCACGGGTTGAGTGTCGAGCGGCACGACGATCTCGGATTCGGCCACCTCGTACACCTTCCATGGTCCCGATGTCTCGATGGTGGTGAGTCCGCCGCCGTCGAGCTCCAACTGATCGGCCTTCGCGATGGCTTCGGGTGTGACGGCCATGTAGTAGCGGACACCGAGTTCCTGCATGTACGAGACACCGACGGTGGGGTCGTTGTTGACGTAGCGAAGTTCGCGAACCGGGTTCGACGATTGCTTGGACATGGCCCCCGCCGCGAGGAAGTGGTACGGCGTCGTCCCCGCGGCCTCGAAGAAGAGCCCCTCGCTCGATCCGATGCATCCATCGGTCCAGAAGGGCAGCAACATGAGGGCCATGGTGGTTCCGTACTTGTCGTTGCCTTCGTAGTTCTCCCACAGGGCACGCCCGCACCCTCGGGTCTCACCCAGACCCTTCATCGTCTGCACGAGGTCGTGGTATTCGCCGTACGACGAACGGCCTTCGTATCCGCTGAAGTTCCAACGGGCCCAACCGTCGACGAAGCCCTTGTTTCCCGCGGGGCCCTCGAATGGTCCCCAGTTGTACTCGGCCCCCTGACCTTCGTCGGAGATGCTCCCGAAGGGCAGCACCTGGAACCGCCATCCCAAGGTGACGAACACCAGCAGGGATCCCACGATCGCGGCACCCGTGCGGGCGTTGAACATCCGTGATTCGTGACGAGCCTCGAGACCCGCGGGAACCACCCCGTCACGGCGAAAACGGGCCGTCAACTCTTCGAGATCGACCAATCGAACGATCGCGGCCACCAGCTCGATCGCGCCGATGGCGGCCAGCAGATAGCGGCACATGTTGAGCATCGGGAGCAATCGCGGATTCCAGAGCAACCCGATCACGGGGAGACTGTCGTTGAAGAGATACACGAAGGCGGCGAACACCAATCCGGTGACCCCGAGCCACACCCCGGCGATGTTGCGCTTGGCGATCATGGCGGCGAAACCGATGACGGCCAGAGTGAGAATCACGAAGTTCCAGAACGGCGGCAGGGCGAAGAACATGCCCCAGTACGACGTGAACGATCCGTTCCCCGGCTCGCCCTTGTATTTCATGTCGGTCATGTAGGCGTGGTTCAGGAGAAAGGGCAGGATCCAGAAAGCCGACAACAGGGCCCCCGTGCCGGCCGTGGTGACGAACCAACGCCACTTCGTGCGATCGATCCAGAGCAACGCCATCAACAACAGACCCACCGCGACGTAAATGGCCACGATCCCGTGGGACAGCACCGCCAGTGCCATGAACACCGCGGCCGCCACCCGATGCTTGCCCGTCTGCATTCCGCGGGCGAAGTAGCCGAAGGCCAACATGGCGAACGACAACGAGATCGAGAACGAGAACTCGCCGGCCATCGTGGACGCCACGTTTCCGCCGTAGATGGTGTAGCTCTCGTCGAGCAGATACACGAGTCCGATGACGGCGAACACTTCGGGGATCGGATACGCGAAGCGCGCCAAACGACCGAAGGCCCAACAACAGACGGGAAGAGTGACGATGCCGGCGACGGCGACGATCTTGAACGCGACACCATAGGGAAGAATCACGTTCAACAACACGATGAAGATCGCCGGCACGACCATGTAGAAGCGGTAGACGGGAAGTCCCGAGTACCAGTCCATCGACCATCCGTTCAACCGCCACGGCAGGAGGTTGTCGCGCAAGTAGGCCGGGCCCCACACGTGAGCCCCCATGTCGCCACCGGTGGGGGTGGTGTCCTTGAGCACCATCGACGGTTGGACCACTTTGATGGCCACGATCGTGCTGATACCGACCAAAGCCACCCGCACCCAGAACGCGATCAGACGTGGTCGCTCCCAACCGACGAACGGGTTCCATGCCCGAGGAGAGGCCGAGTCATCCGTCAGGTTGCTGTCGGTGTCGACGTCGATCGGTTCGGCGTCACTCGATTCGGGGTCGACGGGAGCCTCGGGGTCGGTCATACGGATCTAATCCTGCCACGACGAGCGCGGAGTTTCCGCACGACTCCGACAACCGCTTCAGGCGACGAGCAGGAGTCCCGTCGCGTTGAACGCGACGTGAACCATGATCGACATTCCCAGTCGACCGGTGCGCATGAAGCACGCTCCGGCCACCAATCCGAACACGAACAGACCCGGGATCTCCACCGGCTGGAGGTGAATCAACGCGAAGAACAACGCCGAGAGAACCACCGCCAGAACGTCGTCGAGACGCGACTGCAACGCCTGCTGGATCATGCCCCGATAAATGATCTCCTCGACCACGGGGGCGCCCACCGCCACCACCGCCACCAACACGACGAGCCACATGCCGTCGGCGCGATCCCAGAGGTCCTGGGCGCGCTCGGAGAGTTCCTCGGTGCGAAACGTCTCCGACCACACCCGTTGAAGCGGCCAGTAGACGGCCGGGATCAGGAGAACTTGACAGGCCGCGCCGATCGGTAGGCCGACCAGATCACGGACGCGGAAGGTCAGGCGGAAGTCCTCGGCGAAGCGCCCCGAACCGAACCGGCGCGAGACCACGACGGCGGCCACCATGAAGCACGCCCACAGCGAGAGCGCGGACAACGCGGTGATACCGGTGGGCCAGGTGTCGGAAGGTTCTCCTCCGTAACCGCCGACTCCGATGATGACACCCTGAATCGGGACGGCCACCACGTAGGCGGCCAGCCACGCTCCGGCGACGACCCCGAGCGTGAATCGAGTGGAGTTCGTTGCCGGATGCGACCGCGTCACGTCGGCTCAGCCGGCGAGACGATGGACGAAGGGCAGCACCTCGGCGCGACGGCGATCGTCCAACGACCAGCCGCTCGGGGGTTGAAAACGCTGCCAATGCGTCGAGCAGAACTCGTACACGTTGGGCTGACGTTCATCGGCCAGGTGGTCGACCCAGATCGTCGACGAGGCGTAGTGAAAGACCACCGTCACGTGTGCCTCTTCCCGACATCCATTTCTCGTGCACGAACGCATGCCCGAAAAGGTACGGGAAGGACGGGCGAGCAGGGTGGATGGGGCAGCGAATGACACATATCCGGTGTGGGCTCCGCCAACACCGCCGCCACGGAGTGGTCGTAACATGGGTCCATGAGCGAGTCGACTCCCCCGCCGCCCCCGCCGCCCCCGTCGCCCGAAGCCCCGCGTCGCACCCGTCGCCCGGCGTCGACGGCGCAGAAGTCGGGCTCGAACAGGCCCGACCAGTCCCCCGACGGCAAGAACGGGCGCCCCGCCATGCCCAAGTGGTCGCCGTGGGTCCTGCTGGGAATCATCCTCCTGCTCATCTTCGGACCCCAGTTGCTCCCCGGTCCGGACCGCGAGAAGATCGGTTTCGAGGATTTCATCACCCAGGTCAACGCCGGCAAGGTGGACGAGGTCAAGCTGAACAACACCACGTTGGGCATCACCGGATCGTTCACCGACGGGTCGGAATTCTCCACCACCGCCCCGCCCGGCTTCCCCAACGAGAGCGACCGCGAGTTGTTGCGCGCCAAAGGCGTCGACTTCGTCCCCACCACTCCGCAATCCAACTGGCTCGTCAGCCTCATCCCGTTGCTGTTGCCGTTCCTGCTCATCATGGGATTCCTCGTCTGGATGAATCGTCGCGCGTCCGGGCAGATGGGCAACGTGATGTCGATCGGCCGTAGTCGCGCCAAGGCCTACAACGCCGATCGCCCGTCGACCACCTTCGCCGACGTCGCCGGCTACGACGGCGTCAAGACCGAGATCAAGGAAGTGGTCGACTTCTTGCGCATGCCCGAGCGATTCAAGGAGATCGGCGCCCGCGTCCCCAAGGGGATCTTGTTGGTCGGGCCCCCCGGAACCGGCAAGACCTTGTTCGCGCGCGCGGTGGCCGGCGAGGCCGGCGTGGGTTTCTTGTCGGTCACCGGATCGGATTTCATGGAGATGTTCGTCGGCGTGGGTGCCAGTCGCGTGCGCGATCTGTTCCAACAAGCCCGCAAGATGGGCCGCGCCATCATCTTCATCGACGAGATCGACTCGATCGGCCGCAAGCGTGGCGCCGGTCTCGGTGGCGGTCACGACGAACGCGAGCAGACCCTGAACCAGATGCTCGCCGAAATGGACGGATTCGAGACCTCGGAGGGGATCGTGATCCTCGCGGCCACCAACCGCCCCGACATTCTCGATCCCGCCCTGCTCCGTCCGGGTCGTTTCGATCGTCAGATCGTCGTGCCGCTTCCCGAGTTCGAGGAGCGCTTGGCGATCCTGAAGGTTCACAGTCGCGACAAGCGCATGGGTCCCGACGCCGACCTCGAGGTGATGGCCAAGGGCACGCCGGGCATGAGTGGCGCCGACTTGGCCAACCTCGTCAACGAGGCCGCTCTCTTCGCCGTGCGGCGTGGCAGTGCCCAGATCGAGCGCATCGATTTCGAGTCGGCCCGCGATCGCATCATGATGGGTGCTCGACGTGATTCGTTGGTGTTGTCGGCCGAAGAGAAGCGCGTGACCGCGTATCACGAGGGCGGACACGCGGTGTTGGCGGCGGTGTTGCCGAACGGCGATGCGCTCCACAAGGTGACCATCCTCCCGCGGGGCATGGCTCTCGGTGTCACCCAGACGCTCCCCGAGGAGCGACACAGTTTCTCCAAGGACTACATCCTCGATCGCATCTGCATGGCGCTCGGCGGACGAGTGGCCGAGCAATTGGTCTTCCAACAGCAGACCACCGGTGCCGCCAACGACCTCGAGGTCGTCACCGGCTTGGCTCGCCGTATGGTCCGCGAATGGGGCATGAGCGACAAGGTCGGCCCGATGGCGTGGCACAACAACCAGCAGGTCTTCCTCGGCGAGGATCTGATGACCGGCGGACGTGAGTACAGCGACGACACCGCGCGCATGATGGACGAGGAGATCAA
>Ga0129336_10001426_pt1 | contig 14484 bp, 11 predicted proteins | sample CPB6_02_DNA_FD_96878 | JGI IMG/M metagenome (GOLD analysis project Ga0129336, IMG submission 96878) | Freshwater to marine salinity gradient microbial communities from Chesapeake Bay, USA - CPBay_Sum_0.6_0.2_DNA | ecosystem: Environmental > Aquatic > Marine > Coastal | place: USA: Chesapeake...
CTGCACTCTTTGAAGCGGCGCGCACGGCGCAGCAGGGGCTCGATGCGAAACTCGTTGCGAACTGGATCAGCGGCGAGTACCTCCGAGTGGCCAAAGAGGGGGCGGCCGACCCAGATCCGGTCCAGTTCGCTGACCTGGTCGCCGCGGTCGGGAGCAAGGAGATCAGCGGCACCACCGCAAAGGCGCTCTTCGCCGAGATGATCGAAACGCCGCTCAACATCCGCGAGGTGATCGCTTCTCGCGGCCTTGGGCAGATCAGCGACACTGGTGCGCTTGAGGCAATTGTTGCTGACATTATTGCAGCGAATCCGCAGGCGATCGCTGACTGGAAGGCGGGGAAGCAGCAGGCGGTGAGCTTCCTGGTTGGGCAGGCGATGAAGGCGAGCAAGGGTCGTGGCGACGCGACGCTCCTTGGCGAACTTATTCGCGCGGCACTGGATCGCTGAGATGCTCGACGTCGTGCGGCTCCTTACCGGAGGAATCGGGTTGGCCGGCCTGGTGTATCTCGCGCGTCAGCTACCACCGCTGCTTACGCAGTATCAACTCCATCAGACGCGTGTGGGTGGGGCGAAGCGCTATAGCGAGTGGCGCGGCGCCCCCGGCGCTGGACCGGACGTTCTCGATCGCCTTGAGGGGGAGCTGATCGTTTCGCGGCTGAAGCGACTCGCCGGCGTCGGCATCGCCTCCATCGTTGCAATTGCGCTCGCCATCTTCCCGCCGCTCCAATAGCGGCGGCTACGGATGCTCAACCTGAGGCCCGAGCACTCCCAGACGTTGCACCTCAATCGCCGTGCAGCGATCTTGAACGAACGGAAGGCCCGCATCTGTGGCGATCGCCGCAGCTTCTGGACTGATGATGCCAAGTTGCAACCAGACGGCACCCGCGCCAACTGAAATCGCCTCCCGTGTGACGTTGGCACAGTCTTCTGGGCGACGAAAGACATCCACCAGATCAATGCGCTGACCCTCGGGGAGTGCTGCGGCCGCGCTGGCAAGGGTTGGATAGCAGGGGAGTCCGGCAATCCCTTGAGCCAGCGCGTGAGCGGCGGGGTTTACGGGAAGGATCCGCCAGCCCTTCGCCTGCAGCGCAAGGAGGACGCCGTGGGAGGGGCGGTCAGGTTTCGGGGATGCGCCAACAATGGCAATGGTTCGACTTCTGTCAAGGAGGGTTCGCAGCTGTTCATCTGTGAGCTGCAGGGTGCCAGCGCCCCCCTCAGCCGCATCGATGGCCGCCCTGATCCTCGCTCGTTCTCCCTCATCCATGGGGTTATCCTACGCGCTCGGTAGACTCCCCCCGTGAGCAAGAAGCCCGACTTCACCCATCTCCACGTCCACACCGAGTTCAGCCTGCTTGACGGCATGAGCAAGATCGATGCGCTCATGGAGGAGACGAGGGCGCTCGGCATGGACTCCATAGCGATCACCGATCACGGCGCACTCTACGGGACGGTGCAGTTTGTCCAGGCCGCCACCAAGCGCGGGATCAAACCGATCATCGGCGTGGAGACCTACGTCGCTCGTCGCGGCATGGCCGATAAAGAGGGGAAGGCGGATCAACAGCCGTTCCACCTCGTCCTCCTCGCGACGAGTGCCACGGGCTACCGCAACCTCTGCCGCCTGATCACCGACGCGCACCTCGACGGGATGTACTACAAGCCACGCGTCGACCTCGAGCACCTCGCGCGATACTCAGAGGGCTTGATCGGACTCTCAGGCTGCCTCAACGGTGAGATTGCGCGAGCCCTCGAGGTCGACGATTGGGAGCATGCACGCACACTTGCTGGACGCTACGGAGAGATCTTCGGGAAGGAGCGCTTCTACCTTGAGGTGCAGGATCACGGACTCCCCGAACAGCGGCGCCTCAACGAGCAGCTCTTCAAGCTTGCGCCGGAGGTTGGACTCCCACTGGTGCTCACGAACGACCTGCACTACGTGAAGGCGACGCAGCAGGAGGCGCACGATGTCCTCCTTTGCATTGGCACCGCGAGCAACCTTGAGACTCCGGGTCGGATGCGCTTCAACAGCGGCGAGTTTTACCTCAAGTCGCCGGCGCAGATGGCCACGCTCTTCCCTGATCGACCTGAGCTGCTCCGCAACACGCGGGTCATCAGTGATGCGGTCGACTTCAATCTCAGTCTCGGTCAGCTCCGAATGCCCGACGTCGCCGTGCCCCAAGGAGAGAGCGTAGACAGCTGGCTACGCAAAGAGGCGGAGCGTGGGCTCAGCCGCAGATACGGAACGGTGTCTGCCGAGGCGCGAGCACGGATGGAGTACGAACTTGGAGTGATTCTCAAGATGGGTTACGGCGCGTACTTCCTGATCGTTGCGGACTTCGTTCGTTTCGCTCGCGAACAGGGGATCGCGACAACCTGCAGGGGGAGTGCTCCAGGGTCGATCGTCACCTATGCGTTAGGGATCACCCCCGTGGACCCGCTTCACTATGACCTGCCGTTTGAGCGGTTCCTGAACGAAGACCGAGTCACCATGCCCGACATCGATATTGATTTTGAGGATGGACGACGCGAAGAGGTCATCAGGTATGTCGCACAAAAATATGGCGAGAGCCACGTCGCGCAGATCATCACCTTCGGGACGATGGCGGCCAGAGCGGCGATTCGCGACGTGGGGCGGGTGTTGGGGAAGAGCTACGGGGAGGTAGATCGCCTTGCGAAAGCGGTGCCCGAGAAGCTAGGCACCACCCTCGCCCAGGCGCGTAAGGATCAAGAGTTCCGAGCGCTTGCAGAGAGTCCAGACTACGCGCCGCTGGTCGGCCTTGCGGAGCAACTCGAGGGGGTGGTCCGCAACGCCTCAACGCACGCAGCAGGCGTGGTGATCAGCCGCGAACCGCTGACTGAGATCATGGCCCTGCAGCGCGCGACAAATTCGGACGGTGTCATGACGCAAATCGAGATGCACGGGGTTGAGGCGCTTGGACTCCTGAAATTTGACTTCCTCGGCCTCGCCAACCTCACGATTCTGCGTACCGCCGTCGACCGCATCAGGGCGAACTACGGAGTTGACATCGATCTCGATGCGATCCCGCTCGATGACGCGAAGACGTTTGCACTCCTGGCCTCAGGTGAGACGAGTGGAATCTTCCAACTTGAATCAGCCGGCATGCGCCGCTATATCAAAGAGCTGCGACCAACGAGCGTGTTCGATCTTGCGGCGATGGTCGCGCTCTACCGCCCAGGACCGATGGCGAACATCCCTTCATATATCCGACGCAAACACGGGACAGAAGCGGTGACGTATCTCCATCCTCTTCTCGAGCCGTTCTTGAAGCGAACCTACGGCGTCTTTGTGTATCAGGAAGACATCATGGCGGCCGCGTCTGCGCTCGGCGGCTTCTCTGGGCCCAAGGCGGACACCCTTGGGTACGCCGTGCGAAAGAAGAAGGAGGAGGTACTGGCGGGCCTGAAGGAAGAGTTCATCACAAGCGCTGCGGAGCGTGGCGTCGCGGCAAGCGTGATCGAGCAGGTATTTCAAGCGTTTGAACCGTTCGCAAACTATGGGTTCAACAAGGCGCATGCCACCTGCTACGGCCTCATTGCCTACCAGACGGCGTATCTAAAAGCCAACTACACCGTTGAATATATGACGAGCGTGCTGAATGCCTTCCGCAACAAAGAAGACAAGGTCGCAACGGCGATCGCAGAGTGCCGCAGGTTGGGTATCGAAATCCTCCCCCCAGACGTCGAGCGCTCGCAACTTGACTTTGAACCAGAGGGGGGCGCGATCCGTTTCGGCCTTCTCGCCATCAAGAATGTCGGCGAAGGAGCGGCCGAGTCGATCGTCGCGGCGCGCACGCGCGACGGCAGCTTCACCAGCTTGCAAGATCTTTGCGAACGTATTGACCTTCGCCTCGCAAACAAGCGTGTGTTTGAGGCGCTCGCAAAGGTCGGGGCGCTGCAGAAGTTTGGTCATCCCGCGCAGATACTGTTAGCGCTCGACGATGTGCTCTCGGCAGGGTCAAGCGCCCAGCGCGAGCGAGCGGCGGGACAGGTGTCGCTCTTCGATTCAGCGCCAGGACTCGCTTCGGTTTTGACTCCATCGCTGCCACACGCCGTGGAGGCGCCGACGCGGGAGCGTTTGCGGTGGGAGAGGGAGTTGCTTGGCGTCTACCTATCCGATCACCCCATGAACTCGCTTGCGCCGCTCCTCTCACCACACGTCACCGCCTTCGTCGGCGATTTTGCAGACGATTCGCCAGCACGCGACGAGCGGGTAACGATCGGAGCGATTGTGACGAGCGTGCGAACCCTTGTGACGAAGGCCGGAGCGGCGATGGGGATCATGATGATTGAAGATCTGACGGGGAGCATTGAGGTCGTTGCCTTTCCGAAGACGTGGGAGGCGACGCGCGATGCTTGGATCGAGGGGGAGCCGCTCCTTGTTGCGGGGCGACCAGAGTTGCGCGGTGAGACCTGGTCGATCATTTGCGAAGCTGTCCTGCCGTGGGAAGAGGCGCACGGGCTCACGTCCGAGGGGATCGCTGCACATCTAGCCAAGAACACCGGCGGGACGCGGCGTTTCACCCCTCGCAGCGTTGTTGCGGCCGGTGAGCTGCCTCGGGGGCTTGTTCCAGAAGAACGGGAGGGAGAGATCGCCGCGCCATCCCCCGTCCCGCCGTTGAGTGAGAGTGGCGCTGATCCCATTGAGGCTCCACCTGGAGCCGCACTGCACATCCGATTCAGTCCCGGTAAGTCGGTGGAGGAGACGATCCGTGCCATGGAGGTGGTGAAGGCTGAACTTCGCTCGCGTCCGGGGAGCACCAGGGTGGTTGTGCACATCCCGCAGGCCGGAGGGGCGCAGCAGTTGCCGATGGAGATCCGCAGCGGGATCGCGTGGGACCCAAGCTTCCCTGCGGCGATCCGTGGGCGAGTTGGTGCGACTGCCGTGCGCTTTGACATCCTCACTGATGGCGAACCACTCCCGGCTGCCTAAGGCACGAGGATGGGAAACACGGCAGAATAGGGGCATGGCATTGAAGACCTACGCCTCCGTCCTCCTCCGACAATCGGCACCCGAGGGTGTTGACTGGAAGGGCATGCCGCGTCTCGCGCGCGCTCTCCTGCTTGCGCGGGCCTCGGTTCTCCCCCTCACCGTTGTTGGCTCTGGACAGGGTTTGCTCTACGCATGGTGGAAGGGGACGATCAGCGACACAGGGGCAGGGGTGAGCGGACTGCTGCTCGGACTCGCCGCATTTGTTGGCGCGAACCTTGCGCACGCTGCGAATAATCTTGCGAACGACTGGCGCGACTATCACGACGGTCTTGATCGCCCTGGGTATCCACGTGCGGATTACTCTCCCCACCCTATCGCCTCAGGTGCGATGTCAAGCCGCACCCTGCTTCTCGTGATCGCGATCCTCACCGGTGCCGCTGCACTCCTTGGCGGCTTCACGATGGTGATGCGCAGCGAGCCACTTCTCGGCGTCTTTGCTGTTGCTGGCCTCATCCTCTCGTGGGGATACACCGATCCGCCCCTCCGACTCAAGCGGCGCGGACTCGGTGAGCTATCAGTGTTGCTTGTATGGGGGCCACTCATGGGTGGCGGGACCTATCTTGCTGCAACGGGAACGATCGACGCCACCGTGATCCTCTCAACGCTGCCGTGGGGCGCCATCGCAACGGCGGTGCTCTTCGGAAAGCATCTCGACAAGATTGAGGCGGACAGCTCTCGTGGGGTCGGCACGTTTGTTGTTCGGATTGGTGAGCGGCGAGCCCGTGCGGGAACGCTGCTGCTTCTTAGTGTTGGATATATCAGCGTGGCGCTCTTCGGAGTGCTCGGGATCTTCCCGTGGATCGTTGCGCCGCTGGCTGGCCTCGCTGCGCTCTCTGCGCTCCCCGCAATGAAGATCGTTGCCGCTCCGCGCCCGAGCGCGCCGCCCCCTGGCTACCCGCTTTGGCCGCTCTGGCACGTTGGTGCGGCATTCTTGGCCGGTCGACCCGCAATGGGAGCGCTCTTCGTGGGGCTGATCCTCGGAACGCTGCTCGGCATCTAGCCGAGCGCTCACTCACTTCGTTTTCGCCTCGGGGCGCGCGACGCGCGGCGGCGGAGTGCTTCGCGCGGTGATCTTTGCGATTTCAACTTCGATGTCGGCGACGCGAGCCGCAGCGGCACGCCACTCGGGTGATCCTGGAGTGAGGGAGGCGCGTGCGGCGCGAGCCTGCGCATGCTCTCGCATCAGCGTTTCGCGATCAGCCCGTGCCCCCTGCGCTTCTGTCATCGCTTCCCCCTGTTGGTGCCGAAGGCGGGACTCGAACCCGCATGATCTCATCGACCGGCCGATTTTAAGTCGGATGCGTCTGCCATTTCGCCACTTCGGCCCCTCTATCCTAGCGGGGCGGCGGCGCTGGTACCGAAGGTGGGAGTCGAACCCACATGACCTTTCAGTCGACCGATTTTGAGTCGGTTGCGTCTGCCATTTCGCCACTTCGGCGCTCTTGAATCCTAGCGGTGCGGCATCATTAAAGCATGGACGATTCGGCTAGGTCTGCGCCGCATGAGTCGGTGGAGCGACTCCACCTCCTCGCCGCCGCTCGGGGAGGTGACGCGGAGGCCTTCCGTGCCCTCTTCGAACCCGACCTCGACCTTGCCTGGAGGATGGCACTCCGCATCACCGGCGAACCTTCGAACGCCGACGATGCCCTGCAGGAGGGCCTGATCTCTGCCTACCGGGCCCTTGATCGGGTGGAGCCCCGTAACCTGCGTGGATGGTTTGTGCGGATCGTCCAGAATGCCGCACGGGATGCGGGACGACGCGAACGCCGATACCCGACCCTTCCAATCCAGACACCTGAAGATGACGAAGGGGGTGCCGGACCGAACGGCCCCACTCAGTTGGCCGCGGGACGAGCGACCGATCCGGCGGGCGTGGTTGAAGGGAGAGAACTCGCAGAGCAGCTGAAGGCGGCCCTCAGGCTGATTCCAGAGGAGCGGCGAACCGCCATCCTGCTCTACGACGTGGACGGCTACAACTATGCGGAGATTGCGGAGATCACGGGGAGCTCCCTCGGAACGGTGAAGAGTCGTATCAGTCGCGGTCGCGAGGAGCTTCGGGGCTTGCTCGCCGATCTGCGGCCGGGAACCCGACGCGGTGACGGCGCGTTGAGGGGTAGAGATGAGTAGTCAGAACCGCCGTACGACGCCGAACCCCGCCTCCGCGGCGCCAACGGAGGACGCGTACTTCGCTGCCTATCGCACCGCGGAGCCAGTGCGGCAGGTTGATCCGTTCCGTGCATCAGCGCTTCAGCAACTGATACGCCACGAGTCGAGACTTCGAGCGGCGCGAGAACGCGTTGGACCGCGTGCATGGCTCGCACGATGGTTCAGGAGTGCCTCACGCCCGGCACTCGCGGGCGCTGCCCTCTCCCTTGCGCTCCTGATCACCAGCGTCCCGCTTGGAGCAGAACAGCAGGCTGCGGAGCCGATCATGCGGAGCGACCCTGCAACAGTGATGAGTGAGACGCCCGAGGGCGGAGCGGCGGACGCACTCCCTGCGCCAGAGAGTGTCGTCTCAGAACCGCGAATGGACATCGCGGAGACTCCGTGGCTCGCCGTCACAGGCGCCATTGGGCTCGTGGTGAGCCTTCTCGCCGCTGAGCGCGCCCGCCGTCGCCGGCGCGCATAACATTCCATCGCGCGCCGAGGTGGCGCCCCGCTGCGCTACGCTCCGTGAGTGGAACCGAAGCGACTCCTTTTAGTCGATGCGTACGGGCTGATTTACCGTGCCTTTCACGCGATTCCACCGCTCACCAACAGCCGAGGAATTCTGACAAACGCGGCGTTTGGGTTTACCAGCATCCTGCTTCGCGCGATTGCCGACGCAAAGCCAACGCGCGCCATCGTTGCCTTTGATGCTCCGGGCGCCACCCATCGGCATCAACGATTCCCCGCCTACAAAGCTCAACGCCCCTCCATGCCAGACGAGCTCCGCTCACAGGTCCCGCTCGTTCGGGATCTGGTTGCCGCACTCGGCCTGCCCCTCCTCGAGGCACCTGGTTATGAAGCGGACGATGTCATCGGCACGATTGCAGAACAGGCGCGGGCGGAGGGATGGCAGGTGATGATCGTCTCAGGCGATCTCGACATGCTCCAGCTTGTTGGACCAAACGTCTCACTCCTTCACACAGCAAAGGGCGGCGCCGATGCGATGGTGACGTATGACTCCGCCAAGATCTTCGAGCGATATGGCTTGACTCCAGAACAGATCGTAGATTTCAAGGCGTTGAAGGGCGATAGCTCAGACAACATCCCAGGGGTTCCAGGGGTGGGAGAGAAGACAGCGGCGAAGCTGATCGCCTCGTTCGGATCACTCGAAGCGCTCTATCAGCGGCTCGATGAGGTTGAACCCCCACGGATCAGGGAACTGCTGCGAGCCAATCGCGAGGCGGCATTCGCGGGCCAGGGATTGATGACGATTGATCGTGATGCTCCACTCAAGCTTCCAGGCGAAGGCGGCAGCATTGGCGTGTACGATCGGGGTCTCGCACTTGCACTCTTGCGTGAGCTTGAATTCCGCGCACTGATCGGGCGTCTCCCGCCGCTTCAGGGCGAAGATCGCGAATCGGCAGCGGAGGCGGTTGCCGTAGCAACTGCGGGTGCGGCGCTTCGCGGCGCGAAGGAGCATGTCACTGCAGGTTTCGCCGCACCGATGCGAGCGGTTGACGACGACCTGCAGCTCGGATTTGACTTTGATGTGGTCAGCGAAGGGAATCGCGCGGCGGGGCAGAACGCAGAGAATCAACCCACAGCAACGGCTTCCAGTGAGATCGACTCCGATCACAGCGCACAGATTGAGGCGATGAAGCGTGGTGACGCAGCCGCAGCAGGGGTCATCCACGTGCAAACGCCAGACGACGCGGCGCGCCGTTTCGCTGAACTCCTCTCGCACGGTGTGCTCGCGGTCGGCGGTGCGGGGGTCAACCGACGTGGACCATCCGGGTCGATCGCGCTCGCAATCGCGGATGAAGGTGGGAGCCTGATCGTCGCAGAAGACCCTGAGGTCGTCCATCGACTGCTCACGCTGATCGCTACTTCGGGGCGCGGTCTTGTTGGGCTCGGACTGAAGGAGATCGTCGGCGCGCTCCTTGCCATCGGCACAGAGCGACCGCTGCGCCTCGTTGACGATGTCGCACTCGGCAGTTGGATCACCAATGTCACGCTGCGAAACCCTGGACTCGTTGAGGTCGCCGCCGCACGCCTAGGGGCAGATCTTCCTGAGCGCTTGGCACCGTTGCAAACGGCTTCGCTCTGCGCGCTTGTGGCGCTCGCTTCACGTGCGGGGCTTGCTCGTGAGCTGCAAGCGATCGGAAGCGAGCGACTCTACCGAGAAATTGAACTCCCCCTCATTGAAGTGCTGGCGCGAATGGAGGGAGATGGGATCGCCGTAGATACGCAGGCCCTCGCAGAACTCGGCGACGCATTCGGTCGTGAGATCAATCGACTTGAGGCTGCAGCCGAATCGTCGGTTGGCCGAGCGGTTGCCCTCGGCTCACCGAAGCAGCTTGGCGAACTCCTCTTTGGCGAACTTGGACTTTCACGCGGGAAGAAGACGAAGACGGGAGCGTGGTCAACCGACGCGAGCGTCCTCGAGGAGATTCAAGGCGAGCATCCAATCGTCGGCATTGCGCTGGAGTGGCGCACTGTTTCCAAGCTCCAGAGCACCTACGTTGAGGCGTTGCCGAGGCTTGTGGAGGCTGATGGCCGAATCCATACCACCTTCCAGCAGTCGGTTGCCGCTACCGGTCGGTTGAGCAGTGTAGATCCAAACCTTCAGAACATCCCGATTCGGTCGGAGTTGGGGAGAAAGATTCGACATGCCTTTGTCGCCGAACCAGGACAACGGCTGGTTGCAGCCGATTACAGCCAAATTGAGCTCCGCATCCTTGCACATGTCACCCGCGATCCACACCTCATCGGTGCGTTTGCGGCGGGTGAGGACATCCACCGTGCCACAGCATCACGCGTGCTCGGGAAGCCACTTGAGCAAGTGGATGACGGCGAGCGAGCCATGGCGAAGATGGTGAACTTCGGCATTGCGTACGGGATGGGCGACTTCGGCTTGGCGACGCGCGCGGGGATCTCTCGCGAGGCGGCCAAGTCATTCATCGTTGGGTACTTTGAGCGATACCCGGGCATCAAGCGGTACATCGATTCGATCAAAGAGGAGGCGCGTGCGCACGGTGCCGTCACAACGCAGCTCGGTCGCCGCCGCCCAATCCCTGAACTTCGCGCAGCGAACCCTGCGCTTCGGGCTGCAGGAGAGCGGGCTGCTATCAATCACCCGATCCAGGGGACGGCGGCAGACATCATCAAGGTGGCGATGATTCGGCTCGGCCCGCGTCTCCGTGAGGCTGGGCTGACGGCGCGCCTCATCCTTCAAGTCCACGACGAACTTCTCCTTGAAGCACCAGTGGCCGAAGTTGACCAGCTCGTGCCTCTGCTGATCGAAACGATGGAGGGGGCACTCGCCCTCGATGTTCCGCTCACCGTAGAGGCGAAGGTTGGTCCCCGTTGGGATGAGATGCAGCGGTGGGACGGGCATGCCTGAACTGCCAGAGGTCGAAACCGTCGCGCGTGACCTTGCGAGGCTCGTCCGCGGAACAACGATTCGCACCGGACGAATCTTTCGCGCGGCGAATCTGAGCACGCCAGATCCGGACACGTTTGCACGAGCCATTCAGGGCCGCCGAATCGAAGGGGTGCGCCGCCGTGCGAAATGGGTGCTCGTAGATCTTGAAGGTGGACTGATGTTGATGGTGCACCTTCGGATGACGGGCCAACTGATCGTCCTACCAGAGCGATCAGTGCCAGATTCGTATGTGCGAGCCGAGATCCAACTCAGCGACCGCCGCGTTATTCGCTTTCGCGACGTGCGCGCCTTCGGCAGGCTCGCACTCGTCGCTCGAAGGGCGGATGGGAGTCCCTCGCGCTCGCTTGACCCGCTCGACGAATCGGCACTGGGCGGACATGGGCCTGAGCCGCTTGAGGCGACCTTTACGGCCTCGAAATTCAGCAGCGATCTAAAAGAGCGCCGAGGTCGGCTGAAAAGCCTGCTCTTAGATCAGCGATTCATCGCAGGCCTCGGAAACATTTACGTTGATGAAGCGCTCTGGCGCGCGCGTCTGCATCCGCTGGTGACGGCCGCAACACTTACGTCAGCGGAGGCGGAGAGGTTGCATGGCGCAATTGTTACCCTACTGCGTGAGGCGGTGGCCGCACGGGGCTCATCCATTGACGATTACACCGGGCCAGATGGAGATGGAGCGATGCAGGAGCGGCTTGCGGTGTATCAGCGTGCTGGTGAGCCGTGCATGCGATGTGGCAGCGCGATCCGACGCGTGATGTTGGGCGGTCGTGGAACCCACTTCTGCCCCCGCTGTCAGCCGATGCCGCGCGGGCGACGCGCCGCTGGATCGTCGGGAGCATTGAAGCCCACCGCCACGCCGCGCCGAGGTCCGCGGTGGAGCGAGACGCTCGAAGAGGGGAGTGCCGGTGCGACGGCAGCTGAGCGTGCCGCGGCGCGGCGTCGGGCGGTGCGCTCGGGAGGCGTGCGATGAGCATTCTCTCTCTGAGCGACGTGGGACGTGAGATCGGCGCGGTGACGATCCTCGACGGTGTCAGCGTCAGAGTGGCGGCGGGTGAGCGGATCGGTCTCGTCGGCCCAAACGGAGCGGGGAAGACGACGCTGCTTCGCATGATGATCGGGCGAGACGAGCCGGATCGTGGTCGTGTCGATCGCGCGCGAGGTCTAAAGATGGAGGTGCTGGCGCAGGAGTCTTCGCATGACCCGCAGCTTCTCGGCGCAGCGACACTCACGGATGCGGTCCGAAGTGGTGCGGATGAGATCACGAAGATTGCGAAGGAGCTGCACGATGCCGAGGTGATCGGTAACGTTGCGACACCAGAGTATGCCGCCGCTCGCCAACGCTTCGATGCGCTCGAGGGGTACACCATCGATGATCGAGTGGCGGCGGCGCTTCGAGGACTTGGGTTCCCTCCGGCGAGGCACGGCGAGTCGCCGACGCGACTCTCAGGCGGAGAGCAGACCCGGGTTGCCCTTGCGAGACTTGTCATCGCCGATCCAGACCTCCTGCTGCTTGACGAGCCGACCAATCACTTGGATGTAGAAGCGATCGAGTGGCTTGAGGGCGCGCTGCGCGCTCGGGCCGGGGCCCTTGTGGTGGCGAGCCACGACCGCTCGTTCCTTGATGCCGTCGTGGAACGCGTGTGGGAGGTACGCAACCACACGGTGACTCGATTCCGCGGAAACTATTCGTCATATGCGCAACAGCGTGAGGCGGGTCAGCTAGATGCGGAGCGAGACGCTGAGCGCCGGACAAAGGAGATCGCGCGAGAGCGTGAGTTGATCCAAACGTATCGCAGCCACCGGAAACACAGCAAGATGCATGAGCATGAGCGGAGACTGGCGGCGATTGAGCCGGTGGTCGCACCGAAACGTCGTGCCGCACTTGCGATCTCTGCCGCAGGGGCAGGCCAAGGTCCATCGGAACCGGTGCGCCTCGTTGAGGCGGAGGTTGGATACCGAGAACCAGCGCGTCGAGTGATCGCTCGAGCGGAAAGCATTGCGCTACGACGCGGCGAGCGCGTCGGCATCGTTGGACCCAATGGGGCCGGGAAAACGACGCTGCTCAAGAGCATTGCTGGACATCTCGCCCCGCTTAGCGGGGAGATTGAGGTTGCGACGGGAGTGGTCATGGCGTATCTCGCACAGGTACGTGCTGCTGGTCTCCACGGCACCACCGTGATCGAAGCGCTCCGAGCCGCTGTTCCCGTTGAAGCATCAGTTGCCCGTGGCCACCTGGCCCGGTTCCTCTTTCGCGGCGAAGAGGTAGAGAAGGAGGTCGCCGTCCTCTCCGGTGGGGAACGGAGTCGATTGGAGCTCGCAATCCTCGGACTCCTTCCGTCAAACCTCCTACTCCTTGACGAGCCCACAAACCACCTCGATGTTGATGCCTGCGAGTCGCTTGAGCGGTTTCTGCTGGAGGGGGAGCGGACGGTGCTCTTGGTCAGTCACGATCGTCGACTTTTGGAACGCATCTGCACGCAGCTCTGGGTGGTGAACGACGGATTGATCGTGCGCTTTGATGGTGGGTGGCGTGAATGGCGGGGTGCGGTTGCGGACGGATGGACGGTTGCCAGCGCAGCGCTCGGGTCTGCCGCTTTGCGGGGGCCCGTTAAAGTAGGCGCGCGAGCAAGGGATCGGTCACCTGCTCCGCGAGAAGCAAGGAGCGCTGCTGCTCTCCAAACTCTGTCGGCGCCTCCCGCGTCTCGTCAGCGGTCCTCGCTGAGCAAGGAGCAGGTGCGGCGACGACGTGCCGCAGTTGATGCGGACCTCGAACGACTCGGGTTGCGAAAATCGCAACTTGAACTGGACCTCCTCGACCCCAAGGTGCTCAACTCGTACACTGAGATCGCGCGCGTCACGAGTGAGCTCGCAGATGTGTCAGCCGCGCTTGCCGCGGCGGAAGAGGCGTGGCTCGCACTGGAGGGTGAGGTGGGCGCGTGAAAGTGATTGGCGTCGCTGGTCCGATCGGTGCGGGGAAGAGCCGGATCGTCCAGGCACTCACCAACGATCGTGCGCTTGCAAAGGATCTTGGCGGTGAGGTTCGCTCCATTGATGCGGACGCCGTGCTCCGTGAAGCGCGGCAGCACTCCCACGAACTGCAACGTGCGATTGCTGCGATCGCTCCCGAGGTCCAACGCGATGACGGAAGCATCGACGGCCCGCGCCTCGCGTCTGCTGCGTTTGAACATCCAGAGCTTCTCCGTGCGCTTGAGGTGCTGCAGTGGCCGATCGCTCGAGATGCGATTGGTCGCGCTCGCGCAGCGGGCGAGTTGGATGGCGCTGCACTTCTCCTGGTTGAAGCGATCGCCTTGCTTGATTCGGGCTTGGGCGATTCGCTCGACGGAATCCTCTTGATTGATGCTCCGCGCGAGATTCGGCAGAAGCGACTGCTGGAACGTGGGGTGTCGGCGGACGACTTCATTCGACGTGAGGCGGTTCAGTCGGGGCTTCGCATGCGACTCCTTGCGGCGGGGGCGCGCCCAATTGATGCTCGAGGGTCTGTGGCCGAGGGTGCCGCCGCGGCAGCCGACGCGCTTCGCCTTCTATGCTCCACAGGTGAAGCCAACACCAATCCAGCCGACTGATCACACCCCCGCACTCGGGGCGGCATTTGCGCTGCGCTCAGATTTCCAGCCTACGGGTGACCAGCCAAAGGCGATTGCCGGGCTTGTGGAGGGGATCCGTGGCGGGCTCCAACACCAGGTTCTCTTGGGCGCGACCGGGACGGGGAAGACCTTCACGATTGCAAACGTCATCCAACAGGTGCAGCGACCGACACTTGTCTTGGCGCACAACAAGACGCTGGCGGCGCAACTCTACTCCGAGCTGAAGGAGTTCTTCCCGGAGAATGCGGTGGAATACTTCGTTTCGTACTTCGACTATTACCA
>Ga0129336_10001427_pt1 | contig 14474 bp, 20 predicted proteins | sample CPB6_02_DNA_FD_96878 | JGI IMG/M metagenome (GOLD analysis project Ga0129336, IMG submission 96878) | Freshwater to marine salinity gradient microbial communities from Chesapeake Bay, USA - CPBay_Sum_0.6_0.2_DNA | ecosystem: Environmental > Aquatic > Marine > Coastal | place: USA: Chesapeake...
CGGTGGAGGTAGTGTGTCTTGGAGCAACTCGTGGTCTCTCCCAATCGTGGATGCGAACACGAATACGTATCTTCTTCCGCTGGCTCCCACAAACTATGTCCTTGTGTCCATGGCTACGAATGCGATTCCCCAGTTTGTGCCATTCCCTGCAAGCACTAATATCTTGATTCAAAGCGGTATAGGTTTGGTTACCGTAGATTTATCGACAGCCCAAATGGTGATGGTGCCAGATATTCCGGTATCCACGAATCTGACGAATGCTAGTGCTGTTTCGTACAAGATGCTGAAAGACTATGTTACAGCGAACGCTCTTGCTGGAACTAACCCTGTTATTACGAGCATATCGAGTGGTAGCCCATACCTCATTGTAACTAATCCTACCGGACCTGCTGTAGGTCTAGGGGTTAACATTAGTCCAGCGGTTGATTGGGGTTATCGTTTCGAGGGCAGCGTAAATGGTGGCTGGGCTCGTACTCTTGGTGTTGCGCTTGACGATATCTCTACAGATTCAACAACCAATATCGATAGTTACGCAGCGTTTTTGTTCACTGTATCTACCACGCCTATAACAAACACACTGTACGGCGAGTTTACCTTACCGAATTACAGTGCTAGTTATCCACTGAAGGTACGAGCTAACCAAGGCAGCGGTACAGTTATTTTTACCGCTACCGACGGTTCGACGGTTAGTGTGAGCACTCAAGCTATTGCGGCAGCTAATACAACCTACACGACCAACGTACTTCTTACATCAACGGCTGTGACTAATGTAAAAGTTCAAGTGATTATGTCGACGACCAATGCGAACAATATGTACCGCATAGGGATAGGACGATGATGCGAGTTAGGCTTTGGGTCTTACTTTTATCGGTACTGTGTGGATTTGAGGCAAAAAGCCAGAACGATGCAGGGCTCGTGTGGGCCAGCCTGTATCCGGGAGCAGGGGCGTCCAATGCCGTGCACAACATTGCCACGACAGGGCTTGTCGGTAATACCCGAGGACCAATTCAAAATCTGTCTGGCGGAATAGCTTCTAACAATACCATTACTGCTGCTTGGATAGGGCTAGGTACAAACGTATATCCAATTCAAGGAGTACGAGAGTTAACTCTATCCATATGGGCTAAACAAGTAGGAACACCCGCAATTGTACCACTACACAATAATACTTTTTCTACAGGTATTACTGGCACGTATCAATTAGGAATAATTACGGGTACTCGAATGCAAGGCTATGTTCAAACACATGGCACGACCAACTATGTTGGTTTCGACAAAAGTGGCCTACCTAATCTTGTAACATCCAATTGGGTTCATTTGGCTATGACTTGGGTGGGAGCCAGAACTAATGTAACTTTGTGGATAAACGCCAATAACATGACCGTCACTACCACTCGAGTAGGCGTAAATGTTACTAACTTAAACCCAAATAGTAATGAAAATAGAATCGGAGCTTGGGCTAATGCAGCAGGAACGACTTTGACTTCTGGTAAAGCGTTGACCATGGCTCGTATATACAATCGGGCCCTATCAACCAACGAAATAAAAGAACTTTACATAAGGGAGAGGGCTATGTTACCTTGAGTCAGAGCTATGAAGATTTACCTTGCCATATTCTTGTTGCCGATGTGTCTGTTAGCGCAGACTTTTGAGGAATTCTACTCTACGTATCCCGACAAGGATATTCACAGAGCAGAGCGGGCGTATCAAGCCTTAATAGCTCCGCCAGCTCCACCAGAACCTCCGGCTCCTCCGACACCAGCTTGGGCAAAATACGATTTGCAGATGGACGCGAACTGGCCGTTGTTTACGGATCACCCTACAACAAACGACATTCCGCCTTCTGGACTCGTCTATAGATTGAATAGTGGAAGCAATATAACCTTTTGGATTGTGCGTCAGGGAGACTTGTTATCAACTCAGTTGTCAGCTCACGACGATAGCGGGGATGAGATTCATAGAACGTATAACGTACGTACGCGGGAGGAGACAACCGTCAATATCCGCAAAATAACCGAAGCAAAAAAGTTTGCAGATTTAGCAGGTTCGAAGTCTAAAGTTGTTCGGGAGCGTCGACGACCATGAGCGATACAGATACCCTCCTTGCCGAGATTAAAGCGGATTTGAAGCACGTAGTTAAGTTGGTTGAAAAACACGACAAGAGTTTGTATGGTGAGGATGGGGGTAATGGTCTAGTCTCACATGTGTCTCGGCACAATGAGATGGAGACTCGAGCCAATCGATACGCGGCCATTGCGGTGGGGCTTATGCTGACGAACATCGGTACGCTGATCAAGATGGTTTGGAGCTACATTACGGAAGGAAATAGCAAGTGAGTTTCATTAATTTTCTTTTGTCTTTGTTTGGTATCAATGGCGCATCACGCAAGTTCAAGGCCGAGGGACAGCAGGTTTTTGCTGGTTTTCTGGCTTACGATTGGTCGCGACAGAGTTACAGCGAGACGCGTGAATACGTCAGTGCCTGTGTGAAAGCTGGATTTACCGGCATTACGTTCGAGTTGATGGAGCGCATGGCGGATTGGCCCCGTGGCGAACAGGTGGCAGACGTCGCCAAACGCATGGAAGAACAGGTGGACAAGATTGGGATCTGGATCTCCGAGTGTCGTCGGGCGGGTTTGTGGGCACGTATCATCATTAACAACAGCAATGCGGACGTTAATCGCACGCTTAAATCCCCCTCCCCGTTTGTTACAGCGGTAGCCGATCTCAAGTCCAAGTACGGCCAGAAGCAGATTCTTGTCCTACCGGTTAGCGAGAAGGATAGCGATCTGAGCGAAGTCTATCGTCTGGCGATTATCAAGTACTGCGAGAGTGCATTTGATCGCCGTAACACGATCGCCTACTCGTCCCGCCGTCCGGACGCCTTGTGGTTTGAAACCCACATGAAGGATCCCGGAATCCCAGCTAAGGACAACTGGCAGCACATTGCGGTCAGCGATACAGGCGATATCCTTCGCAAGTTGCATGAGGATGGCGTCACAGGTCAGAAGCCAGTTATACTGGCTTGGGAGAACTTCGTGCGGAATAACCTTGCCGGCGGGGTCAGTGTATGTTGTTATGCCTTTCATAAGAAGCCCAATTACAACCTAATCGAGCGTCTGGGTAAGGTCATTAAGAGTGCCGGAGTTTAATGGAGGTATCATGAAGAAGTTCTACGACACACTGCGGGTTGTTGCTGTTGCGGTTTGTATGCTGGTGGGTCTTGTTGCGTGCAAGACGGACAAGGTTGAGCAGCCGAAGTATCCGGCTAACATCGCGAATCTGCGGTGGGATACGGGTCACTATATCCGTTGGGAAGGCGACCACTCAGCTTTCCCTGTTCGTGAGGGTAACCTGAATGGCTGGATTGTTATTATCGAGCCGAATGGTCAGCACAGTCCCGTTGAGCAGATTCGCCCCGGCTATAAACGTCAGCATTTGAAGAATGCCTACGAGGATACGGGGTACAAGTTGAAGAATACGAAGGCAGGCGACACGGTGCAGGTTTACCTTTGCGCTATGACGGGTAACAAGCGTCCTGACCTTTCGTTGCGTAGTAATGCGTTACCGTTGGTATGGAGGAGTAAGTGATGAATAAAGAAGTCCTGAAGTCATGGTTGTTCAAGTTGCTGCCGATTGTACTGGCGTTCGTGGTCGGCAAGGGCTGGATTTCTCAGCCGGATGCAGATCAGATTGTCCCTCTGCTGGACCGTGTTGTGTCGGCGGTGGATGAGGTCCTGCTCTTGGCGGCATCTGTCGCGACCTTGTTCCGCTCGATTAAGACGCACAATCAGAAACCCTCGTGATCGAATTACTTGTCGCGCTACTACCCCTGTTTTCGGAGGTGATCCGCGAGATCATCTCCAACAGGGACGCGACTAAAGAGGAAAGGAAACAACTCAATGCGGAGATCTTGGAAGCAGTACGTGGCGGCGATGTCGGTGCTGTTAACCGTCTTGTTGTGCAGTTGCGCCTCCAAAGGACCGTCCGTCGTACTCAGGCCCATCGACGGAAAAGAGATCGTGAGGATGGAGGCGGGCCGGAGTCATACGCCTAAGACGAATGGGTGGTTCCTGTCAGATCAGTATCTGGTAGATATCTTGCAAATCAGTGTTGAGTAAAGAATGGGCGATACTAAAGAGTTGTGGAAGTTCAAGTATAAGAACTATGCCCCTCCCGGAGGCATCTGGTTCTATGTTACTCCTGAATCCAGTCAATACTTTGAGTCCCGTACATCCCTGATCGACCTGCAGAACAAGGTGTTTAACCACTACTCTTTGAACAATAAGCCCGTTCCAGAGAACCTGAAGGCGATTATCGAAGACTACATGTGCCACAACATTCCGGGTAATTTCTGCGAAGGCGGAGAGAATCCGAATGTGCTGGATATGTTTACAGTCTTGAAGTTGTCCGAGCTACTGTTTCGCCGAATCGTGTCTCGGGATTTCTTTGTTACCGCTAAGCAGGCGGACGATAGGGCTCGTACCTGCACTACCTGCCGCATGAACCTTAAGCACATGTGCACAGCATGCAACGGGTTGCGGGAAACCTTTCGTAAGTTGGTAGCAAATCGTAAAACACCGTACGATCCCGGACTCGGGGTCTGTGGTGCTTGTGGGTGTGGACTAGCAGCTAAAGTACATATTGCAAGAAAATACCTTGCGGATAACCCAAATAAGCGGCTAGATTATCCAGATAACTGTTGGATGGTTACAGAATCTCAATCTTGAGAAAGGCCGGTATGTCGACATTCTACGCAGACTCATATATTCAAGGCGGAGCCGTAAAGACAAACGGCATGATGCCTAAAGATGTCGAGATGAATGTTTTGACGCTGGACCCGTCCAGCTCAGAGGAAACGAAACTTAAGATCGCAGAAAACCGTATTACCAGCGTACATGTTGCCCGTCGCCTGCTGGACGACTACAAGCGTGCCGATGAGCATGATGCTACGCGTCGTGCCCGTCTGCAGGGTCACGTAAACGGTAATCCACCGTATGACGATGCTCGCTTGGAAGAGCTTGGTTTGGGCTATATGACCAACACCAATTTCCTTGAAATGCGTGCGATTCTGGATGATAAGGCGTCTACCCACTATGAACTCTTTTTTGAAGTTCCTACCCTTATCGAGATTGGTACGCGGATGCCGGAAGATGAACGGCAACCTAGTTTGGATTTTAAGAGGATTATTGCTGAAGAGTTTACGCGTACGATGTTTGCGTGGTCCGGCTTCCTTCCTTTTATGGATAAGGTACGGCGTCAGGCCGATCTCTTCGGATTGGGTCCGGCGGCTTTCCGCGACGAGTGGGATTGGCGTCCTCGTGCGTTCAGTCGGGGAAGTTTCCTCACGGATCGTATGGCGGGCATGGATATTAACGAACTTCCCATCGCGTATTTCCGCGATCGGTATAAAGTCGGTGACCTTTATCGCATGTCTATGCTCGGAAAAGATTCCGGCTGGAATCAAGAAGCGGTTAAGAAACTACTGACCAAGATTTACGCACCGTCAGGCAATACGAGTCAGGTTCCTACCGACGAAGAGTTTTCCGTCTCGAAATGGGAGACGATCGAACAGAAGATCCGCAACAACGACTACGACATCCAAGCTAAGGATCTGACGGACGTATATGTCGTACACATGTTCGTGCAGGAAGTCGATGACGGTAAGATCTCGCACTACATTTTTGCTGAAACTGCTTTCGGAAACGAGTCGGATCAGGACTTCCTTTACACGGCTGATCGCAAGTACGAGCGCATGGACCAGTGCATGTGGTGGTTGCCCGCCAACAACGGCGATGGTTACCTGCACTCCGTCCGTGGTATTGCCTCCTTCCTCGAGCCACACTGCGATTTGTCTAACCGGTTCTTGGGTCGTACGTTCGACGCAGGGTTTACCTCAGGAAGTTTGCTGCTTCAGCCCCGTACAGCCGGTGACTTGAGCAAGCTGCAGTTGATCCGGCTCGGTATTGTCACGGTGATTCCGCCTGAAGTGCAGGCGGTTCAGTCGTCATTCCAGCCTCAGATCGACAAACTTATCGCTATTCGTGGTGTTTCGTCTGACATCATGCGGAACAACACCAAGGTGTACTTGTCTCGTCCCGAAGTGTTTGCTGAACGGCAGGCAGAAAAGACGGCTCGTCAAGTCGCAGAAGAAGTCTCGCGTGAAGCTCGAGCCGAGAAGTCAAATATTGCTTTCGATTACGATCACATCGAGCGGCTGTATCGTGAGATGTTCCGTCGTATGACGCGTGCGGAATATATCCAGAGCGCAGCAAATCTGCCAGGCAAGCGCGACGCTCAAGAATTCATTGTTCGTTGCGTGGCTCGTGGAGTGCCGATGGAGCTGTTGCTTAGCGGCAATTACTTTGAAGTCTACATTACGCGTGCCATTGGTCTGGGTAGTTGGGGCACTAAGCTCGACATCACCAATCAGGTTCTTAGCAACTCTGGTATGTACGACGAACAAGGTCGAGTTAACGCTCTCCGCGAGTGGCTTGCAGTACGCGTTGGGTACCGCAACGTCGATAAACTCAAGTCGCTGATCAACCGCGACGAGATTCCGTCGAACGAGCAGAGTATTGCGACACTCGAGAACAACGACATGATCGCAGGCAATCAGGTTCCTGTCGGATCCGATCAGCTCCATCAGGTTCATTTCAGCATCCACATTCAGCCGATCCAACAGCTGATGGAAGCGATGAATGGCGATGCTCAAATCGATCCGCAGAAGGGTCTTGTCATGCTCGGAGCAATGCTCCCGCACTTGCAGCAGACGATTCAGTTCATGGCGATGGACCCCACTCGTGCCGAACAGGTTCAGCAGGCGGTCGAGTTCCTCAAGACGGCTCAAGCCATGGCTCAGAACTTGCAGAGACTTCTCGAACAGCAGCAGAAAGAAGCCCAGAAGCAGCAGGAAGCGAATATGCAGCTGCTTGATGAGGCTCAACAGATTAAACAGGACCGTGAAATGGAACTCAGACTCCGTGAAATTGAGCTCAAGCAGGCCAGCCTCAATCAGGCTCGTGCCCAGAAGACGGCGGAGCAGCTGGATATTCGTCGTCAGGGTGCGGCGGCAGACATCCAACTCAAAGCCCAGCGTCAAGCGGCTGAGCTACAGATGATGGCGAAGAAGACAGACGCCGAAATCGAGATCGAGCGACTCAAAGCCAGCCAGAAAATGACTAAAATTTAGTGAAGTAAGCGGTAAAAAGGAGACAGCAGCATGACAATTAATCAGATTGTTCGTGATACAGAACTATTGAAGACGTATCGAGAGTGGTTGAACCACCCGATGACCAAGATTCTCAAGGATATGGCGACTAAATTCTCTCGTCCTGTCGGCCTACCTACGGTAACGGGAGAAAGTGCGCTATATGCACAAGGTCATGCTGTGGCATCCTCCAATTTCCTACGCATTATCTTTGAATTGGAAGATCTCGCAGAAGAACAGAGACAAGTTGCTAAGATGAAGCTGGATCCCGAGTATGGATTGAAGGCGATCTTAGACGCGGATGGGTTCGGGACTAAGCGGCGTAGAGTTCAAACTATGGAGGAGACGATCTAATGAATATTGCAGGCGAAGTTCAGGTTAGCGGTACGGCGGGTCAGACCGAAGGCGCGAGAATGAATGCGCTGCTCGACAATTTTCTAGGGGACACTGGTGATATGCAGGCTTCGGCACAGCAGCAAGTAGCGGCTGCTGGCGGAGTACCTGTTGAAATGCAGATGTCACCGGCACCGGAAGCCGAAACCACTCCTCCGGTCGTTCGGCAGGCGGCTGCAGTCAATTTGACAGAGACTGCAGAGGTTGGTGATGAATTCGATATGCCGGAAGACATTCTTCCAGAGGAGCATCGCGGTGCCCAGCAGCCCGCTCAGCAGCAAGCTCAGCCGTATCAACAGGCTCAACAGCCGGAAGCCGAGTCTTCGCAGGCTGACGACATCATGCCGGACGAAGTTCGTCGCAGCCCCAAACGGGCGCAGGATGCTTGGACGGCGGCTAAGCGTGAAGCCAAGCAGTACAAGAAAGAACTCGAGGAACTTCGTAAACAGGCGGTCACGCAGCAGAATAACGAAGAAATTGAGACTCTTAAACAGCAGCTTAAGGAAGCCGAAGACCGGATTGGTCAGGTAGATATTGCCAGCAGCTCTACATTTAAGCGGCAATACGAGGCACCGATCAACGATATGTATCGTGAAAGCGTACAAGAGCTGATTAAAGCGGGTCACGACAGTGAGGAAGCACAGCAGCGTGTCCGCGCTTTGATTAACCCGAACACGACCCAAGAAATGATGGCGGAGCAGCTGTCCGATCTTCCATCTCTTCTGCAGGGCGTGTTGTATACGCAGGCGCAGAAGATGAAAGAGCTTCAGAATCGTAGGTCGCAGGCCATTCAAGAGTGGCGGAATACGCGAGCCGCTATGCAGGAAGAGGAGCAGCGGCAATCAGAAGCGGTCCACCAACAGGTGTTGGTCCAGAATGTGGACTCAGCCATCGATAATCTTCGGCAAGAGGGCTCATTCCTATTTACTCGCTCGAACACGGACGACAACTGGAATAAGGCAGTCGAGACCCGTATTGAAGCGGCTCGCGGTATTTTGACAGGTCCTCCGGATGTTTTGGCTAAGTATGTAGCGGATGGTGTAGCGGCTAAGACGTATCGTCAGCTGTACTTAAAAGAGCGATTGAACGCAGTTAAATTGAAGCGTGATCTAGACAATGTAATGCAAGGTAGACCGATTATTGGTCGGGATTCCGCACTTACCGGTGGCCCAGTTCCTGCAGCGGATCGTAAACCTCGCAATGCAGATTCGTGGCTAGATACAAATTTGTAAGATAAATAATTGACAGGTATAGCTCCTATACTGTATATGTGCAGTATAGGAGTTAACTCCGCCTGCTCCAGCGGCCCTAGCCGGGTTAAAGCGTAGGACGTTTACCTCTTGTGAGGTTTGCCGATTGGCGTCCGTCGGTGATGCAGAGTTAGTTGTTGTTTTTGTAGTTTGTTAGTACACCGATTTCCGTGGAGGAATACGATATGTCACTCGGTACGAGCCTTGCGCTCCCCAATCGTTTGGTTCCCGCTGATGGGAAGCTGATTCAGATGGCGGAGCATTTCGATGAATTTCTGATGGATCACGAGCTGTCGAACCCCAATGTCTGGCGCGACCGCATCCCGAAGGGTGCCTTTACGCTGTTCAACGGGATGAGCCAGAAGACGAACATTTTCCGTGGCACGCTTGGCCCGCAGCAGGGTCTGTCCGACTGGACCCCGATTGAGGCCACTCGCAAGCCCGCCGGTAACGATCCGGGCTTCGATCAGTGCTCTTGGAACCCCCAGACCTATACGTGGGGTATTGATACGATTGCATTCAGCGGTCTCCGCACCTCGTGGCGGTCGCCGGTGTTCTGCGTCAACGACCTCAAGTACGTCGATTACGCGAAGCAGCAGCTCGGCTTGATCATCAAGGCCGGTGCCCGCGTGACGGACGACACGAAGGAAGTGTTCAGCCGCGAGCAGTACGTCAAGACGGCTGTGGATGCAGGCAAGGCGATTGTGTTTACGCCGTCCGCTTCGGACTACGTGGACAGCTCCTCGCAGCGTTTCTCCTACGATCCATTCGTCAAGAACGCCGCAGGCGACACGTACCTGACGTTCCCGTCCGCGTTGCTGCCTAACATCAGCACCCTGAACTGGAGCTTGCTCGACCATATTCGGACCTACCTCGCGGATCAGGCTCCGGAAGCGGCGATCGGCTCGGACAGCGGCATGCCGGTGTACGGTCTGATGGTTGACGTGATGGACTTCGAGCGCATGGTGTATGCGGATTCCGATCTGCGTGAGGACTTCCGTTACGCACGGCCTCAGCAGCTCATCTCTGGCTTCAACATGGGCTTCAAGGTTTACCGTGGCTTTGCGATCATGCACGATCCGCGTCAGATGCGGTTCGCGATTCAGAGCAACAACGGCACCACGGTCACGGCGACCCGCGTCGTTCCGCGTCGTGCGACTCGTGCTGGCACCGTCGGCTACATTCCGGAGACGAATCCGGAGTACCTGAAGGCGGAGCTCGCGATCGGCGTTGTGTTCATGAACCAGGTCATCCAGATCCTCGTTCCCCCGACCGTCAACAACCTCGGCAGCGGCATGACCTTCGGTCCTGCTCCGGGTTTCAACGGCGAGTGGAGCTGGATCAACGAGTACGACCGCGAGTTCAATCCGTTGAAGGAAACGGGTCACTTCTTCGCTCGGTTCGAGTACTTCGTCAAGCCCTTGATCTATAGCAACGTCGCGACGGTGTTCCTGTATCGTCGTTGCGGCCATGTGCTTGAGACCAAGTGCAAGGTCGATACGGCTAGTGAGGCAGAGACGACTGACGTCGGCATTGCGGTCGATGCGGTTGCTGGTGATGTGAGTGCGGCTAACAAGACGATCACGCTTACGCTTGCTTCCAAGCTGGCGGCTGGTCTTGGTGACGCTGTTACGGTCACTGACGATGATGGCGGTTCCGGAAGCGGAAACATCATCGAAGATTCGCAGGCTCCTACCTATACGTTTGCGTTCGCGAGCGTGACCAGTTTCACTGGTTCGGCTCTGAACCACGCGAAGTTCACGGTGGCGGGTACCTCGAAGGTGTCGGTGGTCTAAGTTAGATGGACCCCGCAGGACAATCCTGCGGGGTCCTAAATCACGGAGGATATAAATATGAGTAAGAAGATTCTTGGAATTCTGGGTGTGGTCCTTGTGGCTGGTGTGTCGCTCGCAGCGACGGTTACCAACTATCTCGGACAGGTTGTGACGGTTGACGCGAACGGCGTCGTGACGGCGATTACGGTTCCGCAGACTGGTACCAACCAGGTTCGGACGCAGGTCGCGTTGGTCGGTGCTCGTGTTGACACGAACGCTACGACCAGCTGGACGGGTTACGTTCCTCGCGACATCGGCGACATCCTGATCGGTAAGACGGGTGGAACCAACGCTGTTTATATGGCGGCGGGTATCACCACGAACGACTGGGTCAAGCTGAACCCCTAAGAGGTACGAACATGATTAGATACGTTGTTGTGTTGCTTGCAGCAGTCCTCGGTGCCTCAATCGCCCACGCAGAGGTTGACGCCAAGGCCCGTGCAGCCATCGACGATATCCGCCTTGGTCGGGACAATGTCAACGCCATCAAAAACCTGTATGTTCAGGACACGGTGTCGTTGCCGACGAACTCGATCGGTAGTGCGAGTATCCAGAATGGTTCGATTGTGAATGCAGACATCAGTGCTTCGGCGGCTATCGCGCGGTCTAAGATCGCGCTTGATGGTATCACGACGAACATTCTGATTGCGGGTAATGGTACGAACTACACGTTCAATGTCACGAACGGGTTGATCTATAGCATTACTCAGTCTGCGCCCTGATAGTTGTTAGTATCGGGTCCGGGCCCCGAGTTCTTGAGAGACGCGCCGTCTCCTCGCGACTCTGGGGCTCGGGTAGCCCGGACCTAGATTTATTGAGAGGATACGAATATGGATTATGGAATGAAGGGTAAGGGTCCGCGTACGGGTGGAGTTAAACCCAGTCGTGAAATGGCAGCAGCTGGGATGTCACGCTCTGGTCGTGGTGCCATGCGTTCACGTAGAGGTATGGATAAGGGCAATGAGTTGTGGCCCGCGACGTCGTCTATGATGGGCAGTTCTCGGATGATGGTTGGTGAGCCTACGACATCGTCTAAAGAGACGATGAAGTATAAGGGCTAGGATAAAGGCAACGCTAATGGAGAACAATCCTGGCGGTCAGATGAAAGTAGTTAGGGGGCAAAATACGTATTCAAGCCCTGAATTTCAAACATATCTTGAAGATAAAAATCGATCAAACTATGATTTTATAATGCGAGGCCCATCTTTGTTCGGTAAAATAGGTAGGACTCCGAAAGAGAAAAATGAATACGTAGTTAATAATGCGTCTAGATACACTCCGGAAGTTGTAGGAAAAGCTAAGGACTGGTTGGCTAAAAATAGCCCAAAGAAAAATAAGGCTGTTGTTAGCACTCCGTCTACCTCTCCGCAAATGTCCGGAGTAACCCCTACCGCAGTATCCAATCGCGAAGCTATGCTAAACGCCGCATTTAGACCGAATCTTGCTTAACAGGAGTATACATGAGTACCTCGTGCCCCAGTGCCTTTGAGTTCAGTTGCCCTGAGATCGTGCCTGTCACGGTCAATCAGACCATCGTCCAGATTGAAGACTCACCGGCAATGCACCGGACTCAACAGTTCACGTATAGTGGGGCCGGTACGCAGTCAGATAAAAGGACTTTGTCTCTCGACTATTTTCCGTACGAACCGCGTAGTGTTACTGTCGTTCGTAACTCCGGAGTTCAGCGTTATGGAATTGACTACAATGTTCAAGGTCAGTACGTAGTTCTTAATATCGCGTTGGCCGACGCTAATGACGAAGTGTATGTGACGTACCTCAGCGTCGCTGGTACGGTCGCCTCGCAGGGTGCTTCAGTGGGTTCGATTGTGGCTGCAGCCGGAACAAGTTTGGATGGATTCCTGCGTATGGACGGCACAACGTCGTACTTGTGGGCCGATTATGCGTCGCTTAAGACCTACTTCTGGGATACAGATACACCTATCACGAGGACAGCAGACGAAGCAGCTTCCGGTGGATATTCTGGTGCAGCTGCTACTCGGTATTCTCGTCGCTCAACGCTCCTCGTCAATAACTATACGGCAACGGCGTTTACGCTTGTCTCGTTGCAGGATGTATCGTACAACGGAGAGACATTGGTCACGTTGAATAAGTTTATCAAGACGTAAGGAGACAAAATGTTCAAATACATTCTAGCTGCGGTTATGTTGCTAGTAGGTTCCGCCTCAGCCCAGTGGCTAGGTCAAGCACGGCAGACTGCGGTTCTTACGAACGGTTTGAGTACGATTGCCAGCCCTCGCTCTAATGTGCAGCAGGTTGTGGAGTGGATCAACAATAACTGGCCCACAAACATTTCGCTGAGTAGTGTCTATCTGAATGCCGGTAACATTTACTTTACCAACTTCTGGACAGGCACGAATCAGATAACATATCAGCAAACCGCGAGTAATAATCTATCCACAGCTATCGCTGGACTAACCAATAACTTCGTTAAGGGTACAAACATCGCTGGTGCTGTATCTTTCGCCAACAATACGTGGTCTCTTAAGACTCCTCGTTACTTTTTTGAAGCATACCGAACAAATCAAATTACTTCTGGAGTTTCTAACACTTGGTATGAAGTGGCCTCTTATGAAACTCAAGCCGTTGTAAGCGGAGGGCCCTTTAGCATTTCGTCTGGAAGATACACTGCTCCACTCAACGGTTGGTACATGTTTAACGCAGCCATATCCAGACGCTCGGATATTCTGTCAAACTACTCGTTCCGAGCTGCTATCAGCGTTAATGGAAATACTAACTTCGTAACTGTTCCATTTTTAGGTGTCCAATTAGGCTCTATGGGATACGCCTCAAATACAGGGGCTAGGATCACTACCTATAACGGTTCGTATTTTACGCGACTGCTATCGAACGATTACGTTAGCCTAGTGCATATTCACACTGACAATTTAGGCGAGGGATCAAATTACATTCTTAACGCGTACATGTCGGGTTTCATGTTACAAGAAGCAGGATATGACCAATGAGTGGGTGTATTTTACTTTGTGTTTTGCTCCACAGTCCGACATCTGGGAGCACTAATGAATGAAGGGTCTTGCGCCGTCTCAAATCGCGCTGCTTAATCATCTGTACGCACAAGCCGGTGCGTCTACCATTCCTGGTGATTGGCTAGTCGCCGGATCAGTAGATGTCACTAAGTTAGATCTAGCTACTCTAAACACGCTCTACGCTCCATTTTCGCTGAGTGCAGAGGTTGACAGTTTAGAAGCGACTCTAGTCGCCAGTATTACGTCTGTATCTAACCGTGTTTCAGTAATCGAGCCGTTGGCTAATAGTGCGGTTCAACCTACTGACAACTGGACCTCTACAGTCAACGGAGTGGCGGCATCTACGCTTACAACAAACGCTGCGAATGGTAATACCGCGTATGGATGGGGCGATCACGCACTAGCGGGTTACGCATTGGCGTCCGGCGACTGGACTTCTACGGTTAATGGAGTGGCAGCAGCTACGTTGACCTCCAACGCAGCGAACGGTAATACCGCTTATGGCTGGGGTAATCATGCATTGGCAGGCTACTTGACCACAGCCCCTGTTACAAAATTGTATCAAGCTACCGCGACAGGAGCGACTCCCGAAACTTTTACTTTACCGGCTACGCCATCCACCGGCTCAGAAGTGATCGTATTTGTTGAAGGTGTACCCCACCACTTAACAGCCACCGATCCACCTGCCGCTGGTGACTTTTATCGTAGCGGTACCACAGTCAAAGTAGACACCGTAGCAAGCGACCGAGTCTCCATTTATTACTCAGGGAACCCATAATGGC
>Ga0129336_10001428_pt1 | contig 14474 bp, 14 predicted proteins | sample CPB6_02_DNA_FD_96878 | JGI IMG/M metagenome (GOLD analysis project Ga0129336, IMG submission 96878) | Freshwater to marine salinity gradient microbial communities from Chesapeake Bay, USA - CPBay_Sum_0.6_0.2_DNA | ecosystem: Environmental > Aquatic > Marine > Coastal | place: USA: Chesapeake...
ATGATGTTGCCATGGTATTTAAGAGAATCTTCTTTTTGTACTAAGTTTTGTGCATATGACTGTGCATTGGTCTTGATAAAGACTGATAATATGATAATGGAGCAGATGAGTAATGGCTTACTTGATTTCATTGTACAATGTCATGACCGATGAAATAAAACTAGTCCAGCTGAATTTTTCTTTTTCTGATTTCAATGCAGGTAAAAAGTAACCTTCCTTTTTGTTGAAAAACTCGCAGATATGCTCAGCAATGGAATGTCCATTGGGTTCACATATCAATCCGCTTTCTCCATCTTTTACCATCTCGGGAAGTCCACCAACATTGGTTACTATCATGGGTATTTCAAAATGATAGGCCAGGGGAGTCACACCACTTTGAGTAGCCTTCTTATAGGGTTGTGCAATCACATCTGCGGCGCAACAGTAGTATTTCACCAAGTCATCAGGAATAAAATCATCCACAATGCGCACATTGCTGCCAATGCCCAGCTGCTGAATGATATGGAGATAAATATCTTTGTTATGATAAAATTCTCCAGCGATGACCAGTTGAATAGATTGTTTTTTTACTTCATTAAAAGCCATTGCCTCCAGCAAGAGATCCAATCCCTTGTATTCTCTTATGAATCCAAAAAACAAAACGATTTTGGCATTTGGATCTATGTTGAGATATTTTCTTGCTTCCAGTTTATCTATTTTATTCCCAAAATTATCATAGAGTGGATGAATAATCTGTTTAAAAGGTACCGTTGGTTTAAATTGCATCAAATCTCTGGTCACCTTGTTGCTCATGGTTATAAAGCCATTGATGGGTGAGATGAAATACCTTGTCAGCATTTTATCAGCCATTCTTTTTTCATGGGGAATAACATTGTCTGCTATGCAGATGATTTTTGCCAGTGATTTTTTTTGAACGATCCTGGCAATGGTTCCAAGAGCGGGTGACATAAATGGAATCCAATAGCGGATGATCACCAATGATGCATTTTCTTTGGCAATTTGATTGCCAACTTTAATCCAATTCAATGGGTTGATGGAATTGATGACGGACTTGATTAGGATATTTTTTGGTGCTGGCCTGTTGGCGTATTGAGATTTTCCAGGAAAAAATATCGATGGATATTGCAATGAGAAAGAGTAAATGATTACCTCTTGGCCTTTTTGTTGAAACTCATCAGCCATTCTTTCGTTGAACGTAGTAATGCCGCCGCCTCTTAATGGAAATGCAGAGCCAATGATGATGATTTTTTGCACAGGCTATTTATTGAAACCTATTTCTGTTTCGATGTTGTAGTTGTTTCTGTCTGGAGCACCCCTGGAAATCATCTCACTGATGAATCCCGCTAGAAATAGCTGTGTACCTATCACCATAGAGGTCAGAGATATATAGAAAGCGGGTCTGGAGGTGATGCCATAATCGAAATCAATGATTTTTGAAATGATTAAGTAGGCACTGGTAATAAATCCAATCATAAAAGCAAATATGCCCAAGAGTCCAAAAAACTGCATTGGCTTCTTGCGAAATTTACCAATGAACATAATGGTAGCAAGATCGAGAAAACCGTTGACGAATCTTTCCCATCCAAATTTTGTAGTCCCGTATTTTCTGGCACGGTGCTCAACTTCTTTTTCTCCAATCCTGGTATATCCTTGCCATTTGGCAAGAACGGGGATATAACGATGCATTTCACCGTATACTTCAATTCCCTTCACCACTTCATTTTTATAGGCTTTCAATCCACAATTGAAATCATTCAATTGGATGCCAGACATTTTTCTGGTGACTGCATTGAAGAATTTAGAGGGTATATTTTTGGTTAATACATTGTCATATCTTTTTTTCTTCCAACCGCTTACAAGATCAAAATTTTCTTCTTTGATTTTCTTGAAGAGCGCAGGGATTTCATCCGGGCTGTCCTGTAAATCAGCATCCATGGTGATTACAACATCACCCTCGGCCTCCCTGAATGCAACATTCAGTGCGGCTGATTTTCCATAATTGCGCTTGAATTTGATTCCTTTGTACCTCTTATCGTTGTTTGAGATTTCAGAGATAACTTTCCATGAATCATCGGTGCTTCCATCGTCGACCATAATCACTTCATAGCTGAAATGATTGTCCTGCATGACACGTGCAATCCACTGAGTCAACTCAGGGAGCGACTCCGCTTCGTCTTTTAATGGTATGACAATTGTGATATCCATCAGAACTCCAATTCGGGTTTTTTCTTTTTAATGATGGCTGCAACTATAAGCGCCTCTATGAAAAACAATATGCATGAATACGCAAATGACTTCATCAAGGAACCCAATGAATATATATTCAGCTCTGCCATATCATCCATTGCTTTCTCAATTTGACTTTCCGGAACATTGAATCTTGCCATCGCTTCCTGTGATTTTTCCAGGGTCAATTGTTTCATTCTCTCGGCAAATGAAATATCAAGATAATTGAATATAAAATAAGAAACAATGGTGCTTACAAATGCAGTAATGACCAACACGCCAAAGCAAACTTTGAGGGCTTCATTAAAATTCAAATACCCATTGTTTTTCTTTTTTATTTGCAGAGATCCAATTACTGCAAAAACAATAGGGACGAGGTATGAGGAAATCCAGGCAACCGGACTCAAAAAGTATTCTGCTCCCATGATATACAATACAACAAAAAAGAGCACAGATGCAGCGGCAGAGAATAAGCCGTATTGGAATGTTTCTTTATTATGCATAGATGAAATCTTTTCCATCAATTATTTTTTATAGTAATGTGCATGTAAGATAGTTGCAATCGCTGAACCCTTGTATTCTTTTCCTACAAAAGCTGCATTGGCTGATTTGGATTTGATATGGTCGGTGGTATAAGTACCAACTGATTCAGTATCAAAAATGGTCAGATCTGCAGGCTGATTTTTATCTATGGAGGAATGGAGTTGAAATATTTTCCTGGGTTGGATGCAAATGGACTGAAGTATTTCGTCGATGGTAAGTCCGGTTGTTCCCAGTAAACCAAAAGTTGCTTCCAAGCCCAGCGTTCCATATCCTGCATATTCAAATTCACAAATTTTGGCATCCTTGTTTTGAGGCGTATGATGTGCAGATACGCAATCAATGGTGCCGTCCTTCAGGCCTTGTATCAACGCTTTGCGGTCTTTTTCGGTTCTGAGCGGAGGATTGACTTTCAGGTTGGTATTGTATCCAACCAAATCGTTCTCAGTGAAAAGCAAATGGTGTACGGTAGTTGAGCATGTTACATGCACACCCTCTTTTTTTGCCTTTTTGATCATGGCAACCGAAGAAGCGAGGCTGACGCCTGTTATATGAATCCTTGATTGCGTATAATTTGCCAATGCAATATCCCTGGCAACCATGATCTCTTCTGCCAATGCTGGTTTGCCAGGCAACCCTATTTGTGTAGAAATGATTCCCTCATTCATCTGCCCATGGGGTGCCACAGATTGGTCATCTGGTATCTGTATAATAACTCCATTGAAGGCACTTACATATTGCAGTGCCTTGATCAGGAGTCCAGCTGATTGAACTGATTTGGTTCCATCTCCAAATCCAATCGCTCCGGAGGCATGCATGTCATACATTTCCGTCAATTCCTTTCCATCTGTATGCTTGGTTAAGGCACCAATGGGATGGATTTGACATGGAAGTGATTTGCTCGCAGATACAATGTACTCCACACCAGTTTTTGATTGTACAATTGGATTGGTATTGGGGGATGAGAAAACATGTGTAAAGCCTCCATCTGCCGCCGCATTTGCCAGCGACTGAAGATCATCCTTGAATTCATAGCCCGGATCTGTACCGACTGCAAATACATCCACCCAGCCTGGGGAAATCATCTTTCCATTGGCATCCAACACCTGGTCTGCATTCACATCAATCGAAGAGGAAATGTCTGTAATGATACCGTCGGTAACAAGGATGTCCTTGACTGTATTGTTGTGGGATGAGTTGTTGTCCTTAATAAGTGCTTGACGGACAAGTATCTTCATAAAAGAGGAATTACACAAAGATAAAGCATTGGATTGATATAGCTCAACGGAGGTCTATTCTGGTGATTTTTCTTAATTTTGCGATCCGTTCGGGAAGTGGCGCAGCCCGGTAGCGCACTTGTATGGGGTGCAAGGGGTCGCCAGTTCGAATCTGGTCTTCCCGACAACACAAAAGAGCCTTGGCAATTGCCAGGGCTTTTTTTGTAACTGTTTTTACCAATTGTCAAACTTCCTTAGAATATTTAAAAACTATCTGTAAATTACTTTTAAATATTTCCATATGAAGAAGAACAGTGCATCGTCACGCAGAAATTTCCTCCATCAGATTGGTGCTACCAGTTTGGTTGCAGCTATCTCACCGTTGAGTTCAATGGCTTCTCAAGAAAAAGCAGAAGAAAGGATCATTCGTTATGAAAAGAAAATTTCATCAGGCGATAAAATAAGATTGGGTGTAATCGGTTTTGGCGTGCAAGGTCATATTGATTTGGCCACTGCGTTGAAGGTACCAGGGGTTGAACTCGCAGGCATCTGTGATCTGTATACAGGCAGACTTCAAAATGCAAAAGAAATGTACGGCAACGATTTATTTACTACGCGCGATTACAGAGCATTGCTTGATAGAAACGATATCGATGCTGTTATTATTGCAACCCATGATGTTTGGCATGCAAGAATGACCGTGGATGCATTGGCCAAAGGAAAACATGTGTACATCGAAAAACCAATGGTGTATAAAATCAACCAGGGTGCAGATGTAATTGCAGCTGAAAAAAAATACGGAAAAGTTTTGCAGGTGGGAAGTCAACGTGTGAGCAGCATTGGATTGGCAAAAGCGAAGGAATTGCTTGCAGCAGGGGAGATCGGAAAGTTGAACATGGTCAATGCCGTATACGATAGACAAAGTTCCATCGGTGCCTGGGAATATACCATTCCAAAAGATGCAGATGCGAATTCAACTGACTGGGATCGATTCATACAGGTTACTGATAAAATGCCCTATGATTCAAAAAAATTCTTCTGGTGGAGAGCATTTAAGGAAGTTGGAACCGGTGTTGCAGGGGATCTCTTTGTTCATCTGTTGAGCGGAACCCATTTGATTACAAACTCTCTTGGACCAGAAACCATCTACAGCACAGGACAATTCAGTCATTGGTTGGATGGCAGAAACATGCCGGATGTAATGTCTGGTGTCATGCAGTATCCTGATTGTCCGGAACACCCTGCATTTCAATTGACACTTCAAGTGAATTTTATAAGTGGAACTGGTGGGCAACAAATCATTCGTATGATTGGTTCCGAAGGGGTAATGGAAGTCAATGGGAACAACATTACTGTTAAGCACAGTATTTTGCCTGAAGCTCCTGGATTTGGTGGATATGATTCTGTTTTTACTTTCTCAAAGGAGATGCAACAAGAAATGCAAAAAGATTACGACGCTAAATGGACTCCTGAACAAAGAAAGAGAAAAACAAAGAGTGATGTCCTCTACAAAGCTCCTGCAGGATATGATGAGCATCTGGATCATTTCACCAACTTCTTTGATTCTATCAGAACCGGAAAGAAAGTGGTGGAAGATGCAACATTTGGATTCAGAGCAGCAGCACCAACACTTGCATGTAATAACAGCTACTTCTCCAAGAAAATAGTGAAGTGGGATCCAGTAAATATGAAGCTAAAATAATTGCTAAAGTATTCCCTGCAAACTACCTCCTGAAGAAAACAGCCTGTCTGTTTTCTTCAGCACTGCGGGATCCAATTCAACTGCTGGTGCATGGTGTGGTTTGATACGTGCATCAATGACCATAGGTCCCATACATCCCCAATGCTTGTTTTCAACAAAAGACCCAATACCATATATATCATGTGATGGATTCGATCGGGTAAATGTCGACCATAGAAAATTATTCAAATTCTTTGAAACGAATGTTGCATCATCGCAAATTACCATCATCACTATTCCTTTCAATTGATCAACAGCATGCATGAGCTGATGATTGATTTGCTCCATCTCATTCTGGGCTTCTTGATGGTTGATGTATGGTTTCATTTGAATGGCAACGACTCCATTGAAAATCATTTTTGCATCCACCATACCATGAATTGATTTAATTTGTTCAGGGACTTCTGATGCAAGATCTCTTATTTTATCACCATATGCCGCAAATACAACTTTGCTTCCTGAGTTGAGTCCAGATCCTGAATAATCAAGTGTATCAATGGTTGTATTGGTGTGAAAATGCATATCTCTCTTCAAATCGATTCTTTCAAATACGTAGGTTAGGTATTCTTTGATGTGATGTGTGGATAATTGATTGGTATCATCAGCAGTAATGAACAGAAATTTCGCAAGACTCAATTGTCCGGTTCCCAGTACATGGTTTGCGATTGTCAATATTTCAGCAGGTTGCTTGGCAGGTAAATAGGGGGTATAACGTTCACTGCCAATCGCTAATAAAAGTGGGTGAACGCCTGATGCATCTACGGCATGTACCTCTTTCAATCCGGGTATTTCATTTTGTATCGCCTCACCGGTTATTTCATGAATCAATTGACCAAAGCTGGTATCTTCTTGCGGTGGCCTACCAACCACTGTAAATGGCCATATGGCATTTTGCTTGGCATACACCTTGTGCACGCGCATCAATGGAAATGGATGCTGCAAACTGTAATAGCCCAGATGATCGCCAAAAGGACCTTCAGCTTTGTTTTCAGCAGGATATACTTCACCCGTAATTACAAAATCTGCATCGGTACTTACGCAAAATCCATCTGCATAGGTGTAGCGAAATCTTCTTCCAGCAAGGATTCCAGCAAAATTGATTTCACTCATGCCTTCCGGAAGTGGCATGACCGCTGACACAGTATGTGCAGGTGGGCCGCCAACAAAAACACTGACTTTAAGAGGCTTTTTTTGCTTATTTGATTTTGTTTGGTGTACACCTATGCCTCTGTGCAATTGATAATGAAGTCCAATTTCTTTGTTGAGTATATAATCATTGCCATTCAGTTGAATGCGATACATGCCAAGATTTGACTGTGAAATACCTGGCTGATCAATGTCCTCTGAATATACCTGGGGAAGGGTTACAAATGCACCTCCGTCTTTTGGCCAGTGATGGATCAGCGGGACATCTGCGATGTTTATTTCTTTGAATAAAACAGGTTTTTGAATCGGATTTCTCAAGGGCAGTGCATGAATGGCATGCAAGCCTGCGGAAAGATTTTTCAGAGGATTTTTAAAAGCCTGGATTGGATTTTGTTTGACCCGTATCAACTGTTGCACATGTGACAAGGTATCTCTGAAAATAAATTTACTCCTATCCAGTGTTCCAAAAATATTGGATGCAGTTCTGTAACGAGAACCCTTTACATTTTCGAAAAGCAAAGCAGGTCCTCCTGCCTCATAAACACGGTGATGAATTGTAGCCAATTCAAGAAAAGGGTCGACTTCTTCAGTGACTCTTTTCAAGTGACCATTTCTTTCAAGATCAAGTAGGCATTGTTCGAGAGATGAATATGCCATGTGTGAATTTATATTCTTTCAAACGCGGAGAAAAAGAAATTTCCTTCAATGGCAGCATTTTCATCGCTGTCACTTCCATGTATAGCATTTTCTCCAACACTTTTAGCGTATAATTTTCTGATGGTACCATCTGCGGCCTGTGCTGGATTCGTAGCTCCGATCAAAGTTCTAAAATCTGCTACTGCATTGTCCTTTTCCAATATGGCAGCAACAATAGGACCACTGCTCATGAACTCCACCAATTCACCGTAGAAAGGTCTCTCCTTGTGTATGGCATAAAATTCTCCAGCTTTTTCAGCACTGAGTCTGGTGAGTTTCATCGCAATAAGTTTAAATCCAGCTGCTTCAATATGTTTTAAAATAGATCCTGTGTGGCCGTCTGCAAAAGCATCTGGCTTGATCATGGTAAAAGTTCTGTTGCTCATATCAGGTAATAAATTAGGAGTGCAAAGTTAATGCCATAACCTTCACCCACCAAGAAAAGCTGTACATTTGACAGCCGCATGAAAGATATTCAATTTGTATTTTCATCCATCGCTGCTGCCGATAGCATCGTGATAACCATGCACCAGAAACCTGATCCTGATGCGATGGGTTCCGCTCTTGGTCTCTTCCATTTTTTTAAAGCCGCGGGCTTCAATGCACAAGTCATCTCACCTACCAATTGGGCTGATTTTTTAGACTGGATGCCTGGAGTCAATGAAGTGATTGATTACGAGAGCAAACGTGAACAAGCCAATCAAATTGTTGAACAGGCTGATTGGATTTTTTGCTTGGATTTCAACAATATGTCCAGAACCAAATCAATGGAACAGGTCTTGCTCACATCCAATGCCAAAAAAGTATTGATTGATCACCACCGTGAGCCCCAATCAGATGTTTTTGATTTTGGCATCAGTGACATCAGCAAAAGTTCTACTTCAGAAATGATTTATGATTTCATTGTTTCGACAGGAAAGACTGAACTGATGAGCAAGGAAACAGCTCAATGTATTTACGCAGGTGTGATGGCTGATACTGGGTCTTTTCGATTTGCATCCACAACAGCAAGCGTGCACTTGATGGTAGCACATTTGAAAGGGTATGGTATTGAACATGCTAAAATCCATTCTGCTATTTATGATAATTTTCAGGAAAACAGACTTCGTTTCATTGGGCATGTGTTGACCTATAGAATGGAAATCCTTTATGAATTCAATACAGCACTGATTGCCATTCCTAAATCGGATACCCAAAAGTTTCATATTAAAACAGGAGATACAGAGGGACTCGTCAATTATCCACTTTCGATTCAAGGAATTGAGATGGCTGCGTTATTGATTGACAGGGATGATGAACGTAAATGGTCATTCAGAAGCAAGCAAAGCTTTGATTGCAACAGTTTTGCAAGGAAATATTTCAACGGAGGAGGACATTACAATGCCTCCGGAGGGAGAAGCGTTGAATCACTTGAAGAAAATATAGCTCAATTCAAAAAAGTATTGAAAGAATTCTCATCTTTACAACAATAAATACACAATGAAAAAAACAAACTTATTATTGGCTGCCGTAGCAGCTATCCTTATTGGCTCCTGTGGACAGATGGGGTTTGAAAAAACAAAATCAGGGATGCAATACAAAATCATCAAATCAGGTGATGGAGAAAAACTTGAGCAAGGTGATTTTGTAAAATTTCAATACAGACTTACTTACAAGGACTCTGTTGTCATGAGCACCTATGGAGTATTGCCTGCATTTGACCAGGTGGACAGCGTGGGCAGGTTCCATGATTTTTCTGAAATTCTTACCAAATTAAAAGTGGGGGATAGCGTTGTAACTTATCAGTTCCATGACTCCATGCAAAAAACTTCTCAGTTCGGCATGCCTCCCTACCTGAAAAAAGGTGAGAAGCAAGTCGCCTCTCTTAAAATACTCAAGGTTTTCAAAAACAAGGCAGATCAGGTAGGCAGAGAACTTGCTTATACCGATTATCAAAGTGAAATTTCCAAACACAAGGAAAAAGAATTGGCGGATATCAAAAAATATGTTGATTCAAAAAACATTCCTGCTCAGAAAGTCAACAACAGCGTGTATTTGGTGATGGAGAAAGAAGGAACTGGACGCAGTGCAGACTCCGGGCTCATGGTAGGCATCAAATATTCCGGAAAAAGTTTCGATGGCAAATATTTTGATTCAAATGTGGACTCTGCAAAACAGAGCATGGCTCATCCAATGGAAACATTCTATTTTATTTCCAAGAGAGAAGGAGCTATTCAGGGAATGCTTGAGGCAATCACTGCTTTCAAGGTGGGCAGCAAAGGTACCATGTACGTTCCTTCCACATTGGCTTATGGTCCACAGGGAAATCCGCCTGTGATCAAGCCCTATGAAAACCTGATTTTCGAAATTGAAGTGGTAGAAGTAAAAGAAGCACCAGCTCAACCCCAGGGTCCACCTCCAGGAGGATATTAATATAGGAGCTTTGTAAGGGCGGCTGATGCCGCCCTTTTTTTATGTATTCAATTGTTGAAAAATTTGGATGATCTCTTTTGCAGGTCTAACATCATGCACCCTTAAAATGTTGGCACCCTTCATCAGTGCAAACATGTTCAATGCATTCGTTCCATTCAAAGAATCTTCAGGCGTGCTATTCAGCAACTTGTAGATCATCGACTTTCTGGATATCCCAACCAAAAGAGGTTTGTTGAAATGTACAAACCGATCAATCTCCTTCATCAATTGATAATTGTGTTCGATCGTTTTCCCAAATCCGAATCCAGGGTCAATGATCACTTGATCTATTCCAATTAATTCAAGCTGGGCTATTTTTTTTGCAAAAAAATCAACAATCTCTTCTGTGATTTGATTGTAGGTTGGATTTTTTTGCATGGTATCAGGTGTGCCCTGCATGTGCATGCATACAAAAGGAACTTTTAAATCAGCGACCGTTTCAAGCATCAAAGGGTCCATGTTGCCCGCGCTGATGTCATTGACGATGCGACATCCTTTATCAACAGCAAATTTCGCAACGGATGCTTTTGTTGTATCAATTGATATCCACAACGATGGAAATTTTTTTACCACAAATGATATGATCTCAGCAACGCGTTGAATTTCTTCTTCCTCGCTGATTTCCTGGCTTTCGGGTCTTGAGCTTCTGCCTCCAATATCCAGGATATCCACTCCCTCTTCAACCATTTGCTCTATCATTGCCTTTGCCTGATCAATCGTAGTTGTTCTGCTGGCGGCATAAAATGAGTCCGGTGTACAATTGACAACTCCCATGATCAAGGGACTTTCTATCTTCAATGTATCATTGCCTGAATGAAGCTGGTACATGTGGTTTCTTTATTACATTTGTATATCAGATCTCAAATTTCGATGAATTCCACTACAAATCTACAATACGACAAGGCAGTTCAGACATGCAAGGATATTTTCATCAAGAAAACGATTGATTATGGCACTTCTTGGAGATGCCTGAGAATCATTTCCATTGCTGATCAGATTTTCATCAAAGCCATGAGAATTCGAACCATTCAGGAAAAAAAGGTTCAGAAAGTAGGTGATGATATCAACGCTGAATTCAAGGGGATTGTTAATTATGGTATCATTGGACTTATTCAATTGTCTATGGATGAAGATGCTTCACAGGAATTAGGAGCTGATCAAGTTGCCAAACTCTACGATCAGTATATGGATTTTACCAGGAATACCATGTTGGACAAGAACCATGATTATGGAGAAGCTTGGAGAGATATGAGTCAAGAAAGTTATGTTGACCTTATACTTATGAAACTCAACAGAATCAGACAGATCCTGTCAAATGAAGGAAAGACCATCATCAGCGAGGGCATTGATGCCAATTTTGTGGATATTATCAATTATGCATTGTTTGGGCTTATTTTGATTGAAGAAGGAAAACCCGGGCACAAATCTTAACCATGGCCAAGCTATTTACATATTTGTTCAGAGTCATTGTGGGTGTGTTGTTCATATTCAGTGGACTCATCAAGGCCAATGACCCATCTGGGTTGAGTTATAAGATGCAGGAATTTTTTGAAGTGTGGAACCTCACTGGACTCAATGATGCCACATTGATTTTTTCAATCTTGATGATTGCATTTGAAATCATTGCCGGCGTGGCGGTTTTGCTGGGATGGCAATTCAATTTGTTCAGCTGGCTCTTGTTCGGGCTCATTGTATTCTTTACTTTTCTAACCGGCTACGCTGTTTTTTCCGGTGCAATCAGAGAATGCGGATGTTTTGGGGATTGTATTAAACTGACTGCCGATCAATCCTTCATCAAAGACATCATTCTTTTCGGAATGATTGGATTTTTATTGATGAAAAGAAATTCTGTTCGACCCTTGTTCAATAATTATATCTCCGCGCTCATTCTTTCATTGTCAACCATTCTTAGTTTTTTAATACAAATTCATGTACTGCAGCATCAGCCTTATATTGACTGTTTGCCATACAAAGTTGGAAAAGATATTCAGGAAGGCATGAAATCACCACCCGGATCAATACCGGATAGCACTGTGATCAAATTTGTTTATGTCAAAGATGGCAAAGAAGTTGAATTTGATACGGAGCATTTCCCGGCAGATTTCAATGACTCAGCTTATGTTTTTGTGAAACGCTACGATCAGCTGATTCGTGAGGGAAATGCAAAACCTCCCATCAAAGATTTTGTGATCAATACGCCAGAGGGTGTTGATACGACCCAGGCCATTCTCAATGATCCAAGAGAAATGATGGTGCTGTTTGTCAAAGAGATGGATGAATACAATGATTGGCTGGAGGATTTCAAAGCAGTTGTAACTGAAATGCAGCAGCAAGGACGTCCAATCATCGTTATTACATCCGATTTCGAACGGGTAAAAAAAGTATTGGGCGATTATAAAATTGAAATCCTTGTTTTAAAAGGTGATGCCGTTGCCATCAAAACTGCTGCAAGGTCAACACCTACCCTGTATAGGATTCAACAAGGTGTAATACTCAATAAGTGGGGGCGTCTTGATTTAAAAGATGCCATCATCAACTGAATGAATGCAATTGTTAGAAGACAAATACCCTTGCTGATTGCGGATTATACAATTACAACTTCTTTCACCAGGTTTTCTCCCATGCTCTCATTGATTCTTTGAGCGATGAGGTCTTTTTGAAAAACCAATTCATTTTTTAGAGGCGCAACGGTGGTGTATATAAATAAAGTATGCTTTCTTATTTCAATTTTATCGGTGTATTTACTGATGGTTTCACCCATGATTTTTTCCCAATGATCTTCAATTTGAAGTGATTGAATTTCTTGTTTGATCCTGCTTTGGTTCAGGAATTGTTTCAGGGCATCAGCAAGGGATAAAGCATCAGACATCATCAAAGATTGATTGTTTGGAAAGGTAAGGAAATATCAATCAACAGTTGCTGCAACCTGTCCGCATGTGTATCTGTCATGAAAACCTGTCCATTGTGTTGAATGCATACCCATTCCATCAATTTTTTCAGTCTTTGTTGATCCAGTTTTTCAAAAATATCGTCCAACAACAGGATTGGCTCGAAGCCTTTCTGCTCATGCAAGATTTGATATGACGCCAGCTTACATGCAAACAACATGCTCTTTTTTTGTCCCTGTGAAGCTGTTTGTTTGAAAGGGAGTCCATTCATTGTCATTTCAATATCATCCCGGTGTATGCCAACTGTTGTTCTTTGCAAAAGAATGTCTTTTTGGATGACACTTTTTATGTCAGTCAGATAATCGCTTTCATTGGTGGATGATTGGTAAGTGATAGAGGGCGCTTCTTTTTCATCACTCAAAAAAGCAAATATTTGAAGAATGCAGGGAAAGAAAACCTTGCAAAAATCAAGTCTCTTTTTAAGAATGGGTACACCATGTTTGACGAGCAGTTCATCGAATGTATCCAGCAATTCTTGATCAACAGTTGCATATTGGATTTGCTTCAAAAATTTATTTCTTTCCAGGAGAGCCTTGTTGTACTTGATCAAATGAACCAAATAATCATGGTCGTATTGAGCAATCAGCGTATCAACAAAACTCCGTCTTTCTTCGCTGGCTCCGGTGATCAACTTGGTATCATCAGGTGCAATAAACACCAACGGAATTTTTCCAATATGTTCTGAAAATTTTAAAACTGGTGAATGATCAACTGACAATTCTTTCTTCCCGTTTTCCCTTAGCAGGATGGATACATCCATTTGCTTTTCATCAATGGAAAAAGTTCCATTGATCCTGAATCCACTGTTGGCATGCTCACAGGAAACCGCATCGGGTTTATGAAAGTAACTTTTGGTGAAACCCAGGTAATAAATGGCGTCCAATAAGTTGGTTTTTCCTGTGCCATTGTTGCCACAACAAGCAACAATTCTTTCCTTGAAATCTATTGCAATAGAGCGGTAGTTTCTGAAATGGACGAGGTCGATATGATGTATGCCAAACAAATTGTATAGTAAAGGTAAAATTACTGGTTGCCAACCAAAAATGAGGGCTTCAAATCGATTGATTTTCAGTAATAAATTTGGCAATTTCACATTATATTTGCAGATCTTAAAAAGACCATTTACCGATTATGGCAGCAACCAAGTTTACCAAGGAAACTTACCTGTACTGGTACGAATTGATGCTTTTGCTTCGAAAATTTGAGGAAAAAGCCGGTCAGCTTTACGGAATGCAGAAAATACGCGGGTTTTGTCACTTGTACATTGGGCAAGAAGCATTGGCCGCAGGCTGCATGACAGCTACAAAGCAAGAGGATCCATATATCACTGCTTACAGAGATCATGGACTCGCTTTGGCGAAAGGAATTTCTGCCAATGCTTGTATGGCTGAACTCTATGGCAAAGCAACAGGCTGCTCTAAGGGGAAGGGTGGGAGCATGCATTTTTTTGGGAAAAATGAATTTTTCTTCGGTGGACACGGTATAGTAGGTGCACAGATTGGTACAGGA
>Ga0129336_10001429_pt1 | contig 14469 bp, 10 predicted proteins | sample CPB6_02_DNA_FD_96878 | JGI IMG/M metagenome (GOLD analysis project Ga0129336, IMG submission 96878) | Freshwater to marine salinity gradient microbial communities from Chesapeake Bay, USA - CPBay_Sum_0.6_0.2_DNA | ecosystem: Environmental > Aquatic > Marine > Coastal | place: USA: Chesapeake...
CTGCGCGACGGCATGAAGTGGGAGGACGGCAGCCCCGTCACCTGCGCGGATGTGGCCTACGGCGTCTCACGTCAGTTCGACATCGGCCTCACCGAGGGCGGTCCGGTCTACGCCGTGAGCTACCTCGACATCCCGACCGACGACGAGGGCAACTCCGCCTACGCCGGACCCGCTGACGGGACCGGTCAGGACCTCTTCGACAAGGCGGTCTCTTGTGATGGCCAGACCATCACCTTCAACCTCAACCAGCCCGTGCCGGACTTCAACTATGCGGTGACCCTCGGCTTCAGCGCCGTGCCTGCTGGCATGGCGGCTGGCGTCGAGTACGGCGACAAGCCGATGTCCAACGGCCCGTACAAGATCTCGGAGTACTCGAAGGGGAAGGGCGGCAAGCTCGTCCTGGTCCGCAACGAGAACTGGAGCGCGGACGTCGATCCCTACCGCAAGGCCTACCCCGACTCGTGGGTCATCAACTTCGGTATCGAGGAGTCCGTCGCCGATCAGCGCGTGATTCAGAGCTCCGGTGAGGACGAGTACGCCATGGTGCAGGGCCTGACCACGGCCTCGCTCCCGGTGGTCTTCGAGGATCCGCAGTACGAGTCGCGACGCATCGACGCCTTCGATCCTTACACGATCTACGCGGCCGTCAACGCCGAGAAGATCCCGGATGAGAAGTGCCGTCAGGCGATCGGCGTGGCCCTTGACCGTGATGCGCTCCTGCTGAACGCCGGTGGCACCTACGCCGGCACCTACGCGGACGGCGTCGTCAAGCCCAACATCGGCATCGACTACGCGCCGACCGAGCTGTGGGACGGCCTCCTCGGCCAGTCCGTGCCCGGCACGGGCGATCCTGAGTTCGCCAAGAAGTTGCTCTCAGAGGGCGCAAACTGCCCGACGGAGATCACGCTCGACTACGCCCAGAGCGACGACAATGACAAGGCAGCGGCCATCTGGGTCGAGTCGCTGGGCAAGGCCGGCATCACGGTTAAGCCCAACCCGATCGAGCGAGGCCAGTACTACGGCGTCATCTTCGAGAACGGCAACGAGATCATGACCGGCGGCTGGGGCCCGGACTGGCCCAACGCCTCGACGGTGATCCCGCCGCTGTTCGTCCAGGGCTGGAACCTCTCTCGTGTCGACGACCCGGCATTCGCGGAGAAGGTCTCTGCTGCCATGGTCGAGCTCAACCGCGAGACCCAGGCGACGATGTGGCATGAGCTGAGCAAGGAAGCGGCCAAGAAGATGTGGGTCGTGCCGACCCGCTTCGGTCGTGACCAGCGTCTCGCCGGCACCAAGGTGGGACCGATCTTCAGTTGGGCGGCGTACGGGTCCTACCCGTACCCGATCATGTACGCCGTGCAGTAAGCGGTTCACACGTGTGGGGTGGGGGCAGATGCCCCCACCCCACACGTAGTACGTGCACATCGGCATCTGACCGAGCCACACCGACGGCAGGGGAGGGAATATGGGCGCCTACGTCGTGCGACGCGTGCTCATCATGATCCTGCTCCTGCTCCTTCTCACCCTGACCGTCTTCGTGCTCTTCAGTCTCCTGCCCGCGGACGTGGCTCGGCTGACCTGCGGCAAGATCTGCACGGATCAGACGATCGAGCTCAACCGCGCTCGTCTGGGCTTGGATAAGTCGGTGTGGGAGCAGTACTGGATCTTCCTCACGGGCCTTTTCTTCGGGCGCACCTATGGCGTCGGACCGGGAGCGGTCGTGTGCGAGGCGCCGTGTCTGGGCTACTCGTTCACCAAGAACGAGCCTGTCCTCCAGCTCATCCTCGACCGGCTGCCCGCCACAATTTTCCTCGCGCTGGGCGCCTTCGTGATCTTCCTCATCGGGGGCGTGGCCGTGGGTGTCTACAGCGCCCTGCGCCGCGGCCGCTGGCAGGACAAGACCGTGATGGGCATTTCGCTTGTCGGCTACTCGCTGCCGTCGTTCTTCATCGGCCTCGTCGTCATCTACTTCGTCATCATCCGCTGGAAGATCTTGCCATTCCCGCAGTATGTGCAGCCATGGGACGACCCGGTGCGTTTCCTCCAGACGATGATCCTTCCGTGGTTGGTCCTGGCCATCCTCTACGCCGCGTTCTACACGCGCCTCACCCGGAGTCAGATGCTCGAGACGCTCAATGAGGACTACATTCGCACCGCGCGTGCCAAGGGACTCCCTGAGCGAGTCGTTGTCCGCAAGCACGCGTTGCGCGCGGGGCTCACGCCTATCGTCACTGCGGCGGGACTGGACTTCGCTGGCCTCCTCGGCGGCGCCATCATCCTCGAGACGATCTTCAGCCTCCCGGGCCTGGGCAGTCTCGCGGTGGCTGCCGTGCTCGATCCCGATCTCGCGGTCCTCGTCGGGGTCACGTTGATCACGGCCGTATTCATCATCGTGGCCAACCTCGTCGTCGACGTGCTGTACGCCGTCATCGATCCGCGGGTGAGGCCGTCGTGAGCGCCTTCCTCGAGGTCGACGATCTCGCCGTGTCCTTCCCGACGGAGGACGGCGTGGTCAAGGCCGTCGCGGGCTCGTCCTTCTCGGTGTCACAGGGCCACACGCTGGCCATCGTCGGAGAGTCAGGATCGGGCAAGAGCGTGACGGCGCAGGCCATCATGGGCCTGCTCAATCGCGGCTATGCGGATATCACCGGTCGCATCGTCTTCGACGGGACCGACCTGCTCGCTCTCGACGACGACGAGGTGCGCCGCATGCGCGGCGCATCGATGGCGATGATCTTCCAGGACCCACTGTCGAGCCTGCACCCGTTCTACCGCATCGGTGATCAACTCGCGGAAGCAGTGCGAGTGCACAACAAGGTGAGCAAGTCCGAGGCGCGTGCTCGTGCGGTCGATGCCCTGCATCGGGTGGGCATCCCATCCCCGGACAAGCGTGCCAACGACTACCCCCACCAGCTCTCGGGCGGCATGCGCCAGCGTGTGATGATCGCCATGGCCCTGATTAACTCGCCGAGTTTGCTCATTGCGGACGAGCCGACCACCGCACTCGACGTCACGGTGCAGGCGCAGATCACGGAGTTGATGTCCGAGCTCCAGCGAGAGACAGGGACAACCCTCATCATCATCACCCACGACCTCGGCGTCGTGGCCGATATGGCCGACGAGGTCTGCGTGATGTACGGCGGACGTGTCGTGGAGTACGCACCGGTCCGCGATATCTACTACTCCCCGCAGCACCCCTACACCCAGGGTCTGCTCGCCTCCGTGCCCCGCCTGGCCACTGACCGAGTGGATCGACTTGATCCCATCCCCGGCAACCCACCGTCGCTTATCAATCTGCCGAGCGGCTGCGTATTCCACCCTCGCTGCGGGCAACGGGAGGACGTACCCGGTGACCTATGTCGCCAGGCTGAGCCCATGCTCGTCGACGCTGGACGCGATCACCTCGTCCGCTGCTACCTGGCAGATCAGGCAGGTGCACGATGAACGATCGCGTGCTCGAGGTCGAGGATCTCAAGGTCTACTTCCCCCACAAGTCACGCGGGGTCTTCCCGCGCACGATCGGCCAGATCAAGGCGGTCGATGGAGTCAGCTTCGATGTCGGGGCAGCGCAGACACTGGGCCTGGTGGGGGAGAGCGGATGCGGCAAGTCCACGACGGGCCGGGCGATTCTGCGGTTGGTCGATCCCACGGCCGGCCGAGTCGTCATCAACGGCACCGACGTCGCCGGCCTCTCTCGCCGGGCAATGCGCCCGGTGCGCCAGCAGGCGCAGATGATCTTCCAGGACCCCTACAACGCTCTCAATCCACGGCAGACAGTTGGCGCGATCCTTGCTGCGCCGTTCCGCATCCAGAAGGTCGACCCTCCGGGTGGCGTGAAGCAGGCCGTGCGCGAACTCATGGATCGTGTCGGGCTCAACCCCGAGCACGTCAATCGCTATCCGTACGAGTTCTCCGGCGGCCAGCGCCAGCGGATCGGCATCGCCCGTGCGATCGCCCTGCGGCCCAAGCTCATCATCTGCGATGAGCCGGTGTCGGCTCTGGATGTCTCGATCCAGGCGCAGATCCTCAATCTGCTGCAGGACCTGCAGTCTGATTTCGGTGTCTCGTATCTCTTCATCGCCCACGACCTCGCTGTTGTCCGACAGATCGCTCAGCGGGTGGCGGTGATGTATCTCGGTCACATCGTGGAGATGGCGACTCGAGAAGACCTCTTCGCGTATCCGCTCCACCCCTATACGCACGCGCTCATGTCCGCGGTTCCCGTGCCGGATCCTCGCGTGCAGATCGAACGCGAGCGGATCGTGCTTGGCGGTGACCTGCCGAGCCCGCTCGATCCGCCGCCGGGATGCGTCTTCCACACGCGCTGCTTCATCGCCCAGGAGCGCTGCCGCACCGAGAAGCCTGAACTCCGCGAATTCGCGCCGGGCCACACGGTGGCTTGCCACTTCCCGATCACCGAGCCACTCAGCGGCGGAGTCATCCACGGTCCCGACTCAGGTCTCGTCGAACCGGGGGATGGCGCGCCAGGCTATTTCTCCGAGTCCATCACTGACCTAGGCGCCGTGGGGACTACGCGCCTGGATTCTGGCGAACCGGGCGACGGGATCTAGTCGGTCCGCAGCGCCTGATCGAAGAAATCGACCTCGGCACGCAGGAGGTTCTCGGCAACGACCTCCTGCGGAGTCATATGCGTGACGCCGGTCAAGGGGAGCACTGCGTGGGGCTTGCCCGAGGCGAGCAGGGCTGACGACAGTTGCAGCGTGTGCGCGACGACGACGTTGTCGTCCGCCAGGCCGTGGATGATGAGAAGCGGCCTCGTGAGGCCTGCTGCGAGTGGCAGCAGGGACGACCGCTCGTAGGCGTCCGGGTCCTCCTGGGGCAGGCCGAGATAGCGCTCGGTGTAGCCGGTGTCGTACAGCCGCCACTCCGTGACGGGCGCGCCGGCGACAGCCGCATGGAAGACGTCGGGCCTGCGCAGCACTGCCAGGGCCGCGAGATAGCCACCGAAGGACCAGCCGCGGATCCCGACGCGCGTGCCGTCGACATCGTCCGGATACGCCACGGCGACCGCCTCGAGCGCCGCGACCTGGTCCTCCAGGGCCGGGGTCGCGAGGTCCCCGCGCACGGCGCGGTCCCACGCCGGTCCGCGCCCAGGCGTGCCCCGGCCATCGGCGACGATCACGCAGTACCCCTGGTCGGCCAGCCACTGATCGGTGCCGTAGGCCAGCCCCGCGGCGATCACGCGCCTGGCGTGCGGGCCGCCGTACGGCGACATGATCACCGGCAGGCGGCGTGATCCGGGGACGTGGCTCGAAGGGAAGAGAACCGCGACGTCGAGACCTGGATCGCCACCTCGGATGAGGTGGACGCGCGGCTCGATGATCGGCTTCTCCGCCATGGAGGCGATGCCAGCGATCCGTGATCCGCCCTGCCAGACGTCGACCTCGGTGGCCGTGGACTTCATTCGCATCGTCGAGGTGAGGGTGATGCTGCCTGCACGCACACCATGGATCACGGCGTCATCGCGGCCGAGAACGCTCTCGATGCTGCCGTCATAGCCGATCCGGACCAGGTGCGGATACGTCGGGTCCGTGGCCGCGACGACGAGTGCGTCATCGTCTCCCGCGTCGACGAGCGACTCCACCTGGAGTCCTTGCGGCGATAGGGGAATGTCATCCACGACAAGCCGATAGGTGTCAGCGGAGCGATCGGCGACGATCTCCACGAGGCCACCTAACGGCGTGCGCGTCGGCACGCCGGGCATTAACTCCACCCATTCCGGATCGGTGCGCTCGCGCACCATCCGGGCCGCCCCCGTTGCCGGATCAACCTCGAGGATCACCTGACGGCGCTGATCCCGGGAGAGCAGGGTCACCAGCGGGTGGCCGGTCTCGGGGACGGCGACTCGCGCCAGGTAGGGCAGGTCAGCGTGATCCCACTCGATCTCGACACGCGGCCCGCCATCGATCGGCACGAGCCATAGCGACACGTCCGCATTTGCCCGTCCGGCCGCCGGATAGCGATGTGCTCGCGCGGGCTGGTCAGGATGGGCGGGGTCAGCGATCCACCACTGCTCGACCGGGGAGTCATCGACGCGCTCGACGAGCAAGCCTGTGCCGTCGGCGAGCCACCAGTAGCCACGGACCCTGTCAAACTCCTCCGCGGCGATGAAGTCGGCAAGCCCCCAGGTGATCTCGTCTGCATCCGATGCGCACACGACCCGCGCCGGTCCGCCTTCGAGGGGTGCGACCCAGAGGGAACGGTCGCTGACGTAGGCGACATGGGTGCCCGTGGGGTCTGGGCGGGGATCGATGACGGGGCCCGGAGCGGCCAGCATGCGGGCTGGCTGATCGGTGTCGAGACTGCTCGCATACGGCGCGCCCGAGAGCGCGAAGACGGCGACGCTGCGGTCGCGATCGGTGGCGTAGTCGGTGATGCCGGCGCTCACCTCGCGCATGCGCTCGCGTCGGGCGCGCTCCTCCGGAGGAAGCGATTCGGCATCCTGCAGCAGATCGCTCGGATCGACGACGCACGCCTCCTTGCCGGTCGTCAGGTCGAGGGACCACAGACAGGTGACGGGGTCCGATCCGCCATGCGAGCGCAGGAAGAACACGCGCTGTCGCTCCGTGTCGATGGTGAAGGAGCGCGGTGCGCCGAGACGGAAGCCGCGCGTGCGGGCTCGCTGGCGTGGGTAGGTCTCGTCGCTCCGGGGCTGGGTCACGCGCATATCCTGCCGGAGGCTCCGGCGGTGCCGCACTACCCTGTGCGCATGACCGACCGGCGCATCCTCCTCGTGCACGCCCATCCAGATGACGAGACCATCGGCACCGGGGCCGTGATGGCCAGGTACGTCGATGCTGGCGTGGGCGTCACCCTCGTGACGTGCACCCTCGGCGAGGAGGGCGAGATCCTGGTCCCGGGCCTTGAGCACCTCGCCTCGGACAGGGAGGATCGGCTCGGCGAGCATCGCCAGGGCGAACTCGCTGAAGCGATGGGGATCCTCGGTGTCACTGACTGGCGCCTCCTGGGCGCACCGGGGCGCTACCGCGACTCGGGTATGGCCGGCACGGGCGCGAATGACCGCGAGGGGGCCTTCTGGCGCAGCGACCTGCTCGAGGCGGCCGCGCACCTCGTGGGGGTGATTCGCGAGGTACGTCCCCAGGTCCTCGTCACCTACGACGACTTCGGCGGATACGGCCATCCCGATCACATCCAGGCTCACCGAGTCGCGATGTACGCGGCAACGCTGGCATCGGCGCGGACCTTCCGTCCGGATCTGGGTGAGCCCTGGGACATCGCCAAGATCTACTGGACGGCGTTCCCTCGCAGCATTGTCAGAGAGGGCATTGAGAAGCTGCGAGCGGCAGGGGAGACGACGGGATTCGCCGAGATGGATCCCGATGACATCCCGTTCGCGATCGAGGATGAGCTCGTGACGACCGCGGTACGTGCTCCCGAGCACCTCGAACGCAAACTCGATGCCCTGCGAGCCCATGCCACCCAGGTCACCGTGGACGGAGGGTTCTTCGCCCTCGCCGACAACGTCGGCGCCGAGGCCTTCGGCACGGAGTACTTCCGGCTCGTCAAGGGTGCCCCCGCGGGACCCTTCGATGGTGCCGGCCGAGAGACCGATCTCTTCGCCGGCCTGTGATCGCGTGCGTGTCCTGGGGTTGATCGGCTGCGTCGCCGCTGGTGTCGTCATCGGCATCGTGGGGGCGTTTCTCCAGGGTGCGCGCCTGGTCATCGCCGGCACCGTCATCCCCTGGGGGCTCGTGGTGTCCCTGATTGCGCTCGTCGTCCTTGTGCGCGCGGCTGTCGACCTCACCGGGCTTCGCTGGGGCGGATGGCTGCTGCTCCTTGCGTGGATCGGCGTCACCGTGGCGTTCGCCGCGGAACTTCCCTCCGGTGACCTCGTCATCTCAGCAGGCGGCAGGCAGATGGCGTATCTCCTCGGGGGCGTCATCGTCGGCGCGGCGGCCGCCACCGTGCCCGCCATCGAACGGCTGCGCCGAATCTAGGAGCAGCCTGTGAATGTGCCTCCGCCTGCGCATAGGGCGCCGCTGGAGAGCCAGGCGCGGCCCCTGTGACGCGCGACACGGGTCCCTCTCGTCGGGCGTCGGCCCGCTCCGTGCACTTAGCATGATGGGGCAAGCCGGGCGGCGGTCGATGCGGCTGTCCTGACGGAGGATGCGACAGGACGCCGTCCTGCAGCGGATCACGACGAATGGAGAGCAGGTGTCGGACGAGGAGCGGCCCGTGGGCACCGCCACTCCTCGGCGCGGACTGCTCGTTGCCCTCGGAGTCCTCGCCGGTGCCCTTGCGTTCTACCTGGGGATGATCCTGGGGTCATCGAGCGACATCCCGGCGAACACCAGCGTCCTCGGGGTTTCCATCGGCGGCATGTCGCGAGCCGAGGCGGTGGCGACCCTCGATCGCTCCATCACGCCGCGCTCGCTCGAGCCGATCTCCGTGTCGGCATTCGACACATCCGAGGAGCTCTTCCCGGCCGAATCCGGGATGGCCTTCGATCCCATCGCGACCGTGGACGCTGCTGAGGGGCGCCTGCTCAACCCCTTGTCCCTCGTCATGCGACTGTTCGGCCCACGCGAGATCGACCCTGTCGTGACGATCGACGACGCGCTTCTCATCGAACGCATCGATTCCTTCGCTGACCTGGTCCGCAAGGACATCGTCGAGCCAACCGTGCATTACGAGGACATGACCCCGGTGCTCACAGCGGCGTCGGACGGTCGTGACATCGACATCACCGCCGCGGTGGAGGCGCTAGCCACGTCGTACCTCGACACCACGGGCCCTGTGGCGCTGCAGGAGGTCGTCCTCGAGCCCGCGGTGACCAACGCGGAGGCCGAGGAGTTCGTGGCCGGTCCGGCCACGATCGCGGTATCCGCGCCGGTGACGATCGAGGTTGAGGACATCGCCCCCCAGGTGCCCGCCGAGGCCATCGCTGAGGCGACGCACTATCTCGTCGAGGGGGAGCAGCTGGCTCCTCAGATCGACGGGGCGATCCTGCACCAGTCCATCGCCGAGGAGCTCGACCCCATCGAGGAGCCGGGCAACAACGCCACGTTCGAGATCGATTCCAACAACGTCCCTGTCGTCGTCCCGTCCCGGGTGGGTCGCGGCGTGAGCGACGAAGTGCTCGCTGCAGCCGTGAGCAACGCCATGTTTGCCGAGGGGGAAGATCGAGTGGCATCGGCACCGGTGACCGTGCGCGATCCGGTCCTCACGACGGAGGATGCGCTGGAGCTGGGCGTGATTGAGGAGATCTCAAGCTTCACTCAGCAGGTGAATTACGCCGAGTACCTCGCCCATAATCTGGCCGTCGCATCGGAGTACATCGACGGCACACTGCTCCTTCCGGGTGATGTCTTCTCCATGAACGAGAAGACGGAGAATCGCAATCCTGAGGGTGGCTACATGGAGGGTTGGGTCATCGGCCCGGGCGGAATCTTCCAGAAGGCACTCGGCGGTGGACTCTCCGCGGCGACGACGACCATGTGGTCGGCTGCCTTCTACGGCGGGCTCGAGCCGGTCGAGGTTCAGGCGCACTCGGTGTACATCTCGCGCTACGTCCCGGGCCTTGAGGCCACCGTTGCATGGGACGGCTTCGACATGAAGTTCCGCAATGACACGCCCTACGGTGTGTTCATCACCGCGGAGTCGGATGAGACATCCATGACGGTCCGCATGTACAGCACCAAGATCTACACCGCGATCGAGGCAGAGGTCGGGGAGCGCTACTACGTCACGAAGAACCGCACGATCTACAACGAGTCCTCCGAGTGCTCGGGCCAGACCGGCGGCCCCGGATTCACGATCGACGTCGACCGCATCTTCTACGACGGTGACGAGGAAGTGCGTCGGGAGACGTTCACCACGACCTACCGCCCCGCGCCACAGGTCATCTGCGGGGCCAAGCCCGAGAAGGACAAGGACAAGGACGACGAGGGTGGCGACCCCTCGCCCTCGCCGACCCCCGAGCCGACCGAGCAGCCGCCAGCTGACTCCGGCGGCGGCCCAGACGACGGCTCCGGCGACGGCTCGGTCGAGGGCGAAGCAGTCTCACTGCGGGCCCTTGGTCCCATCCGCGGGACGTCGCGGGCCTAGCGGCCCTGCCGTGGCGATACGGTGGCTCCGGCGTCATCCGGCGCCAGGCCGACTCTGGTCGCCAAGCGGGACTGCTTCCCCGTCCCGACGGCGACCTCGATCGGTCCGCTGCGAGCGGCACTACGCCGCCTGATCTCGAAAGGCCGTGCGGTGACCTACGTCATCACCTTTGCCTGCGTGGACGTCAAGGACAAGTCCTGCATCGAGGAGTGCCCCGTCGACTGCATTTACGAGGGCGACCGCATGCTCTACATCCAGCCCGACGAATGCGTCGACTGCGGTGCATGCGAGCCGGTCTGCCCGGTCGAGGCAATCTATTACGAGGATGACGTCCCCGAGGAGTGGTCCGACTACACCGCGGCCAATGCCGAATTCTTCTCCGATCTCGGCTCGCCCGGTGGCGCAGCCAAGCTCGGTGCGCAGGAATTCGACGCTCCTTTGCTGGCATCCGTGCCGCGCAAGGAGCCGGAGAACTGAGCGAGGCCTCTGCGGGAGCCAGGCTCCCGCTCCCGGATTTCCCGTGGGATCGACTCGCCCCGCTCGCCGCTCGGGTTCGCAGTCACGGCCAGCCTGCTGATCTGTCGATTGGGAGCCCAGTCGATCCCACGCCCGACGTCGTTCAGCGCGCCCTCGCCGATGCTGCTGACTCGCCGGGGTACCCCACCGTGGCTGGGGCCCCTGCCGCCAACAGCGCGTTCGTCGAGTGGCTTCGCCGCCGAGCCGACGTGGTGTCCGAGGATGTCGCTGTCATCCCGTCGATCGGCTCCAAGGAACTCGTGTCCCTGCTTCCCCTGCTGCTCGGCCTCAGGCAGGGTGACCGTGTCGTCGTGCCCGAGATCGCGTACCCGACGTACGTCGTCGGAGCCCTGGTCGCCGGTTGCGAGGTCATCGTGTCCGATGATCCGGCGTCGGCTGCGGATGCACGCCTGGTCTGGGTGAATACTCCGGGCAATCCGACGGGTCGGGTGATGTCCGCAGATCGCCTGCGCGAATTCGTCACCGCTGCACGGGCAAGTGGCGCGGTCCTTGCCTCGGATGAGTGCTACCTCGAATTCGGCTGGGATGCGCGGCCGGTCTCGGCGATCTCGACGGAGGTCGCGGGCAGCGATGTGACGGGCGTCCTCACCTTGCACTCCCTGTCCAAGCGATCCAACATGGCCGGCTACCGCTATGGGGCGGTGGCGGGTGATCCCGCTCTTGTCGCGCGGCTGCTGGAGATCCGCAAGCACATCGGCCTCATGACGCCGCTGCCCGTGCAGCGGGCTGCGGAAGCAGCCTGGGCCGACGACGAGCACGTCGACGTGCAGCGGTCGCGCTACCTCGGTCGTCGAGCGATCCTGGCGCCGGCCCTGGAGGCCGCTGGCTTCCGTATCGATCACAGCGAGGCGGGCCTGTATCTGTGGGCTACGCGCGACGAGGACTGCTGGCAGACGGCCACCGACCTTGCCGACCGCGGAATCCTGGTCGCGCCCGGGGACTTCTACGGCGAGCGCGGGGCAGGGCACGTCCGCCTGGCGCTGACGGCCCCGGACGAGGTCATCGCTGCCGCCGCCGAGCGCCTCATGGCCTGAGTACCCGGACGTGTCCGCTGCGCCCAGCCGGGATACGGTGGGGCCGCCAGGGCCTGTGGGGGCGACCGCATCCTTCAGGCGCCGCGACGGTTCCAGGATCCCCACGAAGGATCCCCGGGCACGGGAGGTAGCTGCGTGAGTGACGTCGTCCTGAGTTACCCGGGAGGCGAACTGCCCCTGGAGCGAGCCCCCTCGACCATCGGGGAGTCGGGCCTGGACATCTCCGCCCTCCTAGCTACCACCGGCGACGTCACCCTCGACCACGGATTCGTCAACACGGCCTCCTGCTCATCCGCGATCACCTACATCGACGGGGACAAGGGCATCCTGCGCTACCGCGGCTATCCCATTGAGCAGCTCGCTGAGCACTCGTCCTACCTCGAGGTCGCCTATCTCCTCATCTACGGCTATCTGCCGACAGCGGATGAGTTGACTGACTTCAAGTCGCGAATCAAGCGCCACACGATGCTGCATGAGGAGTTGCGGGCGTTTTTCGATGGATTCCCGCGCGATGCTCATCCGATGCCCGTGCTGTCGTCCGCGGTTTCGGCGCTGTCGACCTTCTATCAGGATTCCCTCGACCCGTTCGATCCCGAGCAGGTCGAGATGAGCACCGTGCGGCTCATGGCGAAGTTGCCGACCCTTGCCGCCTACGCCTACAAGAAGTCGGTGGGCCAGCCATTCATCTACCCTGATAACTCGCTCGGCTTCATCGACAACTTCCTGCGCATGACCTTCGCCGTCCCGGCGGAGGAGTACATCGTCGATCCCGTGCTGTCGAAGACGCTTAACATGCTGCTCCTGCTGCACGCTGATCACGAGCAGAACTGCTCGACCTCGACGGTGCGCCTCGTGGGCTCCTCCCACGCCAACCTCTTCGCGTCGGTGTCCGCCGGGATCAATGCACTCTTCGGCCCGCTGCATGGCGGTGCCAACCAGGCGGTGCTGGAGATGCTCGAAGGCATCCATGCGTCCGGGGGCGGTGTCAACACCTTCATCCGGCAGGTCAAGGACCGCCAGGATGGTGTGAAGCTCATGGGCTTTGGCCATCGCGTCTATAAGAACTATGATCCGCGCGCAGCCATCGTCAAGAAGGCGGCGTATGACGTCTTTGCTGCACTGGATGTCAAAGATCCGTTGCTCGATATTGCGCTGCGACTCGAAGAGGTGGCGCTGGCCGACGACTTCTTCATCTCGCGTCGGCTCTATCCCAACGTAGACTTCTACACCGGGCTGATCTACAAGGCGATGGGCTTCCCCACGCGCATGTTCCCTGTGCTCTTCGCGCTCGGTCGGCTACCAGGGTGGATCGCACAGTGGCGAGAGATGATCAACGACCCCGCGACCAAGATCGGCCGGCCGCGCCAGGTCTACATCGGCGACCCGCTGCGCGACTACGTCCCGATCGAGGACCGCACCGCCTAGGCCCTGTCGGTGCACCAGTTCCGCCCGTAATCGACGCTAACGGCGCCGTTAGCGTCGATTACGGGCGGAAGTCGCGTATCGGGTCAGTCAGTGACGTGGAGGGCGGCGTTCAAGCCGCCCCAGGTGCCGGTGCGCGGCACGACCTCGAGTGCGCCGGTCATCGAGTTGCGGCGGAAGAGCAGGTTGGGCACTCCGGACAGCTCGCGGGCCTTGACGACCTCGCCATCAGGGAGGGTTACACGGGCTCCGGCGGTGACGTAGGTGCCCGCCTCGACGACGGAGCCGTCACCAAGGCTGATGCCGATGCCGGCGTTGGCGCCGATGAGACAGCCCTTGCCCACGCTGATGACTTCCTGGCCGCCGCCGGAGAGGGTGCCCATGATGGAGGCACCTCCACCGACATCGGACCCGTCACCGACGACGACGCCTGCAGATATTCGCCCCTCCACCATCGAGGTGCCCAGCGTGCCGGCATTGAAGTTGACGAAGCCCTCGTGCATCACCACCGTGCCCTCGGCGAGGTGAGCACCGAGTCGCACGCGGTCGGCATCAGCGATGCGCACACCCGACGGCACGACGTAGTCGATCATGCGGGGGAAGCGATCGACACCGAGGACGACGAGGTGCTCGCCATGGGTGCGGGCCCTCAATCGAGCAGATGGCAGATCCTCGACCGCGACCGGCCCGCGGGTCGTCCACGCGACGTTCGGCAGCAGGCCGAAGATGCCGTCGAGATTGATGGTGCGCGGCTGCACGAGTCGGTGCGAGAGCAGGTGCAGGCGCAGGTACGCGTCGGCGACGTCGGCGGGCGGCGCCTGGAGATCGGCGATCACCGTGCGGACCGGTCGCACCTCGACGCCGCGGATGTCATCAGTACGGGTGGCCGCGTCGAGCCCAGCTACCGGTGGAGCGGCTTCGCCCAGCGCGGGCTGCGGATACCAGACGTCGAGGATCGCCCCCGCGCTGAACGTCGCGAGGCCGACCCCGGCTGCCGATGCGGTCATGGTGCGACGCTATCGGATGCAGGGATCGGCCTCGTGGAGCGAGAGTGCCCGCCGGGCATGCCGCGGGCGACCTGTCGGGAGCGGTGGAGCTACTTCTTGATGGCCTCGACGTCCATCTCGAGCTTGATGGTGTCGCTCACGAGGACGCCGCCGCTCTCCAATGCGACGTTCCACCCCAGGCCGAACTCCTTGCGACTGATCTCGGCCTTGCCCTCGAACCCGATGCGCGTGCCACCCCAGGGGTCCTGGCTCGTCCCGAGGAGCTCGAACTTGACGTCGACGGACTTGGTCACCCCGTGGATCGTGAGGTCACCGGTGACGGTGAACTCGTCGCCATCCTTCTGGGTTACGGCGGTGCTCGTGAAGGTGAGGGTGGGGAA
>Ga0129336_10001430_pt1 | contig 14467 bp, 15 predicted proteins | sample CPB6_02_DNA_FD_96878 | JGI IMG/M metagenome (GOLD analysis project Ga0129336, IMG submission 96878) | Freshwater to marine salinity gradient microbial communities from Chesapeake Bay, USA - CPBay_Sum_0.6_0.2_DNA | ecosystem: Environmental > Aquatic > Marine > Coastal | place: USA: Chesapeake...
TGGTTGTCACCGAGATACCCCGTCATCGCCTGACACCGGGCGTCTCGACTGTCAGGCCTTTGGCGCGATCAGCCAGAAACAGCTCCAGATTCAGCAAGTCGTCTGAACCGAACGGCGGACGCTCCGCACGGATGCCGAAATAGCAGGCGCGCAGACGGCGGTGCAGGGAACCTGCGGTCTGCCATTCGAGCCGGTAGATCGGATAGGCGTTGCCGTGCCCTTCGCTGATGGTCTCGGCCAGGAGCCGCTTACCCGCATTCTGCTCATGACAGTGAGTGCAGGCGAGATTCATCTGACCCTGGCGGCGATAATAGATTTCACGTCCGCGCGTCAGGCGTTCGCGATCGGAATCCTCGATCACGACCGCCACGGGCAGACCGCGTGACTGATGCGCCACATACGCGGTGAGCGCGAGCAATTCTTCTGATTCATAGGAGAGAACTCCTGCGTCCTGACGCTCGCTCCGGCATTGGTTGATGCGGCCCTCGAGGTTCAGAAACCTTCCGCTGGCGCGGTCAGTTTGCGGATATCGTGTGGCCGCACCGCGCAGGCTTTTCTCCGCCGCACCATGACAGCCGGCACAGGACCGCCTGTCGCGGCCGGCCGGCGCGTTCCAGAGTTTTTCACCCCGCGCAACCCACAACATTCCGGGATTCGCGAAATCGTCGGCCTGCATGGCCCGGAGTTCGGCACTGGCGTATTCGATTCCTGAGCGCGGCGCCTTGTCCGCTGCATTCGCGAACGTCGACAGTGCGCAAAACGCCATCACCTGAACAAGAGCGGCAGCGATCCGGACGCTCATGCCTCGGTCACAAGCAGTCGTGCGCGTTCCTCTCCGCGCACACCGCGATCATCGACCCACTCAAACACCAGGTCACCGCTCTGCCTGGCGATCGTATGAAATTGCAGGAAGGGATTGGCCGCAATGCCGGAACCCATCTCTGCGCGGAAAATTTCAACCTCGTTGTAGCGGCAAGTCAGCTGGCTGATGACGTTCTTCTCCACCCGGTTACCGCGCACGTCATACCGGAAACCGGTTTCCATGGGGTGCTGAATCACCAGGCGAACCGTGATGATCTCTCCGGCGCGGCACGAAGCCGGCAACTGCACGCGGGCGACCATCAGCCGGCATCCAGACAGGCGGATTCGGTCACCTCAACTTCGGCCGTTCCGCTCCAGAAAGTTCCGTCCGACATTTCCGCAATCGCCAGCACCGTCTGCGTACCGTTCAAACGCACCCTCGTCACGATTTCCGCCCGGCCCGCCGACGCTCCCAGATAGAAGCGCGCCATCAATGCACGCGGATTGCGCGGCGACAGCAATGTAATGCTGCGCACATGGTCCTGTGCCGTCATCGGGCTGTCGACGCTTAGCCGCATCGGCACCGAATGCCCGTTGTCCGCCAGCCGCGGCGTATCCACCACCACGCGCCCGGTCGTGACCGTCTGACCACCCGTGAGTTCATCAACCCGGGCAGACAGGGTATCCGCCGGCTGCGCCCGCAGGGGAAACGCGCTGAGACAGAAGAGCCCGGAAAGCCACTTCAACAGACTGCGCCGGGCGATGTGCTTCCCAGTCATCAACAGTAAATCCTCATTGCAGACTCTGGAGGTAGGCAACCACGTCCTCAACCTGGGCTGCGCTAAGAATAGTGCGGCCGCGATACTCCGCAGCGACATTATGCAATCCGCTGCTGCGGAAATACGCCGGCATGATGGTCTGCGGATTCAATCGGGACATATCAGCAACACGCAATCGCAGTTGGCCAGCGGTCAGTCGAGCGCCGATACCGGACAGCGAGGGCGCCAGGTTGCCCATAAACCGCTCCCCGCTTTCCGGGATGGCATGACACAGCAGGCAGTTGGCATCCCGCCCGGCGATGATCTTGCGGCCATTTGCCGGATCTGCGGTGCCGGCAGCCAGCGGCACCGGTATCGCATCAACGGCGGCTGGCGGATCGGCTTTCGGCGTAGTGCAGGCGGCGGCGCCCAGCGCAAACATGACCGCGCACAGGCGCGCACCGCCAATCGCCGTCATCAGACCAGCGTCAGTCCTTCGTGCTGCAGCGGCAGGGTTCGCACCGGCTTGCCGCGGGCGGCAAAAATCGCATTCAACACCGCCGGTACCGTCACGCAAATCGTGGGCTCACCGACCCCGCCCCAGAAGTCATAGGTCGGCACGATGACCGACTCGACCTTGGGCAGATGCTTCAGGCGCGCGATATGGTAACTGTGGAAGTTGAGTTCCTGGACACGCCCGCTCTCGATCGTGATACCGGTGAGCAGCGAGTCAAATCCATACGCCACCGACCCCTCGATCTGAGCCGCAATCGTTGCCGGATTCACGGCGTGCCCACAGTTGGTGGCCAGCACCATGCGATGCACTTTCACCTCGCCTTTCGCACTGACGGAGACCTCGGCCACCGCCGCCGTATAGCTGGCATAGCCCATGAACTGCGCGATGCCGCGGAAACGTCCCGGCGGCAGCGGCTTGCCCCAGTCGCCCTTCTCTGCTGCGGCATTGAGCACCCCGAGATGCTTGGGATAATCCTTCATCAGCGCACGGCGGAATTCCAGCGGATCCTTTCCCGCCGCCTTCGCCGCTTCGTCCATGAAACACTCGCTGAAAATACCGTTCTGGTTGGTGTTCACACCACGCCACGGACCGACCGGTACATGCGTGTTGCGCATGGCGTACTCGATCTTCAGGTTGGGCACGGTGTAGCCGTACTGGGCATCATGCGGCTCCTTCCATAAACCCTGAAGCTGACGCCGGTCCTTGCCATCCTTGATGTTGTGCGGCGCCAAATAGGCATTGATCGACTGCCCCGACACACGTATGTGCAGGCCCTGCAGATTCCCGTCCGCATCAATGCCTGCCGACAGTTTGCATTGCGCAATCGGACGGAAGAAGTCGTGTGCCTGATCCTCCTCGCGCGTCCATATCAGCTTGACCGGGGTGCCCGGGAACTGCTTGGCGATCGTCGTGGCCTGACGCACAAAGTCCTGGGTGCCGCCGCGGCGCCCGAACCCTCCGCCCAGCCCGTGGTTATAGACCTCGCACTGCGCAAGCGGCACGCCCGAGACGGATGACAGGGCCGCCATCGACGCCTCTGCATTCTGGCTTGGCACCCAGGCCTCGGCGCGACCGTCGCTGACCCTGACCGTGCAATTCATCGGCTCCATGCAGGCATGCGACACAAACGGCACGCTGTAAACGGCTTCGACCTTGCGTGCGGCACCGGCAATGGCCGCGGCCGCATCGCCAATGTCGGTATCGGCATAGGCATCGTCTGCAGTCAAACCATCCTTCAGCCGGGCAGCGATGGTCGCACTGGATTCCTTGGCATTCACACCCTCGTCCCAGCGGATGGGCAGCGCATCCAGCGCTGACTTCGCCCGCCACCAAGTATCCGCAACCACGGCTACCGCGGCATCACCGACCTTGACCACGCCTTTGACGCCGCGACGCGACGCAATCGCGCCCTCGTCGTAGCCGGCCAGCTTGCCGCCGAATACCGGACAGGCCTTGATCGCCGCGTACACCATGCCGGGCAGCTTGAGATCAATCGAGTATTGCTTGCTGCCATTGACCTTGTCCGCGGTATCCAGCCGCTTGAGCGGCTGACCGGCAATTCTCCAGTCGCGCGGGTTTTTCAGCTTGATGCCTTTGAATTCCGGCACCGGCAGCCTGGACGCCGCCGCGGCCACCTTGCCGTAGCTCGTCGAGCGGCCGCTGGCCTCGTGACGGATCACGCCGTTGGCCACCACTAATTCCCCGGCCGGCACACCCCATTGTTCCGCCGCCGCCTGCATCAGCATCATGCGTGCTGCCGCACCGCCCTGACGCACATACTGTTGAGACTCACGGATGCCGCGGCTGCCGCCGGTGGACATATTGCGCCAGATGCGCTTGCGCGCCAGATTGCCGCCGGGCGTAATCGGTTCAATCGACACCTTCTTCCAATCGCATTCCAGCTCCTCCGCCACCAGCTGCGCAAGACCGGTATGGGTTCCCTGCCCCATCTCTGCACGCGCCACGCGAATGACACAGCTGTCGTCGGGCTTGACCACCACCCATGCGTTGACTTCAGCAGAGGCACTGCCTTGTGCCTGCGCGGAAAACGGAACAGTGACCCCCAGAGCCAGTCCACCGCCCGCCATGGCGGAACTGACGATAAAACGGCGGCGTGACTCATTGGCCAGCGTATTGTCTTTACGGTTTGTCATGATCGGGCTCCTCAGGCTTTCATCTCGGATGAGTCGGCTTCAGCCATGACCGTCTCGTTTCCCGTCGGACCAGCCCCCATGTGTATCACCGATCCATTACCCGGGCCGCCCTTGCCGGTTCCTGCGGCATGATGGATAGCCGCCCGTATCCGCTGGTAAGTACCGCAGCGGCAGATATTACTCATCGCATCATCGATATCCTGATCAGTCGGTTTGGGTTTGCGGGCCAGCAAAGCGGCAGCCGCCATCAACTGACCCGACTGGCAGTAGCCGCACTGTGGCACATCGAAAGCGACCCAGGCCTTTTGCAGCGGGTGTGAACTGTCACGGGACAGACCCTCAATGGTCGTGATCTTGTCCGACGCACTGACTGCACTGACCGGTATCGAGCAGGACCGGACAACCTCGCCGTTAAGATGAACGGAGCAGGCGCCGCACTGTGCGACCCCGCAGCCATATTTGGTGCCGGTCAAGCCGACGTGTTCGCGGATCGCCCACAACAAAGGGGTGTCCGGCTCGACATCGAGCGAATAACTACGACCATTGACGTTCAACTGAACCATGACATGTCCTCACTTTGGGCTGTGGATACTCATGCCGCAGCCGGTAGCCGCGGTCTGCTGAATCCCCTCGTGTCATTGTCATGTCGCCGCAGTCGATTGCCGCGGTCGTGCTGCCGGATGCGTTGTTGACGCGCCGGCAGATTATGCCGGCTACCGGAAGCGGTCAAGCGAAAACTGCAACGATGATGCCAGTGGCTGCCCGCCGCCGATTTCATCCGGTGGAAAGCGGTAAGCGGCTGTTTTGACGCAGTATTTCAGCCAACCCGCAAAAGCGCACGTTCGGTGACATCGAAACCGTTGTCGCCGCGCCAGCGGAAGACCAGTTCTGCGGTCGTCGCCGCCCGCAAGAAAAACGTCAGCAAGGGATTGGCAGTCACCGACGGATACAATTTCGCGCTGAACACCGGCTCACCGGCATAGGTGCAGGAAAACTCGGTGATGATGTTGCGCGGAATACGTTCGCCGTTCTGCGTATGCCGGAATCCGGTTTCCATCGGATGGCGGATCAGCGCCTTCAACTCGATCAGTTCCCCGGATTTCACCGCCGCTGGAACGCTGACTATCGCTTCGGCCATCAGACCAGATCTCCGATACAGGCTGACAGCGTCACCACGACGTCCACGGTATCCGACCAGAAACTGCCGTCACTCAGCTCCGCCACAGCGTGCACCGTCTGCGAATCCGCGAGTCTTGTACGCGAACTGAACTGCGCCTTTCCCGCACGCGGACCGAAGCGCACGCTCATCACATTCGGCTGCGGATTCTGTTCCGTCAGCACATGAATGGCACGCACATGGTCATCAGCGGTCATCGGACTGTCCACCGCAACCGTGAAGGCGACCGAATTGCCGTTTTCCACCAATGGCGGCAGTTGCAGCTTTACCCGTCCCCGCTGCACCGGGGCGCCCCCGGTTAACTCCCGCAGCGTCGACTGCATCGATGCCGGCGTCGCTTCGGCCGGCCGCGTCAGTATCAGCACACCGGCGCCGCCGGCAAGGGCGCCGGCGGCTCTCAGAAAACGGCGGCGTCCGTCAGACGAGCTCAATGCCGTGGTTCTTCAGCGGCACCGAGCGCAGGCGGTTGCCTGTGGCGCGGAAGTAGGCATTCAGCACTGCCGGCGCGGCGACGCAGATGGTCGGTTCGCCGATGCCGCCCCAGACGGGACCACCCGATGGCATCACGATGCATTCCACCTTGGGCATCTGCGCGATGCGCATCGAGTTGTAGGTATGGAAGTTGTCCTGTTCGATGCGGCCGTCCTTGACCGTGCACTCCTGCATGAACAGGGCTGAGAGTCCGTAGACAAAGGAACCGGCGATCTGACGCTCGATCTGGGCCGGATTCACGGCATAGCCGGGGTCGGTCGCCGCGACGATGCGATGCACTTTCACTTTCTTGCCGGTGCTGTCGACGGAAATCTCGCAGGCCGCCGCGACAAAGCTGTCAAACGCCTTCATCTGCGCCAGTCCGCGATGACGGCCGGCAGGGGCCGGCTTGTCCCAGCCGATGCGTTCTGCAACAGCATCCAGCACCGCCAGATTGCGCGGATAACGTGACATGAACTGGCGCCGGAACGCCAGCGGGTCCTGTCCCGCCGCGTGCGCCAGCTCGTCCATGAAACACTCCATGAAGATGGCGTTCTGATTGATGTTCACGCCTCGCCAGAATCCCGGCGGCACATGCGGATTGCGCATCGCGTGATCGATCAGCAGGTTCGGGAAGCTGTAGCCGATGGAATGTTCCCCGCCATCGGCCACACCCTGAAAACTGAGCGGATCCTTGCCGCCGGCCTTCTCCACCACCGCCGGCCGCACCGACGCCAGTATGGACTGCCCCGACAGCCGCATATGCAGGCCGGTCAGCCGTTTATCAGCATCAAACCCGCCGGTGAGTTTGCACTGCATCACCGGGTGATAGCGCCCCTGGCGCATGTCTTCCTCACGGGTCCACAACAGCTTGACCGGCGTGCCTGGCATCTGTTTTGCGATCAGCACCGCCTGACGCACATAGTCCTGGAATGCCCCTCGTCGGCCGAAACCGCCGCCCAGATCAATCTTGTAGACCTCGCATTTGTCTGCCGGCAGGCCCGAGGCCGCGAGAACCGCCGCAAAGGACGACTCGCCATCCTGGGTCGGCACCCACACTTCGCATTTTTCCGGGGTATACCGCGCGGTCGCATTCATCGGCTCCATCGGCGCGTGATTCTGGTACGGGTATGAATACACCGCCTCGATCTTGCTCGCTGCCGCCGCCAGCGCCTCGGGCGCATTGCCCGACTGGTTACCGACGAAAGCCTTGGGGGCATCCAGTCCGGCCTTCAGGTCCGCGGCAATGGTCGCACTCGACACCCGGACGTTATCACCGTAGTCCCATTCCACCGGCAGCGAATCGAGCGCCTTCTTGGCATGCCACCAGGTATCGGCCACGACCGCCACCGCTGTGTCGCCGACACGCAGCACCTGTTTCACACCTTTCATGCCGCTCACTTTTGCCGCGTCGTAGCTTTTCAGCTTGCCACCAAAGACCGGACATTCCCGTATGGTCGCATTGACCATACCCGGCAGCTTCAGGTCCGCGCCATAGATCTGTCGCCCGGTCACCTTCTCCACCAGACCGAGACGCTGCAGCGGTTTGCCGGCAATCTTCCACGCCTTCGGGTCCTTGAGCTGAATCGATTTCGCTTCCGGCGGTGCCAGTTTCGCTGCAGCAGCAGCCATTCGGCCGTAGGTCGTCCGGCGACCACTGGTCGCATGCGTGATCACCCCCTTGTCCACCGCCAACTCGCTGGCCGGAACACCCCAGGCCTGTGCAGCCGCCTGCAGCAGCATGATTCTGGCCGCCGCACCGCCACGCCGCACATAGTCATGTGAAGTCCGGATTCCCCGGCTGCCACCGGTCGAGAAACTCTGCCAGACACGCTTGCGCCGGAGATTCTCACCCGGGGTCGGATACTCGGTCGTGACTTTCGACCAGTCGCATTCCAGTTCCTCCGCTACCAGCTGCGCGAGCCCGGTGATGGTGCCCTGGCCCATCTCCGAGCGTGCCACGCGAACCACCACGGTATCGTCCGGCTTGATCACCACCCAGGCGTTGACCTCCGGCGTGCCACCCGCTGCCTGCGCAGATGTCGCGCCGAAAGGCAGTTGCAATCCGATGGCGAGACCGCCGCCGGCCATGGCACTGCTGACAAGAAAAGAACGGCGATTGAAATCAATGGTATCCATGTCGCTCTCCTCAGGCCTTGGCAGCTGCGTGAATGGCTTCACGCACCTGCTGGAAGCTGCCGCAACGGCAGATGTTGGTGATATTCGCGTCGATATCGGCATCGGAGGGTTTCGGTGTTTTCGCCAGCAGCGCGGCCACCGCCATGACCATGCCTGACTGACAGTATCCGCACTGCGGCACCTGGTGCTGCACCCAGGCCTTCTGCACCTTGTGCAGGGTTTTGCCCGAGGCCAGCCCCTCAATGGTCGTGATCTTCTTGCCTGCCGCCGCACTGACGGGCAGGACACAGGAACGCACGGCCTCGCCGTCCAGATGAACCGTACAGGCACCGCACTGCGCTACGCCGCAGCCGTATTTCGTTCCAGTCAAACCTATCTGTTCGCGAATCGCCCACAGCAATGGCGTATCCGGGTCAACATCAATCTGGTGCATGCGGCCGTTGATAGAGAGTGAAATCATGGATATTCCTCGCTGATAGGTAAACGGGCCGACGCGAACCGGCAAAAATCTCTCACAGGAAACCTGTGCCTCTGATTGTGATCAATCATCAGTTGCGGCGGTACGGTGAGAGAGAGTATGTCCTGGCCTGTCAGCGGTCAATCGCCGGATCGACACAAAAAGAAAATGCACAAAAACGTCACCCCTTTGCGACACCCCTCCCGCTCAGCGCGGCACGCCGGCCAGATGCGCACGGCTCATGATGATGTCCGTGCGCTGTTGCAGATAGGGTGTATCACTCTGCGGGCCATAACGGCGCGGACTGGGCACAATGGCCGCCAGCCGTGCCGCCTGCCACTCGGACAGGGCGGCGGCACTGACGCCGTAGTGGTAGCGCGCAGCAGCTTCCGCGCCATACACGCCATCCCCCCATTCAATGACGTTCAGGTAGATTTCGAGAATACGGCGCTTGCTCATCACGGTCTCCAGCATCACCGCCACCACCGCCTCCTGCGCCTTGCGCCACAGGGCACGCTCGCCGGAAAAAAACAGATTCTTCGCCAGTTGCTGCGTGATCGTGGAACCGCCCGCGACAAATTCGCCGTGGCGCCGGTTCTTTTCGACCGCCTGCTGGATGCCATCCCAGTCAAAGCCGCGGTGCATCATGAATTTGTCGTCTTCGGCGGTTACCACCGCCCGCTTGAGATGGCCGGAAATCCGTGCGTAAGGCACCCATTGCTGACGCAAAGCCGCTTTCGGGTTTTTCTGCTGCATCACCGACAGGCGGGCGCGCATGAACGCCGTGGATTCGGGGTTATGGTCAACCCAATACCAGACATGCATCAGAAACCAGAACTGGATCGCCGTCAGCACAATCAGCACCAGCAAGACCGAGCGCCAGGTCCATCGCCACAGCCAGACGAAAACGCGACCGATCATGTGTGCGCGTAGGGGTTCCGCGGGTTCAGCGCTGCTGCCGCAGCGCCGCCAGCACCGGCGCCGTCTCCGGCCTGACACCGCGCCAGATGAAAAAGGACTCGGCGGCCTGCTCGACCAGCATGCCCAGGCCGTCGGCAACGCGGGCGCCCTGCTCGCGCGCGAAGGCCATGAATGGCGTCTCACGCCCGTACATCATGTCGTAGGCAAGCGCGCCGGGAGCGAACGCGGTCGACGGCAGCGGCGGCATGTCATTGCTCAAGCCGGATGACGTCGCATTGATGACCAGATCAAACGCCGCACCGGTCAGATCCCCATAGGCCGATGCGCGAATTCCGCCGGCCGCGAAAGGTTCGATGTTGCGGAAATGCCCGACGAGATGCCGGGCTTTCTCCGGCGTGCGGTTGGCCACCACCAGCAGCGCCGGGCGCTTTTCCAGAACAGGACGCATCACACCGCGCGAGGCGCCCCCCGCGCCCATCAGCAGCACCCGTTTTGACGCAATCGAGCACCCGAGATTTCGCTCGAGATCCGTGACCAGTCCGATGCCGTCGGTGTTATAGCCGATAAGCCCGCCATTGACGAATTTGATGGTGTTGACTGCTTCCGCATCAACAGCGACACCATCGTGTGAATTCACGAACTTCCAGGCGTCGTGCTTGAATGGCACGGTGACATTGAGACCAAGTCCGCCTTCATCGAAAAAACGCTTGGCCGTTTCTGCGAGCCCGTCGAGCGGCGCCAGCAGGCGTTCATAGACAAGACTCTCGCCGGTCTGTCGCGCGAACGCGGCATGGATCACCGGCGATTGACTGTGCGCTACCGGATTGCCGATGACGGCATAACGGTCGGTCATGGTTGCCTGCGCTTATTGGGCGACAAACTGATCACTGCGCGTGAAGGTCCACGTGCGCGTGATGTGCAGGATATCCGTGTCACGTGCGATATCCGACGGAAATGCCGCGAACGGTGCGGAAAGGGTGACTATGCGCCGCGCCGCATCGTCGAGCAGGCGGTTGCCGGAAGAACGGTCGATCTGGATACGTTCCAGACTGCCGTTCGCCCGTATCGATACGGTTGCCACCAGACTGCCGTAGACGCCGGCATCTCGGGCCGCCTGCGGGTAATTCAGTTCACCAATACGCTCGACCTTTTGCCGCCAGTCATCCACGTAACGGGCAAAACGGTACTCCTGCGCCCGTGCGCCGATGAATTTGCGGCGGGGACGCTCCTGGTAGGCATTCCAATCCTTGCTGACCTGCGCCTCCAGTCTGGCGATCGCGAAGCTGCGCTGGATCAAGTCTGCGCTATCCACGACCGGGCCTTTCTCCGGCGTCGGCTCCGCGACTGTCCGGGTTTGCCGCTGCGACTGCGCCACTTCGGGGGCACCTTTGCGTGACAGCAAACGCTGCGCCTCCTGCTCCAGCTGCGCCACACGCTTCTGCGCCAGACGCAATTCCGTGGTGTCGGTATTCCGGGTCAGGGCCGGCAAGGGACTGCTGGCGCGTGCCTTGGCGTCTGTATTGCCGCCACCGGCAAGATTGTGTTGCGCCAGTAGATCGGCTTTCGCCGGCTTGGCTTGCGATTTGGCGTTGACCAGCACGATATCGAGCGATGGCGCCCTGTCCTGCAGCGATTTCGGATCGGGCATCGTAAAGCCAATAGCAAACAGAAGAAACAGATGAAGGACCACCGAAACGGTGCCGGAGACACCAATCCGGGCGCGGATCGTGAGACCCGCATAGCGCCGGTCCCATACGCCCAAGCGCCTCTCCAACTCGGCCACCCGGGCATCGAGCTTGTCGTTAGCGCTGGTCCAGGCGCCGCGACGCGGGTGCCGCGCACGCCGGTTCAGCGTGACCACCTTGCCTGTCTGCTCGACGGGTTTTGCGCTCATGGGCCTATTCTAAGCCAGTACCGGATAATTTCAATAAAAATTCAATGATTTCAATATATTAGGAAACTGTCTTAAAGTTCACTCTGGTTTTAGCGGTAATGTCAGTGATCACCAACATCGAAAAGGTCTCAGCCCGCAGTGAGCTGCTTTTCAAACATCAGCGGCACGCCAAGCTCGAGCAGATCCGGCGCCTCGACGGCAAGCGACACGGTACTGCCGGCCGTAATATCGGCGGGCAGAGAGGGGACGCGCTGGACAATCGGCAAGGCATCCAGCCGCACCAGATTCTCGCGCAGCACTGTGCCGGTGACCGTACCCACCTGCTCCTGCATCAGCCAGCGCAAGCTCCAATACCGCTCCATCTGGCGCTGGAAATCCGCATAGGCATCATAGGCCGTATCGAAATCGCGCATGGCTGCGAGCAAGGGCGTGTCGTTCGCCTGATAGGCGGGAGCGCCGCCGCCCGCGAAAGCCAGCAGCTGTCGCTGATTGATCAGGTCCGCGTAGCGCCGCAGCGGCGACGTTGCCCACAGATACTGCGCGACACCCAGTCCGTCATGAGGACCTGCCGCCACACTGGTTCGCACCTTGCCACCGTGCTGCACACGGAAAATCGCCGGCCATCCGGCCGCATGCAAATCCGCGGCCCAGGTGCTGTTGGCCAGAATCATCAACTCCGCAACGGTCTGGTCGATCGGGGTGCCGCGTTGACGCCGGCTGATCGTGACATGGCCGTCCCGCACGCGGAAGCTGAATTCGGGACGGTCTTCCTGCGGCGGCCGGTCGCCTTTGCGTTGTACCAGCCGATATCCGGAGAATGACCATAGCCATTGCAGCATATCGCCCTGCGGATGTTCCGGGCGACCGCGCGCCAATGCTTCCGCGTTGAACACCGATTCCAGAGTGTCATGCCGCCAGTTGCCGGCAATCGGTACCCGCTCCGCCCGGGTCTCGTGACCCAGGATCGTGAAATCAGCTGCGACATCAAAATAGATCGACAGGGCCGGACGGGCCTGCCCCTCCGCCAGCGAGAACACCGCTACCGCCTCATCCGGCAACATGGTGATCTTGTCGCCGGGAAAATACACCGTGGACAAGCGTTCGCGCGCAAGGGCTTCCAGCGGCGATGACGGCACTATGCCCAACGCCGGTGCCGCGATGTGCACACCCAGGCGCATCGTGCCGCCCGGCAGGGCCTGCAGCGAAAATGCGTCATCGATCTCGGTCGTCTCGGCGTCGTCGATGCTGTAGGCCTGCACCTCGGCCAGCGGCAGATCCGCCGTGACCGACGGGGCCGGCACGGACTCGAACCCGCGTCCCCGCGGGAAGTGCAGATGCAGAAAGCGGCCGAGATGATAAGCCGCGGTATCCGACACGGCACCGCAACGCTCCAGCAGACGCAAGGGCAATACCCGCGCGGCCGCACTCGCCTCCTCCAGCGCTTTCCATTCGAGCCGGTTTCGGTCAGGCTGGTAGAGCAGCATCGGCAGCACCGACTGCAATGCCTCAGGCAATTCACCGCGCTGCAGTGACTCCACCCAGCCCGCTTTGGTGGCGGCTTCCTGACGCTTGCGTTCGACGCTGGCAAGGGCCGCCTTCAGCGCCTCTTCGGGCGCCGCCTTGTAGCGGCCGCGTCCCTTCTTGTAAAAGTACATCGGCGCGCCGTGCAGCCGCATCAGCACCGCCGCTGACTGCAGCACATCGGGTGACCGGCCGTAATACTCCCGCGCGAGTGCATCATGGTCGAATTCCTCAGGACCGCAGCACTGCCACAGGAAATCCACGTCGATGGCACCGGCTTCCGCCTCGGCCTGCCCCAAAAATACCGTGTGCGATGGCGTGTCGAAACGCAGGAGCACGGCACCGGCCTTCACTTTGGCGCGTTTGCCATGCGGCGATTCGATTTGCAGCGTCGCATCGTTGTCGGCCAGCACGTGGCCTACCTTGAATTCGCCGCCTTCTTCGTAAAAAACATTCATTGCGATCAGACTCTCCTTCACCCCGTATGCGGGGAGAAGGTCGGGGTGAGGGGCTGCCGGAGAACCCCCGGCACCACCGGGCCTCCGGATAAGGAAACCGGGCGGCGAATTATACGCGGCCCTGCTGCCACCACGCGATCACCGGCGGAATGTAGTCCGCAAACTCGCGGAAACCGTGATCGCTCCCTTCGACAACGATTTGTTCACAGCCGGCATAACGCTCGACACCGGCCCGATAATCGAGCACCTCGTCGCCGGTCGCGGTAATCAGCAGGTAGCGTTCCGGCGTGATGCGCTCGACTTCCAGCGCGCGCAGTTCGTCGATGTGCTGCGCCGTCAGTTCGTAGCCCTCGCCGGTGTATAGGTTTTTCTGCGGCCCGATGATCGGTGACAACAGTTCGTACGGGCGAACCGCCGGATTCAGCAGCACCGCCCGTGCAGCATATCGCTCCACCAGCGAGGTGGCGTAGAACCCGCCGAGGGACGACCCGACCAGCGTCACCTGCCGCGCATCCGCTTGCTGCAACAGCAGCGCCTCCAGTTGCGCCATCGCCTGCACCGGACGGTGATGCAGTTCCGGACAGGAAAACTGCTCCGCCAGTCCCTGCTGACGCATCGTCTCGCCCAGCAGCTGCGCCTTGTATGACTGCGCCGAGCTGTTGAATCCGTGGATGTAAATCAGCATGGGCCGGGCGCGGCGGCGAGTTCCTCCGCAAGCTGCAGCAGCCAATAGTCCTGGCCGGCGGCAGCAATCAGCGAGATGCCCAGAGGACAGTTCTCCAGCGTCGCCAGCGGCAGATTGATCTGCGGCAGACCGGCAAGTCCGGCAATGCACAGCAGATTCATCGCGCGCGCACGGAAATCGTCCAGCCCTTCGGGCGGCGTGTTGCGCAAGGGTGCAATACCGGGAACAGTGGGCAGCACCAGCACGGCATTGCCGGCAAGCAGTTCGGTCATGCGCCGGCGCACTGCGCGCCGAACCGCCTGCGCCTGCGCTACCGCCTCCCGGCTGACCGTGGCCGTCCACGCTGCGCGTTCGCGTACGCCCGGACCGAGTTGCGGCTGCACTCGCGCAATCCAGTCGCCATGCGCCGCGTGAAATTCGGCACCCTGCAGCGCACGGAAAGCGAGGAACCACTGATCCAGTCCCTCTTCGCTGACCGTCACCGCCTCGCCATCACCCCAGTGCCGCCGCAGTAA
>Ga0129336_10001431_pt1 | contig 14463 bp, 23 predicted proteins | sample CPB6_02_DNA_FD_96878 | JGI IMG/M metagenome (GOLD analysis project Ga0129336, IMG submission 96878) | Freshwater to marine salinity gradient microbial communities from Chesapeake Bay, USA - CPBay_Sum_0.6_0.2_DNA | ecosystem: Environmental > Aquatic > Marine > Coastal | place: USA: Chesapeake...
AAGGACGAATACGTCGAGCCTTCAACCGGGGTGTAGTTGTTCTGGTACAGGCGCAGCGTCAGATCCTGAGTGCTGGCGTTGTTGGTCATCAGGTTGAGCAGGAACGTCTCACCGACGTTAGGGAGAACAAGTGTCATTTACTTCTTTCCTTTGTTGCGAGCCGAAATTGCCTTCGCCTTAGACTTGGCATCCGCCTTGGAAGACGCACCCCAAGCCCGCAAGGAAAGAAGCAACCGAGTTGGCTCCCCGTTTGGCTTGCGCTCCGGCCCCGGCATGTTGCCCATACGGGCAAGAAACGAGGCGCGGCGCGGGTTGTCGCCCGACTTTACTGGTGCCTGAAGGTTCATCCCCTCGGCACGAGCAGACGCGCGACCCTTTTCATTGAGGCCACCAGCAGGGTTCTTGCCCTCCTTGCGCTGCCAAGCGGGGGAGGCCATCCTACTTCACCGTGTTCGAGGACTTGGAACCCTTGGGCTTTACCACGTTGACCTTCGGCATCGAATAGTCAGCGTAGATCGGCCCCTTCGGGCCACAGCAACAAGGCTCACAACCGCATTTGTTGCACGCATCATCCATTACTTCATTCCCTTCTTGGACTTACCAGCAGACCGCATGGCAATGGCAATCGCCTGCTTCTGCGGCTTACCAGCCTTCATCTCAGTCTTGATATTAGACGAGATGACCTTCTTACTCGAACCCTTCTTCAGCGGCATTATGCAGTCCTCTGAGTTACAGATTCACGCACACCAGACGGGCGGTACTTAGCAGCGAGTTCTTGGAAGTACTCGGTGGGGATACCCTGAGCCATCGAGGTGAGCGAACCAAGAGTCTGCATGACCAGCGGGCTGAAACCCGGCGTCGATGCGTACACCGGAGTGGGCAGCGGGCCAGACTGCCACGGCGTACCAGCCCTAGCACGAGCCAGAGCGTCATTAAGGAAGTTCATCGACAGCGTCCGGTCAGGGTCAGTGACGTTTCCCCAACCCTGATCAAACACGCCGCCATCAGCAAACTGCTTAGGCTTGTTGCTGTCAGACATCAACTTCTTAAGGTCGATGCCAGCAGCCTTCATCTGCTTCTGGTTAAGAACGATGGTCTTGTCACCCAGCGGAATGTTCAGTTCAGGGCCACGCTCACCAGAGATGTAAGCGCCGTTGGCAACACCACCCTTTGCCATTCCCTGATAACCAGTTGTGCCGTCCTGTTGCGTTGCGATTGCTGCATTAAGAGCAGCATTTACAGACTGGCTAGATGTACCCTGACCAAGTGCGCCAACGAGATTGCCAAGAGTGGGGCTTACCGCAGCAGCCTGAGAGATTGCATTAGGGGCAAGAACTTCTCCAGCAGTAGGAACCTGCGGAATCTTAATCTGTGAGAGGTCAAGAGGCGCGATAACAGGACGCTGTGCAAGAGATGGAGTCATAGGCGTAAACGTAAATGGACGCTCAGGCTGTGCCATTACGTTCTGACGAGTACGCAACTGGCTCTCAAGCGGAGCAAGAGACTGAGTGGTGCGAAGGTCTGCACCCCTACCAATGGCAGTAGCCGGAGCGCCCCAGCCAGTGTTAGCAAGAGTTAGAGCAGCCAACTTGCCGTAGTCACCGGGAGCCTTAGCAGACTCGGAAATGTCACGCGCAAGAGACTGCAACTGCTCCTGACGGCGCTGCTGTGCAGCGACGTTAGCCTGCTCAACGTTGAATCCCATTTGAGCGTTAAAACGTGCGGCTTCATTAATGGCATTGGCGTTGAGTTGTTCAACACTCCAATCCATTTGCGATTGAAAATTATTCTGGGCCTGAATTGCGTTTGCAATATTCAATTGCAGATTTGCAATTGAATTCTGTTGTGCAAACAGATTCTGAGACGCCTCCATTGCGAGGCGCTTATCATCGCGGGCGGAAGCATACAACGCTTGAGTCTGCGTAAATGAATTGTTTTGCTGTTCTTGAGCAAGACGCTTGTAGTTATAAGCAAGAGTATCCTTGGCATTTTGGATACCAGCCTCTGCTGCATCCTTTTGAGCAACAAGAAGCGCGCGCTCTTCAGGGAAAAGAACACGACTTGCAGCGCCACTGGCAGAAGCATTAGGGTCTTTAGCCTGAATGTCCGAGTAGTAAGGCTCGTATTCCTTTGTGTCTTTGTTGTACTTTGTGTAAACAAAGTAGTAACCGTTGCGCTTTGGATCCCAGCCAATTTGCCCGCCAAAGTCACCCTTAGCAGGCTGTACTACTTGAAATGGAGAAAGTTCTTTAAACGCATCATTAGCAAGTTCAGCGGCATTCCAAATAATAAATTTTTTAGGATTTTCTTTTGAAGGAATAGCAAACTTTGCATCAGCGCCTTCTCCGCTAATGTAGCCTCCTTTAATAGGTTCTGGGGTGCCACCAAACCAAGGCTTTGAATACTTGGCTTCTTCTCCATACATATCTTTCAGGCGCTGAATAGCCTGTTCAATTGAGTATGGGTCCATTTACATACCGCCAATCATGCCAAAGGGCGAAGGCTGAACTGGTGCTGGCTGAACCAGCGGGCTGTCTGCGATGTCACGAAGATACTGCCTGACATAATCCTCGTAAATGCGCGGGCTTTGAACCTTGAGAATGTCTAGAGCGCCCATGCGTGCATCCATCTGGAAGCGAAGGATGCGCTGGCCGCGAGACAGGTCGCGGTCGCCATACGCCATTCCATCTGGAGTTAGTGACGCGTCAATAAGTTCGCGCGAAAGGTCAAGGCACCTTTGGAACGACTGTTCCCTGATTTCGTCCCAGAGTTCAACGTTATTGCTGGTGGGCATTAAGCCATGCCTCCAGCGGGCATCGACAGTCCTTCAGTGCCTGCGCGCGGGCCAAGTTGCTCCTGAAGCGTAGGAGCCATGCCTACACCGGGGCGACGGATGCCAGCCTGATACGCGATGTTGGGCGCGTACTGCTGCGGCTCGACGCCACCCTCGTTGATGTTGGTGGAGCCACCGCGACCGGGAGCGGGAAGAGCGGCCTGCTGTGCGCCCATCATCTGCTGGGCAGACATCTGCGCCTGCTCAGCCTGCTGGCGAGCATTAGCAAGAGCGTAGTTGGGGCTGGTGTTGAGCAGTTCGTAGTGGATTGCACCACGCACACCGTCGGCAACCTGAAGGATGAGGGACTGCTGGAAGACCTGCGGGTTGGCGTTTACAGGCACCTTACCGTAGACCACGTAGTCCATAATCATCTGGACATAACGGTCGATGACAGCCTGTCGAGCATCTGGCGTTCGCATGTACTCGGTGTAGAAAACGTCGTCGTCAATGACGCCCTGTTGCCAGAGGTTCATGCCAACCTGAACACGAACTGTCCGTTCCTCGGGAGTGTCGAGTTCCTGAGTGACGTAGATGGAGTCGGTGAAATTCTTTGGGTCAAACTCAATAACGCCACGGATGCTGCGCTTGTTCTTGCGGTAGCCCGGTGCCGAAGTGAAGTAAATCGGCACGTCGAGTTCACGCAGCCACGAGTGGCACATCTTGATGATGGTCTGTACAGCACGAGCGTGGTTGTCCACCGGCTGACGCAGCGTCTCTTGAGACTGCTGGATGAGCGTCTGTGCAGTCCAAGCAGCACCAGACGCACCAGAAGCGCCGGTAGTGACAGGAGACGGCATGGCAGCGGCCAACTGCTCAAGGTAAATCTTGAGCATTTCTCCATGTTCACGGACACCCTGAATGGTCAACTGGCGCAACGTACCGGGGTAGGCTGCAGCCTCGTTGGGGTTCAGGCCGGGAACCTGACCAGACTCGACAATCTTTGGCTCGCCATCTTCGCCGCGCAGAATTGACCCGTCCTTGAGTTCAACAACCCAGCGGGGAATCAGGTCGAACGCAGCAGCGTTGGAAAGGAGCGTCTGCAACTGGTTGATGAGCGGGGTGTAGGCAAACACCTTGTCCAGTGGCGTAGAGAACGCCTGACGCTGGATAGCCGTGTCTGTGCGGAAGAACGGCACCTCGACCAGCGGACAGGCCGGGATGCCTTCAACCTTGCAGCCATGCTCACCACGGAAGACTTCGTACGCAGACTCGACAGAACCGCGCGGAGCAATCATGAAGACCTGCTCCATGCGGTCGAAGTAGCGCACGATAGTCACAACGTCAGGGCGCTTCCAGTCAGAGTCGGTAGGGCCGCCCTGAGAAACGCCACCAATGACGCGACCGTTCCTGTCTACGAAGATACCGAACCTGTCGGCGTCCTCATCGCTGTAGCCGCGCATCTTGGCAGCGGAACGAGCGAGTTCAGAGCCAGCGTCAACTGCATCTCCGGGGACTTCCTCAACGATGAAGCCCCACTTCACACCGTCGTTGTCTTTCTCAACAACGCACATATCGCGGGGAAAGGCACGGAGTGTAAACAGTGAACGACCAGAAATAGCGTTTTGCTCAGACTTTTCCTTGCGGCGAGCAGCCCAAACATCGCCGGGTTCTGCGTACACCAACTTGCCAGATGGAGCCTCGACCTTGGTAAGAGTTGACTTTCCGCCCTTCTGAAGCAGCGCAATCTCATCTTCAGTGAGGTCGTCGTAGTACAGGCGGTCAGGAAGGCCAAAGTCAGCGTCACGCGGAAGAATCAGGTAGTAGGCAGCGCCACCAAGCGACATGCCCCAGCCGCACTTCCACTGCTCCTCGCGCCCACCCATTGACTCCCACAAAGCAGAGTCAACGCGCTCCTGCTCGCCTGCCATCTTGTCGATGGTGACGGAAATGCTTGAACGCTTGGAGATGGGGCTGACTTCGATGTCAGGGAGGTTGGAAGCGATGCGCGAGGCGTAGTGCTGTGATGCTGCGGCAGGGGCGTCAATCATCGTGCGGAGCGCGAGGTTCGTAGTGTTGAACGGCGCTGGGATGTTGGTGCCGGTGTATTGAGCGTCTGCCTGCTGGTTGTCCCGGGAGACAAGGATGCGACGGATTCGCATCATGAAACGAATGTCAGAGGTTGCGTCAAACAGGCGCTGTACGCGCTGCTGAATCGTATTCGTGGAAGCCGACTCTTCAGCCATCGAAACCGCCTTGGCGTTGCAATTTAGTTAGAGTTCCACCGAAAGGCTTGGCGTTCCAGTAGACCCCTCTTCCGGGAGAACGCTAGAACCGCGAGGGGCCACCCCCTCGGTGGAACTCTTGTCTGTAAACATAACAGTTTCTGGCTTGTCAAGCACCTTCTTCTTGGTTTTGTCAAGGGGCTTGCCCAGCCGCATGTACGACGGCCAGTACCGCTGGGACACACAGATGCGCCAGTGGGTAGCGCAGTTGTTTGTAAGTTTCACGCCGTTAGCGATGTCGTTGTCGTCGATGACCGGGTAGCCGCACTGGATGCACTTGTAACGCTTACTCACGAGGGAGCCGCGCCATCTCACGGTCAGCAGCGTCAGCCATCTGCTCGATGCGGCTGATGTAGGCTTCCATGCCCTCGCCGCCTAGTCGCGGCTCAAGGAGTTCCACAAGGTAATCAGCAACTGGCTGCGGGTGGTAGTACCACGTTCCGTTGCGGTACGACTCAAGGACGACTTCATGCCCCACAAGGGTGTGCGCCAGAGCAGTATTGCCATCAAAGAAGTGACCGCCGCACTGACAAGTAAAGCGTCGGTCGCCGGTCGTGGCCTTGCGTTCATCCATTTAAACAGCCCTTCTGCTGAGTGGAACACCTGAAAGAGATTTAGTCGGCATACGCTTGCGCGGCATGAGCATGGCTAGACACTCGGCAATAGCGTATCGCCTCGCGTCCATAGCGTCTGCGTGGTTATTGACCGGCGTGGCCGTGGCATAACGTGTCTTGTCGTTGGGGTCGGTGCGGTTGGCCCAGCGGTATCCGGGGAACTCTTGGATGGAATGGACGTTGGACGGCTCGATGGTTAGCCGGTCGTTGTCGAGGAGGAACGCCATGAGTCCAAGGCCGTCACCACGGCGGTTGTCTGCTTTCCTTGCTGGGAGGTTGTACGTCCCGACGAGCGTGGCGATCGAGGTCTGTTGCGACGGGTCACACATGACTGCATCGACTTTGTATTGCGAGAGGAAGTTGCCAATCTCGTCTACTCCGACGCTTCCTCGCTTGTAGAACTCGGCGTACTGGTGGATGTGCTGGTTGGCGTCGAGTCCGAGGATGACGACTGCAGTAGGGTCTCCACCTCCGAAGTCAACTCCCGCCACGATTCTTCGGCAGTTCTCAAGAGGAGTAGGAGCGGACTTGACATGGCGGACAGTCGAGAACTGAGGGAATACCAGACCTGACCGAGCGACGAACGCTGACTCAGGAGTAGAAGGATAAAACGCATCAAATTCCTCCGGTAGTCCTGTAAACGCTGCGCGTTCCCGCGCCATCCATTCAGCGTCACGACCGGGCCTTTCGTGCCACGGAATGAACACCGACTTGTACGGCGTCTCTCCGCGCTCTGAAGCCCAGTACATGTCATGGAAGAAACCGTTAGGCCCGAGGGTTGGGTCTGCCGTAGAGAACATCAGGAACTGTCCACCGGCAGAGAGCGTCGGCCTGACAGCCGCGTAGTTCTGCGCTCCGTAGGGATGGAAGTGAGCCTCGTCGAACGCTACAACCTGAAATGTAAACGAGATGCCAGCGTGTTCCGTAGATGGGAAGACGCGGATAGAACCACCAGAAGGGTACGTAGCGTCGTCAGACCTGATGACAGCGTTGGCTTTAAGGTGGGGAGGCAAGTACTCCTCGATGTACCGCACGCGGTCAAGGATGGCCCGAGACTCCACCTGACCCGCTGAGAACGCCCCGACAGCCTTCCCGTTCCTCGCGCACCAGTTGGCATAGGCAGCGAACAGCCACGTCATCCCCAACTGCCGAGCCTTCAGGATGACCTCAGACTCCCCCGCCTCCCAAGCCTTCGCTCGCTCACGAAGGTATTCCCAGTCCTTCCAAGGAATAGGGCCGGGATTGTACGGGTCGTCTGAGCGAACTTTGATGTACGTCAGGAACTCGACAAACGACGCGCGACACAACTGCTGGTCAAGAGCAGCAAGCGCAGCCTCTCGTGAAAGCGTCGTCGTCATAGACATAAGACTAGCACACTTACTTCGCACCGTGGTAATTTACGCTCCATGACAGACTCAATTTACACCCCGATGCAGCAGCGTTACGTGGAGAACCGCCTCAAGGGAATGAACCAGACCGAGGCGTACAAAGCAGCAGGAGGCACAAGCAACAACCCTGCGGTTCCTTGGCGCATGGAGCAGCGCCCCGGAGTTCAGGAAGCAATGAGGGCTGCGACCAAGGAAGCGTTTGAACGCAACGTCGGTTCTGTCGAGTACATCATCAATGAATGTGTTGCCATCGTGAAAGAAGCCCGCGAGGGAGGGGCAAAAACTCTTGCGCCAGCGGTGGCAGCCTTGAACCTGCTTGCTAAGAGGTTTCCTGAATTCCGCGACCCGATGGTTGATGCACGCCAAGTCAATCTTGTTGTCCCCGAGGGCACGAGCATCGAAGACATTAAGGCGCTGCGTGACCAGTTGCGAAGTGACGAAAGCAAGTAGTTCGTCACATAGTCGTCGTCACATAGCGTTTACGTGTGTCAGGCCGACTTGGTAAAAATTATCGTGTAAATTTTCAGGGCAGCGGTTGTTGACATAAAACATATGCTCGCCTTTCCTCTCAAATAGAACACATGTTCTAACGCGCACGTCAACGTGAGGCAGAACATACGTTTGAAACATGTGTTCGAAACGCCAGTTTGAAACATGCGTGCAGAACATGCGTGCTGTAGAACACATGTTCGAAACATGCTCGCCGATCATGTGTTTGGAACGTGCGTTCTGTAGCACACGCGTTCTATCTCACGCGCGCGTCAATGTTAGCATAGGCTAATGTCGCGCATTAGGCGGCGCATTCATGCGCGATTAGCACGCGCGAGCCTTCAGTTTCGCTCGTGCTGGCAAGCTATCTATGCGCGCGCTAGTTTCGCACGCTGCGCGCACTGCATTTACACGTGGCACGACCGCGCGTTTACATGCCAGCCGAGGCTAACAAACGACAAGACATAAAATGTAACATCCATACAGTGAGGGGTGCGTTGCCCCTCGCTGAGGAGGGTTCGCGATGACTGACCTACTGATTCTCGACGTCGAAGCTCGTGCGGAGCGCGAGGCGCTGATGGAGGCGCTCATCGTCGCAGAGTACGAGCGTGACACAAAAATCGAAGCGTGGATCGCGAGCGTGCTCGACTCGCTCTACGCGTAAACGTTCTTGGTCCGCGACGCTCGCACGCATCGGTAGTGATGCGTGCGAGGTCGCGCATCACGAGCGCAGCCCCATAACGTGTAAACAATGGGGGGGAGTTGACAGGCGTTGATTGCGCGTTGTATGCTTGTCTCACGACGGGCGAGTTGCCCGACGTAGGGAGGTAGCAGGACATGACCAACGCCATCACTATCGAGGCCGCCGAAGCGCGCGCCGAGTACCGCTCGAACGCGGGGATTGTGCTCGACGGGCGAGATGCCGACCTAGAGGCGCTCGCGGCCGCGCTCCTTTTCAATGCCGAGGCCGAGGCGTTCAATCCTGACAATCGCGGCACGCACGCAAGCGAGGCGGCTAACTCTTGGCGGGCGTTCGAGGCGGGCGACGCGATTCAGCGCGAGGCTATCGAGAGCGCGCCGGATGCCGAGGTCGTCGATGTGATGACTGACGTCTACGTCCACCACCGTATCTCCTTCAAGGATGGATGGAAGCGCGCCGAACCGCGCCTCGCGAACGTGGTTCGCATGTGGATCGACATCGACGGTTATGGACGCCCGTTTATCTCGGCGACTCGCGGGCAGCGCCCGCTGAGCGGGAAGCCGATCGCTGCTCGCGTGCGCGGCTGGCGGAAGTTGATGCAGCCGGAGCAGTCGATCGATGATCGCGCCGAGGCGCTCGCTCGGATCTGGCGCTCCATCGGTCGGTAGCGTTTACACTCGACGCGCAGACTAGCCGCCTTCGGGCGGCTTTTCTGTAGCCGAGTGCTACGCGACATAAAATGTAACGGGCCTATTAGTGTGGGGATCGGACTACTCGCGCTAATGCCGAAACGCCCGCGAGGGCGTCGCGTAGGTGACGGCTCCCCTACGCCTGATGAGGCAAGCCGAATGCTAAGAGGTTGTACGTTTACATGCGGAAGTTGACGGCTGAAGATTGCCTGATGGTGCTTGACGTGCTGATGGCGACGGGCGAGCGAACGTCCGAAAAGTGCGAGAGCGTCGAGGAGTTCCTCGGTGCGGTGAAGGCGCGCGGCGTGATCTTTGATCTGCTGAATGACGCGATCGCGGGCGAGAGGGCGGAGGCGTAACTATGACCCGCAAGGATTACGTGCTAATCGCGGACGCAATCCGCACGCGCATCATCGACAACGGACCGACATTCGAGGAGCGCCGCATCGCGCTCGCAATCGTGGACGAGTTGGCAAACCGATTGCTTGCTGACAATCCTCGGTTCGACCGTTTCCAATTCGTGCGCGCGTGCATGGTGGAGGAGGCGTAAATGCTTCGCAAGGTGAGTGAATTCCTGCAGTTGCTTTGGTTCACGACGTTCGTGATCCTCGCGGTCGCATGGTGTGGGCATTGGGCGGGAGCGTACTGATGGATAGGTCGTCGGCTGCTGCGGTGCGGAAGATCACCAAGCAAGCGCGCGCGCTTGGTCGTCGCACGCACGCGCATCTTGAACTTATTGACGGTACGGGAGCGCGCAACTGGATCACGTTGGTATTCCCTGAGCGCGAGCCCATTACGCGCATCATCGCTACCATCGAAGGCGCGCTCACGGCCACCGGAAATCCGGACTGGGAGTACAGCCACATCATCGAGCAGGTGTAAACAGCGCGCGGTCGAACGCCGCGCGCGCTGGCCGGGCTACCCTCTCCCCGGCCAGCGCGCGCGCCGGATGACGGCAAATAACTTGACATAAAATGTAACGCCCTATTAGTGAGGGGTGCAAGAGGGCATCCTAGAGAGTAAGAGGTGCAACGTGACCCAGATTTTCGAGACGCGCGAGGAGTGGCTACAGGCTGCGGCGGATGCACTACGCACGCCGATGTTCTCTCGCACTGACCTGCCGGTGCCTGACGTACGCATCGGTGTTGGCTGGCCGTCGGGCGGGATGCGAACGCGCGTCGGCGGCCAGACGTGGGCGCGCTCTGCAAGCGTAGATGGTGTAAACGAGATCACCGTGCGCGTGGACATTCACGATGCGGTCGAGGTGCTGTGCATCCTCGGGCACGAGTTGATTCACGCTGCCCTCGACTGCAAGGGCGGGCACGGCAAGATGTTCCAGCGCGCGTTCTACCTGATGGGGTACGTCAACGACCCGAAGTCGCACATGCCGGGCGATGCTCTGCGCGCAGAGTACGCAACGCTCGCGGCCTCGCTCGGTGACTACCCGTCGGCTGATGGGCTGGCCGTTGCTGCCCGCAAGAAAAAGCAGACGACGCGCATGATCAAGTGCGAGTGCCAAGAGTGCGGGTTCATCTTCCGCACTACCGCGAAGTGGGCTGAGGGCAAGACGCTTGTGTGCCCAGACGAACTCTGCCAGATGAGCGTTGTTGTTTACACGCAGGACGAGGAGGACTAACTATGCCGATCACTGTTATCACCATTCGTGTGCAGGAGAAAGACGACGCGCTTCACATCCTCAGTCACCTGATGGATCTGTCCGAGGACAACGAACTTGAGGGTGACTTCGACGTGAACATGACCGACGAGGAGGACTAACCGCGATGGCAAAACAAATCAAGTGCGCGACTTGTTCGGTCTATCCGAACGTGGTCTATCACGCAGTGGGCGATGCTTGCCCGCGCACGATTCGTATCGAGGAGGCACCCGTGGCCGAGGCTGAGGTCGTGTTTACACCGGCGGTTCCTGCACCGACTCCGCCGTCCGGGCTGGAGTCTGTCATCGTCGAGGCTATCAAGCCGCATCTCACGTCGCTCATTGACTGGGAGAAAGTGGCCGACATCGCACGCACCGAGGCGCGCAACGTCGCACCTGTGCGCGTCGAGGTTGCGCGTGTAAACGAGCCGCCGAAGGACATGGGCGTGCAGCACAAGCGGTTCCCCGAACTGCTGCAGATGCTCGCCGCTGGCCTGAACGTGTGGCTGGTCGGCCCCGCTGGTACTGGCAAGACGCTCGCTGCCGAGACTGCGTGCGATGCGCTGGGTATGCAGCACTTCCGCGCCAAGTCTGTCGGCCCTACCACCGCAGAGTATGACCTGCTCGGGTACAACACGGCGGATGGTACGTTCAAGGCGGGCGCTTTCTACGAGACGTACAAGCACGGCGGCGTGCTGCTCATCGACGAGATTGACTCGGCCTCGGGCGACGCGCTCATCGCTATCAACGCTGCGCTCGCTAACGGGTTTGCGTTCTTCGGAGACGAGCGTGTAAACAAGCACGCTGACTTCCGATGCATCGCTGCTGCCAACACGGTCGGGCAGGGGCGTGACTCGGTGTACATCGGGCGCTCGCAACTCGACGGCGCTACCCTCGACCGCTTCAACTTCCTGCGCTGGGGCTATGACGAGGGCATCGAGCGCAGCATCGTTGACTCGTGGAAAGGGCAGGCCACCGACAAGCAGATCCAGCGCATCGACGCTTGGTACGCGCTGGTGCTGGACGCTCGCCGTGTCACCGAGGAGATGGACATTCGTGTCCCCATTAGCACGCGCGCAATCATCGACGGCTGCCGCTACATCGTGAGCGCCAACGCCTCGATCAATGCGTGCGCTGAGATGCGGCTGTGGGATCGCATGTCCTCGACCGATGCCAAGAAGGTGCAGAACGCTATCGCTACCAAGTAAGGAGGCTGTCATGCCCAAGACTGTTTACACGTTCAATGACGTTGTTGACTACGCTGACAGTGCGCTCAACGGTGACACCGACTGCCCGCCCGGTGACAGGAAGTCAAGGAATCTCACTGAGACTCAACGCTGGGACTATGAATCTGGGTTCGACGGCGCTGTCGAGTTGGCTCGCACCGGCTGGGCTGAGGGACGTGAGCGTGTCGAAGAGCAGGCGATGCGCTTTCGTGACGACGTAGTGCGCGACCATGAGGAGACGTTCGCTCGCCCTGCTACCGTGCGTGCGTTCGCTGGCCCGATGGTCAACATCGGACGCTACATCGCAGGCGCACCCGATGCGATGCTGACCCGCAAGCGCACCGAGATGGAGTCGCCAGTCATCGACATCCTCTGCAACGTGGCTGCGTCTGGCTCTATCGGTGCCGAGACGTACTTCACGCGCGGCGCTGCTGTTGCTGCGCTTGCTGACCTGCTGGAGTTGACTGGTCGGCGCGTGCGTGTGCGAACCATCATGGCTGTGAAGACAGGCCAGCACAGTATGGAGATCTACGCAACCATCAAGGGGCCGGGCGACCCGCTGCAAATGGACGCGCTTGCGTTTACACTCGCGCATCCTGCTTACATGCGCCGCCTCGGGTTCTCAATCATGGAGCAGGCACCGATGAGTGTGCGCCGTGCCATTGGCATCGGTGATGGCGGCTACGGTTATGGCACACCTACCGATGTCGAGAACACCGCCGACATCTACATGCCGTGCATCCTGTCGAGTACAGATTGGAGTGAGAGCAAGGCTATCAACTGGGTGCGCGAGCAACTGATGCAACTGGGCGTGCTGAAGAACGAGGAGGACTAACATGAACCACCTGAAGGCAATCATGCGTGAGTTCACTGGTGACCCTGCGTATCAGGGCTACCGTGCTGCGCTTGCTGCTGAGGATGCGCGGCGCAACGGGCACACGCACAGCGCGCCGAACCCATCGAAGATCCATCCTGTCCCCGGCTGCTACAAGTGCGAAGAGGAGGTGCGTCTGTTCACTGGGGGGTAGACACACGACGACTGCACGTTGTACACTTCGAGTCCGCTACTAGAGGAGGCAAACCATGAACGCTGAAGAGTTCCTTTCGTACCAAGGAAACAGCAAGACCGGCGTAAGCAAGTGGCTGCGAGGACTTGCGTTCAATGAACCGACGCTTGTTCCGAATGAGTTTGGTGATCCGGCGCTGGCTCGCCGGCGCCTCAGCGCTGCTGCTCAAAGCATGGGGGTTCGTGTAAACGTTCGCACTATCGAAGGTGCGCTCTGGGTTATGAAGTCTAAGAAGGAGAGCAACTAACAATGACCGAGGACTACAACATCGAGAACGACATCACGTCCCTGCTTTCGTCGCTGACTGACGCCGACCACCTTGACGATATTGCGCTGCCCGAAGCGTACACGCAGATCATGCGTCTAATGATGAAGCAGTTCGGTGTGTCTGATGTCGTTCATGTGTTCATGCAGATTCGCTTCTCATCACAAGGCATGGAAGAGGGCGAGGCAAACTCCGCAGCAAACGGATTCATGATGGGGCTGCAGATGGCGGTGCGTCACAGCGAGTGGGCGCGCACCATCGTCAATGAAATGGACGAGGACACGGACATTAGCAGCATCGCGCACAGAGGACAGGACTCCCTCGCACGTCTGCTTCCGATGGAGTAACGATGACTACTGACTTTGATTCGTATGTAAACGCGCAGGATGCACAAGCCGAGCGGGACATCCTCGGCCTCATCGCCTCGGTCGCACACATCAACGAGGAGTTGAAGCCGCTTGAGGTGGCGAAGAAGTACGCGGTCGAGCACATCAAGAACCACATGCAGTTGAACGACATGAAATTCCTGCGTGACGATGAGACAGGCGCGGCTGCGAAGATTACAGAGAGGAAGGGCACGCCGACATACGACGTTATCTCACTGGTCACATCGCAGGGCGGCATCGACGCTCTCATCAAGGCTGCGAACGCAGGCATGGTACGCATTGACCACACGATGCTGGCTCGCTTCCGCAAGGACGCGGGCGCATCGTGGGCTGACGCTATCGCACAGTACGAGATGCCGGGTAACGGCACCGAGGCACTCACGATTTTCATGGAGAAGAAGTAATGCCCAACTACGCAGATCCGAACGCTTTCCTGATGGGCGGCGGCGCTAAGTCCGCCAAGTTCGACAACGAGGGCGACAAGGTGGTGGGCACCATCCTCGATATGCAGGTGAAGCAGCAGACCGACATCAAGACTGGATCTCCCCGTACGTGGGACAACGGCGACCCGATGATGCAGTTGGTGGTCACGCTCCAGACCGATGCGCGTGACGACGAGGACGACGACGGGCAGCGCACGCTGTACGTGAAGGGCCAGATGCAGCGCGCCGTGCAGGACGCCGTGCGTAAGGCTGGTGCGCGTGGGCTGGCCGAGGGTGGCCGCCTCGGTGTGAAGTTCGTGTCTACCGCAGAGCCGAAGCAGCGTGGCTTCAATGGCGCGAAGCAGTATGCCGCGCAGTACGAGGCACCTGTCGTGCAGGTTGGCGCAGACTACGGCGACGACGAGCCGTTCTAGTCCATAGAGAGAGGTAACTTCCGTGAAGAACGTGGCAGAGGTCGATGGTGAGGGGTTGGTCGCCATGCTTGG
>Ga0129336_10001432_pt1 | contig 14459 bp, 21 predicted proteins | sample CPB6_02_DNA_FD_96878 | JGI IMG/M metagenome (GOLD analysis project Ga0129336, IMG submission 96878) | Freshwater to marine salinity gradient microbial communities from Chesapeake Bay, USA - CPBay_Sum_0.6_0.2_DNA | ecosystem: Environmental > Aquatic > Marine > Coastal | place: USA: Chesapeake...
CAGGACCTCAAGGTGTTCAGGGTGCAGTAGGACCAACAGGACCTCAAGGTGTTCAAGGTGCTGTAGGACCTCAAGGTGTTCAGGGTGCTACAGGACCAACAGGACCTCAAGGTGTCCAGGGTGCAGTAGGACCAACAGGACCTCAAGGTGTTCAAGGTGCAGTAGGACCTCAAGGTGTTCAGGGTGCAGTAGGACCAACAGGACCTCAAGGTGTTCAGGGTGCTACAGGACCAACAGGACCTCAAGGTGTCCAGGGTGCAGTAGGACCAACAGGACCTCAAGGTGTTCAGGGTGCAATAGGTCCATCAAATAACGTAAGTGCTACAGGTTCGCAAGCAGCAACTACTTTTTACCCAGTATTTGTTGCAGGAACTGGCAATCAAACCCCCTCTATTGGAATTCAGGGGGCATCTATACTAAGTTATGTTCCATCAACTGGAACTTTAACGACTACAGACTTTAATTCAACATCAGATATCAAACTAAAAACCAATATTAAACAAATTGAACACGCATTAATAAAATTACTTAAATTAAATGGCGTAACTTTCAACTGGATTGAAACCAACATTCCGTCAGTCGGGGTTATTGCTCAAGATGTTGAAAAAGTATTACCGGAACTAGTAAAACAAACCGATCCAAAAACAGTTAATTATGACGGATTGATAGGTTTGGTTATTGAAGCAATAAGAGAACAACAGGGTCAAATAAATACTCTCACACAACAAATTAAAAATTTAAAGAATGAAAGGTGAATGGTGTTATTATAAGTCTTATTTTTCTTCAGATTATTGCAATTCAATCATAGAAAAATCAAAAGACCTCCAATTCCAGAAAGCAAATCTGGGAGAAGATGGTCTTTCTCAAATAGAAGGACACAGAAAAAGTGAAGTGACTTGGCTATATCCACAAGATTTTCCAGAACTTTATGGTGATATTTGGAAACTAGAAAGAGAAGCAAATAAGGAATGGTTTGGTTTTCATATTGATAATCTTGAGTACATTCAACTTGCAAGATACGAAGGAACAAATCAAGGAGAATATAAGAGACACAAAGATGTCTTCTGGGTAAATGAAAACCCAAGGCACCGAAAGTTATCTGCGGTCATTCAACTTTCAAATCCAGATGATTATGAAGGTGGAAATTTAACTTTCTTTGAATGTCGCGAGTATCCAAATCAAGAAGAAATAAGACAGCAAGGAACAATTATCTTCTTTCCCGCCTTCATAGATCACCAAGCAAACCCAGTTTTAAAGGGAACTAGATATAGTGCAGCAATTTGGTTTGAGGGTCCTAAGTGGCGATAAGTTATCCTTTTGATTATCGTATTATTGATAATTTTTTAGATAAAGAACAAGCAAAAAGAATATCTCAAGAGTTTCCAGATTATCATTCAAATATTTGGTATTGCTATAACAATCCGCTGGAAAATAAAAAAACCTGCAATAATTGGTATCACTTTGGTCCAGAGACTTATAAAACTTTATCATATTTAAATTCTCCGGGGTTTATACAAAAACTTCAAGAACTTATAGGAATATCAAAACTTTATCCTGATATTGGTCTTCATGGAGGAGGACTTCATATTCATGGAAGAGGTGGAAAACTCAACGTCCATTTGGATTATTCTATTCACCCAAAACTTAAACTTCAAAGAAAACTTAATCTTATCATTTATCTAACAGAAGATTGGGACTGTGAGTGGGGAGGTTCGTTAGAATTTTGGTCTCATAATGAAGAGAAAAAGAGACCAGATAAAAAAGTAGTGACTATTGATAATGTCTTCAATCGTGCAGTCCTATTTGATACCACACAAAATTCTTGGCACGGGTTTCCAAAACCACTTTCTTGTCCAGAGCATACATATAGGAGAAGTTTGGCAGTTTATTATCTTACTGACCCACCAGAAGATATAGACCCAAGACCCAGAGCACTTTACGCACCCACAAAAGAGCAAGAAAACAATCCCGAAATACTGAGTTTGATTGAAGAAAGAGTAAAACTATGATTAAATCAATTACTATTGATACTAGTGGAAAAGTTACTCCACTTTGCAAAATTGCAATGCACTTCCAGAGTGATAAGTGCCCATATTCGCAACAAACTACAAGTGGTCATAGGCACCCCTATACACCATTTTACGATGAACTATTTTCTTCTCTAAGAGATGAAGAAATTAATGTTGCTGAGATTGGTATTGAAAAAAATGACTCCATTAATATCTGGAGAAGATATTTTCCTCTTGCAAAGATTTATGGATACGAATATAGTGACGAGTATCTAGAGAATGCAAGAAGTCAAAATCTCCTAGATGTTCAATATGAAAAGTTTAATATTCAGGATGAGAACTCTATTCATTCAACTCTTCAAAAAGTAGGAGTTAAGTATGATATTATTGTTGAAGATTCCACTCACCTTTTTGAAGACCAAATTCGTTTTATTAAGAACAGTATTGAATATTTGAAACCTGGTGGTATCTTAGTTATTGAAGATATTTTTAGAAATCGTAGTGAAGATGATTATAAGAAAGAACTTGCTGAAGTTGAAAAATATTTTGAAGAAATTACATTCGTCACTACTGAACATGAAAATAGATATTCTCCCGGATGGGACAATGACAAACTAATTGTTTTGGTTAGAAATAATGTTTCATCGCAAAAAGATAATCAAAATTCTAAAGTATTCATTGTAACTCCATCAAGAAGACCTTTTAATCTTGAGTTTATTGCAGATACAATCCCACAAGAATGCGAGTGGATTGTAGTTTTTGATAAGACTGTAAAAAATGAACACAAAATAGAAAATGCTACAGTTCTTAAGTCAAATCAAACTGGTTTCTGGGGCAATCCAAATCGTAATATTGGTTTAGAATACATTAAGAACCATCTAAATCCAAGTGATAATGATTGGATTTACATTCTTGATGATGATAATGTTATTCATCCAGATTGGTGGAATAGTATCCAACCTCACCTTAATTCCACTGATGCAGTAATGACTTGGGGTCAAACTTGGGCAACTGGAGAACCAAGAACAGAACCAACTGATAATCCAAGAATTGCTACGATTGATACTTCACAATACATTGTTCGCTGGGGTGTTGCAAAGAATCTAAGATTTGAGCACATTTATGAGGCAGATGGAATTTATGCTGAAGAAGCAGCAAAACAAGGAACTGTTAAAAAGTTAGACCAGTATCTTGGATACTACAATTTCCTTCGTGCCCATAAATCGGGACAAGAAATTCGTACAAATATCTGTATGATTTCTATGTTCAAGAATGAATCTAAGGGTATTCGTAGAATGCTTGAATCTGTATGGAGACATATTGATTTTTATGTGTTCCAAGACAATGGTTCAACTGACGGAACTCCAGAGATTGTAGAAGAGTTCTTTAGGGATAAAAATATCCCAGGTTTCATTTATAAAGTAGAAGAAGGTTGGGTAAGTTTTGGTTGGAATCGTGACCATCTACTACAAACTACACTTCACAACGATCACGGTTGTGATTGGATTATGAAAATGGACTGTGACGAATACTTAGAAGTTGATCCTGATTTTGATTGGTCTGCTTTCTATGATACAAGCATTCAAAGTTTCCACGTTGCTGCAATGAATCCTGGTTGCATTTATTATCGCGCTTGGATTTGGAATGCAAAATTACCATGGAAGTTTAAGCACGATGTTGCGCATGAATGCATTTATCTTGATGATGGGGTGAATGGAGAGAACTTCCAAATTGTAGATCTTCCACGTTCATTAAGAATGTGTGGAACCAATGATGGGGAAAGTTATACTGTAAGAACAAAGTATATCAGTGACGCACTTAAGTTAGAAGAGAAACTTATCCGTGAAGAAACAATGCTAACGGATAGGTATCATTTTTGGTACACCGGAAAGAGTTATATGGATTGCTTCCGTGGTGATTTCTATCCGCTTGGGGAGCATCATTCTAGAGAGTTTGCCCGACGTGCTATCTTCTACTTCACACAATACCTTGATGTAGTTCACGAAAGAGGAAATCTGCAAAGAGGCATCAATGAAATGTGCTACTATGCTACATTTTGTGTTGGGGAGTGTTATAAGTTTCTTGGTGAAATTGATAAGGCAATTTACTATTTTAAGGATGCCGAATCTTTTTGTCCTGTTAGAAATGAACATCTTGTTCATTTAGCACATACTTATAACGAACTAGGTCAATACGACAAGATGTTAGAAGTAACCACAAGATTGGTAGATCCTGAGAGAAAACTTCCCTTCCCAGATTATTATTTTCTAATTGATACTAATCTTTATTATGATAGCGGTCCAGTCCCGCAACATCTACACAATCACGCACTTGCAAGAGTAAATGAAACAGGTGGGCAAAAGACCATTAACTCATTTACAGTTCATGCCCAACCCAAACCAAGACTTTGGATTGTTGATAACTTTTATGATGACCCATATGCAGTTCGCGAATTTGCACTAAATCAAGAGTTTGAAGAGAACTTAGACTACTACAAGGGCAATCGTACTAAGAATCAATATATTATTCCAGGCACTAAGGAAGCATTTGAAAAAATTATTGGTAAAAAGATTACCAACTGGACGGAAACTCACGGAATGTGTGGCAGGTTCCAATACTGTACTGCACAAGATGACTTAGTGTATCACTGTGATGGTCAAACACTAGCGGGAATGGTTTATCTAACTCCCGATGCACCTTTCTCCTGTGGAACTTCACTCTTTGCCCATAAAGATACAAAACTTAGAAATGAAAATGACTTTGGTGATGTAAATGTATTCGGTCAAACTGGTTTTTATGATAGAACTAAGTTTGAACTTGTAGATACTGCAGGCAATGTCTTTAATCGTCTTGTATTATTTGATGCTAAATGTATTCATTCTGCTAATGAATATTTTGGTACTGATAAAAATAATTCCCGACTATTCCACCTATTCTTCTTTGACTGATGAAAACACACATTCGTATCAATGAAAATAATAACTCAAAATATTCTAATATTATTCTAGATTCTTATTTTCATTCCAATCACCTATCCCAAAATCTTCCAGACTGGTTAATGACTATGGAGTCAATGTCTGGAAGAAAATATAAGAACTTTATCAATCGTTTGATTTCTCAAGTCCCAGATGCAAGATACTTGGAAGTTGGAACTTGGACTGGTTCAACTGCTTGCTCTGCAATGTATAGAAATAATGTTAAGTGTTTCTTTGTAGATAACTGGGATCAGTTCAATCCTATGGGGAACGTAAAGAATTTATTCTTTGAGCATACTGAAAAAATCAAACAAGAAAGTCCAAATGTATCTATGAATTTTCTGGAGGATGACTTTCGCAAGGTTCCCTATCACAATATTGGAAAGTATAATGTCTATTTCTTTGATGGACCTCACGAAGAAAAAGACCAATATGATGGAGTAGTTTATGCTCAACCTGCACTAGAAGATGAGTTTATCTTTATTTGCGATGACTGGAATTGGCATCAAGTTAGAGCAGGCACCGCACAAGCGTTTGCAGATTTGGGTATAGATATACTGTACTCACTTGAAGTACGAACAACTTTGGATGGTTCGACGCCTCAAGTTGTTTATGAAACAAGCGACTGGCACAATGGTTATTTTGTAGCATCCTGTAAGAAAAAATGAAACTGAGTATTATCACACCATCACATAAGTATCAACCTTATTTTGATGAACTCTATACTAGTATTGCAAATCAAACTCATTCAAATTGGGAATGGATTGTATATCTCAACGGAGAGTTTAAGAAAGACCAACTCTCAAAGGAGATTTTGAATGATGAGAGAGTTAAAATCTATGAGAACTATGACGGCAATACAAATATTGGTTATGTAAAGAACAAGGCATTCTTTCTAGGAACTGGAGATGCTCTGCTTGAAGTAGATCATGACGATATTCTTACACCAGATTGCTTGGAAAAACTTGTAGTTGCCTTTGAAGAAAATCCAGACTGTGGTTTCGTGTATAGCGATAATGCAACTTATCATATGCAAGATGCTTTTATTCCATATAGTCCCGTATTTGGATGGACTTATAAGGACTATGATTGGAATGGAAAGAAAATCATTTCAATGAATTCTTTTAAACCATCAAGTCACGCAGTTTCCTATATTTGGTATGCTCCAGATCACATTCGTGCTTGGAGAAAGGATGTTTATGAAAAAATCGGTGGGCACAATGTAGAACTTTCTATCTGCGATGACCACGAACTAATGATTAGAACTTATCTAGAAACTAAGTTTTATCATATTCCTGAAGTTCTTTATATCTACCGTATTACTGGCGATAATAGTTTCTTGGAAAGAAATGAAGCAATTCAAATCAAAACCAAGGAACTTCATAATCAGTATGCTCAGTTATTAGCAGAACGTGATGCTGACTTAAAAGGACTTCTAAAGGTTGATATTGGTGGTGGATTATTTCCAAGAGAAGGTTATACAACAATAGACCAAGAAGGTGGGGATATTACCTGTGATTTGAATGATGGTATTCCTCTAGAAGATAATAGTGTTGGTGTATTGAATGCCTCACACGTTATTGAGCATCTTAAAGACCCCATTAAGACAATGAGAGAAATTCATAGGGTTCTTGCTCACGGTGGATGGGCATTTATTGAAGTTCCCTCTACAGAAGGCAATGGAGCTTGGTGTGACCCTACGCACGTTTCTTTCTGGAATGAAGATAGTTTCCCTTATTATACCAATAGAAATAAAGCACAGTTTATTCGCAATAAAGACATTCGTTTTATGAGTTTGAGATTAGAAACTAACTGGTGGTCTGGAACTAAGATTGCTGTAGTGAATACTCACTTAGTTGCTTTGAAAGAAGGTGAAAGGTTCCCTGGTCCTGTGGAGATCTAAGGACACTTCATAAACCGTCCCAGAGACCCCCACAAGACCCCACAGGACCCCTTATAGTATCTAAGTGGTCTGTGGGGTCTTGTCTTGTATAGAGTCGTCTTTCTGGGGTCTCTGGTGTGGTTTATTCATTGGACTACTAAAGTATTTGAAGTTATTTTGAATTCAATACTCAAAGCATAACATAACTCTTACCCCTTGACAACCCTATCAAATCTCTGTAGAATACCTTTGTTGGGTTTGATAGGAAAGCTTTAACATTCTTTAAGACACTTATGAAAACCAAAAAACAATTCGTCAATATTAAACCAAAGAGTTCCAAAGCAAAGAATCGCTTTGCTAATCAAATGGATTCTCTTCACGCCATGGAAGTAGAGCAAGAGACTGATTCACAACTCTTCCTAGTTTCTATCAATCGTAGGTACTGCTTTTGGTTTAATAAAGAAAATGATACTCATTGGGAGGTGATTAAATGATTGGGTTGATTGCTGGATAAATAATAATGCTCTAATTGGTTGGCGCTTTTTAGAGAAGGGTAGAGAAATCTGCCCTATTTTATTATAAATAATAATGCCAACCAAATTAGAAGCAGATGAAATACTATACTTACGCTTATTTGCGTGAAGACGGAACTCCTTATTATATTGGAAAAGGATCTGGGTTTAGAATGTATGATGATAGAGGTAAAGCGTGTTTTAAACCAACTGATAAAAAAAGAATAATAGTTCTTAAATATTTTGATTTAGAATTTGATGCCTTTAAGCACGAAATTTATATGATTTCTATCTTTGGAAGAAAAGATTTAGGAACTGGTATTCTTCGCAATAGAACTGATGGTGGTGATGGTTGTAATAGAGTAATAACAGATGAAACTAAAAAAAGAATGAGTGAGGCTCAAAAAGGCAAAAAATTGACAAATGAGCATAAAAATAATATATCAAAAGGAGTAAAAGGTCTTATTAGGACTGATGAAAGCAAACAAAAATATTCTGCTAGTGCTAAAAAAAGATGGCAAAATAAAAATGATCCAAGAAGAGATAAACTTATTCAAAGAAATAAATCAAAAGAAAATATAGAAAAAACAAGTAAAACTCAAAAAATAATCTGGGAAAATAAAACTGAACTGGAAAAAGAAAAAATTATTGAAACTTTAAAAAACAATAATCTTATCAACAAAAAACAAATTAGCGATAAAAATAAAGAATGGTGGAGTAATTTGAATAATAAAGTTGAAGAAAGAAAATCAAAACTTATAGAAAGAAATAAATCTTATAAAGGAATGCTATTTTGGAATGATGGACAAACTCAAATTAGAAGTGTAGAATGTCCGGGTATCAATTGGAAAAGAGGGAGATTGAAAAAAAGTGATTGCTGAAGCATTAATGATTGCTGGATTAACCTGCGGCACTACAACATTTTATGGTTTAAATGACAATACCCACGGACAAATTACCGCAAACGGTGAGAGATTTGATGCTTATCGTTGGACAGCAGCACACCCATATCTACCTATGGGATCTAAAATTAGAGTAACAAATCAAGATAATGGTAAGCAAGTAATTGTAAGAGTAAATGACCGAGGACCATACTCGCACGCTGATTTGGATCTTTCTTATGCTGCTTTTGCTCAAATTGCTTCTGTGAAAAAAGGTAATGCTACTGTTTGTTGGAGGGTTATTGGATGAAAAAACTACTTATTCTTGCCGCGCTTCTATTGGCTTCTCCTTCTTTTGCTCAAGAGAAACAAGTTTATCGACCTTTTCGATATGAAACTCCTTGTGGTCTTCAAAAAGAAACCTATCTCTATGAAGATACTTGCGTAGTGGTTGAAACACGAGAACCTAATGGAGCATTGCGTACTCGTAATATCTTTTCTAATCGTCTTGGTTTGACTATCAAAGGACGATTTGATAAGGAGAAAGGGTATATGACCTGGGACTCATTTAATAAATTTGAATACAAGTGGGATTATAAGGTTATTGGAGTTGGTGAATATGGAAATTGGACAGAAGTAATGCCTGGAGTAGTTTTACAGAATGTAAGTTTCGATTGATATATAAAAAGTGGGCGGCAACTGTAGGTCTTGGCGGAAATGTAGTTGCGTAAGTCCCACTTTTATAGTAAAATAAATAGATATAGTCGCGCCAAGACCTACAATGAATAACTATTACACTTACGCTTATTTGCGTGAAGATGGAACACCTTACTATGTTGGAAAGGGTAAGGGTAAAAGGGCATACGATAGAAAGAGACATAGTGTTTATGTCCCAACAAAAGAAAGAATTTTATTGTTAAAAACAAACTTAACCGAAGAAGAAGCATTTAAGCACGAAATCTATATGATTACTATCTTTGGTAGAAAGAATTTAGGAACTGGTATTTTACGCAATCTCACTGATGGTGGCGAAGGGTCTAGTGGATATAAACATACTAAAGAATCTTTATTGAAGATTTCAAATATAAACAAAGGGAAGAAGCATAGTGAAAATACTAGAAAGAAAATGTCCATAATACAGAAAGGGAGAACCATTAGTGCTGAAACTAGGAAAAAAATGTCTGAAAGTAGTAAAGGGAAAAGACACAGTGAAGAAACAAAGAAAAAGATTGGAGAGATATCAAAAAAAAGATATGCCGATGAAGAATATCGCAAAAAAATGTCTTTGATTAAAACTGGATTTAAACATAGTGAAGAATCTAAAGCGAAAATAGCAAAGGCACATAGAGGGAAAAAAGTATCCGAAGAAACAAAAAGAAAACTATCGGAAATAAATGAAAATAGAAGCGAGGAGTGGAAAAGAAAAATATGCGAAGGTCGTAGTGGATATAAGCATACTGAAGAAACAAAAAAGAAAATATCGGCAAAAAATAAAGGATATAGGCACACTGAAGAAGCTAAGAGAAAAATAAGTGAAAAAAATAAGGGAAGACCTATTAGTGAAGAAGTTAGAGAAAAAGTTAGAGAAGCAAATAGAAGAAAGGTTGGTAGAAAATGGTGGAATGATGGACAAGTAAATGCTTTTAGGGTAGAATGTCCTGGTCCAGAATGGAAAAGTGGTAGAATTTACAGTAGAAAAATCTTAAAAAATAATAAACTACCTTAAATAGTAGTACAATGGGAGAAAGATATGGTTGTACTTTTTATTACAACCACAATAAGTTGTTCCAAAGCACTTTCTATTATTGATCGTCTAAGTAAAGTTGTAGGTCTTACTTCACAGCAAAAGATAGAAATCGTTCAAGTTCTTAGAGAATACATTCCCACCTGTCCTTTTACATTGGTTCCAGATGAAAGACCAAAACTCAATCCCCGATAACGAATCCAAAGATATTAAATGGAATCGCGGACTTGATTTGTTTATTGAATCAGTATATCGTCCTGATAACGAACTTCGTAATTGTGCCCACAACCAACGGTGTTTCACAGAACTAATGGAAGTTCGTGAAAATGTACTGGAATATCTTAAAACTCTAAGACGATGAACACAACTTACATATACCTTTTAATCTTTGGTTGTATCGCATACTTAATAGTCACTGACCAGTCAGTCGCACGGGCAGTATTTTATATTACTGAAATTATTAAGAATAAGTTCTTTAAATTTTATTGGTGGGGATTGAATAATCCACGTCTTCCTTGGGTTAAGTATCAAATGTATAGACGCTCAATGAAACTGGCAGAAGAACTGATGAAAGAGTTTGAAGAAAAACGATGAAGTATCTTATTCTTCTTCTGCCTTTCATTACTCTTCCCGCAAGTGCTATAACTTGGAATGAGTTTTGGGAACCTTTTGATGGTAGAGTTTATTATAAACAACCAATTTGTACTAAAGTTGTTTATCGTGAAGAATATATACCTGGAGATAGGTGGAACCCTGGATATGTAAGGCACTGGAAAGAAAGAGTAAGAGTTCCCTGTTGGTCCAGTTATAGTTTGGAAAAAAGAATAAATAAAAGTGCCTGAAGTTGACTGACATCTCTACAGGTAGAGGAGGGCAGAGATGCCCTTTTCTTGTATAAATACTTAAGTCAGTCAACTTAAGAGCAGAACTATGGTAAATCCATACAGATTTTATACCTATGCCTATTTGCGTGAGGATAAAACTCCTTATTACATAGGTAAAGGTATTGGTAGTAGAGCATATAAAAAGTATAAAAATGAAATAAAACCCCCAAGAGACAAATCTAGGATAATTCTTCTCAAGAAAAATCTTTTAGAGGAAGAAGCATTTAAGCACGAAATCTATATGATTGCCGTTTTGGGAAGAAAAGATTTAGGAACTGGTATTTTACATAATAGGACTAATGGTGGTGAAGGTTCTTCGGGTCGTATTTGTTCTGAAGAAACTAAAGTAAAAATTGGTACAGCACAAAAAGGAGATAAACATCATGGTTATGGCAAATCCCTTTCGGAGGAACATAAGAGAAAATTAAGTGAGGCGGGAAAAGGTAGAGTATTTTCGGAAGAAACTAGAAAAAAATTAAGCGAAAAAAGTAAAGGAAGAACTATGTCCGAAGAATCTAGAAAAAAAATTAGCCAGGCAAGAAAAGGTCATATTCCATGGAACAAAGGAAAAAGAATTAAAATTAGTGATGAAACAAAAATAAAAATGAGTGAATCACATAAAGGCAAAAAACAAAGCGAGGAAATAAGTAAAAAGAAATCAGAAAGTATGAAAAAATGGTGGGCAGAAAAGAAACTGGCACAATACCCTTGACTTTAGTTGATTGTTCTCCTACAATATTCATATTGAAACACCTCCATTATGACCTACACAGCTCAAGTTCAGTTCAAATTTGATGCTACCTGGACGCCTACTTATCCCACATCCAGTTGGACTGATGATACTTTGCTACCTGAAGAGCACTGTGTTATTACTGCCCCTGCTGGTGATTTAACCGCAACTCAGTATTTTAAACTCTTTGAGAAGTTTCTGCTGTGTGTCGGTATGTGTCCCCAAAGTATTCATAGGGGAGCTATGTCTTTGGTGTTCAATGATATGCGTAATGAAGAGGATATGCGTAAGATTGCTGAAGAGTTTGACCTGAAACTTAGTGAGGATTATTCCAAAGAACTTCGCAAGTTGGAAGATGAGATTTATGATCTGAAAGCAAAACTGTCTCGTTGTCAGCAACCTGATAATCCCAATTACACAGAGGAAGAAATTGAGGCAATGGATGCGGAGCAGCATAAAGTCTGGGAAGTTCTTATTCCAGGTTCTCCTGAAGCAGTTGAGAAAGGTTGTAAGTGCCCTATTTACGATAACCAAGAAATGCCTGATGATCGTAAATGGGTGAATGGTGATTGTCCTCTTCACGGTAAAATGAAATGACCGAAAGAGCACAAGCATTTATGAATGCTATCTGGGAAGCACGAAACTCTGGTGCTGACACTGAAGAGAAATTGGTTGCTAGTATTCTTTGCCTTGCTGGTGATAATATCAAGTCTTATACAGCACAAAATGATTTGATTGTTTTAGACCGAAATGACCTACTACAACTTGCTGAAGAACTAAATCAATGAAACTTTTTAATTTTGGAGTAAGAGACGATTATGGAACAGAGGTTTATCTAATTCTTTTTCAAACAAAAAGGTACGCACTGTTTCAAGCAGAATTTGATATTGGAGAATATAGTTCTTGGTTTGAACTTCCTTACCTTCAAGTTTCTATGGGGAATGGGAGACTGTTCTCATTTCTACTTACATTCTCAAAATTTGGAATTTGCGTAGATTTGTGTAGTCTCAATTGGAGAAGTTATGAATGAGTTATAAATAAAAATACCTAATTTGGTGGTTCATTTTAGGTTGGGATAAAGCACCTTTGGGTGCTTTTCCTGTATAAATACCAATAACCACCAAATTAGAGTAGAACTATGAAAAATCCTAATAGGTTTTATACTTACGCATATTTGCGTGAAGACAAAACACCATATTATATTGGTAAAGGGCAAGGAAATAGAGCATATTTTAAATACCAGAAAAAAGTAAAACCACCAAAGAATAAATTCCAAATAATATTTTTAAAACAAAACCTAACTGAACAAGAAGCATTTAAGCACGAGAAGTATATGATTGCTGTGTTTGGTAGGAAAGATTTGGGAACAGGTATTTTACGCAATCTCACTGATGGTGGCGAAGGTATATGTGGTTTTAGGCATAATGAAGAAATTAAAAAGAAGATGAGCAAAAATAGAAGAGGAAAAAATAATCCTTTTTATGGTAAAACTCATTCCCAAGAAACAAAAGAAGGAATAAGTAGAAGAAACAGGGGAATGGTAAGTTCCTTTCTTGGAAAAAAACATTTAGAAGAAACTAAAAAAAAATTGAGTGAGTTAAATAAGGGGAAGTTTAGTGGTGATAAAAATCCTATGTTTGGAAAAAGTCATTCATTAGAAGCAAAAAATAAAATTAGTGAAGCAAATTTAGGTAAAAAGAGAACAGAAGAGCAAAGAAAACGAATGAGTGAAAATATAAGAGGAAAAAATAATCCTTTTTATGGTAAAACTCATTCCCAAGAAACAAAAGAAAGGTTGAGAGAATTAAATATTGGAAAAGTTTGCCCAGAAGAAATAAAGAAAAAAATATCTTCTGCTCATAATAAACTTTTGAGATTTAAATCTCCATCCGGAGATATTATAGAAGAAATGACTACACTTCGTAAGTTTTGTAAAAAATACAATTTACCAAGAAACGGAATGTCTAAGGTAATGAAAGGAGAGCAACAACAATCTAAAGGATGGTCTATGCCACCAAAAAAACTGACACATTGACCCTTGTGGAAATGAGTATTTTACTCTATTATAGACCCATAGCAATTAAAAAATTGCTCCCACTCCAAGGTATAAATGCTTTCTCCGTCTATCTACGACATTGCTATTGAAACCGCAATGTCTTCACCTTCCAAAAAGAAAGTTGGTGCTATCTTATTGAATAAAAATAAGGTAATTGTGAAAGCAACTAACCTTGAAACAAAATCACACCCACTTCAAGCGTCATTTGCTTTTCGTGCTGGACTACCCGAAAAAATTTATCTTCACGCAGAAATTTCAGCACTTGTAAAATGTAAGGAAGAGTGTGATACTATTGTAGTTGCCCGTGTAAATAATCAAGGCAAACTTCGTATCGGGCGCCCGTGTAATATTTGTGCCTTGGCATTAAAAGAAGCAGGAGTACATAATATCCATTATACTACTGATGAAGGTTTTCTGTATGAGTATCGTTTGAACAAGCAATGAGTAAATTCCAATCTACTATTTCTGTTGTTGCGGCACTTGCTAGTATTTTTGGTGCTGCCGCTGCTGGTATCAAATTGGCACAATCTAGTAGCGACGTTCCTCCAAGTCCTCTAGATCAAAAGATTAATCAACTAGAACAGAAACTTCTAGAAACTACAGTTCCAAAAACAGAAGTTCCTGAAGTTAAAGTTTCTCCTACAGCACCACTTTCACCACAAACTCAAGTTCCTTTGCCGCCACCAGCACCACCAACACTCCCCGAAACAAATGGGCAAAATTAAAAAACTATCCAAAACTAATTGAGGTAAATTATGAAACAACAAAACGGATTTATTGACCCTG
>Ga0129336_10001436_pt1 | contig 14433 bp, 15 predicted proteins | sample CPB6_02_DNA_FD_96878 | JGI IMG/M metagenome (GOLD analysis project Ga0129336, IMG submission 96878) | Freshwater to marine salinity gradient microbial communities from Chesapeake Bay, USA - CPBay_Sum_0.6_0.2_DNA | ecosystem: Environmental > Aquatic > Marine > Coastal | place: USA: Chesapeake...
CACGCGCGCATCCTGTCAGGTGCGCTGACACGTGGACGCACCCGTTACCGTGCGTTCATGCGAGCGGTCGTGCAGCGCGTGGATGGGGCGGATGTCGTCGTCGCCGGCGACGAGGTGGGACGGATCGATGGCCCCGGCCTCTTGGTGCTCGTCGGCGTTACCCACTCGGATGACGAGGCGATCGCCCGCCGACTCGCACAGAAGGTCTACGACCTGAGAATCTTCGATGCATCCCGCTTCGACGCATGCACGGTGCCCGGAGGAGCACGCGAGGTCTCGGCGTCCGACCTCGCCCTGCCCGTGCTGGTCGTCTCGCAGTTCACCCTCTACGCCGACACCCGCAAGGGCCGGCGACCGACCTGGGATGCCGCCGCGCCGGGCCCCGTGGCCGAGCCACTCGTCGATGTCGTCGCCGACGAATTCCGCGCGCGGGGGGCGACTGTGGCGACCGGGCGATTCGGGGCCGACATGCGGGTGAGCCTGGTCAATGACGGGCCGACGACGATCATCATCGAGGTCGACTAGCGGACGAGGATGACCGCTTCCTGCGCGGCGACCATGTCGCCGCCGGCAGTGCGCACGACGAGGTCAGCCGCTGGATCCACCGACCGCTTGACGGTGGCGGTCGCGATCGGGCCGAGTTCGAAGTGGCGTGCAGAGGAGCCGACCCACCCGATCTCACGATCGCCGAGCATCACCGGGTCACCGTGTGCCGGCAGCGTCTCGGCACCGCCATCGAGGTGGAGCAGCACCAGTCGCCGCGGCGGAGCGCCAAGGTTGTGCACGCGAGCGACGGCTTCCTGACCCCGGTAGCACCCCTTCGACAGATGGACGGCAGGTCCGATCCAACCCACCTCGTGCGGCAGCGTGCGGTGGTCGGTCTCGGCTCCCACACGCGGGGCCGCAGCCGCCACGCGCAGCGCCTCGAGCGCCCAGGTGCCGGCCGGCTGGTCGCCGAGGGCCTCGAGCACCTGCGCCCGCGGGACGATCACCTCACGGCCCACAAGGACATCGGGTCGATGGTCGACGTACTTCGACGCGTCTCCACCGCGATCGCTGCCGGCCTCGCTCGCGCCGACTCCGGCAACATCGATCGGCACCAGCCAGGTGACGCGGTCGTCGTCCACCTCGCGCACCGGCTGCCAGATCACGGCCCAGTCGGACGAGACGTCCGCGACCTCGACGCGCAGCATGAAGCGCATCGAATCCAGATAGGCCACCAGGGACTCAGCGGCCCCCGGCTCGACCGTGATCCACGTCGTGGCACCGTCATCGGAGAGGTGCAACTCGTGCTCGACGTGCCCGTGCGGGCTCAGGATCAGCGCGGTGGTGGACTCGCCCGCGCCGAGTGTGTCGAGGTGCTGCGTGGTGAGGCTGTGCAGCCAGGTCAGCCGATCGGGGCCGGTGACCGTGACAACGCCGCGATGCGACAGGTCGACTGCTCCCTGACCCTCGACGAGGCGGCGCTGCTCGGCATGTGGATCCCCGTAGTGCCACGGCACACCCGCATCGGGTGAGCCTTCCGGCGGCGGACATGCACCGGGCAGGCCGAGGGCAGGGCTCACGTAGTCACTCATGGTCGCGTCAACGTCAGGCGCCATCGGCACCTTCCCGGCAGGAGCGGCACAGGCCGTGGATGGCCATGTGCCCGACGTCGGTGGCGAATCCCCGCTCCTGCTCGAGCGCGCCGAGGAACTCCCGAGCACTGCTCGCCGGGATCGAATCGATCCCATCGCACTTCCGGCAGACCAGGTGGATGTGGAGGTCCTCATCCACGGAGTGGTACGTCGGTGAGCCGTGGCCCAGGTGCGCATGGGTGACGAGGCCGACATCCTCGAGCACCTCGAGAGTGCGGTAGACCGTGGACAGATTGACCTTCGGTGCCTCGACCTGGACGCGGGCGAGGATCTCTTCAGGAGTCGCGTGGCCGAGGTCGTTGACCGCGGCGAGTACGAGGGTGCGCTGGGGTGTCACGCGGTAGCCGCGCGCGTGCAACTGCTCGTCCCAGCGCGCGCCGGACATGATCACTCCGCGAGACGCAGGCGCGCGGAAAGATGATTGGTCATCGGCTCGCCGACGGCGGCCATGTCGAACGTCCACAGGAGCTCGTCGTTGACCAAGCCGTAGAGCCGCTCGCCCGCGGAGTAGGGCTTGGCGCTCGGCGAGGCACTGATGACATCAGTGCGCAGCTCGGCGCGGGCGCCGGTGATCCGGGCATTCTCGATGCCGAGGACCTCGTGGGTGCCGAGCCAGAGCTCGGAGTAGCCGGTCGGATGGGCGAGCATCACCTCGACCTGTCCGTCCGGTTGCGGCCTCCAGTAGCCGGACTCGGTCGCGAGGGGGCGGACCTTCTCCCCGTCGTCATCGAGCAGCCAACTGCGCGAGGCATACATGAGGAACGGGCGGCCGTCGGTGGTGAAGGACACCTCCTGGCCGAAGCGGAAGTCCTCGATGGTGGGGTACTGGCCGAGTCCCACTCCGGCCCACCTGCCGATAAGCCATGACAGGGGCACGAGCTCCTCGGGTACGCCCAGCGTGTCCGACGTTGTCACGGGCGGGCCTAGCCCTGACCCTTGAAGAGCTTGTAGACGACGTAGCCCGAGAACCACGTGATGAAGAGGATCGCGAGGACGAGCAGTCCTGTGTAGACGATCTCGAGCATGTCGACAGCCTACCGCCGAGTCGCCCAGGCGCCGATCCGCCGCACGAGGTCATCGCTGATGGCGCCCTCAGCGTGCCCGAACCCCGGCTCGATCCACAGCTGCGAGCCGGGCGCGGCGTCGTGCAGGGCGCGCGGATGGTCAAGGGGGAAGAACCCGTCGGCATCACCGTGCACGATGAGCAGGTCGGCGCCGTGCTCGCGCACCCGTGCGGCAGCGTCGGCAGGAGGCATCGGTGGCGGATCGGGCCACGGTGTCGGATCCACGCGCGTGCCGAGGGCCGTGCGGATGTAGGCGCGGCCCGCGGCGGACGAGATTCCGCGGTGCAGCCAGCGCATCGGTGTCGTGCCGCGGTAGAACCAGTACCCCGGTCCGCTGACCGCAACGACGGCGTCGGCCGCTCCGGGTCCGAGCAGGGCAGCGTGGCGCAGCACCACCGCGGCGCCCATCGAGAAGCCGACCGTGACGACGCGGTCGTAGCCCGCATCACGCGCCCACGCAGTTGCTGCGTCGACATCGAGGGGCTCGCGGTGACCCAGTGTGGTCATTCCCTCCGACGCGCCATGACCCCGCTGCGTCACCGCGACCACGGCTGCGTCGTCGCTAAGAAGGCCCGCGATCCGCTCCACCCGCTCCTGGTCGTGCGCTCCCCCGAATCCATGAGCGACCACGATCGCTGTCTGTGCGCCCGGGTGGGGCAGGTGCATCGCGGCGAGGGCGACGCCGTCACGGGTGAGCAGATCGACGGGCTCGGCGGCCGCGGGGAGGGGGATGCGTCGCCGGCCCAGGCCATCGGAGGTGGGGTCGGTCACGGGTCGGTATCCTCCCGTAGTGCGCCTGCTGCTGCTCACCCAGGCGGTGGAGCCCTCGATCGAGGTCCTGCCGGCGCTCAGCCTGCTCCCCCACGCCGTGCGCATCCTGCCTGCTCAGGCGACCGCGCTCCTCGATGCCCCACCGTGCGATGCGGTCCTCGTCGACGGTCGGCGCGACCTGCCCCACGTGCGCAGCCTCACGCGACTGATCCGGCAGACGGGTGTCGAGCACCCGCTCATCGTGATCGTGACCGAGGGCGGACTCACGGCACTGCAACGCGACTGGGGCATCGACGAGTTCGTGGTCGACACCTGCGGCCCTGCCGAACTCGAAGCTCGCCTGCGACTCGCCGTAGCCCGGCTCGATGCCGAACCCGATGACGCACCCGGCGAGATCCGCAGCGGCGACCTCGCGATCGACGAGGCCGGCTACGTCGCCCGCGTGCGCCAGCGCACCCTCGACCTGACCTTCAAGGAATTCGAACTCCTGCGCTTCCTCGCTCAGCACCCCGGTCGCGTCTTCAGCCGCGCGCAACTGCTCCAGGAGGTGTGGGGCTACGACTACTTCGGGGGCACGCGCACGGTCGATGTCCACGTGCGCCGCCTGCGCGCCAAGCTCGGTCCGGAGCACGACGCCCTCATCGGCACCGTGCGCAATGTGGGCTACCGATTCGTCCCCGCCCGCCCGGATGAGGCGACCGTGTCGACGCTCGAGGACGATCCCGAGCTCGACCCCACGAGCGCGACCGGCAGATGACCAAGGTCGCGGTCAGGCGCCACCTGGACCGGGCGGACGTCCTGGACGTCTTCGACCTTGTTGATGCCGCCACCCGACACGACGGGACGACCCCGATCTCCGAGCACGTCCTGCTCCATCTGCGTCACGGTGGTGACGCAGACGTGCGCCATCTCCTGGTCCGCCAAGACGACACTCGACTCGTGGGCTACGCCCATGTCGACGTCACAGATGCCGTCGAGGGCCCGAGCGCTGAGATGGTCGTTGCCCCATCAGCCCGCGAGCAAGGCGTCGGTCGCAGCCTGATCGAGGAAGCCCTGCTCGTCAGCGATGCGGCCGCCCCCGGGCTGGGCTTGCGACTATGGGCGCACGGCGAGAGCAGTGCCGCGCTCGCCCTGGCTACCTCCATTGGCTTCGACCGCACCCGCGTGCTGTGGCAGATGCGCCGCTCGCTCGTCACCCCACTGGCCGACGCCCCGCTGCCCGCCGGGGTGCGCCTCCGCTCCTTCCTGCCCGCCATCGATGACGATGCCTGGCTCGCCGTCAACGCGGCGGCGTTTGCGGACCTGCCGGATCAGGGTGGTTGGTCGCGCTCCGACCTCGCTCGCCGCCTGGCAGAGGAGTGGTTCGACCCGTCGGGCTTCATCGTCGCGATAACAGACGAGGGTGAGATCGCGGGCTTCCACTGGACCAAGGTCCATGGCGGCGACCACGCGGGTGGCGACGACGACCACGCGCGACTGCATGCCGAGGGCGTCGACCACGCGCATGACCACGGGCACGAGGAGCTCGGCGAGGTGTACGTCATCGGTGTCGCGCCTGCCTGGCAGGGCACCGGGCTAGGCCGCGCCCTGCTGATCGCCGGGCTGCGTCACCTGGCATCGCGCGGACTGCCCCAGGCCATGCTCTACGTCGACGCGACCAACACGGCCGCCATCGGGCTCTACTCCAGCCTGGGCTTCACCCACTGGGACACCGACGTGCTCTTCCGTCGCGCCTGATCCTGGATCCGCCCCCTCGAGCCTTCACTCGGACGCCATCTCAGGTCCACCCACGCTGTGGGACCATGGGGGTATGTCCACCGACGCTCCTCACGCCCGGCTGCCCCAGGCCGAAGTCGAGTCGGACGAGGCCGCCCTGGCCGCCGTGGAGGCCGAGGCAGGCCCTCTCCCTCCCGACCGATTCCTCGATCGCGAACTCTCCTGGCTTGCCTTCAATGAGCGCGTCCTGCAGCTCGCCGAGGACCCCGAACTCGCCGTCCTGGAACGCGCCAAGTTCATTGCCATCTTCGCCAGCAATCTCGATGAGTTCTTCATGGTCCGCGTCGCCGGGCTCAAGCGCCGTATCGCGACCGGCATCGCCGTACGCGCCGCCAGCGGGCTCACCCCGCGTGAAGTGCTCGAAGCGATCTGGAGCAGGGCCCACCTGCTGCAACTGCAGCAGGCGACGATTTTCCGCGACGAGGTGCGCCCCGCCCTCGCCGCGCACGGCGTGCAGATCCTCGACTGGGCGTCACTGACCGCCGATGAGCGCACCGAACTCGACGCGTTCTTCGATCAGCGCGTCTTCCCTGTCCTCACCCCACTGGCCGTCGATCCGAGCCACCCGTTCCCCTACATCAGCGGGCTCTCGCTCAATCTCGCCGTCGTGGTGCGCAACCCGGTGACGGGCACGGAGCTCTTCGCGCGCGTCAAGGTGCCGCCGTCACTGCCGCGCTTCGTCTCGGTCGGCGAGCAGCGCTTCGTGCCGCTGGAGTCGGTCATCGCCGCTCACCTCGATGATCTCTTCCCGGGCATGGACATCCTCCAGCACCACACCTTCCGGGTGACCCGCAACGAGGACGTCGAGGTGGAGGAGGACGACGCCGAGAACCTCCTCAAGGCCCTCGAGCGCGAACTCTCCCGGCGCCGGTTCGGACCCGCGGTACGCCTGGAGGTCGAGAGCTCGATCGACCCCCACGTGCTCGAACTCCTCATGGACGAACTCGACGTGAGCGAGCCCGAGGTCTTCCGCCTGCCCGGACCGCTCGACCTCACCGGCCTGTGGTCGCTCTACGCCGTCGACCGCGACGACCTCAAGCAGCCGAGCTTCGTACCGCGCACGAGCCGGCAGCTTGCCGAGGTCGAGTCGGCATCGGCTCCCGACATCCTGGCGGAGGTCAAGGAGAAGGACGTCCTCGTCCATCACCCCTACGACTCGTTCTCCACGAGCGTGCAGCTCTTCCTCGAGCAGGCCGCCGTCGATCCCCACGTCCTCGCCATCAAGCAGACGCTCTATCGCACCAGTGGTGACTCGCCGATTGTGCAGGCCCTCATCGAAGCCGCACGCAATGGCAAGCAGGTGCTGGCCCTGGTCGAGATCAAGGCACGCTTCGACGAGCAGAACAACATCGACTGGGGCAAGAAGCTCGAGGAGGCTGGCGTTCACGTCGTCTACGGCCTGGTCGGACTCAAGACACACTGCAAACTGTCGATGGTGGTCCGTGATGATGGCGACCGCCTGCGTCGCTACTGCCACCTGGGCACGGGCAACTACCACCCCAAGACCGCCAGGCTCTACGAGGACTTCGGGCTCTTCACCTGCGACGACCAGGTGGGCGAAGACGTCTCGGACCTGTTCAACGTGCTCTCGGGTTACTCGATGAACACCGACTATCACCGACTGCTCGTCGCCCCCCACTCGATCCGGACGGGCCTGATCGAGCGCATCGAGCGTGAGATCGAGCACGCGCGGGCCGGCCTGCCCTCGGGGATCCGCTTCAAGTGCAACGCCGTCGTCGACGAGCGCATCATCGATGCCCTCTACCGCGCCTCCCAGGCCGGCGTGCCCATCAAGGTGTGGGTACGCGGCATCTGCGCGCTACGCCCCGGGGTGCCCGGCCTCAGTGACAACATCGAGGTGATCAGCATCCTGGGCAGATTCCTCGAGCATTCGCGCGCCTTCGAATTCTGCAATGCAGGTGACACGGAAGTGTGGATTGGATCCGCCGACCTCATGCATCGCAACCTCGATCGTCGCGTCGAGGCCCTCGTCAGCCTGAAGGCCCCTGAGGACGTCGCGGAAGTCAACGCGCTCTTCCTCCTCGCCTTCGACCCCGGCACCGCAGCCTGGGACCTACGATCGGACGGCTCCTGGCAGCGGCGCACCCGCAATCCCGACGGCGGCCCACTGCGAGACTTGCAGGAGACGCTCATCGAGGTGCATCGCACGCGCGGTCGACTGGTGTGACGCCCGCGTCGCCCGGCAGCGGCTACCGCGAAATCGAGCGCAAGTTCCGAGTGCCCGCTGGCTTCGCTGTGCCGGACTTCAGCGGCGTGCCGGGGGTGGCCGAAGTCGAGGCCCACCCGGCCTTCATGATGACGAACGACTACTACGACACGGCCGATCTGCGGCTCTTCCGCTGGGGAATCACACTGCGTAGGCGCCAGGGCGGCCCCGACGCGGGCTGGCACCTCAAACTTCCTGTCGTTGGCCACGGCGAAGGCGTGCGTGACGAGATCCGCGTCCCTCTGACCCCCGCGGACGCCGGGGTGCCCGACGAGCTGGCGCGGATCGTCGCGCCCTTCGTGCGCCGCGGCCACCTCGAGCACGTCGCCGGCCTGCGCACCCACCGAGCTCCGGTCGTGCTTCTGGACTCGCTCGGCACCCCCGTCATCGAGGTCGTGGACGACCATGTCGACATCGTGGGCGGCACGAGTTTCCGCGAGATCGAGGCGGAGGCCATGCCCACGCCGGACGGCGCACTCGACGAAGACCTGCTGCACCGTGTGAGCGAACTACTGCTCACCGCGGGTGCGACACCGGGGACCACGAGCAAGGCGGGCGCGGCTCTAGGCCCGCGCGCTGCCGTGCCCCCCGACGTGGCCGAGATGCCCTGGCCGAAGGCGCAGGCGCCCGCCGGCGACGTCGTCCATGCCTATCTCGCCCAGCACACCCGAAGGCTGCTGCTCGCCGACCTGATGCTGAGGCGCGACCTGCCCGACGCCGTCCACCAGATGCGCGTGAGCGCACGGCGACTACGAAGCGGCCTCAAGGTCTTCGCGCCCCTGATCGATCGGTCATGGGCGACGCGCATACGCGATGAACTTGGCTGGATGGCCTCCGGACTCGGCGAGGCACGTGACACCGAGGTCCTCCAGGCGCGATTGGACGCCCATACGGCCGAACTCGGCGGCGATGATGGCGCACGGGCCCGAGCGCTCATCGACACTGCGATGCAATCGCGCCTCGCCCTCGCGCGCGATGCAACGGATCAGGTCGTGGCCTCCGGTCGCTACCTCGACCTGCTCGAGGACCTCGTCGACGGCGTGCGAAGACCGCCACTCACATCACGTGCCGACCGCCCGGCTGACCGGGTGCTGCCCGGTCTGGTGGCCAAGGCCTTCGACCGGCTGGAGCGCAGGATCACCGGACTCTCTCTCGACACCCCGAGCGCCCAGTGGCACGAGGCGCGCATCGCGGCCAAACGCGCCCGCTACGCCGCGGACGCGGTGGCTCCCGTCATCGGCTCGGGCATGGGTCGTCTCGCTGAGCGCCTGGCGGAGGTCACCGAGGTCCTCGGCACCCACCAGGACGCCCACGTCGCCCAGACCGCATTGCGGGAACTTGCCTCAGCGGGGTCCGCCTCCGGCCAGGACGCTTTCGCGCTCGGGCGGCTCCTGGCGGTCGAGCAGGGCGCCGAGATGGCAGACCGGAGGGACTTCCTGGCCCTGTGGCCGAGCGTCCGCAAAGCCGCCCGGCGCGCTGGCGTGGCCTAGTCCCGCCCGAGGGCAATCCGCCACTCCCGCCTCCCTGTTCACTTCGATGGGCCAGACTGCCCCCATGGCCGACTCGGAGGTCGTAGACGCCGCAGGCGAAGCCACCCCTAACGGGCTGGTGCGCGCGGCAGGCGTCGTCGTCGTGCGCCATGGCCCGGGTGGCCCCGAGGTCGCGGTCATCCATCGCGGACTCCGCGCGGACTGGTCACTGCCCAAGGGCAAGGTGGAGCCGGGTGAGCACCCCATCGTCGCGGCGGTGCGCGAGTGCGATGAGGAAACAGGCCTCGTGCCTGTGCTGGGCCCTCCCCTGGCCCGACAGGAATACGTCGCCCTGGGCGCGCCCAAGGTCGTGGACTACTGGGCTGCGCGCGTCGGATCCGACGAGGGCTTCGCCCCCGACGACGAGGTCGAGGAGATCGCCTGGCTTCCTGCCGGTGAGGCGGCCGCTCGCCTGACGTACCCGCGCGACGGCGACCTCGTGACCGAGGCCGTCGCCCTTCCCCCCAGCACCCCGCTCATCCTGCTGCGGCACACCCAGGCACTCAAGCGCGCCGACTTCAAAGGCAAGATCGATGCCGATCGACCCCTCTCGGGCAAGGGCCGATCGCAGGCAAAGGCCCTTGTGCCTCTCCTCGCGGCGTACGGCATCGAGCAGGTGCGCTCGTCCGATGCCGCACGGTGCCGGGAGACGGTCAAGCGCTACGCCAAGTCCATCGACGCGCAGGTCAGGCTCGAGCCAGCGCTGAGCGAGGAGTCCTACGACGAGCATCCCAAGCGCGCCTCACGCCGCATGGGCGAACTCCTGCTCGACCCTGCCCCCATGGTCGTGTGCTCCCACCGCCCGGTTATGCCGGCCCTCGTCGAGGCCATCGCCAGCCTGCGCATCACCGGCCCCTTCGACCTCGACCCGAAACTCCCGCCCGGGGGCTTCCTCGTGGTCCACCGCCACTTCGCCGCGGATGCCGAGCAGCCTGTCGTCCTCGCGGTCGAGCGGCACAGCGTCACCCCCGGCTGAGCCCGACAGAGGCGGCTCTGCCGGCTCGCCGGGCTAGGCCGCGGGTCCGCTGATGCCCCTGTGGCGAGCCTTCATCCGATAGCCCGGTTGCGTTCACCGGAAGTTCACCGTCATCCCGTTCCCTTGTCATCCGGGCTGCCTAGGTTCCCTATCGTCCCGTCATCGACTCACAGGAGGACCAGGGTGACTCGCACCCGTACCGCCGCTACCGCGGCACTCGCCATCTCCAGCGCCCTCGTGCTCGCCGCCTGCGGCGGCGGCTCGAGCACTGACTCCGGCGGCTCCGATCTCACCGGAGCGGTCCGCGTCGACGGCTCCTCGACCGTCTACCCCCTCACCGCGCTCGCGGCCGAGGACGTCATGGCCGCCAACCCGGGCGTGCAGGTCACCGTCGCCGCCTCCGGCACCGGCGGAGGCTTCGAGAAGTTCTGCCGCGGAGAGACCGACGCCAACGATGCGTCTCGCGCCATCAAGGATGAGGAAGCTGCTAACTGCGCGGCCGCCGGCATCGACTTCGCCCAGCTCACCGTGGCCACCGATGCGCTTACGGTGGTCGTCAACAAGGAGAACACCTGGGCCACGTGCCTCACCGTCGAGGAGCTGGCCAAGATCTGGGCGCCCGACTCCACCGTCGCCAACTGGAACGAGGTTCGCGCCGACTTCCCGGACGAGCCACTGAAGCTTTTCGGCCCCGGCACCGACTCGGGCACGTTCGACTACTTCACCGATGAGATCAACGGCGAAGAGGGCGCCAGTCGCGCCGACTACACGCCCAGCGAGGACGACAACGTGATCGTCCAGGGTGTGAGCGGCTCCAAGGGCGGCCTGGGCTACTTCGGCTTCACGTACTTCGAGGAGAACGCCGACAAGCTCAATGCCGTCGAAATCGACAGCGGCGCCGGCTGCGTGGCCCCGAGCGTGGAGTCAGCTCAGGACGGCACCTACACCCCGCTCGCACGCCCGCTCTTCGTGTACCCGTCGAAGCAGGCGCTCGCCCAGCCTCAGGTCAAGGCGTTCTTTGATTACTACATCGCCAATGACGCGGCTATCGCCGAGGCCGCACTGTTCATCCCGCTCAACGAAGAGCAGCGTGCTCAGCTTGAGGCTGACTACGCAGCCCTTTCGGGCTCCTGATCCGCGAAGTCACCAGCCCGGATAGATTGCACAAATGAGCACCGCACTGGCGGAGTCTGCCGCAGGGGGCCTGAACCCCCTGCGGCAGACGAAGCCGCGCTACGGCGAGAAAGTCATTCGCGTCATCCTCTTCGCCGCCGCGGCCGTCTCGATTCTCACCACCTTCGGGATCGTCATCTCGGTCCTCATTCCGTCGCTGGAGTTTTTCTCCGAGATCCCTCTGACGGAGTTCCTCTTCACGACCACGTGGACGCCACTCTTCGCCAACCCGCAGTACGGCGTACTGCCCCTCATCATGGGCACGATGGTCATCACGGTGATCGCCATCGCCATCGCCATCCCCCTAGGCCTCGGCAGCGCGATCTACCTCTCCGAATACGCCAAGCCCAAGGCCCGCAAGGTCCTCAAGCCCACCCTCGAGGTGCTTGCCGGCATTCCCACGGTGGTCTTCGGCTTCTTCGCCCTGGAATTCATCACCGAGCTCGTGCTCAAGCCGATCTTTCCCCAGATCGACATCTTCAACGCCCTCTCCGCCGGCATCGTCATGGGCATCATGATCATTCCGACGATCGCCTCACTCTCCGAGGATGCGATGGCCGCGGTGCCCGGCGGCTTGCGCGATGGCGCCTACGCCCTCGGCGCAACGAAGCGCCAGGTGGCGCTTCGTGTCGTGGTCCCAGCCGCCCTTTCCGGCATCGTCGCCGCGTTCGTCCTGGGCATCTCGCGCGCGATCGGCGAGACGATGATCGTCACGATCGCCGCTGGACTGCAGCCCAACATGACCCTCAATCCCCTCGAGGGGATGCAGACCATGACGTCCTACATCGCCGCTGCCGGCGCCGGTGACGTGGCCACAGGCAGCATCGAATACAAGTCGATCTTCGCCGTGGGCATGCTGCTCTTCATCATCACGTTCTTCATGAACATGATCAGCATCCGACTGGTCCGCAAGTATCGGCAGGCCTACCAGTGACGACGACACTCACCTCCCCCGCCAGCTCTTCGCCCATCGACCTCGAGGGCAAGGGCCAGCCAATTGTCGACAAGACCTTCCGCTGGATCCTCTTCCTCTGCCTGGCGGTCGGCGTCGTCTTCCTGGCTGTCCTGCTCGTCTATGTCACGATCAAGGGCTGGCCGCGACTCACTCCCACCCTCTGGGAGAACATGCCATCGATCCGCCGACCCGAGCAAGCAGGTGCACAGTCCGCCATCACGGGCACGCTCTGGGTCATCGGCTTCACGGCGCTCTTCGCTCTGCCGGTCGGCTTCCTCGGCGCGGTCTACATGGAGGAGTACGCCAACCCGACGAGTCGCTTCACCCGCTTCGTCGAGATCAACATCCAGAACCTCGCCGCGGTGCCCTCGATCGTCTACGGCATCCTCGGCCTGGCGATCTTCGCCCGCGCGCTAGCCCTCGGGCAAACCGTGATCACGGCAGGATTGACTCTCGCCCTGCTCGTCCTGCCGGTCATCATCGTCTCGACCCGCGAGGCTCTGCGCGCCGTCCCCCAGAACATCCGCCACGGATCCCTCGCGCTCGGTGCGACGCTCTGGCAGACCACGTGGCGCCAGACCATGCCCGCCGCCGTACCCGGTATGGCGACCGGCACGATCCTGGCCCTCTCGCGCGCCATCGGAGAGGCCGCGCCGCTGCTCCTCCTCGGGGCCGTCACCTTCATCTCGTTCAACCCCACAGGCCCCTTCTCGGCCTACACCACCCTGCCCATTCAGATCTACAACTGGACCAAGGAGTCCCGCGAGGAGTTCCAGATCCTGGCCTCGGCCACGATCGTGCTCCTCCTGGTGATCCTCCTGGCGATGAACGCGGTCGCCATCCTGATTCGCAACCGAACCCAGAAGCGCTGGTGACATGATGAGCGAGACGATGAGCGAAATCCACGATCCCCAGGCCCCCCAGTCCACGAGCGACCTGAACAACACCGGTCGCATGGACGTCTCCGCCGTGCTCGAAGGTGCGGAGATCCCCGAGGCGGTGTCCAACATCGTCTTCGACCTGGCCAACGTGCAGGTCTACTACGGCGACTTCCAGGCTGTGCGCGATGTGACGATGCAAATCGGTCGCAACGAGATCACCGCCTTCATCGGTCCGTCAGGGTGCGGCAAGTCGACGCTGCTGCGCAGCTTCAACCGCATGAACGACCTGATCCCCGGCGCTCGCGTCGAGGGTCTCCTCGCGTACCACGGCTTCAACATCTACGCCCCCGACGTCGACCCGATCGAGGTGCGTCGCCGGATCGGCATGGTCTTCCAAAAGCCCAATGTCTTCCCGAAGTCGATCTACGAGAACGTCGCCTACGGCCCCAAGGTCAACGGCATGAAGGTCAACATGGACGACCTCGTCGAGGAGTGCCTCACCAAGGCGGCGCTGTGGGATGAGGTCAAGGACGACCTCAAGAAGAGCGCCTACGCGCTCTCAGGCGGCCAGCAGCAGCGCCTGGTCATCGCCCGCTGCATCGCCGTCAAGCCCGAGGTCATCCTCATGGACGAGCCGTGTGCATCACTGGACCCCATCGCCACGGCGAAGATCGAGGACCTGATGAAGGAGCTCGCCAAGGACTACACGATCGTCATCGTGACCCACAACATGCAGCAGGCCGCCCGAGTATCCGAGCGCACGGCCTTCTTCACCGCCGACGTCGATGCCAACGGGGTGCGTCACGGCCGCCTCGTGGAATACGGCCCCACCCGCCGCATCTTCACGGCACCGCATGACCCGCGCACCGAGGACTACATCTCCGGCCGCTTCGGCTGATCAACCCTCGAGCGCGTATCCAGCCTCATCGACGGCCTCCCGGACATGCTCCAGGTCCAGGGGGCCGTCGCTCGTGACGGTGACAGCGCCCTCGGCGAGGTCGACGTCCACGGACCGGACACCAGGCAGCAGCACAAGCTCGGTCGTCACCGCGCGGACGCAGTGATCGCAGGTCATTCCGCTGACCCTGTAGGTGGTCGTGGTGATCATGCGCCCCCCTCCACAAGAGCCTTGAGCCGGGGCAGGGTCTCCTCGATGGCGCGCGCATTGCGCCGGTAGGCATCCATGAGCTTCAGCGCCTGCGCGGATCGCGCGGTGGTGGCATCGAAGGTCTCGACCACACGGGTCCCACCATCAGCGGTGGGCTCGAGCTCGTAGCGCCAGCGATGGCCGCTGAGATGGGCCCAGGCGATACGCCGACCCTCCTCGAATTCCTTGACCTCATTGCCGATGCGATAGGGCACGACGATGCGCATGCCCATCTCGAACTTCGCACCGAGGGACAGCCGCTCCGGGCCGGAGGTGGATCCCTTGACGGACCCCGAC
>Ga0129336_10001437_pt1 | contig 14429 bp, 15 predicted proteins | sample CPB6_02_DNA_FD_96878 | JGI IMG/M metagenome (GOLD analysis project Ga0129336, IMG submission 96878) | Freshwater to marine salinity gradient microbial communities from Chesapeake Bay, USA - CPBay_Sum_0.6_0.2_DNA | ecosystem: Environmental > Aquatic > Marine > Coastal | place: USA: Chesapeake...
AGAACAATAAACAGAATTCAAAAAAGTATGTTGGCAGAAATGAATAAAATTGCCATCATACATTTGTTCTTATTAGGTTTCGAAGATGAATTAAGTAATTTTACATTAGGTTTGAATAATTCATCTAAACAAGCTGACTTATTGGCGGTTGATGTTTGGAAAGAAAAAATGTTATTATATAAAGATGCCGTAACTGCGGTTGAAGGTATTGCACCTGTTTCAGTTTCTTGGGCTAAAAAACATATATTAGGATTCTCAGACCAAGAAATACAACTTGATTTACAACAACAAAGAATTGAAAAAGCGGTGGCAGCTGAACTCACGAATACCGCAACTATTATTGTTCATACAGGAATTTTTGATAATGTAGATAAATTATATAGCTCACAAACAGGAACAACTGCCGCTGCAGGTGCCACACCACCACCTCCTCCAGGTGGAGGTGATATGGGAGGAGCACCACCGCCACCACCACCAGGTCCTGAACCAGGTGGAGCGGCCGGAGTAACACCAGAATCCAAAAGAAGAGATAATATGAATATATTATTAGAAAGTAACGATTTGATAAATGAAGATGACTTTATAGATTTATCAAGGGCAAGAAATTCTTTGGGTGATATTGGGAATGAACTCGATAGAATACTAAATGACTAATATTTATTATAAAATATTCGCAAATGAAAATAGGTGTATTAAAATCAAAAGTTGAGAAGCTTCTGTCTGAATCATACGGTAAAGGAACCTTCAAAGAAGAAATAAAAAACTTCAATAGAAATGTTTTATCAAATAAAAACATATCTAAATTATTTTTTCTTTATGATGAGTTATCAACAAACAAAGGTTATGACCAAAAATTGGCAGAAGATTTTGTTTTTGAATCAATCACAATGTTTGAAAACATATTGAACAAAACTAATAAAAAAGATTTAGAATCTTTGAGAAGATGGACAGTTGGTGTAAATTGTCATAATCAATATACTGATATAGATAATTTATTTTACAACTCAAGTGATGTTTTACATTTGGAAAATAAAGTAAGAAGTAAAAAAGTAATTGTTGAGGGATTGAAAAAAACACTAATCAATAAAACTGAAGAAACAATTCTATTACCTTTAAGTTCTATGGTTAAAGTTGCAAATAAAACTATTGAAGAATTTATATCTAACTTAAACGAATCTGAAAGGAAAGAACTCAATACATTATTAAAAGAACATGAATCGGTTTTAGTTGGGAAATTCCAAAACTTAAAAGATGAAGCGGTAGTTAAATTAGTTGTTGTTTTAGAGGGTGAAACCGACGAATCTGTCAAAAAGACAATTAATGAAACAATAGATAACATCAAATCTAAAAAATTTGATAGATTAGAATACTTCAAGTTAAAGAATTTGGTTGATAATATTTAATTTTTTGACATTTTGACAAACTTTATCTACCTTTTTTTCAGATAAATAAACTCCGAAAAAAATGAGAGAATGAAGAAAGGGAAAACCGCTAAACTAAGCGGGTTCAAATCGTCAAAAATTACCTATGGTACGGTAGATTCAAAAAACTTAAAATCAATTTACATTAACATTCAAACTTGGGTAGAACCAAAAGACGATTTTGAAAATTGGACAAGAATTGTCCTCAATATGTCAAGAGCAATCAAACACGTCGTATTCAATTGTCTTGACAAAACTATGTTCGATGAAAAATTCATAGTTGATTTAGATTTACGAACAAGCGGAATTCAATACAAAAAAAGGTCTTTCACAAATTTAGAAATCAATCTATATCTTTTAGAAGAGATGGATTTCAAATCTACAAAATTAAAAAAATCAATAAAATCTATTGTAAGTTGTATTCACTCGGATATATTCAGAGGAAACGAATATTTCGATTTTCATTTAAGTAAAAAAGACAAAACTGAACTTGTTGAGGTATAAATATAAAGTTTGAGGTATTTATATAAAAATATCGATATGAACGAACTTAAAATATTGAAACCCTATGAATCAGGGAAAGGAATTCTTATTGAGTATGATGCAGGATATGTATCACCAAAGGAATTCGGAAATCAAAATATTTTGATGGAATCCAAAAGTTTTATGGACCACAGTAAACCTTTTGAGTTTTATGCGGTTTTACAAAAATATAACACACCAAATCGTAATGGTAGGATTTACCCTGAGAAAATATTAAAAAGAGAAGCGGAAAATTATAAAAAAATGATTAATAAGGGTGTTTCACTTTCAGAACTTAATCACCCTGAATCATCCCTTATCGACTTAGATAGAGTTGCTCACATTATAACAGATATTTGGTGGGATGGAATAATATTAATGGGTAAGTTAAGATTGTTAACGTCACCAGGATTCCATGAAAGAGGTATCTGTTCAACTAAAGGAGATTTAGCGGCAAACTACTTAAGACAGGGTGTGACATTAGGTATATCATCAAGAGGTGTAGGTTCACTAAAAAAAGTTGGTGAACAAAACGAGGTTCAAGATGATTTTGAATTAATTTGTTTTGACTTAGTGTCATCTCCATCAACCCCTGGTGCTTATCTTTTTTCTAATCCTGAAGACAGAAATAAATTCGAAGAAAATTTAGAAGAAGAAAAACAAACTCAAAGGGAACGTCATGTAGGACCTGAAGCAAACAAATCTTTAGATTTAATGAATCGATTAAATACATACCTAAATAAGTAATCCTTGATTTTATAAAATATTATGATGATATTTTATAAAAAATAAAATTATGGACGAAAAATATTTCATTGCAAAACTCTACTACGAATTTCCTGATGAAGAAACTGGTAAAGTAAAAAAAGTTAAAGAGGAAAAACTTGTTAAGGCTTACAATCCAACAGATGTTGAGGCTAAGATTACAAAAAGGTATAGTGACCTAACTTGGGATTGGCGAATCACATCAATTGCGGAAAGTAAAATTGACGAGGTAATCGAAGTTTTGTAATATCAGTTACTGAAAATTTTGTATTGTGGAGGGAAACTCAAAAGGTTTCCCTTTTTTTATTTTATAAAATAAATGTCTAAAAATACCAAAAACTGAATTTTTTTCGAATACCAATATATTTATATGAAAAAAATATACATAAAAAAATGTCAAAAGAAAAAAACTTGGTTGAAGACGCTCTTATACAAATGAAAAATTTGGAAGAGGCCGTAGCCGAAAATGCAAAAGGAATACTTGCATCTACTATGAAGCAAGAAATCAAAGAATTGGTAAAAGAATCTATCGTATCTGAACAACCAGATGACGAGGAGATTGAAGATGACCCTGAATTATCAGATGTTCCTGATGATGAAGGTGATGATGATTCTGAAATGATGGACATACCTGATGATGAGGACGATGAGGACTCTGAAATGATGGATATGCCTGATGATGAAGATGACGAAGAAGACTTTGCAATGACGAACATGCCTGATGATGAAGAAGATGTAATCGACTTTTCAGGAAATGATGATATCAGCGATGAAGATTTATTAACCGTTTTCAAAGCATTGGGACCAGAAGACGGAATCATTGTAAAAAAGGATGACAACATCATAAACCTTTCCGACGAGGAAGCAGACCAAGAATATATGATTAGAATGGAGTCAGAAGATGACAAATATATGGAAACATACGAAATGTATGATGAATACAATGAGTATGATGAGTTTGGTGAATCATTCGACGTAGACGATGAATATTCAATAGGAGAAGCAGATTATTCGGATGACGAAGAATTACAATCAATGATTGATGATGTATTTTCAAAGGATGATTCAAATGAATTCAACTATAAATCCGATGAAGAAGTCGTATATGAACTCGAAGTTGATGATTCAGATACAGAATTATTCGACGATACTTCAGATGAAACAATTTATCAAGTCGATTTGGATGAAATGGAGTATGAGGATTTTGACGATGAGGATTCTGATGAAAGCGATTTATACGAAATGGATTCTGAGTATTTACAAAATGAAGCTATGAAACCTAAAATAGGTAAAGGAGCTAAAATTGGTAAACCAAAATTCACATACAAAAAATCATCAGGAGGTTTCAAAGAAGACAAAAAACAAGGAACAAGAGGTGTAGGTATTGGTAAAGGACCTAAATTCGAATTCAAAGAAGGAATGAAACAAGAAAAGAAAGAAGGAGCTAATACTATGAGTAAAGGAAAACCTTCGGCAATGTTTCATTCTGGAAAGAAACAAGAAACCAAAGAAGCGGCACGTACTTATGGTATGGGTTCTAAAAGTGGACGTGGTTTGAGAAAGGGTATTACACCAAACAGAAACCTTACATTCGAAAACGAACAAAGAAACGAAGAACAAATTCAAATTCTTAGAGAGAAAAACGAAGAGTATCGTAAAGCACTTAATGTATTCAGAGATAAACTTAATGAAGTGGCTATTTTCAATTCTAATTTAGCATACGCAACAAGGTTATTCACTGAACATTCAACATCTAAACAAGAGAAAATTAACATTTTGAGAAGATTTGATGGTGTTGAATCTCTTAAAGAATCCAAAAATTTGTATCGTACAATAAAAAGTGAATTATCAAACACAACAACAAAACCGTCAATAACTGAATCTATTGAGAGAAATATCGAAAAATCTCCTTCATCTGGTTCAGCATCGACATTAATTGAATCTAAAACTTATGAGAATCCTCAATTCTTAAGAATGAAGGATATTATGAGTAAGATTATAAAATAAACATAAACTTAAAAATTATTCCAAAAATGGGAGCATTATTAGAATCAGGTCTTGTTGGTAACATTGGTCTTAAGCACCTTAAAGTTATCAAAGAAGATACTATCAACAAATGGGACAAATTAGGGTTCCTTGAAGGCCTACGTGGTCACCTAAAAGAAAATGTTGCGCAGTTGTATGAAAACCAAGCGTCACATTTGATTAACGAAGCTTCATCAGAATCTTCAAACGGAGCATTCGAAACGGTTGTATTTCCAATCGTAAGACGTGTTTTCTCTAAATTATTGGCTAACGAAATTGTATCAGTTCAGGCTATGAACTTACCAATTGGTAAATTGTTCTATTTCGTTCCTAAAATTCAAGGATATACAGGTGGAACTGCAACTGCCTCGGGTGACCATTACGCACCTGTTGGTTCACCAGGAAATTATCCTGGAGCTCCTGATGCTGGATATACAGGTTCGGGCGCTTATGCTAAAAATCTTTACGATTTATTTTATGAAGGTAGTGAGGCAGGACTTGACCCTCCAGGACTTTTCGATTACTCAAAAGGTCGTTGGTCTGCAATAACAGGTTCAGTTGTAACATATGCATGGGAGTCATCTACAGGTAATCTTATACCTTCAGGTTATACAAGTGCTAATTTTAGAAAAGTAATTGTAGTTTTATCCGGATTTTCTAATTCTGGTGCTGGTAAACTTGTCGGACCTGATGGTGCGGAAATAGATTCCGAAACATTTCTTTCAGATTTGAAAATTATTGGTGTATCAACTAATACTACTACATCGGCTAATATTTCTAACCCATATCTTTTTAGAGTTGTAACCCAAAGATACGGTAAAGGAATTGTTCAGTACGGTGGAAGCTCATCAACTACTTGGCCAACCACTGGTAACGGAGGTTCCTATGATGATATTTGCACGGCAAATGGATTTATTTTCTTAGAGGTTGATTTACAGGTTCCTACATGTATTAATTGTGGTGCTGAATCATTAGATGGTTACACTGGCTCGACATTTTCTTCATCAACAGCTGCAAACAATGCCTTCGTAGCGGTTTGGAGACGTTATGAAGAACTTGAATTCGAGGATAAAATTGGTGAGGTATCATTTGACCTTGAGTCAGTTACTGTATCAGTATCTGAAAGAAAACTAAGAGCACAATGGTCACCTGAACTCGCACAAGACGTTGCGGCATTCCACAACATTGATGCTGAGGCTGAATTGACTGCGTTGTTGTCAGAACAGGTTGCGGCTGAAATTGACCGTGAAATTCTACGTGACTTACGTAAAGGAGCGGCTTGGAATCTTCGTTGGGATTACAACGGATGGAAGCGTCTATCTTCAACAGGAACTACTCCTTACACTCAAAAAGACTGGAACCAAACATTGATTACTGCAATCAACCAAATTTCTGCACAAATTCACAAGTCAACTCTTCGTGGTGGTGCTAACTGGATTGTTGTATCTTCAGAGGTTTCTGCGATTTTTGATGACTTGGAATATTTCCATGTATCAAATGCTTCACCTGAACAAGACCAATACAACATGGGTATCGAAAGAGTAGGTACATTAGCTGGTCGTTACCAAGTATACCGTGACCCTTACTTCCCACCAAACACAGTGTTGATTGGTCACAAAGGAACGTCACTTCTTGATACAGGTTACATTTACGCACCGTATGTACCTCTACAGTTGACTCCAACTATGTATAATCCGTTTAACTTCACACCTATCAAAGGTATCATGACACGTTACGCTAAGAAGATGGTTAACAACCGTTTCTACGGACGTATCACAGTTGACGGTGTACGTACATTCGACTTAAGAGAATTGAGATAATCAATTGAAATGTAATAATGAAAAGGGGACGAGAAATCGTCCCTTTTTTTATTCATCAATTTTGGTTGAAAGTGTTCTTAAACACTTAGAAATCACCTCTGATTCTGTTAGATTGTATGCGCCTCGTTCAAATGCAAACTGAACTGCTTGCATCAAAAATACAGTCGCAACATTCTTATCCATTGTACACAACAAAGTATCCAATTGTACGTTATCAGTTATTTCTAAATTCCCAAAAAGGTTTACTAAATTCTGTTTGTTTTTTTCTTCTATATTCATTGGTATGTAATTTATCAATAATAAAAGCGGTGGTTGCATCTTCAACCGAGTCAAACAAATTATAATTATCTAAACTGAATTTGTAAAATTCATTTCTTAATTCATCTGTCCAAACAAGTTTTTGATTTGTCATAATATTATTAGTTTTATGGATATTTATATAAGAATAATAAAAAATATTCTTGATGACAAATAATAAAAACATTAATGAAGCAACTTCCGATTCTATTGTTGGTGGAAAATATCAAGTCCCATTAAGTCCAGGTTTAAGACAATTCAAAAAACAAGACTTACAACCCTTTATAAAATCTGACTCCAAATACGATAGTGCAGAACTATCATATGATAGTTATGATGGTAAAATGAGCACACCAAAAAAAGAAATTAAGAAAAAAGAAGTATTAGCGAGAAAAGTATCCAATTATAATAAAAAACATCCAAGTCTAAGTGATTCTGATGGTGATGTATTAAATAACGGACCAATCAAAGAGATGACTGATAAAATAATAAAAACTCTTAAGGAAGATTTAGCCGTTTGGTTTGGCACTAAGAAAAAACCTAAAGGGTCGAAACAGCCAAAAGGTCCTTGGGTTAATATATGTCGAAAAAAAGAAGGTGGTGGTCATCCTCCTTGTGGTAGACCTGAGGCATCTTCTAAAGGATATCCGAAATGTCGCGCTGTGGGTGTTGCATCTAAAATGACAGATACCCAAAAAAGGTCAGCGTGTCAACAAAAAAGAAGAGCGGAAAAAACAAAACCGAAAACAGGTACAGGTAACAAACCAACTATGGTGAGTTACAAACCTAAGAAAATAACTAATGAAAACAATTTAGTAAACTTAATAAGAAAAATTATATTAGAACAGATTGATGGTAAAACATATAATAAAAAGGAACTACTAACTTTTTTAGACAAAAATGGATATTCTACAATGCCAGGTGGTATGAATTTGAAAATGGGTAAAGATGGTAATTATCAAGTTTTCAGTTCAGTTGGTAAAACACAATCCGCCGCTCAAAGTATGTCGATACAAAAAGCAAAAAATCCGTTAAGAAAGTTTGAGTATGTTAAGAAACTTGAAAATGGAAATATCGAGTTTTTGGTTATTGTTCTAATTATATCTTCTTAAGAATGTCAGTTAAAGAACAATTAATTTGAGAATGAATCACGGTTTCGTAGGATTTTCTGCGCTTCTCAATCTCGTTACCGAACAGATAATTTACTCTTTCCCAAGTTCTTGGTTCCATTAATATAGAATAATGATATACGTGGTTTGTCACAAAGGCTTGTTGATGTTGTAAAGTCACAACAATTCCTAACCTATCATTGATTATGATTTTCTTTTCCGATACTGGTGCAAATATCAACTCAGTGTCGTTTTGTTTGAGAAGTTTTCTTGCAATATGAAAACAGGTTTGTTGATACCTACTCATTGCGGCGTCAATTTTCTCGTCAAGGGGTCTCCTATGTATCCAAAGGTAATATTTGAGAAATACTCTTTTAATTTTTCTTTTTACGAATTGATAAAGTGTCATAGTATATATTTTGTGGATACAAAGATATAAAAGTTTTCTGACATTAACAGTACGGTGGAGAACATTTTTTCTTTCCGTCTAAACCTGGCATTCGTCCTTTACAAACTTGTACTCCGTAGCCGTTCGAATATGCGGAGGGGTAGACCTTAAATTTTGACTTAGCGGCGGCCTTACCCCTTGCACATAGTTTAGTACCTGTTTTTTTTCTACCTTCTTCCATCATACCTGTAAAAGATGCGTCTTCGATATCCTGTTGACCATCGCCTTTTATATGATTCATCATAAAATCAAATACTTGGTCCATATTGTTTTTGGCTTCTGCGATATGGTCCTGCGCCCAATCGTGACCATCATCTAATATTTGAGTTACCATATCTTGGTCTAACTCTAATAACATATCACACTGCCTTCTCATTTGTTCTAAATTAGAAAAGAACATATATCTATCTGAATAATTTTCGTGTGATTCTTCTAAAACTCTTTTCACTAATTTAGTGATATCAGCTTCTGATAATCTAATAACTTTTTTCATATTTATACTTTTTTTAATCTTAAATCAGGCTCAACAATACTACCACTCTCAATCACATTTGGTGAGCCTGTGTCAACAAACTTTAGGACTTTTTTAATTATATCGTAACCAACATCTTTAGACATTTTACCACCTGTGATTGTGTAACCATTACTGTTAGGTGTAATTTTTTTTATATTCATATTACCCAATTTAGTGAATAATCTAATTTTTTGTAATTGGTTATTATTGTTCGCAATTGATATCGTACCGTCAGTATTAATTTTGAAGTTTCTACCCAATAAATTATTATAAGAACTGGTGGATTCTTCTATTACTTTTTTAACAATTCTAACCAAATCCGATTCGGTTAATCTGATAACTTTTTTCATAAAAAAATAATTTTACAATAAATACTTACAAAAATAAAAAACCCCTCTTTTGGAGGGGTTCTTTTTAAGTTTTTTTAGTTTTTGAATAACTTGTGGGTTGTTTTACTTTGATTACTTAAAACCTCGATATAATAAACACCTTTAGGTAATTCTGAAACATCTATTTGGTTTGTAACACCACTATATTGTTTGACTAACATACCTACGTAATTATAGACGATAACATCTTTTATTTCGTTGTTATTGATGATTATTTCATCGTCAAATGGGTTGGGTGATAATGTTACTTCACTTTCTTCATTCATTGTAACTATGTCGTCGAAATCAACTCTTTGTTGAGGTCCACAGTTTTGAAATGAGAATACACCGTCAACATCATAACCATCAGCGGTTGGACCAAATGATGAACTACGAGACCTATCTGTAATTCTGATGTATTGGAAACAATTTACATCGCCTAATTCAATCATCGCATCCAAACAATAAACACCCAAAGTTGTCCACATAAAACCATCCATAGAAACTTCGATAAGTGCTTGTTCAGGATATTGAGGACACTGTGGATTACCATAAGTCGTTTCAGTGATTTTGAAATCGAAACCATCGATATTAAATACGGTGTAATCAAATTTTAAAGTGATTTGACCTCCAAAACCTAGTGAAACAAAATTAACATTTTCAGTTCCTTGTGGTAAACCAAGAGCGTTTGATGGATTACTTCTTGATGAAATAACAGGAGTTCCATTTTTTCTAAGCCCTTGTGTAAAATTAATAATGTGTTGTGCGGTACCAACACCTAATGTTGATGGAGACATTTCAGTTTCCAAAACATAACCCTCAATACCATCAACATCGTAGCCGTCACATACTCCGAATGGGTCAAAATTACCATAAGGAGAAACATCAACTAATTTGAAATACTGAGCCCAATTTAATTCACCTAAATCAAACTCTGAGTCTTGACATCCAATACCACAAAAATACCAATTACAGTTATCCTGTGATGCGAATAACATAATTCTTTCAGGATACCTTCTACAAGGTGGTGTTCCAAATGTTGTTTCGTGAACTTTCAAATCCATTCCCTCAACATTTTTAACCGCAGATTCCATCATCACAACCATTTCACCTTTGAAACCTAACGACACGTAATTAGCATTAGTGTCAGGTGTGAATGAATCTGATGATTGCGCCATTCCAATACAATTAGAACTATTGGAGCGTAATGGACTAATACTTTCTCCGTTGTTGTTTAGTCCTTGGTCAAATGACAATACCTGTCCCACCCATATCGACTGAGACAAAGATACCTGGCATAGCAATGCCATCATAAAAGTTAGTAGTGTTTTCATAAGTATTATTTTACTTATAAATATTAAGAAAACAAGTCCAAATGTTCAAATGTAAGATTGTTGATTATTTTTTATCGACGATTTGAAACTTGATTTGTCTCTTGTAAGTGTTCAATTCTCCGTCGATGATTAATTTCAAATCAATAAAATATTCGTTAGGAATTTTATCTCTTGTATCAAATATGAAATAGTATTCATTAGGTGTTTTATTTATTTGAGTCCAATCCTGAACCTGAACTTCTGTTTGACCTTCTCTGACATAAACTCTGTAATATGCCTTAACCTTATTAAGAGGTTGATTCGAAGTATATTCTTTTTTTATTATCACCCCTACTTTACGTATATCGGTATTCAATATTTTTTCGTCTTGTTTTATGCCGTAATAATCAAAACCATAAACAGACGGCTCACTTGATGAAGTCCCAATTGATATTGAAGCACCATAAGGTTTTATAATAAATTCATTCTCGATATTCGGTATCTGAACACCATTGAGATATAAACCTTTCCAAGTATCAGTGAAAGTGCAAGGTGTTTTATACCCTAAAAGTGCTGGTATTGTTACTTCATAAACCCCTTTGGTTCTTCTACAAGTTGTAAGTGCAGATAAAGAGGAAATAACATCACCGTTATTATTTGCTATACTAACTGTCGGATTTGAATCCAAATTGATAGGTGTTCCATCTTCATAAGCGTATAAATAAAGTTTATTAACTTTATTAAGTGCAAATAAATCTCTATCGTCACTTATTAAATCGTTATAATCAGTTAATAGATAGGGTTCATAAAACGTTTGTGTGTGTCTTGTGAAAAATCCAACTGTATATGCTTGTGTCAAACCTGTTATAAGTTCTAATTCAGGTTTGAATGCAATACCCCAACCTGTGACACCTGTCAAACTACCATTGAGTATAGAATTTATTTCATTTGTCATATCAAATGAAATATCCTCATCACCAAATTCAAAATGTTGTTCATCAATTATTGTTAGTGCCGAATAATGTATGACATTTCCTGACTGAGAATTTGTATTATCATATATACCATTTGTGGACCACCCCGATAAAGTAGTTGTTTGATACCAATTTGATGGTCTGTCCGAAAAGTTCTTGTCACCTGGGTTGGACATCAAATCAGTATAATCATATCCGACCCCCTCATCCCAAGATTGAGGTTGACCATTTTCTATGGTTGTAGGAGGTATTCTAAATAAAACTAAATCGAATGATGTTGCTCTTTGTCTGTTTTCGGATGGAACCAGAGTATTTAATAATGCTTTATCAAAAGAACCTGTATTTCTCATCATCAAAGTATGAGTTGCGGTTGCACTACAACCAGATGTTATAGTCCCGTCAGCGTATTTTTGTTGCAATAAAGTTAAATCCAAATCGAAGATGAATCTCGAATATGCGACCAAAGGGTTCTGTGAGGTAGTCGAACCAAAATAAAGTTGGGTAATAGGGCTTCTACCTGTATTAGTGTATACGTTAGAAAGTATTGTGTTATTTCTGCTAAAATACGAATTATTTATCGACATAGTAATTTATTCAATAAATATTTCAAAAATCAATATTGTTAGTTAATTCTAATATTGTTATTCAAAACTTCGGTATAAGCTTTGTTCATTTTTTCAATAATAGATTGAGACCCTAAACCATCTTGAGATACTGAATCAGGTGGTAGTCCATCGTGGGGGTGAACATGTCCCAACAAAAATATCACTATCTGATTCAAAAGTTCTAATAATTCTTCACCCCTAACTGATGAAGATGTTTTATTAAGTAGGTCTTTGTCAACAATATCATTATCATTGAATCCATATATGGTATTTGAAAAATCTATTTTTCCTCTTCTTGGATTATTGGAATCCTGTGATAATAAGAAGAGTTTTTCACTACCTAAAATACCATAACTTATAGATTGATTATCCACTGTTGAATCAAATAACTCTTCGATTTTTGGAACGACAAATGGACCTAAATAACCTCTTGACGAAACTAAACCATTTCCTGATTGTTTGTCAGTATCTTTAAGTTTCACAGCATTCATAAATCTTGTAGCATTACTAAATTCTGTGTTTTTATCAGGACTTGTATTTGATGCGTAGTTTTGAATTTTACCATATGTTCTTGATGATGGTCTGAAATAAAAAGGAAATGCGTTAGGGACTGCGGTTCCTACGTTACCGTGTTTTGGAAAAAATGGTATATATCCGTCATTAAGTCCCCTAATGAATGAGTTTATAACATTAACCGCTTCACCGAAAGACAGATTACTAAATCTAACACTACCAGGTAATTGTGTGCTAGGTGTAACTTCCGTACTTAAACTAAAATTGTTGGTGTTTGTTTTATTTCCATCAGGTTTGACATTATATAGATATACATAACCAGAAAACAAATCTTGAGTATTCTCCAAATTTTCTATATGCCATTCAACCAACTTCAATACATTTTTTGTTTTACGTATGAATTTAATCAACACCTCTTCTGTATTTTTTATCAGACCTGACCTTGTTTGTTCAAAAGTTGAAAGTTGTAAAAATCCTCTATTATCATTTGGTAAAGGTGGTTGTTTAGGGTTCAATAATCTTGTTTTTCCTGACCTTAACAAAACCTCATTTGCCTTTACGATAATATCAGAGTTTCCTCTACCCAATATGTAATTGTCTCCTGGTTCAGGAAATATACCTTTGGAGCGAACATCTGTATAGGTCCCTAACTTATCTTTATTTCTCAACCTATAATGTTTTTTTACTAAATCCCCTTGAGATGTAAATGCTTTAGCATTTGGATATGTTTCTTTTGGGGAAGCCATAGGTGAGGAATAAGACCCTTGTAAATAATATTGATTATTGGCTGCTTGTGTTCTATACGGACTTGACGCATTTTGAACCACAGGGGTTATAATATTAATAATTTCACTCTCCATTGGAACAACGTTTATATGAAATGGTAATAGAGGTAAATAAACAAATGGGTCTAACATTTCCCACTGACACTCCTTTTTGATACCTATTATATTCTTTTGGTTATCAAAAATTGCACAATCTTCATTTATACTTTTTAAGATGTCTAAATAAAATTCTTGTTCAGGTATTGCTCTAACTCTACCCAACATATATGGGTCCTTATTGTCTATAACGACGGCTGTGAATAATATCCTATCTATTTTTGATGCCATTTTTTCTTGACTGATATTCTGTTAATAAAACTCCATATGACTTTTCTAATTTATCCAAATGTTCCGACATTTTTATCAAAGTTTCCTTTGTAAAATCGAAATCTTTTTGGATAATGTCCATAGCAAATGTCAAATCGTTGTTTGATTTGTTTTTATAATTTGCTATTATATCTTTTGCTTTTGTGAAATCTTGTTCATTCATATTAAAAAGATTTACCGAACGCACTTGATGGTGTTGTTACGCCGGCTGGTGTTATTGCTAATGGTGGTATACTTATCTGAGTTTTACCATTTTCAAATTGTTCTGTCATACTTCCTTTAATTTGAGAAAATAAACTTTGAACAAATAGGTTAGGAGCACCGCTTGGTAGTGAACCTGTCGGTAAACCTTTTTTCTGCATTTCTTGTATTGTATTCACAAATGCTCTTGTTGGGGATGTGCCGGGTAAAAACTGAGACCCGAAAACTAAACTTGGTGATAAATTTGTGTTCGATGGTAATGCAATTTGTAATAATTGTAATAACTCGTCAATAATACTTTTACACCTTCTAAAATCACTTATGAGTTTGGCCAATACAATTATAACCTGAATCAATTTGAGAACCATAATAATTCTTTTGTC
>Ga0129336_10001438_pt1 | contig 14425 bp, 10 predicted proteins | sample CPB6_02_DNA_FD_96878 | JGI IMG/M metagenome (GOLD analysis project Ga0129336, IMG submission 96878) | Freshwater to marine salinity gradient microbial communities from Chesapeake Bay, USA - CPBay_Sum_0.6_0.2_DNA | ecosystem: Environmental > Aquatic > Marine > Coastal | place: USA: Chesapeake...
CCGAGATCATCAAACCCTGATACGTTCCGACATAGATCATGTCGCCCTGCGCGAAAATTGATGTCTTCCTTGTAGTGCCCACAACATCGTTCCAGAATGATGCCGGCCCCAAGGCCGAGAAGGAATTGCCAGCGTCGGTGGAGATACTCGGCGCCGTTACGTTTGCACCCTTAGGCGTGACGTAAACCGTGTCACCCTGGGCGAAGACATCTACCGTCGCGTTTGGCAGGCCATCCGAGGTCGTCCTAGGGGTCCAGCTGTCGCCCCCGTTTGTGGACACAAACAAGGAGCCGCCGCTCTTCTTAGTGCTGGTGGCTGTCGCATAGACCGACGCTCCTTCGGCGAAGACAACAAGGTTGTACCTGCCGTGGAATGGAATTCCCTTCTTCTTCTTCTTCCAGCTCTTGTTCTTGGTGCCCTTCGTAGAGAGGCGTGGGTAACGGTCAGTTCCCAGCCAGACGTTGTTACCCGAAGCAGATATAGACCCCAAGACTCCCATCAAGCCATCGACACGGTTTCTATTCCATTTCCCACCGCCATCGGAGGACATGTAGACGTGGCCGCCGCTGATACTGGTGGCGTAGACGTTGTCGCCTTGCGCATACACGTCCTCGAACGAATTCGACTTGATCTTCTTGGTGCCCTTCGTGATCATTGTGTAGGTCTGGCCACCATCGGTGGAGATCCCCAACCCATCGGCATTCGTTGCGGCATACACGGTGTCACCTTGCGCGAACACCGCATTGACTCGCCCGAAGTCACCGGACTCTTGGAACTCGCATTGCACGGTACCGCTGCTCGTGTCGTCTGCTAACGGCCCGATGGGAAGTCCAGTCGACACCGGCGATGGGATCGCGGTGGGAGCGTCCGGCGACAGCGTCGGCTCGGCCGCTGCGGGAACGCTCGACAACACCGCAGCAGTCAACGCGACCGCCCCTGCCGCAGCAACCACGCCAGCACCCGTGCGCTTAATCCCCATAACGACCACGCCTCCCACGCCAACCGCGACCGACACCCGTGAGCCTCATCGTAACGACACGCCCCGGCCCACCACCCCGATGTTCGGAGTTCTCACGCGGGCCGGTTCGCGTCGATGAAGAGGCCCAGCCCTTGCCGCCCATGCCGATGTAGACGCCAATCAGCGACATCGCACCCTTCTTCAGCGCGGCATCTACGACCCGGTCACCACAGGCACCGTCCCCGTCGTACACGTACCAATGAAAAGCCCATCAGCGGTCGCGGCATACACCGTCTCACCCACCGCAAACACGTCGTACACCCTGTTGCTGAACTGCCCAGGGGTAGTCACGCTGGAGAGTTCAAACGACTGACCACCATCCGCAGAGATAGCCACACCTACGTAGGTTGCGACATAGATCATGTCGCCCTGCGCGAAGACTGAATTCTTGTATGTCCCGCCCACAACATCGTTCCAGAATGATGCGGGCCCCAAGGGCGAGAAGGAATTGCCGGCATCAGTGGAGATATACGGCGGCGTTACGCTTGTAATCGTATCCGTATCGGGCGTGACGTATACCGTGTCGCCCTGCGCGAAGACATCGCTCGTGGCGCTCGGTAGGCCATCCGAGGCCGTCTTGGGGGTCCAGTTATCGCCACCGTTTGTGGACACAAACAATGCGCCGGGGCTCTTCGAATTGCTGGTGCCCGTCACATAGACCGTCTCTCCTACAGCGAAAATCGAATAGTTCTTCTTGCCCTTACTTGGAATTCCATTCGTCTTCTTCTTCCAGCCCTTGTTCTTGGTGCCCTTCGTCGATATCCGCGGATATTTAGTTGTCCCCATGTAGACGGTGTCGCCTTGGGCAAACACGGAATTCGGAGACGCGCCGATCAGGTTGGTGTTCCATTTCCCGCCGCCATTGGAGGACATGTAGATGCGGCCTTCCCCTATGGCGTAGATGTTGTCGCCTTGCGCATACACCTTCCGGAATTCATTCGTCTTGACGTGCTTGGTCTTATTGGTGACCATCGTGTACGTCTGGCCGCCATCGGTCGAGATCCCCAACCCAGTACCCCACGTTGCGGCATACACCGAGTCGCCTTGCGCGAACACCCCATAAACCGTTTTGAAGTCGCCGGACTCTTGGAACTCGCATTGCACGGTACCGCTGTTGGTGTCGTCTGCTGACGGCTCGGTGGGAAGTCCAGTCGACACCGGCGATGGGATCGCGGTGAGAGCGTCCGACGGCAGCGTCGGCTCGGCCGCTGCGGGAACGCTCGACAACACCGCAGCAGTCAACGCGACCGCCCCTGCCGCAACAACCACACCAGCACCCGTGCGCTTAATCCCCATAACGACCACGCCTCCCACGCCAACCGCCACCGACACCCGTGAGCCTCAGCATAACGACACCCCCCGACCCATCGCCCCGATTTTTGGAGCGTCATTGGGGATGCTTACGACGGAATTCGTCGGGTCCTTGTTTCACGGACGTGGGCCGACGGCCAAACGACGGCCATGGAGGAAGTCGTTAATCCTTCGGCCCACGTCAGCGGGGGTGGAACCTTCTTGAATTACTTCTTGGTCTCCCAGAAGATCTCGGAGATCTCGTCGATCTTGCCGAGGAGTTGGTCGGCGACGGCGACGTCAACCGTCCCCTTGGTGCCACCGGCACCGGCGAGCTTGGTCGCCTCGTTGAAGAGCTGGTTGAGTTGGGGGTACTTCTCGAAGTGCGGGGGCTTGAAGTAGTCGGTCCACAGCACCCAGAGGTGCTCCTTGACCATGTGGGAGCGCTCCTCCTTGATGGAGATCGCGCGCTCCTTGAAGATCGGGTCATCTGAGGCGTGGTACTTCTCCATGCACGCCTTGACCGACTCGGCCTCCAAGCGAGCCTGGGCGGGGTCGTAGACACCGCACGGCAGGTCGCAGTGGGCGTAGACCGTGGTTCGCGGGGCAATCCACGCGGTGATCCGAGAAAGCATCGTGTCCTCCGTCCGGGGCGCCATGCGCGCCTGGTAGTCATGACCCTAGTGCGGTCGAGGGGCTCCGGCACCTCGTGGGGGGTGGGCACGGCAGGATCGGTGCATGACCAGGTGGCCCCTCTTTCGTGTCGCCATTTCCGGGTCATCGATGGAGCCGGCCCTGGTCGAGGGTGAGTGGTGGCTTGCCCTCCGGACGAGAAGGATCCACGTCGGAGACGTGGTGGTCGTCGCCCACCCGGAATTGACCGACATGCTGGCCGTCAAGCGGCTGACTCGCCGGGCCGGTCGGATGTGCTGGGTCGAGGGCGACAACCCCCCGTCGAGTCGGGACAGTCGACACTTCGGGCCGATCGACGAGGATCGAGTCGTGGGGCGGCTGCTCGTGAGGTATGCGCCGATCCGCAGGAGGTCACGTCGCAGGCTGCAACGTCGCGGGGCATGAGGGCGCGTGATCCCGTGGGGCGCACCTAAGGTCCTGTTGCCTGGCCGTCCAGTACGTGGATGCGTCCATCCGCTGGTGGAACGGGCGTCACGCGCCCCATGCGCAGATCACGCTCTAGGGCCTCGGTGACCGATGTGAAGTACGGTCGCAGCACCGTGCGGCGACGCTCGAAGAGACGCGCATCGCGCCCCTTCCCCGTGGCGAGATGACCGGCCGTCGCCACGGTGAATGTGCGACCACCGTCAGTCACGGCCGACCCGTACTCATCCCACATGCCGACGATTCGACTCCCCTCGGGGAGTGATGGGTCGAATTCGATGCGCAGGCCCGAGATCTGGAGGAAGTCAGGATTGTTTGGGTAGTTCTTCAGCCCACGCTCGATCAGGGTCCTGAGATTCGTGGCTGTGATGGACGTCCGCACGATGATCCTGTGGGGGCTTAACGCTGCCGTGACGTCGCCGACAGTGATGTCGAAGGGTCCGGTAGAGCCGTCTCCCGGACGTTGGAGTTGCGGGTTATTGGACTCGAACGACGCCGCCGGGAGACCGTCCATGAACGTTGCGGCGTTGAGCAGCGCGAGATCGGTGCCGTACTCGCGTCGAAGGAGATCGGTGACGAAATTGCCCAGCGCCGCGTCGGCGGTTCTCGCCAGGAGAGATGGGTCTCCCTGTTGCTCGCGCCGGTCGACGCTGCCGATGACACGGTCGAGCTCGATGTCCCGCCGCTCCGCTGCCTGCCTGACGAAGGCAGCAAGGCCGGCGTCCTCAGGAAGGTCGCGTACCTTGCGCGACCTCACCGCCTCGGTTGATGCGCCGACGACCGTGCCCGTGGAGGTGTCGATGCACAGGGTTGTTCGTCCGTACATCCGCCCGTGCGATGTGGTCTGGACGACCAGGGTGTCGCCCACCATCGCGCTAAACGCCCGGTGTGTGTGTCCGCCGAACACTGCATCGAACTCTCCCTGCACCTCCTGGGCGACTCGGATCAGACCGCCTGCGGGACGATCGCCGACGTTCTTGTTCCAGCCCTCGTGAACGAGCAGGATCACGGCATCTGCGCCGGCCTCGCGGGCCAACTGTGCCTCTCGGATCGCGGCAGAGGTGGATGCCGAGACCTCAAGCCGCTGGCCGTACCCGACGAGGAGATTGTCGGCTGAGATGTAACTGCGCAGACGGGCGACGTTCATGCCCACGACGCCGATGGTCAGGCCGGATCGCTCGAGGAGGACGTGAGGCTGAACGGCGTTGGTTGGCCCACTGACCGGCTCCAGGGCGCTGTAGTTGGCCACCGTCCACGTGAAGTCAGACGCCTCGACCATGGACTGAACATGTGAAAGCGGTCGATCGTGCTCGTGGTTGCCGAAGGTCGAGACGTCAAGCCCCATGAGGTTGAGTGCCTCGACGGTCGGACGTTCCTCGAGGAGAGAGGAGATGAGCGGGGATTTGCCGAAGTTGTCACCAGCAGAGACCGTGATCGTGGCCGAGGCAAGGAGGCGATCCTGCGCGAAGGCCGAAGCCAGGCGCGCCACTCCCATGGAGCGGCCCCTCGCCTCAAGGGCGCCGTGAAGATCTGTGATGGACAGGATTTGAAGCGGCTCAAATTGCGAAGCCCCCACCTGGGGCGTTCGCACGCCCCTCAGACTGGACTTGGCCTTCGAGATTCCGAGCGGATTGACCAGCCTCACGCGTGGACGAACGATGCCGGGCTCCTCCGGCAGAGGCACGAGCGCGGTGCCATGGGCTGCTGGCACGGTCACCGGACATGACCCTGGGCCGGCATCGACGATGGCGTGGGTGACCTCGGGTTGTGACGCAGTGTCGACCGTCCAGCGGACGCGAATCCCGTCGTCGGTGAGGGTGGCCTTGACTTCGCTGGGCGCGGCAGGCACCCCGATTGCTGGAAAGGTGATGGCCGAACCCTCATCCGCATGTCCCGAGGGCATGATGATGAACGAGGCAAACAGCCCGGCAGCGGCGGCCACAGCGCCGCACCTCGTCATCACCCTCCCATCCTGCCCCACCTCCGATCTCGCGCATGCGCGTGCGGCGACTTTGACGGGGGTGGTTGACTACGGGGTCATGACCTTGGGACCAGACGATGCGCGACGTATAGACCCGGCCTTTCCTCTGCACCAGGGTGGCAAGATCGAGGTACGTCCCACCGTGCGCATCCGCGATCGTGAGGGCCTCGCCCTCGCCTACACGCCCGGCGTCGCGCGGGTGTCATCCGCGATAGCGGAGGACCCAGAACTCGCCCGCGAGTACACCTGGAAGTCCAACACCGTGCTGGTGGTCACCGACGGCACCGCTGTGCTGGGTCTGGGGGATATCGGCCCGGAGGGCGCCCTTCCGGTGATGGAGGGCAAGGCGCTCCTCTTCAAGGAGTTCGGCGGTGTCGATGCGGTGCCGATCTGTCTCGCGACCAAGGACGTGGATGAGATCGTCGAGACGGTCGTGCGTATCGCCCCGGCATACGGCGGCGTGAATCTCGAGGACATCAGTGCCCCCCGCTGCTTCGAGATCGAAGAGCGCCTCGATGAGGCCCTTGACATCCCCGTCTTCCACGATGACCAGCACGGCACGGCTGTCGTCGTGCTGGCGGCATTGCTCAACGCGGCCCGAGTGGTCGGGCGCCCGATCTCCGACCTGCGCGCGGTGGTGTCCGGCGCCGGAGCCGCAGGTGTCGCCGTCACCGACATCCTTCTCGAAGCGGGGATCGGCGACATCGCCGTAGGCGATTCGGTCGGTATCATCTCGAGTTCGCGTGAGGACCTCACTCCGGTCAAGGCGTCGCTCGCCGCGCGTACCAATCGCCTCGACATCGAGGGTTCCATCGAGGAGGCGATGGCTGGCGCCGACGTCTTCATCGGCCTGTCGGCCGGCACGGTTTCCGACGGGGCGGTGGCATCCATGGCTCCCGGAGCGATCGTCTTCGCCCTGGCAAATCCCGACCCCGAGATCCATCCGGAGGTAGCCCTACGGACGGCGGCCGTCGTGGCGACCGGGCGCAGCGACTTCCCGAACCAGATCAACAACGTCCTCGCCTTCCCCGGGATCTTCCGCGGCGCCCTGGATGTGCGCGCCACGACGATCACCAAGGGGATGAAGCTCGCTGCTGCTCAGGCGATCGCTGATGTCGTGGCTGATGAGTTGGCCCCAGACCTCATCGTGCCGAGCGTCTTCGATCCGCGCGTGGGCGTGACGGTGCCGCGCGCTGTGGCTGCTGCGGCACGCGCCGATGGCGTCGCGCGTCGCTAGGGCAGGCGGGCGGTCTCAGCCTCGCGACCATCCTGGGTGGCTGTGAGCAGCGGACGCAGTGTCTGCGCAAACACGGCGGCCACGACGCAGCCCACGGCCACGAGGACCGCCCAGAGCGCCCCACGACCCGCACCGATGAGAATGCCGGACAGCAGCGGCGCAGCCATCGCGCCGAGGTTCCAGGTCAGCGACTGGGCGGAGTTGTACCGGCCTCGCAGATGCTCCGGGGCGAAGGCGTTCACGAGTGCTGGCGCAGTGGGGCTCCACACAGTCTCGCCGACGGCGAAGACCGCAGTGGAGGCGAGAAGCAGGATGAACGCCGGTATTCTGGGGATCTCCGGGACCACCGCCAGGATCAGCCAGGATGCCCCCCACAGCACGCCGACGACGCCGATCAGCCTCGTGCGCGATCGATGGAGCAGCAGTCGAAGGACGAAGAGCTGGCCCACGACGATCGTCAGGGTGTTGACCAACCAGACCAGGCCAATTGCGCTCTCCGGAAGCCGGGCGGTATCGGTGATGAAGATGGCCATCCCGGCTTCGAGGGAGCCGTAGCCGCAGATGACGAGCAGGAGTGACGCGGCCACCATGCGCCGAAGCCGTCGATCGCGCAACGCCGTCGCCCATCCGCCCTGTGGCGGCCCTTCCGCGGGGGTGTCGGCATCTGTGGTGAGCGGACTGGGGCCCCCGAGTCCGCGCAGCGATGCGACGGCCAGCCATGCGAAGGCGAAGGTGGAGGCGTCCACGAGATACAGCAGGACGAACGTCTCCGGGCGCTGGATGTCGATGATTGCGGCACCGATGAGGCCCCCGAGTCCGAGTCCGAGGTTCAGCAGCATGAAGCCCAGAGCGAAGGCTGTCGTCCGAAGGTGAGAGGGGACGAGCCGCGCGGTGAAAGTGCTGTCCGGACCCCAGATGCCGGCGCCGCCGAGTGCCATGAGCGTCGACACGGCGAAGGCCGCGGCGAGCGTCGTGACCTGCGAGAGCAGCGCCACTGCGACGGATTGGATGGCCAGGGCGACGAGGAGCACGGGACGAGGGCCGACGCGATCGGTCAGGGTCCCCGCGAGCGGGGTGGCGGCTAGTCCGACGATGGCCGCCCAGACCAAGACGAGTGAGGCGGTGAAAATAGGGATTCCGCGTACCTGGGAGAGGTAGACGACCAGGAGGGAGAGCGTCATGCCGTTGCCGATGGCATTGAGGAATCGGCCGATGGCGAGCGTGCGGAACGGGCCGTGAAGGACGGCGCGAAGTTCAGCGACCGTGCTCACGGGCTCTCCTCAATCCCTGCCGACTCGACAGGGGGGAGCAGCCTAGTCCTCGGGATCGTCGAGCCTGGCCAGCCAGGTCGCCAGTCGCTCGATGGGCACCTCGAAGTCGGGGTGGAGGTCGACGAACTCTCGGAGCCGCTCGGCGAGCCAGTCGAGGGTGACCTCCTCGTCGCCGCGACGGCGCTGGAGCTCCTCGATTCCGCGATCGGTGAAGTACATGGCCTAAGCGAACGCCGCCTGGACGACCGCGCGCTGCTCCTCCTCGTGGCGGTGGTGGCTGCCGACCGCGGGTGAGGAGGACGACGGGCGCGTGATGCCCTCGAGGGGGCGATTGCCGATGACGCTCGGCAGGTTGATCGCGACGAACGACCAGGCGCCCTGATTGGCCGGCTCCTCCTGAACCCAGCGGAGGCTGGCCGTGGCCGGGTAGGAGTCGATCATGGCCGGCAGCGTCCGCCACGGGAGCGGGTAGAGGCGCTCAAGTCGGATGATGGCCGTGCGGGTGTCCCCGCGCTTCTCGCGCTCGGCGGCGAGGTCGTAGTAGACCTTGCCGCTACACAGAAGCACACGTTCCACGCCGGCCGGATCCACGGTGAGGTCCGGGAGCGCCGGCTGGAAGTGGCCGTCGAGGAAGGCCGAAAGGGGAGACGTGGCGGCTTTGGCGCGCAGGAGCGACTTCGGCGTGAAGACCACGAGCGGCCGAATGAGGGGTGAGTGTGCCTGCCAGCGGAGCAAGTGGAAGAACGACGCCGGAGTAGACGGCATGGCCACGGTCATGTTGTCCTCGGCGCACAACTGCAGGAAGCGCTCGACGCGCGCCGAGGAGTGGTCGGGGCCCTGGCCCTCGAAGCCGTGAGGCAAGAGCATGACGAGCGAGGATCGCTGATTCCACTTCTGCTCGCCCGATGAGATGAACTCATCGATGATCGTCTGGGCGCCGTCGACGAAGTCGCCGAACTGCGCCTCCCACATCACCAGGGCATCGGGCCGGGCAACCGAGTAGCCGTACTCGAAGCCAAGGGCTGCGAACTCACTGAGCAGCGAGTCGTAGACGTAGAGCTTCGCGCCGTCGCGGTAGCAGTGCTTGAGCGGCTTGTACTGCCACCCCGTTGCCTTGTCGACGATGACCGCATGGCGATGGCCGAAGGTTCCACGTCGCGAGTCCTGTCCTGCCAGGCGCACCGAGCGGCCCTCCATCAGCAGGGAGCCGATGGCGAGGGCCTCCCCCATGCCCCAGTCGATGGCATCGTCGGTCACCATCTGAGCACGACGCTGAAGCTGCGGAGCCAGCCGAGGATGCAGGGAGAAGCCGTCGGGCATCGTCAACTGGGACTCCACGACGCAATCGACGGCGTCCTTGCTGATGCCCGTGAGGATGTCGCCGGCCGGGCCCATGGGCGCGAGTGCGAGCTGGCCGGTGCGGACGACCTCTTCGGCGCCCTCGCTGAAGTCCGACGACGTGGCATTGGCGGCGGCCCGGCTGCCCTGGAAGATCGTCTCGAGTTCTTCCTGGAAGTGGCGCAGGGCGTCCTCGGCCTCCTCGACGGAGATATCCCCACGCCCGATGAGGGACTCGGTGTAGTGCTTGCGCACAGAGCGCTTGGCGTCGATGAGCTCGTACATCAGGGGTTGGGTCAGCGAGGGGTCGTCGGCTTCGTTGTGTCCGCGGCGACGGTAGGTCACGAGGTCGACGACCACGTCCTTGTGGAAAGCCTGACGGAATTCGAAAGCCAGGTGCGCCACCCGCACGACGGCCTCGGGGTCGTCGCCGTTCACGTGGAAGATCGGGGCCTGGATCATCCGCGCGACATCGGTCGAGTACACGCTGGAGCGGCTGTACCGCGGTGAGGTGGTGAAACCGACCTGATTGTTGACGACCACGTGAATCGTGCCACCGGTGCGGTAGCCCTGGAGTTGCGACAGGTTGAGTGTCTCGGCGACGACGCCCTGACCGGCGAACGCTGCATCCCCATGCAGCAGGAGTGGCAGGATGTCGTACGCGCGGTCCCGGGGGAGCTGATCCTGCTTTGCGCGGACGATCCCTTCAAGGACCGGGTCCACCGCCTCGAGGTGGGACGGGTTGGCCGCGACGTAGACCAGGGTCTCGTGTCCGTCGAGGCTGCGGTAGGAACCGCTCGTGCCCAGGTGGTATTTCACGTCGCCAGAGCCCTGCACCGACTCCTCGCCGTAGTTGCCCTCAAACTCGGCGAAGATCTGGGCGTAGGACTTGCCAGCGATGTTGGCGAGGACATTGAGACGACCTCGGTGGGGCATGCCGATCGCGACCTCGATGATGTCGTCGCGAGCAGCGGAGGAGAGCACCTCGTCGAGCAGGGGGATCAAGGACTCCGAGCCCTCGAGGGAGAAGCGCTTCTGTCCGACGTACTTGGTCTGCAGGAAGGTCTCGAAGGCCTCCGACTGATTGAGCTTGTGCAGGATGCGCAGCTGCTCCTCGCGGCTTGGCTTGTGATGGGGGATCTCCACGTGCTCCTGGATCCAGCGGCGCTGCTCGGGATCCTGGATGTGCATGTACTCGATGCCGATGCTGCGCGTGTATGAGTCGCGCAGGACCCCGAGGATTTCGCGCAACTTCATGAGCGGGCGGCCGGCGAAGCCGCCGGTCGCGAACTCCCGGTCGAGGTCCCACAGGGTGAGGCCATGCGACAGGACGTCGAGGTCGGGGTGCATCCGCTGCTCGTACTCGAGCGGGTTGGTGTCGGCCATGAGGTGGCCGCGGACGCGGTACGCGTGGATGACCTCCTGCACGCGCACCGTCTTGTCGAGGTCGGTCTCATGGGAGGCGGAGATGTCGCGGGCCCAGCGGATCGGCTCGTAGGGGATCCGGAGGCTGCGGAAGATGTCGCCGTAGAAGTCATCCTCGCCGAGGAGGAGCTCGTGGATGCGGCGGAGGAATTCACCCGACTGGGCGCCCTGGATCACGCGGTGGTCGTAGGTGGAGGTGAGTGTGAGGGTCTTGGAGACGGCATTGCGCACGAGGGACTCTTCCGACGCACCCTGCCACTCGGCCGGGTACTCCATGGCGCCCACGCCCACGATGCAGCCCTGGCCCTGCATGAGTCGCGGGACGGAGTGCTCGGTGCCCAGCGTGCCCGGATTGGTCAGGCTGATCGTGGTGCCGGCGAAATCGTCCACGGTGAGGGAGCCTGAGCGGGCGCGTCGCACGACATCCTCGTACGCCGCCCAGAATCCGGCGAAGTCCATGGACTGAGCGGCCTTGATGTTCGGCACGAGGAGCTGGCGAGTGCCGTCGTCCTTGGCCAGGTCGATGGCGATGCCGAGGTTGACGTCGTCTGGCGGCAGGACGGCGGGCTTGCCGTCCACCTCGGTGAAGGAGGAGTTCATCGCGGGTACGGCGGCCAAGGCCCGCACGAGCGCATAACCGATCACGTGGGTAAAGGAGACCTTGCCGCCGCGGCCGCGCGTGAGGTGGTTGTTGATGACCACGCGGTTGTCCATGAGCAACTTGGCCGGAATCCCGCGCACACTGGTGGCCGTGGGCACGGCAAGCGAAGCCTCCATGTTGCCGACCACGCGCGCTGCGGGACCGCGGAGAACAACGGCATCGGAGGACGGCGAAGGCGCCCGTGGCGTGGCGGGAGTGGACGATGGGACGGGTGGCGCGGCCGAGCCGTTGGCGGCAGCGGTGTCGGGGGTGGCCGGTGCGGTGCCCTTGGCGGACTTGCCCGTGTGCTCGATGGCGGTCTTCATCGCGGAGCCGTCGGCGGGGGAGTAGTCGGCGAAGAAGTCCCACCAGGCCGGATCCACGCTCTCGCGATCGGTGAGGTACTGCTGGTAGATCTCGTCGACCAGCCACTCATTGGGGCCAAAACGTCCCTGCGCCACGCAACCAGACTAGTCGCGCCCGTGGCGGTCAGCCTCCGGCGGTCGCTGGTGGTCCCCTCCGGCGATCTGGTCGAGGGCGTGATCCAGGAGCGAAGCGAGGACCGCGAGGCCATCGCGCGCGCCTCCGGGGGATCCCGGGAGATTGATGATGAGGGTGCGTCCGGCCAGTCCGGCGATACCGCGGCTGAGCACCGCGGTGGGCACGCCGTGGGCTGCGCCGTACTGGCGGATCGCCTCGGCGATGCCGGGGACCTCGCGATCGATCACGCGTGCGGTGATCTCGGGGGTGAGGTCCATCGGGGTGAGCCCGGTGCCCCCGGTCGTGACAATGAGGTCGAGGTGATCGTCGATGGCCACGCGCAGGGCGGCCTCGACCGGGTCGCCATCGCTGACCACAACCGGGCCAGAGACCTCCAGCCCTAGCTCAGCGAGGCCCTGGGCGAGCACCGGTCCTGAGCGGTCCTCCCATATGCCGGCCGACGCGCGGGTGGACACCGTGATGACGCGTGCCGTTCGACTCTCAGCCACGGCGCTCACCCGCGCCCGCGATGGCGGCAAGCAGGTCCTGGAGCGCCTGCACGGAGTGACCGCTGAGAAAGGTGTCGACATGCGGCAGTGCCGCGGCCATCCCGCCGGCGAGCGGCTCGAACTCCGCAGCGGCACTGCGGGGATTCACCCAGATGATGTGGTGGGCGAGCCGTCCCAGCCTGCTCATGGCCTCGCCCACCTCCTGCGGATCACCGATCTCCCAGCCGTCGGAGACGATGACGATGATCGCACCGCGGGCGATCCCGCGTCGCCCGTGCTCGTCGAGGAACCGGGTGAGAGCCATGCCGATGCGCGTGCCGCCGGCCCAGTCTGGAGTGGCCTCCGCGACTCGTGCATACGCGTAGTCGGGACCTCCGGAGGCCAATTGGCGTGTCAGCCGAGTCAATCGCGTCGCGAAGACGAAGGCCTCCGACCCCAGCGCGCGCACCGCGCCGCGCATCAGGTGCAGATAGACGCGCGCATAGGGTTCCATCGAGCCGGACACGTCGGCGATCAGCACGACTCTGCGCGGTCGCTGCGCGTGCTGGCGGTGTGACTGGCGCACCGGGTCCCCACCTGTTCGGTAGGCGCGACGCAAGGTGGCTCGAACATCGAGTCGATCGCCTCGGGTGTGGCGACGCAGGCGCCGACCGCGCCGAGTCGGCGGCACGAGCGGCAATTGCTCGACGAGTCGGCGTAGCAGGGCGAGTTCCTCGGTCGTGCACTCCGAGAAGTCGCGCTCTGCGAGGCGCTCGCTCTGGCTTGCTGCAGCAAGCATCGAGAGTTCGTCCGCGTCGGATTCGCCACGGGCGTCCAGGCCCGGGGTGGCACTCATGATCGAAGGCGCCGACGAAGGACTTTCACCAGGGCGGCTGCCGGGAGCACGGTCGCCGGCGGTGAGTGGGCTGCTCATGTTCCCCGCGTCTGACTGCGTGTGATCGAGTAGGTCGAGGTAGCCGCGGAAGTACTCGTCGAAGATGCGGTCGTAGACCGCGATCTGCCCATGGCCGGTCAGCAGCGTGACCCGACCGAGCCAGTACGCCTCGAGGATGGTGCGCGGCCCCGCGAGCAGGATCGCCTCGGCGAATCGGGACATTCGCTCGGGAGTCACTGGCACTCCCGCAGCGTGCAGTCGGTGACCGAAAGTGGCCACGAGGTCGGCGAGGTCGGCCTGTCCCGGCCGGACGACTGAGCCGCCCGTACCGGGCTGGATCGTGCTAGGCACCGCTGACCCAGGCGAGCCCCGCCTCGACGGCGACGTCGTGATCCTCGCGGTACTTCAGCACGGAGCCGAGCGTGCGGCGCACAGCATCCTCGTCGAGTTCCTGCACGCCGAGCAGGACGGCGGCGTGGACCCAGTCGATCGCCTCGGCGATCCCGGGGGGCTTTTGGACGTCGAGAGTGCGGAGTCGGGAGACCGCGGCGGCGATGTCCGAGACAAGGCGCTCATCCGCCTCCGGCACCCGCATGCGCACGATCGCGGTGGCGTGCTCGACCGAGGGGTAGTCGATCCAGTGATAGAGGCAGCGCCGCTTGAGAGCGTCGTGCAGGTCGCGGGTGCGATTCGAGGTGAGGATGACGATCGGCTTGTGATGGGCGTGGAGCGTGCCGAGTTCGGGGATGGTGACGGCGGACTCGGCGAGCAACTCGAAGAGGAACGCCTCGAACTCCTCGTCCGCGCGATCCACCTCATCGATGAGGAGCACCGCGGGTCGGGGTCCGGGGTGCTCGACGGCTTGCAGGAGCGGGCGCTCGACGAGGTAGTCGCGAGCGAAGAGGGTGGACTCCTCAAGACCTTCGCCGCGGGCCTCGGCGAGGCGGATGCCGAGCAGCTGGCGGGCGTAGTTCCACTCGTACAACGCCTCGGCGGCATCGATCCCCTCGAAGCACTGCAAGCGGATCAGCGGTGTGTCGAGGATCTCTGCGAGCGCCTTTGCCGCCTGCGTCTTGCCGACGCCGGCTTCGCCCTCAAGCAGCAGCGGCTGCGGCAGCCGTACGGCGCAGAACAGCGCGGTGGCCAGCCCGGAGTCGGCAAGGTAGCCCGTGTCGGAGAGTCGTCGGGCCAGGGAGTCGACGTCAGGGAGAGCGCCTGCGATGTCTCCCATGCTCACGCCTTGGCG
>Ga0129336_10001439_pt1 | contig 14425 bp, 11 predicted proteins | sample CPB6_02_DNA_FD_96878 | JGI IMG/M metagenome (GOLD analysis project Ga0129336, IMG submission 96878) | Freshwater to marine salinity gradient microbial communities from Chesapeake Bay, USA - CPBay_Sum_0.6_0.2_DNA | ecosystem: Environmental > Aquatic > Marine > Coastal | place: USA: Chesapeake...
CGACGGCGGTCGGGCTGGCCCTGAATCCGGACGGGACGCGGCTCTACGCGGCGCTCGGCTCGGACAACACGATCGCCGTGTTCGACACCGCGACGGGCCAGGTCGTCGAAACGATCAACCCCGGGGGCTCCTACGTGATCGGGCTCGCCATCACGCCGGACGGGTCGCGGCTCGTCGCCTCGAACTACCTCTCGAACTCCGTCTCGATCATCCAGCTCACGCCGCTCGCCCCCACCGGCCTGTCCGTGAGCGCCTCGGACACGACGGCCACCGTCTCCTTCACCGCGGCCGTCGCCAACGACACGCCCATCACGGGCTACCAGTACTCGCTGAACGGCGGCGCCTGGCAGGCGACGACCCCGGCGTCGACCGCAAGCCCGCTCGTCGTCACCAGCCTCACCCCGGGGACCGCGTACGCCATCCGCGTGCGCGCCGTCGATGCCCGCGGCCCCGGCGTCGCGTCCGCCACGGTTGCGGTGACCACGCAGCCGCCGGCCGCGACGACCCCCCGCGGCGCGGGCATCGGGGTGCGAAAGCCCCGGCCGGTGACGGCGAAGGACGGCTCGGTCAGCCTGCGCACCACGGTCACGACGCCCGGCCCCGGCCGGATCGTCCAGACCGCGACGAGCCCCGCGGGGCGCGCGAAGGCGGTCACCCGCTGCACGGCCCGCCTGACCGTCAAGAAGGCCGGCGAGCACGTCGTCTCCTGCCGCCTCAACGCGAAGGCCCGGGCCGCCCTGCGGAAGGGGCGCCTCGTCCTCACGGTCACGACCACCTTCACGGCCACCGGTGCGACCACGGGCTCCTCGACGACCACCAGGGTCGTCGTGCCGCGCCGGCGCTAGGCCGCGCCGACCCGCTCGATCGCCCGGCCGGTGGCGATCCCGAAGGCGCGCGCGGCCAGCAGCAGGTGCTCGATCGGCGTGTCCTCCTCGGGGCAGTGCGAGAGGCCGTTCGTCGACGAGGCGAAGAGCATCACGGTCGGGACCATGCGCGCCATCTCGGCGGCGTCGTGGAGCGGGCCCGACGGCAGCGCGCGGTCGGTGCCCGTGACCTCCTGGACGGCGGCGCGGGCGTCGGCGATCAGGTCCGGGTCGAACGGGATCGGCGGGATCCGCCAGAGCGGCTCCCACTCCACGCTGCAGCCGAACTCGGCCGCGGCCTCCTCCGACGCCGCGCGGGCGTCGTCGTTCATCGCCCGGAGCACGTCGGCGTCGAGGTGGCGCTGGTCGACGAGGATCTCCGTGACGCCCGGGACGGCGGTGACGACGCCGGGCGTGCAGACGGCGTTGCCGATCGTGGAGACGCCCTCGTGCCGGATCGCCACGTCGCGCAGGAGCAGCGCGAAGCGGGCCGCCGCCGAGAAGGTGTCCCGGCGGTGCAGCATCGGGGTCGAGCCCGCGTGCGCGGCCTGCCCCCGGAAGGTAACGGTGTAGCGCTCGACGCCGACGGTGCCGAGCACGGCGCCGACGGCGAGGCCCTCGCTCTCGAGCACGGGGCCCTGCTCGATGTGCAGCTCGAGGTAGGCGCGCACGTCGTCGATCCGGCGCTTGGCGAGGTGCGACTGGTCGAGGTCGACGCCCATCGCCTTGAGCGCCGCGTCGAGGGTGACGCCGTCCCGGTCGGTCAGCCTCTTCACGTCCTCGATCTCGAGGGTGCCGGCGAAGGCCGACGAGCCGAGCAGGCTGCGGCCGAAGCGCGCGCCCTCCTCGTCGGCCCAGTCGACGAGCCTGACGGTGCAGGGCGGGGTGCCGTCGGCCGCGGCGGCGCGCAGCACCTCGAGGGCGCCCATCACGCCGAGCACGCCGTCGAGCCAGCCGCCGCGGGGTACGGCGTCGACGTGGCTGCCCGTGACGACGGCCTCGGGGCGCGCGCCGGGCAGGGTGGCCCAGATGTTGCCGCACTCGTCCATCTCGTGGGTGACGCCCGGGATCTCCGCGAGCTTCCCGCGCAGGAAGTCGCGCGCCTTCACCCAGTCGTCAGTCCAGGCGAGGCGCCGGGCCCCGTCGGGGCCGCCGGTGAGGGCGCGCAGCTCCTCGAGGTCGGAGACGACGCGGGCGGGGTCGAACGCGGCGAGGGCCATGCGCGGCACGATACCGCCTGTCGGCGTCGGTTTTCCAGCGGTCGCGGCTATGCTGGCGCCACCCCGATCCGGAGGCGCAATGCGCATCACGCTCTGCGACGTCGGCCCGCGCGACGGGCTCCAGAACGATCCCGTCCAGCTCGAGCCGAGCCAGCGCGCCGAGCTCGTCGACCGCCTCTCGGCGACGGGCCTGCCGCGCATCGAGGCGACCTCCTTCGTCAACCCGAAGGCCGTGCCGCGGATGGCGGGCGCCGCCGAGGTGATGGCGTCGATCGAGCGCCGCCCGGGCGTGATCTACGCCGCGCTGGTCCTCAACGGCCGCGGCCTCGACGACGCGATCAGCGCGGACGCGGACGAGATCCACGTCGCCTACCCCCTGACCACGACCTTCTGCCGCAAGAACCAGAACGTGACGCTCGAGGAGGCCACGCAGATCGCCGGCGACCTCGTGCGCGGCGCGAAGGCGGCGGGAAGGCGCGTCACGATGACGCTCGGCGTCTCCTTCGGCTGCCCGTTCGAGGGCCCGGTCGATCCGGGCCTGGTGGTCGAGCACGCGCGCCTCGCGGCCGACGCGGGCGCCGACGAGGTGATCCTCGCCGACACGATCGGCGTCGCCGTGCCGACCCAGGTCATGGACCTCGTGCCCCGCACCCTGGCCGCGATCGGCTCGGTGCCGGTCGGCCTGCACCTGCACAACACGCGCAACACGGGCTACGCCAACGCCGCCGTCGGCGTGGAGGCGGGCGCCACCATCCTCGACGCCTCGATCGGCGGCCTCGGCGGCTGCCCGTTCGCGCCGCGCGCCACGGGCAACATCGCGACCGAGGACCTCGTCTACATGCTCGACGGGATGGGCGTCGAGACGGGCGTCGACCTCGACGCGCTGATCCGGGTCTCCGAGTGGCTGGCCGGCGTGATGGGCCGCGAGCTGCCGGGCCTCGTGCACCGCGCGGGCCCGTTCGTCCCCGTCGGGACGGACTAGCCCCCGTGGCCGAGATCGCCTTCATCGGGGTCGGCACGATGGGCCGGCACCTCGTCCGCCACCTCGCGGCCGCCGGCCATGCGGTGCGCGCCTTCGACGTCTCCGAGGCCGCGCTGGCCGAGGCCGAGGCGGTCGGCTGCACGCGCGCGGGGTCCGTCGCCGAGGCCTGCGCGGGCGCCGACGCCGCGTTCCTGTCCCTCCCCTCTCCGGCCCTCGTCGAGCAGCTCGCCGACGAGGCCGCGGCCGCCCTGCCCGACGGGGCGCTCCTGGTCGACGTCTCGACCAGCCCGCCGTCGCTCGCGCAGGCGCTCGCCGCCCGCCACGAGCCGCGCCTGATGGTCGTCGACTGCCCGCTCTCGGGCGGTCCCGTGGGCGCCGAGGCGGGCACGCTCAGCTCGATGCTGGGCGGCTCCGAGGAGGCCTGCGCGCGGGTCGAGCCGCTCGCCGCCGCCTGGTCGTCGTTCGTCGTGCGCACCGGCGGCCACGGCACGGGGCAGGCGGCCAAGCTCTGCAACAACCTGCTGGCCGGCACGCACATGGCCGCGCTCTGCCTGTCGCTCGCCCTCGCGCGCCGCGCCGGCCTCGACGACGCCGTCCTCTACGACATCCTGACCCGCTCGACGGGCGACTCGCGCGTCCTGCGCGCCCGCTACCCCGCCCCCGGGATCGACGACGCCCACCCGTCGAACCGGGACTGGGAGCCGCTCTTCGCGCTCGACCTGATGACGAAGGACGTCGAGCTGGCCGAGGCCTTCGCGCGCGACGCGGGCCTCGACACGTCGCTGCTCGAGTCCGTCACCGCCATCTACCACGAGGCCCAGGCCGAGGGCCTGGGCGGGCTCGACTACTCCGGCCTGATCCACGCCGCCCGCACCAAGGAGGCCTAGCGCCATGTCGCAGGACCACACCGTCTCGTTCGCCGTCGACGGCGTCGCCGTCGTCACCGGCGCCGCCCAGGGCATCGGCCAGGCCGCCGCCGTCGCGCTCGCCCAGCAGGGCGCCGACGTGGCGCTGGTCGACCGCGACCCCGAGCGCTGCGCCGAGACCGCCGGCATGGTCGAGGCGCTCGGCCGGCGTGCGCTCGCCCTCGGCTGCGACGTGGCCGACAAGGACGCCGTCGAGGCCTGCGCGGAGCGCGTCGTCGCCGAGCTCGGCCCGATCACCGCGCTCGCGACCTGCGCCGGCGTCCTGACCGAGAACGTGACCGCGGAGGAGGTCAGGGACGCCGACCTCGACACGCTCTGGGCCGTCAACGTCAAGGGCTCGTTCAACTGGGCGGTCGCCGCCTCGCGCTCGATGATCCCGGCGGGGCGCGGCTCGATCGTGCTGATCTCGTCGCAGGCGGCGCTCGTGTCCCTGCCGAGCCAGGCCGGCTACTCGATGTCGAAGGGCGCCGTGGCCACGCTGGCCCGCAGCCTCGCGATCGACTGGGCCAAGCACTCCGTGACCGTCAACGCGATCTGCCCGACCTTCATCTGGACGCCGATGGCGGCGCCGATGCTCGAGATCCCCGAGGTGCACGCCGCCGCGATCCGCCGGATCCCGATCGGCCGCGTCGGCCAGCCGAAGGACATCGGCGGCGTGATCGCGTTCCTCTGCTCGCCGGCCGCGAGCCTGATCACGGGCGTGGTGCTGCCCGTCGACGGCGGCTGGACGGCGGGCGAGCCCGAGCTGCCGCTCTAGGCGCCGCGCCCGGCGAAGGCCGGCCGGCCCCGCCCGGGCCGGAACAGGGGCGCCCCGTCGGCCACGATCCGCTGGCCGCGCGAGAACGCGTGCACGACGGCGCCGGTCAGCTCGCGCCCGTGCCAGGCGGGCGCCTTGCCGCGGCCCTCGAGGCCCTCGGGCGCGACGACCCAGGTGCGCTCGAGGTCGACGAGCAGGATGTCGCCGTCGGCGCCGACCTCGAGCGAGCCCTTGCGCGGGTGGATGCCGAGCCGGCGCGCGGGCCGGCCGGCGATGACCTCGCAGAGGGTCGGCAGGTCGATCCGGCCCGCCGCGACCCCGTGGGTGAGGAGCGCGGGCACGAGCAGCTCGACGGACGCGACCCCGACCCAGCCGGCCGCCCCGTTGAGGGGCTCCGAGCGGTGGTCGGAGACGACGCCCTCGAGGACGCCCGCGGCGAGCGCCTGCCAGAGCGCCTCGCGGTCGCCGGCGTCGCCGAGCGGCGGCCGCACGGCCGCGCCCTCGGGCAGGCCGTCGAGGCAGAGGTGGGCGAGCGAGGTCGAGGCGGTGGCGATGCCGTCGAGGGCCTCGAGCCCGCGGGCCGTGGCGACGGGCAGGACGTGCGGGCGCACGTCGGCGAGCGCGCCGAGGTCCGAGAGCACCCCGAGCCGGCGGCGCTCGGCGTCGGCGCCGAGCGCGCCCGCGGCGCGCACCGTGATCGGCACGTCCGCGAGGCCGGCGATGCGGAGGATCGCGCCGGGACCGGCGGTCGCGGCCTCGTCGACCGCGTCGAGGTCGAGGTAGGCGCCGGCGAAGCCGTCGCGGGCGGCGAGCCCGCGCAGCATGGCGGCCGAGCCGGGGTCGGGGCGGCCCACCCCGGCGTAGAGGCCCCAGTCGACGAAGACGTTGCCCTGGCCCCGCACGAGCGCGCCGTCGAAGGCCATCGGCGGCGTATCCGGGGGCGCGGCCACGACGGGCGCGAGGATCGTGGTGACGCCGCCGCGGGCCGCCGCGATCGTGCCCGAGCCGAGGTCGTCGGCGGGCGCCTGCGGGGTGCGCGGGTCGGCGATGCGGGCGTGCGCGTCGATCGCGCCGGGCAGGGCGACCAGGCCCGTGCCGTCGATCTCCTCGTGCTCCTCGTCGAGCGCCCGGTCGACCACGAGGTCGGGCCCGCGCTCGGCGATGCGGCCGTCACGGACGAGGATGTCGCAGACGCCGCGGGCCGGGTCGTCGCCCTGGGCCGCGCCGCGGATCACGAGGGTCGCCATGGCGGGTACGGTACCGCGCCCCGGGATGCGGGGTCGCCGCGAACCGACGACCCATACTGCCATACGGCGTGGCCTTCGCGACGTTCCGACTTTTGGCTGTATGACCGGGCACACCGGTTTGACACGCCGTCCGGACCCGCCTATAACCTCTGTTCACCGGTGACTTCCGCGGCCGCGGTGCCGCCGGTAGAGGAGACACTGCGGTCCGGCCGGACCGCACGAGACCAACAGGGGGAACGGATGAGCAATCCGGAATCGGACGACATGCGCCGCATGAATCGTCGCCAGTTCGTCAGGAACGCCGGCCTTGGCGCCGTCGGCCTGACCGCGATGGGCGCGCTCGCCGCCTGTGGCGGCTCCGACGACTCGGGCTCCAGCTCGAGCGCCGGCGCCGACGCGGCTGCTGCGGACACCGCTGCCGCCGCCACGGAGGAGGTCGCCCCCTACCAGGGCACGCTCCGCGTCGTCGGCCTGGGCGTCGACCTGATCGACCCGATCAAGGCCGCCTTCGAGGCCGCGACCCCGGGCGTCACGCTCGAGTTCACGGTCAAGTCCACGCCTGAGGTCACGCAGCTCGCGCTGACCCAGCCGGACTCGTTCGACATCATGTCGGGCTACTACCACCAGCTCGACCAGATCTGGCCCTCGGGCAACCTGCAGGCCATCCCGACCGGCATGATGACCCGCTTCTCGGAGATCTCGCCGCTGATCGCCGACGGCAAGCTCGCCGAGAACAACAACCCCGGCCAGGGTGACGCGCCGTTCCGCAAGCTCTTCGCGAACTCGAACACCGAGCTCGCGGGCGAGGGCAACAAGACGGACATGATCACCATGGTCCCGGGCAACCACAACTCCGACTCCTTCGGCTACAACGAGAAGGAGCTGGGCGAGCAGGCCTCGTGGGGCATCATGTTCGACCCCGAGGTCAAGGGCAAGGTCGCCCTCATCGACGACCCGGAGATCGGCCTCATGGACGCGGCGATGGCCGCCGAGGCCGCGGGCGTCATGACCTTCGTCGACAAGGGCAACATGACGAAGGAGGAGATCGACGAGATCATGTCGTTCCTGATCTCCAAGAAGAAGGAGGGCTGGTTCCGCGGGTTCTGGGCCACCTTCGACGAGTCCGTCAACTTCATGAGCTCCGGCGAGGTCCTCGTCGAGTCCATGTGGTCCCCGGCGGTCTCCCTGCTCCAGGCGCAGGACTTCCCGGTGCGCTACGCCGCGCCGACGGAGGGCTACCGCGGCTGGGGCGGCGGCAACTCGGTCTTCTCGCACGTTGCCGACGACCCGTCCAAGCAGGCCGCCGCGATGGCGTACCTGAACTGGTGGAACACGCCCGAGCCGGCCGGCATCATGGCCGCCCAGGGCTACTACAACGCCGTCATCAACTCCTCCTACGAGGGGCTCGGGGCCTTCCCCGACGGCGAGGCCTACCAGGGCTACTACCTCGACGGCGCCGCCGCCACCACGACCCTCAACGATCCGTTCGGCCAGCCGACGATCATGGAGGGCGAGGTCCGCGACGGTGGCTCGTACGAGGAGCGGTGCGGCAACTTCGCCGTGTGGAACTCCCGCATGGACGAGGCCGACTACCTGACCCAGAAGTGGCAGGAGTTCAAGAGCGCCTAGGCGTTCACCTGCCGAGAACGACCACGGAGGGGCGGCTTCGGCCGCCCCTCCACTTCTCTCCGAGCGAAAGACGGTAACCAGGGTGTCCGACGAGCAATCCGGTCTTGTGCTGAAGGACGTCTTCCGGGTCTTCCCGGGCGACGTCGTCGCCGTGTCCGACGTCAACCTCCACGTGCAGAACGGCGAGTACGTCGTGTTCCTCGGCCCCTCGGGCTGCGGCAAGACGACGACGCTGCGAATGATCGGCGGTCACGACGACCCGTCGAGCGGCACGATCACGATCGACGGCGAGCTGATGAACGGCGTCGCGCCGGCCCAGCGCCCGATCACCACGGTGTTCCAGCACTACGCCCTGTTCCCGCACAAGTCCGTCCTGCAGAACGTGGCCTTCGGCCTCAAGATGCAGGGCGTCGACAAGGCCGAGCGCGAGGCGCAGGCCAAGGCCGCGATCGACCTCGTCGGCCTGACCAAGATGGTGGACCGCAAGCCGCGCGAGCTCTCGGGCGGCCAGCAGCAGCGCGTCGCCCTCGCCCGCGTGCTCGTCACGCGCCCGAAGGCGATCCTGCTCGACGAGCCGCTCGGCGACCTCGACCGCCTGCTGCAGATGAAGATGCGCGTCGAGCTGCGCGCGCTGCAGCGCGAGCTGGGCATCACGTTCATCCACGTGACGCACAACCAGGAGGAGGCGCTGTCGATGGCCGACCGCATCGTCGTGATGGGCGACGCGGTCATCCAGCAGGTCGGCACCCCCGAGGAGCTCGCCCGCCATCCCCGCAACGAGTTCGTCGCCAAGTTCATGGGCGACAACAACGTCTTCCACGGCACCGTCTCCGGCGCCAACGGCGGCAACGTCGTGATCGACACGCCGCACGGCAAGATCGAGGTCACGGGCTCCGGCACGGCCGGCCAGCCCGGCTCGATGGCCATCCGCGCGAACGCGGTCAAGGTCTCCACGGACGCGGTCCCCGCCGTCAACGGCGTCAAGGTCCGGCTCGACTTCGCCGAGTACCTCGGCGACTCGGTCAAGCTGCACCTCGACCTGGACGGGCAGCCGTTCATGGCCAAGGTCCCCGAGGAGCGCTACACCGAGATCCGGGCCTACGAGGGCAAGGACGTCACCGCCTCCTGGGCGATCGAGGACGGTCATCTCCTTGAGCAGTGACGACGCCAAGCACGCGGCGCTCGAGGAGGCCAAGCGCGAGGTCGAGGAGGCCGAGTCCCTGACGGGCGGCTCGGCGGTCGCCGTGCACGCCACCACGGGCCCGCGACGCACCCCGCTGGTCACCCTCGCCTGGGTGGCCCCCGGCACGATCTGGCTGCTCCTGTTCCTGATCGCGCCGCTGGTGATGATCGTGCTCGTGTCCGTCTGGCAGAAGACGCCGGTCGGCTTCGAGCCGTTCGCCTTCACCACCGAGGGCTACACGAAGCTGTTCCAGACCCCGGTCTACCTCGACACGCTCAAGGACACGATCATCCGGGCGCTCGTCGTGACGGGGCTGTGCATCCTGATCGGCTACCCGATCGCGTACTTCCTGGCCCGCGGCGTCAAGTCGATCCGATACCAGATCGCGCTGTTCGTGTTCGTGCTCGCCCCGTTCTGGGTCGCGTACGTCGTGCGCATCGTGGCCTGGCTGCCGGTGCTCGGCCGCCAGGGCGTCATCAACTACTTCCTCGTGGAGGTGATCGGCGTCCGCGCCGAGCCGATCGACGCCCTGCTGTACTCGAACTTCGCGATCATCCTGGCCCTGGTCCAGCTGTACGTGCTGTTCATGGTCACGCCGATCTTCTTCCAGCTCGCCACGCTGGACAACTCCGCGATCGAGGCCGCACGCGACCTCGGGGCGACGCCGGCGAAGGTCTTCCGGGAGGTCATCCTCCCGCTCAGCCTGCCCGGCGTCCTGATCGGCTGCATCTTCGTCTTCGTCCTCGTGATGGGCGAGTTCGCGACGGTGCGCCTGATCGGCGGCGGCACGATCCAGTCGGTCGGCACCCTGGTGTACGACTACTACAAGCTGCCCGACCTGCCCACCGCGGCGGCCGGGGCGACGATCCTCGTCGCGGTGATGACGATCGGGGTCGCGATCCTCTTGCGCTTCTCCCGGATCCGGGAGGTCGTGTGATGACGTGGCTCTGGTACATCATCGGGGTCGCGATCCTCGTGATCCCGTTCGCCGCCATGGTCCTGCTGCCGATCCAGCGGTCGAAGCCGGTCCTGACGGTCTACTTCCTGCTCTTCGTGGTGTTCATGTACGGGCCGATGGTCGCGATGGCCGTCCTCTCCCTGCAGGGCACGACGGGCAGCATGACCCTGCCGGCGAAGGAGCTCTTCTCCTTCCACTGGTACTCGGAGCTCAACTCGTCGATGAGCGTGATGGTCGCGGTCCGCGAGGGCATCGGGAAGTCGCTCTGGCTGTCGTTGATCGTCGCCGTGATCACCGCGGTCCTGTCGCTCACCCTGGGCATGGCGTTCCGGCGCCAGTTCCGGGGCTCGGGCGCGCTCTTCTACGCGATCCTGCTGAGCCTGATGACGCCCGGCCTCCTGCTCTCGCTGGGCCTGTCGTTCCTGCTCTACTACGTCGGGATCCAGAAGGGCGAGGGTGCGCTGGGCTACGTGCCGATCATCGGCGTCCAGGCCGTCTGGGCGCTGCCGTTCGGCTTCCTGGTGATGATGTCGATCTTCAACCGCTACGACTCCCGCGCGGAGGAGGCGGCCCGCGACCTCGGAGCGTCCAACCTGACGACCTTCCGCGAGGTCACGCTGCCGCTGATCTGGACGGGCGTGTTCGGAGCGGGGCTGTTCGGCTTCACGCTGGCCCTCAACGAGTTCGAGCGCACGTTCCTCGTCTCGGGCACCATCAACACGCTGCCCCTGCAGCTGTACATCATCACCACGGCGTCGGTGCTGCGCCCGTACGTGTACTCGCTCGGCGTGGTGACGATCCTCCTGTCCTTCCTCCTGATCGCGCTGTTCCTGGTGGTCAGCGGGGTCACGGGGCGCAAGAAGTCGCGCGCCGTGGAGGAGGACGGAGGCGGCATCGACACCCCGTCGATGACGCCCGCCGCCGCCAGCGGCGACTGATCGCGCGACACCGGGGCCCCCGTTCCGCCGCCCGGCGGGACGGGGGCCCTTTGTCGTTCAGGCCCGGCGCAGGCGCTTGTGCAGCTCGCTCGCGACGACCACGGTCGACGCGACGGAGACCATCACCGCCCACGTCGGCGGATCGAGTGGCTCGAGGTGGAGCACGCGCTGCGTGAGACCGATGTGCATCGCGGCGACGTGCACCCCGAGGGCCGCGACCGTCCCGAACAGGAGCAGCCGGTTCGCGAACGGCGAGCGCGCGAAGGCGGAGCGCCGCACGGAGCGGGCATTGCCGAGATGGAAGGCGGAGAACAGCACCATCGTGGTGAGGGCGACGGTGCGGGCACGCTCGAGGTCGCCACCCGCTCCGAGCTGCCAGAGGAACAGCGCGAGGGTGCCCGTCGCCATCACCGCGCCCAGGAGAATGGCCCGCTCCCACAAGAGGCGTGAGATCAGCCCCTCGTCCCGTCGTCGCGGACGCTCGCGGAGCTCGTCCCCCTCGGCGGGTTCGAAGGCGAGCGCCACGTCCTGGATGCCGTTCGTGACCACGTTCATCCAAATCAGCTGAGCGGGTAGCAGCGGCGCGTCGAAGCGCCCCAGCAGCGCCGCGAACACGGCCAGGATCGCGGCGACGCCCGTCGTCACGAGGTAGAAGGCGGTCTTCCGCACGTCGGCGAACGCGACGCGCCCCTCCTCCACCGCGGCCACGATGCTGGCGAAGTCGTCGTCGAGCAGGACGATGTCCGCGGCCTCGCGCGCCACGTCCGTGCCCCCTGCGCCCATCGCGACCCCGATATCGGCGGCGCGCAGCGCCGCGGCGTCGTTGACGCCGTCGCCGGTGACGGCGACCACGTGCCCGAGCGCGCGCAGCGCATCGACGACCGCGAGCTTGTGCTGCGGCGACACCCGTGCGAAGACGGCCGCCTCCGCGGCCGCCGTGCGCAGCGCCCGCGCGTCCATCTGGTCGAGTTCAGCCCCCGTCACGACCCGTGCGCCCGGCTCGGCGATCCCGAGCTGCTCGGCGATCGCCCGCGCCGTGCCGGCGTGATCGCCGGTCAGCATCACCACGCGGACGCCGGCCGCGCGGCAGCCGGCCACCGCGGCGGCGGCCTCGGGCCGCGGCGGGTCGATCATCCCGAGCAGTCCGAGCAGCCGGAAGCCGCCGGCCCGCTCGGCCGCCTCCGCCGGCCGGGGGTGGCCGTCGAGGGTGCGCTCGGCGGCGGCGATCACCCGCATCCCCTCCGCCGCCAGCTCCTCGGCCCGCTCGCGGACGGCCACCCGGTCGAGCGCCTCCCCGTCGGGCCCCTCGCTGCAGCGCTCGAGCACCGCCTCGGGAGCGCCCTTCAGGGAGGCCACCACGCGCGCACCCACTCGATTGATCGTCAGCATCGTGCGGCGCTCCGACGCGAACGGGACCTCGGCCAGACGCGGCCGCTCCTCCTCGAGGGCGTCGCGCTCCAGGCCGGCCTCGGCGGCGGCCACGAGCAGCGCCACCTCGGTCGGATCACCCGCGGTCTCGTAGCCGCCCTCGGTGGCGACCGCGCGCGCGTCGTTGCACAGGGCGACCGCCGTGAGCAGTCGCTCGATCGGCGGCGGCGCGGGCCCGCCGGGCTCCCAGGCCACCGCACCGGCCTCGACCGCGCGCACCACCATGCGGTTCATCGTCAGGGTGCCGGTCTTGTCCGACCCGATCGCCGAGCAGCTGCCGAGGGTCTCGACCGCGGCGAGGCGCCTGACCACGACGCGCCGGCGGGCCATCCGCTGCATGCTGATCGCCAGCGCGACGGTCAGCACGATCGGCAGGCCCTCGGGGATCGCCGCGACCGCGAGGGCGACGAGGGCGAGGCCGAGCTCGTCGAGGGGATCGCCCAGGGCGAGCCCGGCGACCAGGCCGGCCGCGCAGACGGCGAGGACGGCGACCGCGACGAGGCGCGCGAAGCGCGCCATCCGCTCCTCGAGCGGCGAGCGCACGCGGACGATCGCGCGCATGCTGTCCGCGAGTCGGCCGATTTCGGTGGCCGATCCGGTGGCCGTGACGAGCACCCGCCCGTGGCCGCGGGTCACGAGCGAGCCGAGCAGCACCATCGGGGAGCGCTCCGCCAATCCGGCCGCGGGCGCGACCGGCCGAGCGTCCTTGTCAACCGGCTCCGACTCGCCGGTCAGCGCCGCCTCGTCGACGGCCAGCGCCGCGGACCGCAGGACGCGGCAGTCAGCGGGTACGCGCATGCCCTCGCGCAGGACGAGCAGGTCGCCGGGTACGAGCAGCCGCGGATCCACTGTGCGCTCCTGTCCGTCGCGGACGACCAGCGCGCGGCCCGGCACGATACGGCGGATCGCCGCCATCGACCGTTCGGCGCGCAGCTCCTCGACGAGGCCGATGGCGGCGTTGATGACGAGCGCGAGGGCGATCACGACCGCGTCGGCCGACTGCCCGAGGATGAGCGCGACGAGGGCCGCGACGATCAGGATGGCGATCAGCGGGCTCGAGAACTGCCGCAGCACGAGCGTGGCCAGACCCGGGCCCGGCTGCTCCGGCAGCTCGTTCGGCCCGGTGCGTACGAGGCGCGTCTGCGCCTCGGTCTCGGACAGCCCGCCGAGGCCGCAGCCGAGCGCGGCGGCGACGGCCGGCGCCGGTAGGGCCCACGGCGGGTCGCGCCCCTCAGCGATCGTCGATGGGCCCGCTCGCATGCACCCACGCTAGGCCGGACGCGCTCCTCAGGACGGTAGGATCCCCGCATGCCGACGATCCGCACCGGCGGCTGCCTCTGCGGCGCCGTCCGCTACCGCGCCGCCGAGCCGCTACGCCCGATCACGATCTGCCACTGCTCGGAGTGCCGCCGCACGTCCGGCGGGGCGCCGGCGCACTCGGCCTGCGCGGCGGACGCCTTCGAGCTCGTGCAGGGCGAGACGCTGCGCTGGTTTCCCGGCCCGACCAGCGAGACCGCGGGCGAGCGCGGCTTCTGCTCCGCGTGCGGGTCGTACCTGCTGTTCCGGATCGACGACGACGCGCTGATGTACCTGACCGCGGGCTCGCTCGACGACGCCTCGGGCATCCCCTTCGAGCAGCACCTGTTCTGGGCCAGCCGGGCGCCGTGGGAGGCGCCCGACGGCCGCCCGGCCGTCGACCGCTACGAGTAGCCGGGGCGGGCGGCGGGCCGCGGCCCGCCGCCCCTCCGCCTAGCGCCGGGTGATCGCGGCCGCGAGCGGCGCGATGCCGCCGTCGGCGAGGCCGTCGACCGCCGCGATGATCGCGTCCATCTGCGCGTCGCCGAAGACCGAGCACCCGAGCGACCGGAACTTCGCGCACATGCCGTCGTAGCCGAGCCGGTTCTCGGGGTCGCCCTTGGCGTGCTCGAGCGAGGCGGTCAGCGTGCGCCCGTCCGTGGTCGTGATCGTCATGTCGCACGGCCACAGGTCGGGGAAGCGCGCGTCGTGCTCGGGCCGCACGACCGCGTGCGTCCGCTCGGCGACGGCGAGGACCGCCGCGTCGCCGAGCGCCTCGGTGGCGTACTCGTCGAGCGACGCCTGGCCCTTGGCGATGCCGAGGCCGACGGCGTACGGCAGCGAGAACTGCGCGTCGACGTCGTTCGTCGGGCGCACCTTGCGGTCGCGGGGCTCGACGACGATGCCGATCGCCGCCGACACCACGCCGACCTCGATCGACGCGACGTCGTCGGGGCCGATGCCGTGCTCCGTGCGCAGCTGGATCGCGAGGTCGATCG
>Ga0129336_10001441_pt1 | contig 14416 bp, 10 predicted proteins | sample CPB6_02_DNA_FD_96878 | JGI IMG/M metagenome (GOLD analysis project Ga0129336, IMG submission 96878) | Freshwater to marine salinity gradient microbial communities from Chesapeake Bay, USA - CPBay_Sum_0.6_0.2_DNA | ecosystem: Environmental > Aquatic > Marine > Coastal | place: USA: Chesapeake...
ACGTTTCCACCTAATACAGCAGTACGGTTGGGCGTGAATCCCCAGGATCCAATTCTGTAAAGAATGGCAGAAAGTGCAATTGCGTTCACAATGATTGTAACAATAGCCAATAAAAAAATGATCCAAAGCGCAAGTTTGCTTTCATTCGTTCTTTGTAATTCTACTACAGAAAAGAAAATTATCGCTAATACGCCAATTAAAAGCCCGTTGAATAAAAGCAAAAATTCTCTGTCATTATAGGGGTCTTTTTGCGCAATTGCAATTCCAATTAAGTAAGACACGAGTGTAACTAAAACAACAGGGCTAAAAATTCTGGCAATAACCGGAGAAACCTTATTGACTAGTTGGGGGTTAAATCGTATTACGTATGTAGCAATTAAAGGGGCTGCAGCTAATTCTGTGATCAGTATCCATTTTGTATAAAAGTCTGCAATTGATAATCCAATTAAACTAAATAGCCCAATTGTTACACCAGAGAGAATCATTATTCCACTTACAATTAATGATCCCATAACAATTACATCTCCATTGTAGCGAAGAAATTCTGGTCTTTGCTCCCATTGCCGGATCGATGCTCCAGTATATACAAACCCCAACAAAGACCACCCTACTAAAGGAAGATGAATACAACTCAATATCATTGCATCACTTTCAAGACTAAATGGTATTAAATTAATGTAAAGGGCTGCTCCACTAAAAATGGCCAGTACAATCAAACTTTGCTTTACAGGTAATTTTCGCATCCAAGCAAAATAGGCAGCGAGTGTAGGAAAAACGATGAAGCTTATGTTTCTGGGAAAGAAATCATTTTCAGACACATTGAAAAACTCAGGAATTTTCGCAATAAAAGTGGCAAATAAAGAGGCGACCAAAATGAAAAGTAGATCAGCCCCTTTTCCCCAGGCAATAGAACTGGTTTCCTCTTGAAAACGTTCGTACCAGCAGATAGCCACAAAGGAAGTGGGTCTAGATGAATAAAGCTCCAAAAATGAGCGCTTAAATGCTGTCTTGTTAGAGCGATACAACTCCTCCAGACGAACTGGATTTTCTAGATTTTGCAGTATGGATTCTTTCATATTTACAGGCGCTGTTTTAAATATTCAGCTTGGCGAATGTACCCGTTGAACATTTAATTGCAAAAACGCTCCTGTAAATTAACAATACATTTCGTTTTTAATTGCTTTTACCCGATCATCCGCCAAATATTCATCAAATGTCATCAATCGGTCAATAACCCCTTTAGGAGTAAGTTCAATAACTCGATTGGCAACAGTTTGCATAAATGTATGGTCATGGCTACTTAAAAGAACAATGCTCTTGTATTCTGTACACTGCTCGTTGAAGCTCTGTATACTCTCCAGATCTAAATGATCAGTGGGCTGATCTAGAAGAATAACATTTGGGTTTTGCAACATCATTCGGCTTAACATGCATCGAACCTTCTCACCTCCACTTAATACGCCTGTTTTTTTATTTACATCTTCACCACTAAATAGCATTTTACCCAAAAACCCCCGCAAAAAAGGCTCATCAACATCTTTAACATGCTCAGGAACATATTGGCGTAACCAGTCCATGAGTGAGAGATCTCCTGAAAAGTATTTTGAATTCTCTTGCGGTAAGTATGCCCACGTGATTGTGCCTCCCCACTCGTAGCTACCTTGATCAGAACTTTGCTCACCAGCGATAATATTGTAGAATGTGGTTACTGCCAGTGGATCTTGACTAAGAATTGCAATTTTATCCCCTTTATTGACTGTAAAACTTACTTGATCAAAAAGTATTCTTCCGTCCACCACCTTTTTCAATTTTTCAACGGAAAGGATTTGATTACCCACTTCACGCAAGGGCTGAAAAATGATACCGGGATATTTTCGATAACTCGGCTCGATTTCTTCGATGGTCAATTTTTCCAATGCTTTCTTTCGAGAAGTAGCTTGACGGCTCTTTGATGCATTGGCACTAAATCGAGCAATGAAATCAAGTAAAGCCTGTCTCTTTTCTTCTACTTTCTTATTCTTGTCATTCAACTGCCTTGCCATCAATTGAGAAGACTCGTACCAAAATGAATAGTTGCCTGTAAATATTTTTATTTTTTGACGATCTACGTCTGCGATGTGTGTACATACGGCATCCAAAAAGTGACGGTCATGGCTCACCACTAATACGATATTCTCGTAGTCTGCGAGAAAATTTTCCAACCAACTGATTGTTTCAATATCCAATCCGTTTGTAGGCTCATCTAATAATAAAATATCTGGATTACCAAATAGCGCTTGCGCTAACAACACACGAACTTTAAAATTCGTAGGAATATCTTTCATCAAAGATTGATGAAACTCTTCCGCGACCCCTAGCTCTCCCAATAAAGTTGCGGCATCACTTTCTGCCGTGTATCCACCCATTTCACCAAATTCTGCTTCTAATTCGCCTGCTCTAATTCCATCCTCCTCGGTAAACTCAGCCAAGGAATAAATTTTTTCTCTTTCCTTAGCTACCTGCCATAACCTAGCATGTCCAATCAAAACAGTGTTCAAAACAGACTCCTCATCAAAGGCAAAATGATTTTGCTTTAGCACAGCCATTCTTTCGCCAGGTGTAATTTCAATGCGGCCTTTATTCGGCTCAATTTCTCCGCTTACTATTTTTAAAAAGGTACTCTTACCGGCCCCATTTGCACCAATCACTCCATAGCAATTCCCTTTCGTAAAATTGAGATTTACCTCTTCAAATAAGACTCTCTTACCGTATGCGAGTTTCAGATCTTTTACACTTATCATAAGGCCTTGTTTAGCGGCTGCAAAGGTACCAAAAAAAATCCCGCCTGGTTGTCCAGACGGGATTGAAATTATTAGGAAAACAATTACTTGTAGACTACCATGCTAATGGTGCGACTTACTACTGGCGACTGCTCATCGTTGACAAACAACAGATGATAAGTTCCTGCAGGTAATTGAGTCATATCCATATTAACAACCTGACCATAATACACATTATTCATTTCAACAGTGCGGATCAATTGACCGATATTATTATAAACCTTCACTGCGAAACGAGTATACAAATCTGTGTTTACTCGTACACCAAACAAACCAGTATTGGGGTTTGGATAAAGAGTTAGAGAAGCAGGATTTTGTAATGGGATCTGACGCTCTGCACACTGATCAACGATAATCGTACGTGTAGCGGTTGATTGACAACCCGCGTTAGATGCTGTATACGTGATTGTTTTTGCACCTAATCCAGCAGTACGTGGGTTAAATGTTGTTCCAGATACCCCAGAGCCACTGAATGCCCCACCCGCAGGAGCAGCACTCAAGGTAAGTGGTCGATCAGATAAACAAACATCACTTACTGGATTAAATGAAGTAATATTTGGATACGTGTTAACGGTTAGCGCTACGTTAGTAGAGAAAATAGTTCCGCAACTAGTGGTTACGGCAGCACGGAATAAATATCCATTTTGTGTTGCAGGAACATTAGATTGGCTAAAGGTGGTAGTTGTAGCACCATTTACAGATCCCCAAGTAGTTCCACCATTTGCACTCGCTTGCCACTGGTAAGTTAAAGTTCCAACAGGAGTTGTTGCAGCTACAACAAAGCTGGTAGATCCAAATTCACAGATGGTAGCAGAAGCTACAGGGTTAGCAGTAATAGTAGGTGCGGCACTCAAAGTAAGCACAGCAGCTGTTGAGGTAGCTGCAGGTGCGCAAGCACCAGAAACAACACAACGGTATCTATTATTATTCTGAGATAAAACAGTAGATGCAATAGTATATGTTGCAGCATTTGCACCAGTAATATCTGAATAGTTAGTACCGCCATCTGTACTAACCTGCCATTGATAGGTTATTGCACTTCCAGTTGCTCCAACAGCGAAAGAAACAGAAGTACCCGTACACTGTGCAACGTTAGTAGGCTGTGTTACAATAGCTGGCAATGTATTAACGGTTAATGTAGCAGCAGAAGAAGAAGTAGAGCCACACTGTCCAGCAACAACACAGCGATACGTATTACCACTCATCGCAACGGTGGCACCCGTAACAGTGTAAGAAGCGCTGGTAGCACCACTGATATTGGAGAATCCTGCACCAGTGTTCACCTGCCATTGATACGTACCAGTTGAGGCAACAGTAAACGTAGCATTACTACCTACGCACGTTGTCTGGTTAGCGGGTTGAGTGGTTATAGCAGGACCACTTCCAGCATTTACTGTAAATGAAAGCAATGCAGTTTGATTGGATGCACCAGTAGAAGTACCCGTAACTGTTACAGTATAAGTGCCCGCGTTAAGCGTGTTAGTTCCGCTCAATGTAACTGTTGTGCTTGCACCTACTGCAACTGAACTTGGAGAGAAACTTACTGTAGTACCAGCAGGGTTACCAGATGCACTCAAACTAATATTTCCTGTAAATCCACCATTAGATGTAGTCCCAAGAGTGATACTCATACTTGATGGTGCAGGGCAAGAGGCTGTAGCTGGAGTTGTAGTATTAAAGGTGAAGCCAAATGGAGGCGGGATGATAGTCAGGTTAGCATTGTTAATATCAAAGTAGACATTACCAACTGCCTTTACTTTAAAGCGTACAGTAGTAGATGGCGTGTTAGGCACTGTAAAACTCTCTGTACCATCATTAGGAGTATTTGGAATTAGCAGTGTGAAATTATTACCGCCATCAGTAGAAATAAAGATGTTAACGTTTGCGGTGTTAGTTGGGGCGCCAGTTGTACCATTCACAGACCAAGTCAATGTTTCTGTAGTACCTGCTGTAAGTGTCGCAGCTGTGTTATGAGAGGTAATCAAGAAGGGACCTACTGCAGCAGAAACTGTAATAGCGACATCCGCATAGGCAGTTTGTCCTACTTTAATTGGTGCTGTTGAGCTGTAAGGAACATTATCTCTTACTGTAAGTCTGAAATTCAACGTACGACCAACGCTACTAAGCGCCTCTGTATTAGCAATGGCATCTCCCCCTGGAAGAGGACCCGTTACTGACAAACCAGCAAGTACAGTTGAAAGTCTAGGGAAAATTCTTGTTGGACTTGTAGTAGCTGGGAAAGTAAGCCAATTCGGTCCAACTAACTTAGTGGGACTTGCAACACTGTTAACTCCAGTGACAGTTGAGTTTGCAGCATCATCCTGCTCCCAGCAGTAAGTCAACACATCAGTACTATTGGCATCAGTTGCAGAACCAGTTAATTCAAAAGGTGTAGTGATTGGAATTGTATAAGGAGTCAATGCAGCAACCACAGGGGTTGCATTCGTACCAGCAAGTGAAGTTGTAACAGGACATGTTTTTGTAGCCATGTTAACTTGAATTTGCTGGATTGAGTTCTCATGAAATATATCAATTGAATGTGGAGCAACATCTTGAGAAGTAATGCCTGCATATCCCATAATGGTGATACCAGAACCAACTTCTTTATTGTTGATACCGCCGGCCTCAATTCCCATAGAGAATGTATGATTACCTCCCAATTGATGTCCCACCTCATGCGCTACATAATCAATATCGAAATTATCACCTTGAGGAATTCCGTCTGCAGGAGAAGTAATACCACTACCCTTGTTAGCATCATTACATACGCAACCAATACAGCCAGCATTACCTCCTCCACCTGATGCACCAAACATATGTCCAATATCATAATTGGCAGCACCAATCACAGCGTTTAGTGTAGCCTGTAACTGACCATTCCAGCTGCCCATTGTAGTGTATGGGTCAGTAGCAGGGTCATAGTAGATGACTTGCGTTGTAGTAGGAATTAAATTCAAGTGTATTGCCAAGTCTTTCTCGTAACATCCATTACAACGTGTAAGGGTTGCATTGAAAGCTGCAAGCACCAAGTTCACTTGTGCAGAACTTGTTGCGCCAAAATAGTTAGAATATTCACCGTTACAAGACTGTGCTAAACGCATTGTTTTTAACTCACCAGTATTTGATTCTAATCTATTCAAGTAAACTTGACGATTAAGACCAAGGGCAAGCTCTTGATCAGGTGTACTGCAAAGCCAAGGTAAATCTCCTTTTCTACGAGATGATAAAAACACGGCATAGGTAGTTCCATCTTGAGAATACTGCTCCAAATACTCGTTAGCAGCATCAGCACGGAAGATCATTCCTTGCACTCCTTGTGGAGAATAGCTAAGCTTTAATGTTGCAGCTGGATCACTGATTCCTTTTCCAGAGTAAGCTCTGATAGAAGGAAACTGACGCTGAAGCTCTGGAGCAAAATTTGAAGCCTCAAAAATTTCATATTGTTCCAACTTTCCTGCAGCATTAGGTACAGTAATTACTGTACTACGGCGAGTTGCATTTTCTCCAACAATTGAAAATAATTGTTGACGAAATGGAGCACTATTCAAGTCAAACAACTTGAACTCTTTTGGGAAAGACTGTCTCGCAACGGCCTTGTGCGTCACAATTCCTTCTTTACTGGGACGCTCGGTCCAATAAAGTTGTTGTGAAAAAGCAGGGAGGCTGACAAAACTAACCACCAAAAGGGTGAGCAAAAACGAGTAAAAATGGCGCATGTGAAATGGTTTGTTTTAATAAATGATTAACAGGCCCTTAAAATAAGGATACCCGAGCTTTAAAAATAAGGATTTTACGAGTTTGAACAGACGCTGGGGGATAAAAAAAGTCCCGTTTCGGAAAGAAACAGGACTATAAAATTGATTTTGAGGGCTCTCTGAAGGTTTAGTAGCCACCCATTCCACCCATATCAGGGGCTGGATGTGCATGCGGCTCTTCCTTTTTAGGCTTGTCAGCAACTACACATTCAGTAGTCAGTAACATACCTGCGATAGAGGCAGCGTTTTCAAGGGCAACACGGCTAACCTTTGTAGGATCAATTACTCCAGCCTTGAACATATTTTCATACGTCTCGGTACGAGCATTAAAACCAAAGTCGCCTTTACCTTCTTTAATTTTTTGTACAACGATTGAACCATCTATACCGGCATTCGCTGTCAAAATACGCATGGGCTCTTCCAAAGCGCGGCGCACTATAGCCATTCCAGTTTGCTCGTCTTCAATTTGACCTTTCACTTTGGCATCGAGTGATTCAACTGCGCGGATGTATGCTACTCCACCACCAGGCACGATTCCTTCTTCTACTGCAGCACGTGTTGCATGCAAGGCGTCATCTACACGGTCTTTCTTCTCTTTCATTTCAACTTCTGTAGTGGCACCAACATAAAGAACAGCTACCCCACCACTTAATTTAGCCAAACGCTCTTGCAGCTTCTCTTTATCATAATCAGAAGTTGTAGTTTCAATTTGAGCCTTAATTTGATTAACACGAGCAACGATATCCTCTTTTTTACCTTTTCCGCCAACAACAGTAGTATTGTCTTTATCAATTGTTACAGATGCAGCCTGTCCGAGATAAGTCAAATCAGCATTTTCTAATTTGAAACCTTGCTCTTCGCTAACTACGATACCTTTTGTGAGGATTGCAATGTCTTGCAACATTTCCTTACGACGATCTCCAAAACCTGGAGCCTTAACAGCTGCCACTTTCAATGTACCACGCAATTTGTTAACGACCAGCGTAGCAAGTGCTTCTCCTTCTAGATCTTCCGCAATAATTAACAATGGACGGCCGCCCTGCGCTACTTTCTCTAGAATATGAAGGATATCCTTCATATTGCTGATTTTTTTATCATAGATTAAGATGTAAGGATTTTGTAATTCTGCCTCCATCTTTTCGCTATTTGTAACAAAGTACGGGGAGATATAACCACGGTCAAATTGCATACCCTCTACTACATCAACAGTAGTATCAGTTCCTTTTGCTTCTTCTACGGTGATCACTCCTTCTTTACCCACTTTTGCAAAAGCTTCAGCAATCAACTTACCAATAGTTTCATCATTGTTTGCAGAGATAGTAGCAACTTGCTGAATTTTTTTGCCATCACTTCCTACAGTCTGGCTTTGGGACTTCAAACTTTCTATTACTAGACTAACTGCTTTATCAATTCCTCTTTTAAGATCCATTGGATTTGCACCTGCCGCAACCATTTTCAAACCTTCGCTAATGATTGCCTGCGCTAACACAGTAGCAGTTGTTGTGCCATCACCAGCGACATCAGCTGTTTTAGATGCAACCTCTTTTACCATTTGCGCACCCATGTTTTCGATAGGGTCTTCTAATTCAATTTCTTTTGCAACAGTCACACCATCTTTAGTTACTTGTGGAGCACCAAATTTTTTTTCGATAACTACATTACGACCTTTTGGGCCTAATGTTACTTTAACGGCGTTGGCTAGTGTATCAACACCTTTTTTCATTCTGTTTCTTGCTTCAATATCAAAGAAAATCTGCTTTGCCATATTACAATAGTTTTATTTTATTTAATGCGTTTACCTCACCTTATACGATTGCCAGAATATCAGACTCGCGCATGATTAAATACTCGTCTCCATCAATCTGAATTTCTGTACCTGCATACTTTCCATAAAGTACAGTATCCCCTGCCTTCACGGTAACTGGCTCATCCTTTTTGCCAGGACCAGCAGCGATAACAGTTCCACGCTGCGGCTTTTCTTTGGCAGTGTCCGGAATAATGATACCACCTGCAGTTTTCTCTTCTGCAGCGGCTGCCTTCACAATCACACGGTCGTGTAGCGGCTTAACATTTACTTTCTTGGCCATAGCTTGTTTTGATTTTTGTTTGTTAATGGTTACCCACTTATCAAAGGGTGGGCGGCGAAATTACCATAAATTGTATGCCAGCCTGTTTTTTTCATTATCCGCTGTAATTTTTGTCAGTAAGTCAACGACAAAACTGCTCATTTTTAGCTATTTACACAATCACTATGTCATTTTTTCAGTAAAACCTATTTAGGTTCATATCTGCTGAATAAGCTATCTTCGCACCCGAATTAGTTCCTTGAGAAATGATCAGTAGACGCAATATCAGAATAAAGGTGATGCAGGTACTTTATGGCATTACCACGTTTGAAGACAACCCACCCCCCGCTAAAATTCATGAACTTCTTGACAAACAAATGGCACAAACCCGCCAGCTGTTTGTATATCTGACTTGGTTTTTGACACAGGTTTTACGCTACACAGAAACCTACGCTTTTAAAAAAGCATCCAAGCATTTGCCAACTCAAGAAGACCTGAATGTAAATACTAAGCTTGCCGGAAATGAATTATTGTGGCTTATAATAGAAAAACCTGATTTTCAAAAGCAAGTAGCGGCTTTAAAACCAGAGAGCCGAACAGATGTGGATCTAATTCGAAAAATTCACAGCCAGCTTATTGAAACTGAAAAATATCAGGCTTATTTACAAGATACAGCGCGCCAAAAGAAAGAGGAAAGGAGCATCATGGAATTTATTTTAAATGATCTTTTACTTGCTAACCCTTCTTTTATCAACCATATCGAAGAGCTTTATAGCAATTTTGATGACGATGCAGAGTCAGTGGTTCAACTAGTTGGCTCGCTTCTCCAAAAGCCATCCAGTATTTCTTTTGATAACATTATAGATCCTGAAAAGGAGATGTTTGCAGAGGCACTTCTTAAAACAGTTCTTGAAAAGGAAAAACATCTCGAATCATTGATAATACCAAAACTGAAAAACTGGGATCCTGACCGGATTGCTTTACTAGACATGATCATGATGAAGATGGGTGTAGCAGAGTTTTTATATTTCGAAACCATTCCTCCAAAAGTGACCCTGAATGAATACATTGACATGGCAAAAGATTATAGTACTACTCAAAGCGGTCAATTTGTAAATGGAATTTTAGATAATATTCGCAAAGAATTGGAGGAAGAGGGAAAACTGCAAAAAACAGATTTCAAAAAGAAGAATATAAAAGCAACGAAAAACTAATTTTACTTTTAAATGCTGACACCATGAAAAAAATAGCACTCATCCTGTTTTCAATGGTTTTCATAGTTTCCTGTAGAGATATCAGCAAACAAACTAATTCTGAAACAGGCACTGAAGATCAATTAGCTCAAAAAGCTGCACTAGAAGATACGACGAAGTATACGCAAATTGAATGGATTGATTCTATTGATCGACAACTAGGACAGCTAAAACCCGGTAAGGAAGTACAAATCACTTGGCGTTTTAAAAATGCAGGTGATAAACCTCTTATCATCGAAGGCGTTTCAGCATCTTGCGGTTGCACCATTCCTGAAAAACCCGAGAAGCCTCTTTTGCCAGGCGAAGAAGGCGTAATCAAAGCCACTTTCAACGGAAGCGGCACCGGAGTAATTGCTAAACAAGTTCATGTTACCGCCAATACTAACCCCACAAAAAATCACACCCTTAGTTTTGGAGGAACCATTTCTTCTATTAATTAAACTATAATTATTATGTATTTACTTCAACAAGCTGCACAACCTGGTTTTGGAGGTTTTCAATTCATTTTTCTTGGATTAATGATTCTTGTTTTTTGGCTATTCTTTATTCGCCCGCAAGCAAAACGTGCTAAGAGTCAAAAAGAATTTATTGACAATCTTACTAAAGGTGATAAAATTGTAACGATTGCAGGTATTCACGCAACAATCAATAAAGTTAACGAGGAAGCTACGCTGCAAATCGAAACCAGCCCAGGCAGTTACCTCAAAATTGAAAAATCTGCCATTAGCATGGATTGGACGCAGGCCCTGAATAAGCCAGCCACTTCAGATAAAAAATAATATGTTGCGCGTCGGGCTTACGGGCGGAATCGGTAGTGGAAAAACAACAGTTGCCCGCATTTTTGAATCACTTGGCATCCCTGTCTATAATGCAGATGAGGCTGCTAAGCGCATTATGGTAGAGAGCCCTGCCATCAGAGAGGCTATCACTGAAAAATTTGGACCTGAATCATATACGAATGGCGAACTGAATCGTGCTCACCTATCGAAAATTGTTTTTTCCGATAAAGAAAAAATAGATTGGTTAAATGCACTAGTTCATCCTGCTACTATTGAGAACGCCACTAAGTGGATGCAACAACAAAAAGCACCCTATGTCATAAAGGAGGCTGCTCTTTTGTTTGAAAGCGGTGCTGCATCCGAACTTGATTACATAATAGGAGTAACAGCGCCAGCAGCTTTGCGTATACAACGGGTTATTAAGCGAGACCAATCTGATCCTTCACAGGTAAAAAAAAGAATTGACCTTCAATTGGAAGAATCACTCAAACTAAAACTATGTGACTTCACCATTGTAAACGATGAAACATCACCGTTGTTATCGCAGATACTAAAAATTGACCAGGAACTTAAGCATCTCGCAGCGAACCCAAAGCCTGCTGAATTCTCGCCCAACCCTCTTTGATTTTTTCTCGACTATTTGCAAATGAAAAACGTATGCAATTGGGCTCCCCAAACGCATCGCCCATTACTGAAGATACATGTGCCTTATGTAGAAGAAACATAGAGAGATCTGCCGCATTTTTAATCTGCTGTTCCCCGTCCCAGCGATCAAAGTAAGCGCGCATATCGGGGAAAATGTAAAAAGCTCCCTCTGGGGATGGACACTGTATACCTGGGATTTTAGAAACTAGCTGTAACACTAACTCTCGACGCGCTGCAAACTCTTTTACCATTTCCTGTGTGGGCCTAAGATCTTCCCGAAGGGCTGCAATCGCTGCACGCTGTGCAATAGAGTTTGTTCCACTGGTAAATTGTCCTTGAATTTTTTCGCAAGCTTTTGCAATAGTTTCTGATGCGGCTATATACCCTACCCTCCAACCTGTCATTGCAAAACCCTTACTCAGGCCATTAACGATCGCTACTCGGTCAACTACCGAAGGAAATGAAGCGATACTTACATGATTGCCAACAAAATTGATATACTCATAGATCTCATCCGAAATAATCGTAATGTCTGGGTATTTTTCAAAAACTCTAACTAGTGCTTCTAACTCCTTTTCGTTATAAACTGCACCACTTGGATTACATGGAGATGAAAACAAAAAAACGCGTGTTTGAGGGGTAATAGCCGCCTCCAATTGTGAAGGGGTGATTTTAAACCCACTTTCTGCACTCGTCCGAATCTCTACCACTTTACCACGCGCAATTTTAACTAGCTCGCTATATGTTACCCAATAAGGTGTAGGAATAATCACTTCCTGGTTTTCATCTACCAGAGAAAGGATCAAATTAGCAAGACTTTGCTTTGCACCTGTAGAAACAACAATTTGGGTGGGTTTATAGTTCAGTCCGTTATCGCGTTTCAACTTTTCACATACGGCCTCTCGTAATTCCAAATATCCTGGAACCGGTGTATAATGACTCCAGTTTTCGTCAATGGCACGGATCGCAGCTTGTTTGACATGGCTAGGGGTATCAAAATCTGGCTCACCTAAGCTCAGGTCAATTACGTCAATTCCGTTTGCCCTTAATTCGCGGCCCAGTTTGGCCATTTTTAGGGTTTCAGGCTCATTGAAGCGATTCAAAAGGGAAGATAAGTGTGGCATTTTAGCTGAGATGGGTGAAAAGCAAGATACGGCAATCTAATTTTCTAGCAGAGGGAAACAAGGCCTTTTTTATGCCTAAAATCCCCTGAAAAAGCTATATTTGCCGTCCTTTAAAATTCAGTAAATCAATACTCATGCAACTGAAAGGTTTGGTTCGCTTTTTTACCGCGCTGTTGATCATCTACTCTTTGTACCAGTTATCTTTTACCTGGCTGGTCAAAAATTTTGAACAAAAGGCAGCCGATAAGGCCGCACAATACGTCAGCAAGTCGTATCCCACCCCCTCTGTCAAATACCCCTCAAACAAGGATTCACAGGCAGTGTGGCAAGAATTTCTGGATAACAGAAAACGTGCTTACCAAGATAGCTTAATCAAAGCCAGTGAAAACGAAACTGTAACCTATGGTATTAACGGTGCCATGAGTTATAAAAAGGCAAAAGAGGAGGAACTAAACTTAGGACTGGATTTGCAAGGTGGTATGAACGTAACACTTGAAGTGGAAATGTCGGGTTTATTGCGTTCATTGTCTAACAACTCAGCTGATCCAAATTTTTTAAATGCTCTTAAAAATGCAGATTTAAGAAAAGCGAATAGCGATGCAGACTTTATTACTCTTTTTATCCAAGAGTATCGCAAATTAGAAGCAACTCGTCCGCTGGCTACTTTGTTCTCCGGCGCAAGTTCAAACGCGATCAATATAAAATCTACAGATCAAGAGGTTGAAAGTTACATCCGAGAGCAGGCAAGAGCTGCATTTGATCTTACATTCGACCGTCTCCGCACGCGTATTGACCAATTTGGAGTTGCTCAACCCTCTATCAACCCTATCCCGAATCGTGGTTTAATTACCGTTGAATTACCAGGTATAAAGGATAAAGAAAGAGTCCGCAAGCTTTTGCAGAGCACAGCCAATCTTCAATTCTGGGAAGTTTACACACTCAAGAACAACAACTATGCTACTGGCTGGCAGCGCACCATTGAAGCTTTCAACGTGAAGTATGGTGGAGCAACGGATACTACTGCTAAAAAAGATTCTATTTCTCTTGCTAAAGCAGATGGCACAACAGGCACAAAAGACACTGGAGCTACTAAGAAACTCTCCGATGCGATAAGCAAGAAACCAACAGACACAAGCAAAAAGGCAAGTACAGCTTCCATACCTTCTAACTCGATTACCAACTATGTTCAATTCATACAACCTTACCAGGATGAAAAAGGTGCCGTTGTATACCAGGGAGCAACCGCAATGGTTGCAATAAAAGACTCTGCGCTTGTTCGCTCTTACCTAGATGAGTTTGCTAACAACTTCCCATCAGATGTAATTTGGGCATTTGGAGTTCCTGATAAAGATGCTAAAGGAGTATCGGCTTCAATTGTTCCGCTTTACGCATTAAAAACATATAATAGAACAACAGCTAAATTAGAGGGGGATGCAATTTCTGATGCTCGCCAAGACTTTGACCAATACGGTAAAGTACAGATTGAGATGACCATGCGTCCCGCTGGAGCAGCCATTTGGAAAAGAATGACTGAAGAAAATGTGGGGAACCCAATTGCTATTGTATTAGACAATGTAGTACAATCTGCTCCCAATGTTATCTCTCCTATTCCCAATGGCGTTTCCTCTATTTCCGGTAATTACTCACAACAGGAAGCTGCGGATCTTGCAAATATTTTGAAAATTGGTAAACTCCCTGCCCCTGCAAAAATTGTTCAGGAGCAACAAGTAGGTCCAACACTCGGTGAGGAGGCAATTCAAGGAGGTTCTATGAGTTTCATCGTTTCCTTCTTAGTGATTTTTGCACTCATGCTTCTTTATTATAATACCAGTGGCTGGATTGCCAACATTGCTCTAATCTTAAACCTCCTTTTCACAGTTGGAATTCTCGCTGGTTTGGGTGCTACATTGACTGCTCCTGGTATTGCCGGCTTAGTTTTAACTATTGGTATGGCGGTTGACACTAACGTGGTTAT
>Ga0129336_10001443_pt1 | contig 14412 bp, 3 predicted proteins | sample CPB6_02_DNA_FD_96878 | JGI IMG/M metagenome (GOLD analysis project Ga0129336, IMG submission 96878) | Freshwater to marine salinity gradient microbial communities from Chesapeake Bay, USA - CPBay_Sum_0.6_0.2_DNA | ecosystem: Environmental > Aquatic > Marine > Coastal | place: USA: Chesapeake Bay...
CAGGAAAGTTTTCTGTAAGTCAAGCAAAAGTTGCATCAAGCACATTAGCATTTACAACTGCATTAGAAAAAAATAAATTATCTCTTAAAGAGTATTATCGATATAGTATGGCTGCAGCAACAGCCAATACAAAGATTTTAAGCAAGGCATTTGCACAAGAACGTGAAATTATTAATCGTGCTCGTAGAGATAGAGTAAAGTCTCTTCAATCACAATATATTCAAATGTCTAAGGCCCAGGGTGGCTTTATTGATGCAATGCGTGTTATGCCAAGAACATTAATGATGGCTAATGGAAGATTTACAGAACTTGGTACACGTATTCAGTATGCTGCACAAAGACAACAATTTTTAAATCAACTATTAAAGCAAGGATCCACTCAACTTTTAAACTTTGGTAAAAACACTCAATGGGCTGGACGTCAGTTAATGGTTGGTTTAACTATACCACTAATGATGCTTGGAGGATATGCATCTAAAGCATTTAGAGAGTTAGAGCAGGCAACATTAAAGTTTAGACGTGTTTATGGTGATGCATTTACTAATGAGTCTGAAGTCGAGGCTGCTGTTGCTAATATACAAAGACTTGCTGAAGAGTTTACAAAATATGGAGTTGCAGTTAAAGATACTGTTGAAATGGCAGCACAGGCTGCAGCAGCAGGTTTCCAAGGAAAAGCATTAGAAGAACAGGTAAAGACTGCAACTAAACTTGCAGTTTTAGGACAAGTTGAACAGCAGCAGGCTCTTGAAACTACAATATCTTTGCAGAATGCTTTCGGACTTTCTACAGACGAACTAGCAGAAAAGATTAACTTTTTAAATGCAGTAGAAAACCAAACTGTTCTTTCTATTGAAGATTTAACTATTGCAATTCCAAAAGCAGCACCAGTTGTTAAGCAACTTGGAGGCAATGTTGAAGATTTAGCATTCTTCCTCACTGCGATGAAAGAAGGTGGAATTAATGCATCAGAAGGTGCAAACGCCTTAAAGTCTGGTCTTGCTTCCCTAATTAACCCAACTAAAAAAGCAGCAGCAATGCTTAATGATATGGGTATTAATATTCAGGGAATTGTTGAAGGCAATAAAGGTGATATAAAAGCAACTGTAGTTGGATTTGCAAGAGCACTAGATACATTGGCACCATTAGAAAGAGCAAGAGCAATAGAACAATTATTTGGAAAATTCCAATTTGCTCGTTTATCTACTTTATTTCAAAACGTAAGTAAAGATGGAACACAGGCTGCAAGAGCCTTTAGCCTTGCTGGAGCATCAGTAGAAGAGTTGGCAATTTTATCTGAGCGAGAAATGAAGAAGGTTGAAGAATCAGTTGGGGTTAAATTCCAGGCTGCTGTTGAACAATTTAAGCAAGACATAATGCCTTTAGGTAAAGCATTTCTTGAAGCAGTGACGCCAATTGTTAAATTTTTTGGTGGACTTTTTGAAAAATTTAATGGATTAAGTGATCAAACTAAAAAAGTAGTTGCAGTTATAGTAGGCGTTGTTGCTGGAATTGGTCCAGTACTTCTTATGACATTTGGTTTATTGGCAAACGGAATTGCAAATCTAATTAAATTATTTGCCACAATACGTGGCGGTATGGCAAAATTAAATGGTCAGACTAATATTTTAGGTGCTGGTTTTGATTATGTTACACAGCAACAGTTAGAACAACAGGCTGCAAGCCAGGCTTTACATAATACTCACACAAGATTGGTAGAAGTTTTTAATATTGAAAAGACAGCAGCAATGCAATTAGCATCAGCATACGGAATGCTTTCATCTCAAATGAGAAATATGGCTACTCAAAACCCAGCATTGTTTGCGGGAGGGATGAGAGGAGCAGCAGGAGCAGTATCTAAAATACCTAAAGGACCTATGAAGTTTGAAGATGGCGTAGTAAGTGTTCCAGGTCCAAAGGGAGCAGGAGATGTTGTTCCAGCAATGGTTTCTCCAGGTGAAGCAATTATTCCCGCAAAGACAGCAGAAAAGCATCGTGGACTTATTACTGCAATGTTCCAAGATAAAGTTCCTGGTTTCTCTACAGGTAAACTTCCTGCCAACTGGCAAAGTGCTAGAAAGTTTGAAACAGGTGATCCTGACATTGATGGAACTAAATCAACTAAGCCAAGTAATTTTGACAAAATAGTTGCTAAAGGGCTTTTTAGTGCAGAAGATTTCCCAAATCTTAAGAGTGCCTCAACAAGCCAAATGAATAACTTAATTGCAAGACTTGAAAAAGATATTGAAATGACAAGAAAAGTAGAGACAAGAAAAATGGGTCTTTTAAATGAAAATGATCCAAATCAAAATAAAATTAAAAATGAATTTATTGAAAGAATGAAAAAGTTAGACAAAGGAAATTTGCAGTCAAGATTGCTCTCACATATTAAAGATAATATGATTTATTTTAATGGAAAATATTATCACTTAAAGGATATTCAAAATGGAGCAGGTCTCGCTAATGGAAGAACATATGAAGAAGTTAGAGATAAATTATTATATAAAAGTGGTTTGAGATCACAATTAGATAACGCTGGAAATCAAAGTTATACTGCTGTAAAGAAAATGACCCCATCTAGTCTCGGAGATAAACTTAAGTTTAGTGAAAAAGAAAGCGGCCATTGGGAAAAATATATTCCAAAAGATAGTTCTTTGTATAAATCCTTAAAGAGTTATCAAAAAGAACTACAGGCAGTTAATCAAAAAATTGAAAGTGGACAAATAGATAGCAATCGACATCCATCAATTAAGAATTTGCAAGATTCTGCAGATAGAATAAAAACTGCAATGACTGCTGCTGGCATTTCTCCACGAACAATTACAAAAGATATTATGTTTGATCTTTCACACGTTGCAAAAACAGGAGAGCCAGGTAAGGGCGCTGCAAAATGGTCAAAGGGAACTGCAGGATTTGATTTACATTTATTAAATAACTATATGAACGCAGGGAAGAGGGCTTCAGATATAGTTAAGTGGAACGAAAAAAATGGCTATCCTTTATTTAGTAAGGAAGAGGCAACAAGATATCAATCAGCAGCAAACTTTATGTCACAAAAGAAACATCCTTTTACTCCAAGAGAAATAGCACACGTAATGAATGCCTTACAGTTAGAAGAAAGAGCAACTTCATTATTAGAAAAAGGAGATCCAAAACAAACAAAAGGATTAAGAACTGCCCTAGGAAGTTTGGCAGGTAATCAAACTCAAATAGCAAAAAATAAAATTTTATTAGATGAACTTGAAACAAGAAATAAAACTGGATTTTATGATAAAAAGAATCGTATACCTACATTTGGCCTTTCTACTGGAAGAGGTGCAGGACAGGTAGTTGGAGTTAGGGCAGGAAAAGAATGGACGATTGGAGAAAATGGCGTACTACAAAAAATTACAAAAGGACAAACTGTAAGAAAACCAAGCAATGTAAAAACTGTTGATCCAAAAACTGGAAGGTATACTAAGGATAATAGCATAATGTCATTGTCACCTGGACAAAGAGTTGCCAATGTAGCACAATCTCAAGCAAGAAGATTTATGATTGCTGGTCATGAAAATGCACCTACTATTCAAACTCAACAATTAAGTAAAGGTGCTCAAGGTAGAATTACTAAAGCATTACAAGATCAAGCAAAATTGCTTAGATCTCAAAATAAATATACTGAAAAAGAAATTAGGCTTGCACTAGATAAACTAAGAAAGAAAAAAACAGAACAAGAACTTAATGCTGCTAATGCAAGAAGAATAGCAGCACTTGATAGACAAGAAATTAAAGATAGACAAACAAAACAGTTAAGTGATAAAGATAAAGCAAAACAAGATAAAAGAGATGCAAAAACTATGCGTCAAGAAAAGGTTGGAAGATTCTCTGGCGGAGCATCAATGGCATTGGGAACTGCTGGTATGGCAGCAATGATGGCTGGGAACCAGGGTCTCGGTATGGGCCTGATGGGTGCGTCTGCAGTCGCAGGTATGGCTCCAATGCTTGCTGGCATGGGGCCAATAGGTTGGGCTGTAACAGCAGTAACTACAGTTGCTGGATCACTATATCTTCTTGATAGAGCAGCCAAAAAGGCAGCAGAGGCACAATCTACATATGTTGATTCTGTTACAGCAACAACTGAAAAAATGGCAAAAATAAGTGAAATAACTAACACAGTCGGCGCATCAGAAATTATGGCAAGAAGAAGAACAAATACTTTCTCTGATAAGTATACAACTGGTTTTGAGAGAGGAAAGCAACAGTTTGGAACTTCATTCCTTGAAAGTGAAGTAGGCAAGGGAATGCTTGATACCTTTACTAAAGATTTTGCTCAGGCAGGAGATGTTGCTGTAAAGAGATTAGCGCTTGAGTTATCTGCATATATATCTGACGGCATATTAACAGCAGAACAAGCAAAGAGTATTGCAAGAGCAATCGGAATTAATATGGACAATATGACTCTTGCTATGGATATAAATGGCCAAATCATGGATTTAGTTGGTCCGAATGGAGAAAATTTAACAACAGATCCTTTACAAGCAAGAGTAAAACTTGTTGAAGAAGGCAGAGGATTATTTAAAGATATTGTTAAAAATGCATTTATTAAGGGTGAAGGATATATAGGAGATAAAAAACTTATAGCACAAGGTGCTGCCATGTCTGTTCAAAACTTAGAACTTAATCAGGCACAGTTAGACTCTTTAACTTTATATTATGATAAGCAAATAGAGTCATTAAAGAAACAAAAAGAGGCAACATCAGATAAAGCAAAACAGAAGCAACTAGAAGAAGATATTTTACAACTTGAAAGACAAAAAGCAGAGGGTCAGTCAACTCTTATTGCAAATAATAAAACTTTAATACAAGATCAATTAGATTTATTTAAAGCAGCACAGGAAAGTGGAATCAGCGAACGTGCATTTTTCGATTCATTAAAATCTCAAGTTAGAACTAAGTATAAGGGTACTGCCCAAGAAGCATTTTTAGATCCACTATTAGAAAAAACTGCTGATTTAGGTAGCAAAGAACTAGAAGTAAAAGTAAATACAATAGTTGCTGCTGGACAAATGCCACCAGCGACTGCATTAAAGTTAATGGAAACATTTGCTGGTGATGAAGAAACATTTGAAACAACGTTTGATGTACTAACTAAAACACATGATGCTGGAGCAGTAACAGAATTAATAAATTCTTTAGGTGGATTAGATCCAGAAATAAGAAAAACTATTTTAGTTGAGGCTGCAGGCTTAGAGCCTGATCAGTTAAAAGAATATCAAAGTGTTCTTAATTTATTAAATACAATGGATGGAAAAGAAATAAATATCGCCGCATTCATAAAAAACAATACTCCAAAAGATGGTACGCCAATAGAGGCATTTGAAAAGTTAAATAAATTATTAAATAAAGTTGAAAAATTTCCTAAAAAAATTACAAAGACTACATTATTAGATGTTCAAAAAACTGATCCAGACATGCCATCAATGCAAGGGTTAATAGATACATGGGATAAATATGCCAATCTTCCAGATGAAGTAAAAAAGACAGTAGTGCAAGAATACATAGCAATATATAAAACAATTGGTGCAAAAGAAAGGGAAGCATTTGCTATAGAAAAGGCTGGTGGTGCTACATCTGGCACTGTTTATGATTATTGGATGAGTCAGTCAGCAGATAAAATTGCAGCAGAGTTAGTCCCTCAGGCTGTACAAAATGCAATAAAGTCTAACAGTGGTCCTAGCACACCAGGATCTGGCAATAAAAATAAAAAAGATGATCCATATGTAGAACTATTAACAAGATTAAAAAATGTACGCAATGCTGCTATAAATGCTGCGGGTGGTATAAAAGAATTAAATAGAGCACTTTCTGATAAAGGACTTAAATCTGTTAAAAATAAATATGAAGGTATTGAGCAACAACTAAATAAAATGGGCTATAGCAGACAATTTAGCGATTACTTGATGGGCTTAGAGCAAAAAGAACAGAATAAACTATTTAAGGTTACTTCAGAGAAATTTACAAAGGGTAAAAATAAAGGTCGATATAAAGATCCATTTACTGGAAAGGCTATGCCAAAGGGAACCAAGGCAGGACAGATGGTTCTTTCTAAAGAAGGAAAGACACGAGCAAAAGTCTTTGATGCAGCAATTATAGGAGACTTTAATGCTGCTGCAGGAAAATCTCTAACAATTCTAAATGAACAAGAAGCAGTTAGAAGAAAGTTAGCAGCATTAGGATATGATCAGACTGCTATTGAGAGAATTATTTCGGATGAATATACAACTCAACTTATATATAACGGAAAGATTACAGATCAAGATCTAAAGACAAATGCTGCATTAAATAACCAAGTTGTAATTAGAGAAAAAATAAATGGCCTAATAACTAAGGGATTACAGGCACAAGAACAGGCCAATAACGTTAAACAAATTCCAAAGGTATTAGAATTTTTCCAAAAAATGTCTAAGGAAGGAATTACACTATCTACTGGTGCTATGAAAGATTTGATTGGCGATGCTGATCAACTTGCAGTTGCAATCGCAGCAATGCAAGATTATGAAAATGATGCTGCAGGAGCAAGAGATAGACTTAAAGAAATAGTAGACGGACTTAATGCAATAAAAGCCAATTCTAATATTAAGTTGGCTCTTGATTTTGCTACAAAGAATCCAGCAGAAAAAGCACAGGCTGGATTTGAAGCGGCAAAAAGAGTTATGGAAGTTAGACGCACAATGTACTCTAATATGACTGTGGGAGAAATTCCAGGAATTAAAACAGCAAGTAGAACAACAAAAGATGGTAAAGTTATTGAAGGAAAGAATATTGGTAATCAGGCTGTAGCAAATGTTGCTGCAAGGTATCAGGCTGCTGGAGTTGCAGTTCCTACTGTTGCACCAGGACAAACTTTAAAAGGTGTGCAAAAACAAAGAGCAGATTTAGCAAAGACTATGCAAATTGGTCAACAGGCCTTGTCATCGTTACAGGCATCTTATAGTGCAAAGCAAGATGCATTGGCTAATGCTCAAGATAATCTTGAAAAAGCATTAGATGCTGCAAATTCAAAATATGATAAATTAATAGATGATCAAGAAAATATTATTAAGGGACTAGAAGCAAAAATTAAGTCAGATTATGAAGATAAAATTGCTAAACTCAATAAGGAATCTGATAAATTAAATAATGACTTAGCAATAATGGATCATGCTGCAGACAAGATAAATGAAAAATATGATAAACAAGCAGAAGCCTTACAAAAGATTGCAGATATTAACCAACAAATTGCAGAAAGTCAACAACAGCAATTAGGACTTGCAGATGCATTAACTCAAGGCGATATAGCAGCAGCAGCACGTGCAGCACAAGAAATGAGGGCTTCAAGTTCTGCAAATGCACTAGATGCTTCTATGCAAAGTTTAGAACAAGCAAGAAATAATGAGTTGGGCGCACTGCGTGGAGCAGAGACTGGAATGACAAGAGATCAGATCTCTGAAAGACAATTTGAAATATCACAAGCAATTTATAAAATAGAAACTGATCCCGAAAGACTAAAAATTGAAAAACAAATAGAAGAAGCAAAAGCACAAATTGCAAAACTTGAAAAAGACCGTGCTGATGAACTTGAAAAAATAAAGGCTAATTCTGAGGCTCAAATTGCAAACTTAACAAAAGAATTAGAATTAATAGAAAAAGATGTTAAGGCTCAAGAGGCAATTCTTTCAAACTTAGAAAAACAAGATAAAGAACTAGAATCTCAGGAAACATATTTACAATCATTAGTTGATGAAGCAGTTGATTTAGATGATAGTACTGGAATGACACTAGAAAAGTGGGCAGAAACAGTAGATAAGTTAATTGATATTGAGAAGTTGGCAGAAGATTATGCTATATCTTTGGCAGCAGCAGAAGAATCAGCAGCATTAACTGACGCATCTTGGGCGAGTATTTTGGCTACAATTAATGAAATACCAGAAAGCGTTACAACTAAGCAAATTATTAATGAAATAAGAAATATTACAGAAAACATTACACGATACGTAAATACCGTAAATACAGGCGGAAATAATACAGGTGGCTATACTCCTCCAGAAAAGGTATGCCCCAATGGCTTTACAAAAGATTCTAATGGAAACTGTATTCAACAACCATGCCCTTCGGGATCTGTAAGAAATGCTCAAGGAAACTGTGTTCCAATAAATCAAGGCGGATGTCCTGAAGGTACAAGAGAAGATGGTAATGGAAATTGTATTAAAATAAATGCTGAAGCAGATGAATCTGCAACACTTGCAAAATTAAAGGCAGAAGCAGAAGCAAAAGCCGCAGCAGAAAAAGCCGCAGCAGAAGCAGAAAAAGAAAAAGCAGCAAGAAGAGCAGAAATTAGGGCACAATATAGTTATTTACCTACATATATATTAAACTCTATGTTCCCAGAACTTGCACCATTCGCCTCTGGAGGATTAGTTCCAGGAAATTATTCTAACTATAAATTTGCAAAGGGTACAGATACAGTGCCAGCAATATTAACACCAGGTGAATTTGTCATGAGCAAGTATGCTGTTAATACACATGGCTTAGATACAATGAAAGCAATTAATAATGGAGACCCCATTGGAGATTCAGTGTATAATTATAGTATTAGCGTAAATGTTAAATCTGATGCAAACCCTGATGAAATTGCAAGGGCTGTAATGACTCAGATTAAACAGGTAGATAGCAAAAAACTTAGGGGAGCAAGATTATAATGTCAACAGCAACATATATGGCAGGTAGAAAAAAATATTCAAGACCACAGGCAATGCTATGGTCAGAAAATTCTGGAACCCTAACTGCTGGATTATATGTTCCAAATGGCTTAGAAGTTGGTCAGGATCCAGGATCTGAAACAGATGAATCTGTTTATAATCAATTTTTGATATTATCAGATGATAATAGAAGTACTATAGATTTTACAACAACAAGAATTGAAACACGTGAGAGAATGATTAATGGAAGAATGAGATCATATCATGTAGCAGATAAATTAACTTTGTCAACATCTTGGGATATGTTACCTTCAAGATCATATTTTACTGTTCCAGATTTTAATCCTACTACAGGTCAATCACCACATAATGGTTATGGAAGCCCATCTGGTTCAGATTTACAATATACAACAGATGGTGGAGCAGGTGGAGTAGAAATTCTTGATTGGTATGAAAATCATCAAGGTCCATTTTGGGTATATCTTTCTTATGATAAATATTCTAACTTTGGAAAAGATTCTGCTGCATACGCACACTTAACACAATATAATCAAATAATTCAAATGTATTTTTCTGATTTTACCTATAGCGTTGTTAAGCGTGGCAATAGTAATTTTGATTTCTGGAATATATCTGTTACATTGGAAGAGGTATAATGTTTCAGAATGAAGATCTAAAATTACATTTAGAAACATCTCCAACTGTTAAAACACAGTCTGCTGTAATTGCAGAATGGAATATGAATGTGGCTAATAATATATTTAGAATCGGTAATTATAGATATAGGCCAGCAGGAGAAAACTCTGATAAATATAAACTAATACCTAATACTTTTGATGTTAATGATATTGGAAATTTTTATACAGGAGCAACAAACTCTGATATAGTTGTAGACGGTGGGATTAGCCCTATAGATAATGAAGAGCCATGGTTTTTATTAGCAGAAAATAAAAAATCTTCCATGCTTTATTCTCTTGAAGACTGTTTTAAAAAGTTCAGACCCAGATCTGGAATAAATAAAGCAGTATATTTCCCAGGTAAAAAATTACATCACTCTAATATTAATATGTCAAATAGACCAAGATACTATATGGCAGACAAAAATGATAAATTTAAATACTGGACATCATTTAGGCCAGATAGTGGAACACTGAGAGGTATTGCAAATAATTTTGTTAATGGTCAATATTTTATAGATGATACTGCTCCATTTGTTGTTTATCAAAATCCAGTTCCAGCAAATAGAATTGTAATAAAAATGCAAACCAATGTCGGCTCAGTAGATCTTGGACCATTTTCAAATTCATCTGGCTCATTTTCTGATCCATTATATGGAGATATAAATAAGACAACTCCTGTAAAGTGGAAAATTCAGTCTTTACAAGGAAATAACTGGGTAGACATAATTGGTTTTAATTCTGGAACCAGAAGAGCAAATGGTTTACCAATAATTAGTCAAGATGGATATGTTGAATTATCATATGGTCTTAAGGTTCCAGATAAATATAGAGATAGTTTTGTAAGAGCAGAAGAGTATAATTCAATAGAATGGTTGCCCGAAAAATCAATAAATGGATATGCGTATTTAATAAAAACAGACGAGGAAGATCTTGGGGAGTATCATATATGGTTTAATGGAGCATGGGAAATTTTTACTCCAGAATATGGCTGGGCACTAGAAGAAGAAACAGTAGATAGACTTACAAATTTTGTAACAGACTTTGTAGATCCAGTAAAATTTACATCTATATCTGAAGGAAGAGATATCTATAGAGAGTTTGAATTTATAAAGGGACTAAGAATTATTGTAGATACGATGAATAAAGTTAATTCTACTTTTGATTTAATAGAGTTATCTCCAAGACTCACTGCAGACATCACAGAAAAAGTTGTTGGTTTTAATGTATCTAAAACTGCATCAGATTTAGGTACTAGCGGATTGCCAGTAGGACAACTTTTAGCATCAAATGGAACATTAAGTATTTTTGATTATGATAATTCTTTTAATGAAAACAATAATTTAAGTATTATAAAAGATTATATATCAAATAATATACAGATAAAATTTTATGATATTATTGTAAACATAGGTGGTTATGATTATTTTGTTCCAATTAAAACTATGTATTCTGAAGGCTTCCCTACTTTTTCATATTCTGATAGAAAGGTTGAACTTACATTAAGAGATTTATACTTTTATTTTGAATCAGTAAAAGCCCCAGAAATGTTAGTTACAAATGTTTCTTTAAGTTATGCTATATCATTATTATTAGACTCTATAGGTTTTTCTAACTATGTATTTAAAAGATTGGAAAGTGAAAAAGAGTTAATTATTCCTTTCTTTTATATTGCTCCAGATAAAACAGTTGCAGAGGTCTTAGATGAACTCGCTGTATCTACACAAACAGCAATGTTTTTTGATGAATACAATAACTTTGTAATGATGAGTAAAAATTATATGTTACCATCAAATGAAGATAGAGAAATTGATACAACACTCTATGGATCAAATGATTTTATAAAAAATGGTATCAGAGAAAATTCAAACTCCCAACTAAAGTTAGCAAATATTATAGATATATCATCAGAAGAAAAAGATGTATATAACGATGGGGTAATTAATTATAATACAAGATATATACAGCGATCTTACGGAAGCATAAAACAGGCATCTATGATTGACAATGAGGTTGCTGCAAAAAACTGGATATATAAGCCAGTGTTGCTTTGGGAAATAACTGGAGATCAAAATGTTAGATCTATAAATAATGAGGTTTCTAATCAATCATCTTATAACCTATCTGCAATACCACTTAGTTCAAACTTATCAGATCAGATTCCAACAGTAATTGGAAACAGATTAGCAAACAACGTTATTGATTTAGGAGAAGCGGTATATTGGCTTGGAAGATATAATGGATATTTTTATGCCAATGGAGAAATAATTAAATTTGATGCTGTTCAATACAGCATACCTGGGACACAAAAAAATATTTTAAGAGAAGAAGCAGATGGTAAATTTTCATATATAACACAAACCGTTGGGGCCGTAGGAAATGTTTGGATTAGTAGTAATCAAGAATATCAAGATTATATGTCTAAGTTAACATTTAATGGTAAGATGTACCCTACTGGATTGGTAAGAATATATGCAGAACCAAAATATGAGGTAATAAATAATATTACTGTAATGAAAAATGGAGATGTTGCAAGACATGGTCGTGGTCAATTTGGTACAAATATAGTCTCACATGATGCTGGTTTAAACACATACTGGAGAAATGATAGTTATGTTCGTGGCTTGAATATGCTTAGTTATAAATTATTTGGTTTAAGACCAGGTGATGTTTATACTCAGCAAGAAATTTTAGAAGAAAATCTATCAACTACTATACCAGCATCACCAAATCCAGGTAAGGCAAAAGAAAATACAAGAACTGGAGTAATTAAAAACTTTTTGTCATATTCATATTTGAATGAATCTGAAAACAATACTAATAAGTCAACACAGGCAGGATCTATTCAGTCATCAGCATTAGTTATGACTGGTCCATCATTTAGCCAAACAGAGCCAGCGATAGACTTTGTTTCCTATCAATATAAAGCATTAGACAATAAATATAAACACTTTGGAACAAGAATGCGTATTATAGGTAAGGTTGAAGTAGGAGACACAAAAGAACAAACTCCAATTAATTCAGTTCCATACTATGTGTTGCCTGGAACACAACCTAATCAACAGTTAAATATTTCTGGTGGTTCTGGAGGAATTGCGGTAATGCTAAATCCAGATACCAATATTGGTTATTATTTTGAAATTATTGCATTAACAGAAAAAAATGTAAGTGAGTATTCGTCAAATGTAGATAATTTACATAACATAATTTTTTATAAAATAAAGTCTGATTTAAATGGAAATGCAGTACCCATAAAACTATGGGGGGGTTTAAGTAATATTATTATAGATGATGGCAAATTTACTGGTCAGGCAAGAATGATGGGTGAACAAAATCCAACAGTCTATGACCTTGCAGTAGAGTATCAAGATATTGGCTCCATTAGAAGATTTAACCTATACATAAATAATAACTTAATTAAGGTTGTAGATGATCCAAAACCATTACCAATATATAATAACGTAGCATTATTTGTTCGTGGTGGATCAAAGTGTATGTTTGAAAATGTTTATGCGCTTGCTAATAATTATAGTCAGAATACATCAGAATCCTTAGAGACACCAGTAGCAGCAGCCTTCGGCGATGAACACATAACTGCTAACGAATCATTTAGAAAATATGCTATGTCTGGAATGATCCAATCAACCTATTTATCTGGAATTAGCACTAGCCAACCACCATCATTTAATATTTATTTTGATGAATTTGGAACTATTATGAGAGAGGCTGCTTATTTAAAGATAAAATATGATAAGGCATACCCCGCTATTTATGCACAACTATCTCCAACATTTAATAGAATAAAAGGCTACACTACCTCTGGTTTTAAGGCTGGATCGTATGGTGCAGAGTTTTTAATTTTCAATGCAACTGATACATCAATAAATTTAGATGAAACTAGTGGAAATTATTTAAGAATACAAGGAATAACATTTACTCAAGAATCTAATAATCAATTATCTGTTGATTCTTATTTTGCTAAAAATGCAAACTTTTCTGATCCAGTTATTGGAAAGGATGGCTTGATAGTGTCACCATTAAGGGCTGCACTTGATTATGATAAAATAAAAACAAGCAGAATGACATACGGCAAAAAAGAATTTTCATTAGAAACACCATATGTGCAATCTAATGATGACGCAGACGAATTAATGGGATGGATGATTAATAAAATATTAAGACCTAGAAAAAATGTGGGTGTAAAAATATTCTGTAATGCAACCATACAATTAGGTGATATAGTAAATATAAAATATAAAGATAGTGAAGGAACTGATATAATAGCACCTGAAGACACAAGATTTGTTGTATATCATATAGAATATAACAAAGGCTATGAAGGTCCAGAGATGACTATTTATTTAAGTGAGGTATAAAATGTCAACAAATAGCACACCAAATTTACCTTCACCAAGCCCATCTCCTAATACTAATAAGCCAGATATAAAGTCTGCTACACCAGATATTATTTTATTTGATGATGAATCTGTTTCAATAGAGGTTATGACTGATCTTATATTTGAAAATATAGGCGGTCAAGAACTAATAAATATAATAAGATCAGATATTCTCAATGGTCAGAATGTGTCATATCAACCTATAAAAAATTTAACAAACCTATATTTTCAGTATAACCCACAAAATATTTTAGCATTACAAGATACTGATTTTAATTATTTTAAAAAATTTCCAATTAATTTTTCTAGTAAAGTGCCAGTTTGCGGAACTGGACCAAATTGCTCTATAGTTTATATAGACTCAGAGACTGGTAATTTAGTCATAAATGTTGTAAATATTGCTAAAGATGAGCAGGTTGAGGTTTCTATAGTGTCAGATGGGGTGGTATTAGATGATACAATATACGGGGTGTAATTATGATTACTGAAATTGGCAAAGGCATTTTAGCAAAATATCTTATAGGACAGGCTCCTGCGTATGCCTCCTATATAGCCATCGGCTGTGGAGCAAAGCCATTAGCAACTAACCAATCTTTTGGAGATTACTCTGATAAAGAATCTTTA